>Ga0272445_1000025_pt1 | contig 158977 bp, 199 predicted proteins | sample YNPCB0031_FD_194404 | JGI IMG/M metagenome (GOLD analysis project Ga0272445, IMG submission 194404) | Hot spring sediment microbial communities from Yellowstone National Park, WY, United States - YNP-CB-003-1 | ecosystem: Environmental > Aquatic > Thermal springs > Hot (42-90C) > Sediment...
GTTCCGCCTGTTTATTCTGGCTACTATAATGGAACAATATACATAGTAGGTGTTTTGCATGGAGAAGCTCCTTAGTCTAGCAATCTTATCTTTTTTCATTCTTTTGCCAAGTGTAGAAGCAATTAGTTTAGGAACGCTTGTTAAGAACGATTTTGTTACAGTTAAGCAGAATGAATCTGCCAAGTTTACAATACTTTTCTGGAATGTAGAAAGCTCACCTTACATAGTAGAAACAAAAATAGAAAGTTCGCCAGAGAATTGGGTTATAATAGTTAACCCTGAACGGTTTTTACTAGATTCTACCACTGGTAGTGAAAGCATTTTCCTACCTTATCAGAAAAACCCTGTGAGAGCATTCCCAGTAAATGTTTTTGTAAAACCAGTTTCTGCCAAACCTGGAAACTACACTTTAGTCTTGTCTGCAGTAGCTGGTTATCCAAGTACTACTATAAACTTCTTCCAAGAAAGAAAGTTCAAGCTTACAGTAGAAGTTGAAGGTAAAGCTGAAGCTGAAGGAAGCAGTCAAACAAGCATTCAAGAGCCAAGCATGCCTACTGGTGAAACAGCACAAGTTCAAAACTATTTGAGTTACGTCCTTTATGCTATTGCTCTGGTTTGCATTTTATTCGTTTCGTTGCTAATATATAAGTATGGATAGACTTGCAACAATTCTAGTTCTAATAGTTTTAATAGCAACAGCTTTACTTTTTGTAAGGATTACTGGACTTTTAGCTTACAGTAGCATCGCAATTTTTGTTAAAGAAAAAATGAGTGGCAAGATCTTTCTAACTTATGAGCCTACTATACAGCTTGGAAATTCTCAACCGATTTACACAGAATTTATAAATACAGGAACAAATGCAGTTACTGCAAAGATAGAAATAAGAGTTCATATTTACACGAACGGAAGCATCAAGCCTTTAGCTTATTACTACGATTCTCCTGCTCTATTAAATCCAGGAATGAGAAGAAGCTACAAGGCTGCTTTTGTTCCTCCTGATGCTGGTTTGTATTACATCCAAGCAAGAGCAAGCTATGACACAAGAGTTGTAGAAACTTGGGGCGCTTTTTCAGTTTACTATCCTACTGCCCCGCCTCAACCGCCTCAAATAGTATATCAACCAATTACACCACCCCCTACTGTTGGACCACCAAGGCTTTCCTTAGAATGCCCAGGCAAAATAAACATAACAAAAGGAACTTCAGAATTGATAAGCACAATTTTGAGAAATGTTGGTGGAGTTGATATTCACAACTTAAGATTTTACGTTTCAACGACAGGCTTGGTAAACTTTACTATAAACCCAAAACAAGCAAGCTTGTTGGGAGTAAATCGTTCAATGGCAGTTTTAGTTTCTGTAGATGTGCCAGAGGATTTACCGGAAGGCGAATACCCACTTACTTTTGAAGTAATGAGCAGTGAAGTAAAAGAAAGCTGTGAAATAAGTCTAGAAATAATATCAGCTCCTGCTCCTGCAGAAGAAGTGTGCAACAAAATACCAAACTATCGATTCTTGATAATTATACTTGAAGGGGAAATAGCTAGTGCATTTTCTCAGGGTTTTGATGTAAGCTTAGCAAACAGAAGCTTGAGCAACGCCAAGATGCATCTAAGCTTAGCAGAAGATTACTGCAGGTTGAGAGATTTTGAGAATGCTAAAAAGGAGTTGGAAAATGTGAAGAGATACTTGCAAGATGCAACTCTTCAGCTAGAATCTGCAACTCTTTTTGTTTACAGGCCTCCTGCTTTTGCAATCCCTTGGATCTTGATACTAATAGGTATAATCATCGTTTTAATTCTAGTTTATTGGTACTATAGGAAGAAGAGAGGCTTAAAAAGACCAAGACTTTTGAGAGAAGCAACAACAGAAGAAAAATAAGTTTCAGATGACAAAATATAAATTATGGGATTGTTTGGTCCTTATGTTTATAAAAATAAGCGTGGACAAAAGTTTTGGCTTCATGTAAAGGAGAGAGGGAAGGTAAAGCTTTATTACTTTTCGAAAGATCCTGTTGGTGCTTTGAATTATTTGCCAAGAGGTTATGAGGTTGTAGAAAATCCAGTTACAGGTATGCCTTTCTTGAAGAAAAAGGAGGGAGGCGGCTTTTTATTCGGATTGTTCGGTAAAAAATCTCAGCAAAACCCTGAAAGCACTCCAGAAGCAAATAAACCTTAAATTCTGCAAACAGCAATTATTAATTAAATGGCAAGGATTATTGGTGTAGCATCTGGCAAAGGTGGAGTAGGCAAGACTACTGTATCAATAAACTTAGCAGCAGTTCTATCAAAATACTTTAAAAAGAAAGTGGTAGTAGTTGATTGCAATTTAACTTCTTCTCATCTTGGAATCTATCTTGGAATGTACTATTGTCCATTAACAATAAACAAAGTTTTGAGAGATGAAGCTAAGATAGAGGATGCGATCCATGAATATTTTTCTGGAATGTATGTAGTTCCAGCTTCTTTGTCTGTGGCTGACTTGGATGGAGTAGACATAACTTTGATAAAAGATAGCGTAGCAAAGTTAGCTGAAAAACATGATATAGTCTTTTTAGATATTGCTCCTGGTCTTGGAAGAGAAGCTATTGCTGCCCTAAAAGCTTGTAACGAAGTCCTTTTTGTAACAACACCTTATGTAGGAAGTGTGATGGATATAATAAGGAATCAAGAAGTGATAAAAGAAATTGGTGTAAAGCCTGTAGGAATAATACTAAACATGGTTACTGGTGAAAAATATGAGATGAATGCTAAAGAAATAGAAGAGCTTACAAAACTTCCTGTTTTGGCTTCTTTACCTTACGATAAAAACGTGAACAAGAGTATAGGCTTAAAGGCTCCTGTAGTCTTGCTAAACCCTTATGCTAAAGTAAGCAAGCAGTTGATAAAGCTTGGAGGTGCTTTAATAGGTGAAACTTATCCTGAGAAAGGCTTCTTCAAAAGGCTGGTAGAAAGATTAACTTTCAAGTTTAGGAAAGAACAAGTTAGACCTCCTTTCTAGACATTTATATAGAGAATTCTTTACTTAAAATTTTAGAGCGCCAGTAGTCTAGCCTGGTATCTTGAACAGAAAGACGCGGGCTTCCCAAGCCTGAATCCCGGGTTCAAATCCCGGCTGGCGCATCTAGTTCTATTATAATGCTCCGTAAAATGGGGCCTATCCCTAAGACCAAACGAAGAATATAGAGCATAGGCATAACTTAAATTTGATGGGAAAAATAGAAGGTAAAACTCAAATCTAACAAAAATCTCTTTCGTATTTTTAAACCTGTTTTTTTTAAATTCAAGCTCCGTATAGCTTCTGTAATCCTGTTATATCTGGTTGTTCCAACGTTCTCTTAATTATTTCTCCGTAATCAGAATAGCCATACATTGTCACTTCTGAGCAAGATGTATCATACACATCATCCAAACCAATGCCATGTCCTGTTTCATGTGTTGCTATATTTTGCAAGTCCATCCCTTTGTTTTCAGACGTGCAAGATGTTTGGGTGCAGTTGAGCCAATTGTAATTTGTGTTAAACATCACATCATAATCTATTATCTGTCTTCCTTTTCCACCTATTGGTACACCACTCCAAACTACTGTTACTGCTATCACGTTTGGGTCTGGATAGTTTCCAAAAGAATACTCGTTTATTCCATCTGGAGAATCACTGTCCCAATCTGCATTATAATCTATGTTAGCAGTACCAAAAAGAGCTGTGCTCGTGTGAGAGTCCCATTCTGTTGTAGAAGCTACTATTGCATTAAGAACATCATCCTCACTTAGACCAGAACCACGATCATTTGGATTTACAACATAATTTACTGGTAAAGACTTCCACTTCGCATTCAACAATTTATAGCATGTTGGTGTTTTACTTGATAATTTTGATGGTTTAGCATAATGTATGAAAACAGTTTTCTCTAATGTGCCTGGTTCTACGAAAGGTGCTCTACTATTTCTTGATGCTTCAGCTTTTAAAGCCGATGCTGTTAAAATTATCACTGTTATTACTATGCAAAGTGCAATTATTTTTTCATTTTTCCTACCTCTTAACTATTTATACTTAGCATTATAAATTTAATTTTCTTTCATTTCTATCAACTGTAAAACTTAGTTTACCCAAGTGTAGCAGATGACGGTTTATCTTATCTTCGTTCATTAGCTTGTTGTCGGAAATGTAGTTTCTGCAAACAGGGTGCTTTCTCCTCCAATTTAAACAAGCTTTAAAATCCTAAAAATAAATTACTTAAAATACTGGTAATAGCTATGAAAAGGACAGGACCAACAAATGTTTACGTGAAAGAGCTTATAGAAAAGCTGAAGAAGAAATCTTTAGAGTTAAATGCCCCTATATGGAAGGCAGTAGCAGAAAAACTAGAGAGACCTAGAAGAAAGAAGATCGAAGTAAACTTAGGCAAAATAGACAAGTACACAAAAGCTGGAGATACAGTTATAGTGCCTGGCGTAGTACTTGGCAATGGAAACTTAACAAAGCAAATAAGGATAGCAGCTCTTAGGTTTTCTTCTTCAGCTGAAAAGAAAATAAGAGAAAGTAAAAGCGAAATTTTAAGTATAGAAAGACTCTTAGAAGAAAATCCCAAAGGAAGTGGGGTAAAAATTTTGGGATAAAATATGAAGATTTACGATGCTGAGAATCAAATAGTTGGAAGGTTAGCTACGGTAATAGCAAAAGAACTATTGAAAGGAGAAAAGGTTGTAGTGGTTAATGCAGAGAAGGCAGTTTTATCAGGAGATCCAAAGTTTAAGAAAGAATTTTATTTACAGAGGATTCAACGTGGAGACCCTAAACATGGACCTTTCTTTCCAAGACAACCTGATGGTATATTTAGAAGAGCAGTGAGGGGAATGTTACCCTGGCATAAACCAAAAGGCAGAGAGGCCTTTAAAAGATTAAAAGTTTATATAGGGGTACCTGAAGAATTTAAGAACAAGAAATTTGAAAAGGTTGCTGATGCTGATGCTAGTAAGCTTAAATGCAAGTATATAACTTTGGGAGAACTTTCGCTAGAAATAGGTGGGAAGAAAAGATGGTAAAGAAAAAAATTGTCTTTACAACTGGAAAAAGAAAGTTAGCTGTTGCTAGAGCTAAAGCTGTAGAAGGTACTGGGAAGATCTTCATAAACTCTAGACCATTAGAGATATGGGGGAATGAACCACTTAGGTTATGGATAAAAGAGCCTTTAATCCTTGCTGGTGATCTTGCTAATAAAGTTGATATTCATGTGAGCGTCAAAAGTGGAGGAATAGTCGGGCAAGCAGAAGCTGCAAGAATGGCAATAGCCAGAGCCCTTGTAGAATTTTCAAAAGATGAAGAACTGAAAAAAAGGTTTATGGAGTACGATAGAAATCTTTTAGTTTATGATCCAAGGAGGAATGAACCTCACCATGCAAGCGGAAAAGGTGCTAGTAAGCGCGGATCTCGTAGGCACCGCCAGCGTTCGAAAAGATAAGTTTAAAAGTGATTAAGGTTTTATAATTCTGAATTTATTTAAGGGACAAAGGGAGAAGTAAAAATAGTATATTCTAAAAAATATGATTAAGTTTATAAATTTGGAATTTAAAAATTTAGTTTACAAGTGGTTGTATGATAATACCAGTAAGGTGCTTTTCATGTGGCAAGGTTATAGCTCATTTATGGGAGGAGTTTAAGCGCAGAGTCGAGGCTGGTGAACCTGCAGGAAAAGTGCTAGATGATTTGGGACTAAAAAGGTACTGTTGCCGTCAAATGTTTTTGGGTCATGTAGACTTGCTAAAAAGCATAGCTAAATTCAAGCCGTGATGAGGCGTGTGGCCGAGAGATAGGTTCACCAGGTTTGAAGTTGCTAGGCTATTAGGAGCAAGGGCTTTGCAAATATCGTTGGGAGCACCTGTTCTTGTGAAAACTAATTTAGTAGAGCCATACGAAATTGCTAAGCAAGAATTTAGAGAATGTATGTTACCCATAACAATAAAGAGAAAATTGCCTAGTGGAGAAGAAGTATTTGTAGATATAAAGGCTGCAATCAAAAACTGGTTAAGCGAGAACAAAGACTTTTGACTTACATTTTTTCCAAGGGCCTCATTCCTAACATTTTTAAACAATCTTTCAAGACATTCCTTGTAGCTTCAACAAGCGTAAGCCTAAAGTTTCTAACTTTTTCTTCTTTTACGTTTAGTACAGGACATTTCTCATAAAAACTGTTGAAAACTGTTGAAAGTTCGTACGCATAATTGCAAATGTAATGAGGCCTCATGTCATCTGCTGCTTGGTAAACTATTGTGCTAAATTGGGACAACTTTTTCAAAAGCTGTTTTTCCGCATCTTCTAATTTTTGCACTCTATACACTTTTTTCCACTTTTTTGCCTTCCTAAGTATGCTACAACATCTTGTGTGAGCATATTGGATATAAGGTGCTGTATTTCCCTCAAAACTAAGCATTCTATTCCAATCAAAAGTTATTGAATTTTCTGGTTCCACCTTTAGTATAGCATACTTTAATGCACTAACTGCAATAGCCTTTGCAATTTTCATTTTCTTACTTCTTGGCATTTTTTGATTCCTTCTCTCAACCTCTTTATAAGCTAGAGAAGTAAGTTCTTTTAAAACTTCATCTATCATTACAATTCTTCCTTCTCTAGAAGACATTTTCCCTTCAGGAAGCTTGACTGCTTCGTACGAAAAGTGATAACAATTTTTAGCCCAAGGGTAGCCCAAAAGCTCCAGTATCTTAAAAAGCTGTTTGAAATGAAGATCTTGCTGAGACATTACAACCCATATAGCTGAGTCTAGTTTATACTTTTCGAACTTATAAACTGTTAAGCCCAAGTCACTAGTAATGTACAAACCTGTTCCATTTGATCTTAACAAGACAGTATCAGGAAGTCCGTAATCTTTAAGGTTAGATACAACAGCCCCTTCTGGCGTTTTTACAGCTACATTTTTTAACAAAGCTTGCTCAACAATTCTTTTTCCCATTTCCCTGAAATCGCTTTCATACAACCAAACATCGAATTTTATTCCAAGGTTCTTATAAGTTTCCTTAAAACCTTTCACACACCATCTCACTAATTTGTTCCAAATAGAAATGGTTTTCTTATCTTTCTCCAGTTCAAATTTTCTTAAAGTCTCATGCGCCTTTTCTTCTAGTTCAGGTTTATCCTTAACTACTTCATGAAATTTAACATAATAATCCCAAAGCCAAAGATCCGGCTTTCCCTTAGGCCTTCTTCCTTTTCCCCACATTTTGTATGCAGTCACAAGTTTTGCTACTTGTAAACCAACATCATTCATGTAATTTGCCTTTATTACTCTGTATCCAACATAGTTTAGGATGTTAGCTAACGAGTCACCAAGAAATGTTGATCTTGCATGACCTATATGCATGGGGTGTACAGGATTAGGTTGGGAAAATTCCACCATTACCCTGCCCTTTTTCATCTTTTTGAAAGGCTCTTTTAACAACCTTTCCACAATTTTCTCCCAATAGAAGAAGAAGTTTACATAACCGCTTCTCGCTTCTACTTTAAGCAGTAAAGGATACTTAGAGATTTGAATTTTCCTAGAAATTTCTGTAGAAAGTTCTAAAGGATTCTTTTTCATTTCCTTAGCCAGTTCGAAACATGGAAATGAAACATCCCCAAACTCTTCTTTCGTTGGCATTTCCAAGCTTTCAGGACTTGCTTTTATTCCAACATCTCTTAAAACTCTTAGAACTTCCTCTTTCAGCATAGTTGTTAATTATTTTTGAGCAAATTTATTATTTTACGAGCCAATTCTTAAGATAGGTAAGAATGTGTGGGGATAATAGGATACATCGGTGAAAAGGAAGCCAATCCAATAATCCTGAATGGGTTAAAGCATTTAGAGTATAGAGGTTATGATTCGTGCGGAATAGCTTTGATAGGCACAAATAGCTTAATGATTAAGAAGGATGTTGGAAAGGTAGAGGAAGTTCATTCTAGACTAAACTTTTTAGAGCCTCCAGCTAAGTTGATAATCGCTCTCACAAGATGGGCAACTCATGGGAAAGTTTCGCAAGAGAATGCACATCCACACTTAAGCTGTGATTCTTCGATTGCTGTCGTACACAATGGAATTATAGAAAATTATCAAGAACTTAAAAAATTGTTGAAGAAGAAGGGACATAAGTTTAAGAGTGAGACCGATACAGAAGTTATTTCACATCTTGTCGAAGAAGAGATGAAGAAAGGAAAAGAGTTAGTTGAGGCTGCAAAGAGTGCTATAAGGAAGTTGAAAGGAAGCTATGCATTACTCCTTGTGCATAAGAATGAAAAAAAGATATTAGCAGCAAGGAAGGGGTCCCCTTTGGTGCTTGGAGTTGCAGATCATGGATACTTCGCTGCAAGCGATATACCGGCCTTCCTAGATTATACAAAAAGAGTTGTTTATCTTCATGACTATGATTTTGTTGTTTTAACAAGCAAAGGTTTTGAAGTTTTTAACTTGTTGGAGAACAAGGCTGTAAAAAGGAAAATAGACACAATAGAGTGGAGCGCAGAAAAAGCGAAGAAAGGCGAGTTTGAGCATTTCATGTTGAAAGAAATAAGCGAACAAGTAGAGACTATTCAAAGAGCAGCGTTGCAGGATGAAAAGATTGTGAGAAAAGTGTTATACCGGATTTTACATCCCACAAAAAATTTGTTCTTTTTATAAACTTCTTCGAAAAGAACTAGAATTTGAAATAGAAAAGGTCAACGGGTTCTATGCTAAGTTGGGAAACGATGGTAGATTGTACATACCATATGAGATAGCAAGTGGATTACAACTTAACCCAAACGAGTTGGTCTTAATTGAGGGGCAAGTAGAAAATTTAACCAAGATGAAACTTTGTAAAATAAAAGTTAGAGAAAAGAATGATAAAAAAGAATATTTTTGCATCTTTTCCTCAGAATTTAAAAATAAGAGTGGCATATTTGCTATAAAAAGAAGACTTCCAAAACGCAATCTTAAAGAACCTCTAAAATCGATATTGAGTGATTTGGATTATGGCATTTGGGATAATTACAAAATAACTATAATTCGACATAAAAGCAGGTTAGACATAAATCCGCACATTGAGCTGAATGATGATCTCTTCTATTATCTTGGATGTTACTTTGCTGATGGAACTAAGAAAAATACCTGGGCAATAACTGCATCTACTTTTCACCAGGCAAAATTTTATAAAGAAATGCATGAAAAACTGATCTTAAATCCAGAATATAAATCGTCTTACATTTCCATGAGTTTTAAAAAAGATCAGAAAGTAGATCTAGAAGAAATTAAAAACTTATGGAAAAAGGCATGTAGTATAGAAGTTGAAAGTATAAGAATGAGAATTATCAATGGAAATTCTCTAAAAACGCATCTCTACGGTTCTCTTGTGATCCGAGATAATAGAAGAATAACTTTACTATACTACAAAAAACTTCTTAATTATTTGATAAACTATATAACGAATGAAAAAGACCAAAAGGCTGCTCTGAATTTTGTTTGTGGAGTTTTAGAAGGAGACGGTTCCCCCTCTGCAAGAAAAAGAGGTTATATTGTTATATCCTCAAATAAGGAAGATGTAGCTATCCTACGCAAAATTCTAAAAATTGCAAATATAGACTATTCAATTCAAAAAGGCCGTAATAAAGTGTGTTTGAGATTGAGGCTTTAGGGTTGTTAAGTAAATTAGAATTAATCTCAAGCAAAATTTTCGCTTATTATCCGGAGAGGAGAAAAAAGTTTATTGAGAGATTTTCCAAAATAGGTGCTACTAGATTTATTATGGGTAAACAAAACTATTGCGCCCCATGGGTTAAATCTCGGTTAAAGGAAAAGGGTATTTTAGATAAGAATTATAAACTTACACCTAAAGGGAAAAGAATTAAAAAGATTTTGGAAAAAATGATAAAAAATTACAGTTAAGTAAGTAGAAAGGAGGTTAATTTCATGAAGGTTGTTAAAGATTTTAAGCTTAGAGGAAAAGTTAGTGTCGATGAGCTTATTAGACAGATGAAAGAGAGCGGAGGCTTTGTTGCAAAAGAGTTGAGCTTAGCTGTAGACGTGCTTGAAGAAATGATTAGAGAAAAAGGTTGCTTGAAATTTTTATCTTTTCCTGCTTGTATAGTTGCAACTGGGACGAGAGGAATTTTGAAGGAAATGGTTAGAAGAAAGTGGTTTGATGTTTTGATAACTACTTGTGGTACTTTGGACCATGACATAGCAAGGAGCTACAAGGATTATTATCATGGAAGTTTTTTTATGGATGATAGAGAATTGCACAGGAAAGGCATAAACAGACTAGGCAACATTTTAATTCCAAACGAATCTTATGGGTTTGTGATAGAAGAAAAGATGAGAAAATGGCTAAATGAAATTTGTTCAGAAGGCAAGAATGAGCTTTCAACTTATGAGCTTTGTTGGGAGTTAGGTAAGAGAATCAAGAACAAAAATTCTATTCTCTACTGGTGTTGGAAGAATAGCGTCTATACAATTGTTCCAGGTATAACTGATGGAGCAGTAGGTTATCAAATTTGGCAGTTCTCTCAAACACACAATTTTAAAATTGATGTTTTGGAAGATGAAAAGCTTTTAAGCGATTTAGTATGGAATGCCAAAAAATCTGGTGCATTGGTGATTGGTGGTGGTATATCTAAGCATCATACAATTTGGTGGAATCAGTTCAAGCAAGGATTAGATTATGCTGTGTACATAACTACTGCTCAGGAATATGATGGTAGCTTAAGCGGTGCTCAAACAAGGGAAGCAATTTCTTGGGGGAAGATAAAGGAAAAGGCAAAACATTTGACTGTTTATGGAGATGCAACCGTTTATTTACCAATAATCTATGTTGCATTGGTAGAAAGGAAGGTTTAAAAAGTTATGTTTCTAATGTTTATTATGCCTAAAAAAGTTAAAGATCTTGCATGGAAATGGTTAGTGATAGGGAATATAGTCTTAACTTTATTCTTGTTTTACATCCTTTATTCGCAGATAAGCTATTTGACTTACATACTTGAGAATAAGCTTCCCTATACAGTTCCAGAAATAGGTACTAAGACAGCAGTTGTGATAAATCCGTTGACTGGCTCTTTTGTTCTTATAGACTCTCCAGTCATACTAACAGCAATCTTAGGTGTAATAATAGTTTTTGGGTTAATTTACTTGTTTAGAAGTCGTTAAAGTTTGTTTTTGAACTTTATAGATCCTTCATTTTATTGCTACACGTGTAACATAAATTTTTATGAAAAATTTATTTTCAATAGGTTAAACTCTACGACCCAAAAATTTTCTTCAAACCCTCAACAATCTTTTCTACAACCAATTCAGGAGGCCTATTCATCCAAACTTCTACAAAAGGAACTCCTTTCTTCTTGTAATATTCTATAACTGGCTTTGTTTGTTCTTCGTATATCTTCAACCTTCTTTTTATAGCTTCTATGTTTAAATCATCTTCTCTTTGTACAAGTTTACTTCCACACTTATCACATATCAAATCCCTTTTAGGAAGCAAAGGAGGAAGAATGTATTCTACTCCTTCTATAACTTTGTGTATGTCAGCTGTATTGTAGTTCCCATCGCATGAAGGATTGCTACAAATCCATCTAGCAGAAATCTTTTCCAGCAAAATTTCCTCATGAGCATTGATTTTAATTATTGCATCTACTGACGTAATTTTATCAAGTTCTTCAGCTTGTTTTATATTTCTAGGAAATCCGTCTAGAATAAAATTCTCAACTCCTTCAATTTCCTTTTTTACAAGAGCAACAGTTATTTCATCAGGAACAAGTTCTCCTTTCTCCACATAAGGTTTTATGATCTTGCCTATTTTACTACCTTTCTTAATTTCAGCTCTTAGCAAATCTCCAGCAGTAACTTTTTTCAATCCGAACTTTTCAGCTAGCCTAGAGGCATAAGTTCCTTTCCCTGAACCTTGCGGACCAAAAATCAAAAGCTTCATTAATTAAATTTTCTTCACTATATTTTATATGCTGGTGTAGTTCAGCGGTAGAACATTGAATAAGCTTAAGCGGCGCTCATAAACTTTATGAGCTTCGACAAAAGATGAGAGATGAATCGCCGAAGTCCGGGGTTCGAATCCCCGCACCAGCATTTTTCCTAAACAATTTAAAAGTTAAAAACCATTATCTTTTTAGTGGTTTTTATGGTCGAGCTGACAGATGAGGAAAAGAAGGTTGTTGAGGCGATGAAAGTTTTAGGTGCTACATCAGAAAGTAAACTAAAGACTGCAGACCATATAGCAAAAGCAGCAATGCTTCCAAAAGGAAAAGTTAGCAACATTTTGCTATCACTGATAAACAAAAAGGTAGTCAAGAGAGTTGCTAGAGAAAAGGCAGCAGGCTATTACTTAGTTGAGTCTGTTTAAAACTTTCTAAAATTTTTTAAAATGGGAAAGAATTAGTTATTAGAGGGCTCGTAGCTCAACTTGGATAGAGCAGCACCCTTCTAAGGTGAAGGTTGAGGGTTCAAATCCCTCCGAGCCCACAACATCAAAAACGTTTCATTGCATACCTTTTTTCTTCCTCCTTGTAAATTCTTCCGAACAGAGATTCTAAGTGAGTGAAGAGGAAATAATACATGAAACCAAGCATGCTGGTAAATGTTATGCCGAATATAAGTGCTAAATAATCTGCTTCTCCCATTTTAACACTTCTTGCATAATGATCTACAGAAAAGAGTAGAAAAATCATTTGAATGAAAACCGTGATCAATGCGATGAAGACTACAACATTCAAGTAAACACTAAGAATAATTTTCTTTTTCTTACATTTTAAGCTTTACAGAGGGGCCTCAGTCGGGATTTGAACCCGACCTTGGAGCTCCACAGGCTCCCGCGCTACCAGGCTACGCTACTGAGGCCATTTAACTTATCGTCAGAAATCTTTATATACACTTCTTACTAATAAATTTATACCTCGTGAACTGGCGTTTGGACTGGACGAGGCACAAGCCGAGCATGAAGGTCTCATTCTAGTTCACGGAAAAAAGCTAAATCCTGTAGTAGCGCTACAGGTAAAGGTTGATTTGGTGAAACCTTTAGAGGTAGACCCCAATTCTGGCTGATCCCGCCAGAGACCACTGCTATCCGGGTCCGACTAAGCCATGCGAGTCGTGAGGGGAAAGCCCTCGGCGCACTGCTCCGTAATGCACAATCAACCTACCCTACCTCGGGGGATAAACTCGCGAAAGTGAGCTCAATACCCCATAGGTCTATTCTGCTGGAAGGCGAATAGACCGAAAGCCGAAGAGGCGAGGTAGGATGGGATTGTGCCCCATCAGGCTGTTGTTGGTGTAACGGACCAACAAACCGATAACGGGTACGGGCTATGGAAGTAGGAGCCCGGAGATGGACTCTGAGACATGAGTCCAGGCCCTACGGGGCGCAGCAGGCGCGAAACCTTCGCAATGGGCTAACGCCCGACGAGGGGACCCGGAGTGCCCTTGCTCTGCAAGGGCTTTTGCCCACTGCAAACAGGTGGGCGAATAAGGGGTGGGTAAGACGGGTGCCAGCCACCGCGGTAATACCCGCGCCCCAAGTGGTGGTCACGATTATTGGGTCTAAAGGGTGCGTAGCGGGCCTAACAAGTCCTTGGTGAAATCTGCTAGTAAACTAGCAGGCGTGCCAAGGATACTGTTAGGCTTGGGACCGGGAGAAGGCAGAGGTACCCTAGGGGTAGGGGTTAAATCCTGTAATCCCTAGGGGACCACCAGTTAGTATCAGTCTTTTATTTTACAGGCTGATACTAGGTGAATGGCGAAGGCGTCTGCCTAGAACGGGTCCGACCGTGAGGCACGAAAGCTAGGGGAGCGATCGGGATTAGATACCCCGGTACGTGAAGATGGGAGTATCTTCTGATTCCAAGATGAAGAGTATCTAATCCTCTGAAAAAATGATGCCTCCCCGGCTAGACTTTCCTATCTTCACGCGGGAAAGTCCTAGCCGTAAACGATGCCCGCTTGGTGTTGCACACTCCTCGTGGGTGTGCAGTGCCGGAGCGTAGGTGTTAAGCGGGCCACCTGGGGAGTACGGCCGCAAGGCTGAAACTTAAGGGAATTGGCGGGGGAGCACACAAGGGGTGGGCGTTGCGGTTCAATCGGATTCAACGCCGAGAATCTTACCAGGGGAGACGGCAGAATGAAGGTCAGTCTGAAGGGCTTACCAGACGAGCCGAGAGGTGGTGCATGGCCATCGTCAGCTCGTACCGTGAGGCGTGCGCTTAAGTGCGTTAACGAGCGAGACCCACGCCCCATGTTGCTACTCCTAGCTAAGCTAGGAGGCACTCATGGGGGACTGCCCGCGATAAGTGGGAGGAAGGAGTGGGCGACGGTAGACAAGCAAAAAGCTCTCAAACCGGCTTTTACGACGTTTGATGAGTAAAAGCAGCGCCAGAGAGCTAACATGCTTTTTGCTTGGCCGAAGTCCGTATGCCCCGAATCCCCTGGGCTACACGCGACGCACAAAGCACGCCACAATGGGATGCGACCCCGAAAGGGGAAGCGAATCCCCTAAAAGCGTGCTCAGTTCGGATCGAGGGCTGTAACTCGCCCTCGTGAAGCTGGAATCCCTAGTAGGCGAACGTTAGCAACGTTCGCCGAATACGTCCCTGCTCCTTGCACACACTGCCCGTCAAGCCAACCGAGTGGAGCTTTGACGAGGCACTGCCTTACTGGTAGCGTCGAGTCAAAGCTCCGCGAGGGGGGCTAAGTCGCCACTTCAAGGGTCGTAAATTTCTGTGATATCATGGCTTGACTCTGAATTCATGATGAGTTGGAGGTGAGTTGAGACAACGACCCTTGGAGCGATAAACAAGGTAGCCGTACTGGAAGGTGCGGCTGGATCACCTCCTAATTTTGGGTCTACCTCTAAAGGCACTAAAGAGTCAACAAACTAATCATGTTTTTTCTGAAATAGCATAAACAATGCTAACAAGGCTAGAAGTAGAGCGAATATGCTTAGGGTAGAAAATTCAGGTAAAATAGTATATCCTGTGAGATTAGAAGGTATAAGAGAAAATTTTCCTCTTACGCTTGCAACATACACTAAAACAATCACCAATAAAATTGGCGCAAGAGAGCTAATTATACTTCTTTTATACATTTCCCAGATCCTTCTAAACAAGCAACCACCTCGGCTCCACATCTAATACTAAATGAACTAGCAAGACTGCTCCAATTACTAAAGAGTAGGAAGGAAAAGCATATAAACTTACTAAGAATACAAGAGGCATAGTTATTGCGTGGAGAGTAAGTCTTCTAAAAGCATGAGAGGATAAGCTTCCTTTTTCCTGAAATTTTCTCATTAACCCCTTAGGATCTTCTATACAACTTTTAGTATATTTTAGCCACTCTTTTCCAAAGGTTAAGCGAGCATATAAAAAGTGATCTAAATCTATAAAAGTTCCTATCATACAACCAACTACTATCCATCTCAAGCCGGTTGAGAAGTCCAATTCAAATACAGATACAAGAAAGAAAGAAATAATTAGACTTGTAGCTAAGTGCCACCATGGAAGCATAATATTTTTTTGGAAACAAGTGTAAAAAATTTTTGAAATCAAAATTTAAAGCAAGGGCTGGTAGATCAATGGTAGATCGCCGCCATGGCAAGGCGGAGGCTCCGGGTTCAAATCCCGGCCAGTCCATGCATTAAATAAAAGTGGAATAGAAATTATGAAAGATTTAGTTTCCTTTATAATCACAACTTTAAACGAGGAAGATTACATAGAAGCCTGTTTAAAATCTCTGAAAGGTCAAGATTATAAAAACAAAGAAATAATTCTCGTAGATTCCAATTCCACAGACAAAACAGTAGAAAGATCAGAAAAATATGCTGATAAAATAATCATCAAATCTTGTATAATGCCAGTCGGAAGAAACTTAGGCGCACAAGAAGCAAAAGGTAATGTTCTAGTTTTTGTAGATGCCGACATAATTCTTTCAAAAAACTGGACAAGCACAGTATTGTCGCATCTTTATGATGATAAAGTAGTTGCTGCTTATGGAGATCTTTTGCCAATTGAGAACACAAGTAAAGCAAAACTAGCTTATCATCTCCATAGTCTGAGCAATTCTTTCTTGCGAAAAATTAGAAGACCAATCTTCAGTAAGTTAGGAACAGCTGTAGCAATTAAAAGAGACGTTTTTAATGAGATAGGTGGTTATCCAGAAGAGTACGCATCTTGCGAGGATGTAGAATGTTCTTTAAGGCTAATGAGATACGGACAAATAAAGTTTGTTCCAGAGGCAAAAGGTTATGTTTCTATGAGAAGATTTGAAAAAGTTGGTTACCTTAAACTTTCTCTTCTCTGGTTTTTAACAGGATCTTATTACATTTGGAGGAGAAAAAGGCTTTTTCCTCAATATTCGAGAGATTTTCCGTAAACATTAATATTTGAGTTTTTTTCCCTATCCTAATTTATGAAAACTTTAGTCGTTGGTCTTCATCCAAACGAAAGGTATGCATTAGAAATATGGTTTAAAAAGGATGTTAAAGAAAAGGAACGCAGATATTATGTAGATTTACATAATTCACAGAGACGATAAATTTGGCTTTGAACCTTATGTTCTTCGGAGTCCTCCTTACTTAAACCCAATTTTGCAAAAGTGCCCTCATTATTTCAACATACAAAAAGAGAAAATAGTTGCTATAGAAATATCAGCTGAATTTATTAAGATAAAATTTGCAAAATACATCCCTTTTATTACCCTTCTGAGTTTTTTTTGATCCTAAACTACCGCTTAATAAAGAAAATTATGAAAATCAAAAAGAGAAAGTTAAATCCTTAATTTTAGAGCTTGCGGAGTATAAATTATAAAGTTTCTGTTTAGCATTCTTCATTGGGAGCAAGATATTTAAGCTTTTGTAGGTAACAAGTTCTTATGGGCAGAATAATTAAGTACGATAAAAGTGTTATCGTTGCTTGTGATGTAAATAACATAGAAGATTTTCAAAAATTAATTGAACAAACGCATGATGTAAAGGGGATTGGTGGTTATAAAGTTGGAGCAATTTTAACTATTCGTTATGGCTTACCTAAGCTTGTTGAAGTAATTCGCAAGCTTACTGATTTACCAGTTATTTATGACCATCAAAAAGCAATGACAGACATTCCGGATCTGGGGAAAGATTTTGCAAAAGTTGTTAAAGAAGCTGGTATTAATGCAATGGTAGGATTTCCTCAATCAGGGCCAGAAACGCAAGAGGCTTGGATAAAAGCTTGTAAAGATGTGGAATTAGAAGTAATAGTTGGAGGAGAAATGACTCATCCGAAATACAAAAGAAGTGAAGGAGGCTATATTGCTGATGAAGCTTTGGACGAAATTTATCTACTTGCTGCAAAAATTGGGAGTAAACAATTTTGTAGTTCCTGGAAATAAGCCAGAAAGAATTTTGCATTATAGAAAAATTTTAGAAGATAAAGTACCTGAGCTAACATTTTATGCACCAGGCTTTATTGCTCAAGGTGGGATAATAACGGAAGCAGCAAAATGCGCAGGTCCTAGGTGGCATGCAATAGTTGGAAGAGCAATTTATGGCGCTAAAGATATAAGAGCTGCAGCAAGGGAAATGACAAGTAAATTGTTTGAATGATTATGAAAGAATTAGCAAAAAACTTGCATACAATTGGAGCAATAAAGTTTGGAGAACTTGTTAAATCTGGGAAGGAAAAGTCCGTACTACATTGACTTAAGGACCAAATAAAGTGAGAGTAAACTTTAAATACTAAGCTTTTTAAACTATAAGAACAATAATATTTTACACGGTGTCGCTATGGCAGAGTAAGGCCAACATAGGCCTCTGCTTTAGCGATGATTTTCTTCTGGACACCTTATGAGCTAACGGCACCGACCATGCAACTCCTTATTCGCGTAAGGGGTGAAGAGTGGAAGTTGATGATTTGAGCGACAGCGCCTGATAAAAGATGAAGAGCGAACTGTCTCCATGAAACTATAAGATGACACTACCACAGGATTGAGCAGGTCAGTAAGGCCTAGTTGACACCACTCCACTTGGTGGATGGCTTGGCTCTGTGAGCTGACGAAGGACGTGCCAAGCTGCGATAAGCCCAGGTTACTCGCATGGAGAGGTTGACCCTGGGATCTCCGAATGCGATTCGCTGGCTTCGGCCAACTCCGAAAGGAGGAGGAACCCCCCGAAGTGAAGCATCTCAGTAGGGGGAGGAAAAGAAAGCAAAATGCGATTCCCTGAGTAAACGGCGAGTGAAAGGGGAAGAGGGCAAACCGAATCTTCTTGCGAAGAGCAAGAAGAGATGTGGAGTTGCAGGACGTGAGCACTTCCTAACTCACCGACCCGAAGTCTGCTGGAAAGCAGCGCCATAGAGGGTGATAGCCCCGTAGGGGAAGGTGAGAAGGAAGATTTCACGGATCCTGAGTACCATTCCTTGGATATGGAGTGGGAAGCTGGGTGGCATCAACATCCAACCCTAAATACTCACAGAGTCCGATAGCGAACTAGTATCGTGAGAGAAAGCTGAAAAGCACCGCGAAAGCGGGGTGAAAGAAGACCAGAACAAAAACTTGAACTAGGAACTTGAATACATTCCATTCTATTAGTTCAACTTTACAAAAAGAATAAATCGTTCTGGTCTTCCACCAAAAGAGCCTGAAACCAAGTGGAGATAGTCAGCTGAGGCACGAAAGGTCCTGACCAAAAGGAAATCCCCGCAAGGGGAGAGTACGATGGTCAGGTTACAGTGTCTCAGCGTCCGTTTTGAAACACGGGGCAGGGAGTTTACCTCAGTGGTGAGGCTAAGCAGTTTAAGCTGCGTAGCCGGAGCGAAAGCGAATGCCCGCAGCTGCGAAAGCAGCGAGGGGCAGGGTGTGAAAGCGCCTGAAATCACTGGGGTAAGACCAGAAGCGCGTCGATCTAATCTGGGCCAAGGTGAAGCCTTGCGAAAGCAAGGTGGAGGCCTGCTAGGGGTGGTGAGATGCCAATCCCTCCCGTGAGCCCGGATTAGGGGTGAAACTCTCTCAGAGAAAGGTTTAAATATAACCACTTCTAAGTAGTTAATATGGAGTACTTGAACAATTTGAAAAGAAAATTCAAAAAAGAACTAGAATATACGAGAAAAGGTTTAGCAGGATTTAGTACACCAGGAAGTGTAGGAGATGGTGTACTAGCTGGAACAATAAGTGTACTTGGAGGCTTTCTAACAGGTGGGTGTGCTTATAGTATTTTGTATGTCATGGAGAAGATTTATGGTAGCATAACCGGAGCAGAAGCAACAAATCCTTTACTTCCAGCAATTTCCATAGGAGTTTTAACAGGTTCAGCTCTTTTTCTTGGATGCGCAAGAGAATTTGGAAAACATATCTCTGAGAGAGCACCAAAAGCCTATCGAGACGCGGAATAGCTGGTTCTCCCTGAAATGCACGTCAGTGCAGCCTGGTCTGAGGCAACTGTTAGGGTAGAGTTACTGATTGGAGAGTCAAGGACCGAAAGGTTCAGCTCTCCTGTCAAACTCCGAACCTAACAGTGCCTAAGAAGACCGGAGTGAGGGTACTGGGGTAAGCTCGGTACCCGAAAGGGGAACAACCCAGCCTAGGGTTAAGGTCCCTAAATCCTAGCTAAACGAGGAAGGGAGTGGAAACTCTCAGACAGAGGGGCTGTAGGCTTAGAAGCAGCCATCAGATAATAAGTGCGTAACAGCTTACCCTCCGAGAGTTTCCGCCCTGAAAATGGAAGGGACTAAGCTAGGTACCGATACCCTAGACTGCGAAAAGCAGTGGTAAGGGAGCGTCCTGCATGGGTAGAAGCCTCTGCGTGAGCAGGGGTGGACCGTGCAGGAATGAAGATCCTGCCGAAAGTAGCAGCATAGCTGGGTGAGAAAGAGTTACTTGCTGGAAATTGGGTTACTCTAGAGAATAAATCAGCAGGTAACTCCTCATATCCCAGCCCTCTGAGCCCTAAGGGTTTGCCAGCAATGTTCGTCAGCTGGCGGTTAGTCGGTCCTAAGGGTGCCCTTAACCGGCGCACCCGAAAGGGAAATCGGTTAATATTCCGATACCACGAGGGTACGTGCGGCAACGCAAGATAGGCTTCTGACGCTTCGGGATAGGCCGACGCAAGCTAACTCCAGAAGTCTGTGGAGTCTCGTAATGAGGAGAAGCAGACGAATGGAGGGGGCTCCGCGTATGCGGAGTTCGGCTGATTCCTGGAGCCCGTGAAAAGGAAGCCTATAAGGATCCCTCGTGACCGTACCGAGAACCGGAACAGGTAGGGTCGCTGAGAAGGCGAAGAGGTGTTGGGAGAACCCAGCCCAGGGAAATCGGCAAATTGGCTCCGTATGTTCGCTAGAAGGAGTGCCTACTCTCTCGAAAGGGAGGGTAGGTCGCAGTGACAAGGGGCAAGCGACTGTTTAACAAAAACGCAGGAGACCGCAAGTCCGAAAGGATGAGTACGGTCTCTGAGGCCTGCCCAGCTGCGGTCGGTGAAACCCTGGTTCAACAGGGAGAAGCCCCGCAGAGCGGCGGCGGTAACCCTGACCGTCGTAACCTAAGGCGGTCATTTGACAAGTGATATCCGCCGCCTTGGGCGGCACAAGTAGCGTAATCCCTTGCCGTTTAAATGACGGCCTGTTCAACGGCTTAACGACTTGCCCGCTGTCCCGGGCTGGGACCCAGCGAAATTGCCTTTCTGGTGAATAGGCCAGAGACCTGTAGTGGGAAATGAAGACCCCGTAGAGCTTTACTGCAGCCTGGTGTTGTTGTAAGGTTGGGATTGCAGAGAGTAGGTAGGACTCGATAAGGCCTTAGCTTCCGGGCTAAGGCTGAGAGGAAAGTGTAACACTACCCTTTCCCAACCTTACTTCTCACTCCAAAAGAGGACAGCACCAGGTGGGCAGTTCGGCTGGGGTGGTACGCCCTTGATAAGGGATCAAGGGCTCCCAAAGCTCAGCTCACCCTGGTCAAGGTAGAAGTCGATCGAATGATTGAACCATTCCAGATCGATAAAAAGATGAGATTCGAGGTAGCTAATGATTAGTCGGCTTCTACCTCCAGAAAGAAATCAGGGGTAGAGTGTAAACGCAAAAGCTGGGCTGACTGGATTCCGCAAAGCGAGGAATCCAGCCGCGAAAGCGTGGGTTAGCGATACATCGGTTCGCCTTGATGGCGGCCGGTGGTATAAGAAAAGCTACCTCGGGGATAATGGGCCCGTGGCCGGTGAAAGCCCACAAGCTCTATCTGGGGTCTTCTTTCCTAGATAGTGGCTAGGCAAATTGACCCGGCGCGTTGGTGCGTCGCTGTCGGCTCCCCCCCTCCTGGCCGTGCAGCAATCTGAGACATTCAATAAACTAGAGAGAACGCAATTAATCGGAAGTAAGCTCCCAAAAGAGGTATATAAAAAAATAGACAATTAAAAGAAAGTGATACGAATGTCTCAGACTGCAAGCGGCCAAATTGGGGAGGTAAGTAAAGAATTCTGGGAGACAGTAGGACTTGTGCTAGCAGATGGAAGTATTAGGAATGACCAGAAGTACAGAAAGTTTGAAATAGTATTTGCAGGAAAGGAAGAGGCACTCATAAAAATATTTAAACAGCGGATGGAAAATTTGTTTGGAAACCTAAATTTCGTAGAGAGCGTAGATAAACTACAAGTTAAAGTTCTACGAGTTTGTAAAAGAAGCGTAATAATTTCTTTCTTAAACTTTTTACCTCAATGGAAAAGGAAGGGGAATGCAACGTTAAAATTTCCTTCAATAGAAAACATCTCTACTTCAAACTTACAAGCATTCCTTAGAGCTTTCTTTTCTGCAGAAGGATCAGTTGTTCTAGGATGTAAATGGAATAAATGTAAGAAATTGTGGGTAATAAACAAGCGAATACAAGTAACTATTAAAAACAATTCGCTTAAAGAATTTATCACGAAGGTTCTGAGAAAATTGGGATTTCGACCAGCAGTCTGGAAGAATGAGGTAGTCCTTACTAGAAAGCAAGATATTATCGAGTTTTCTAAAAAAGTTAGATTTTTTGATAACGTGAATATTTCCAAGAAAAGTAGGATATGGTTTGGAATTGAAAAAAATAAACTTCTTGATTTGATAGCAGATTTATGTGAAAAGAAAATGAATTCTTTTCGTTCTATTAAAGAATGGGAAACCTTCGTTCAACTTACCTCCCCAAGGCTACGGGTACAGGTGTCCACTGGTTAAAGGGGGACGTTAGCTGGGTAGAAGTTAGGTTGCACTATTCGACGATTTGGCCTTTGGCCTAAGATGAGTCGAATAACGCGAGGGTCAATCTAACTTCCCAGAATCAGAACGTCGTGAGACAGTTCGGTCACTATCTACTACAGGTGCTGGCTGTCTGACCGGAAGGAAGCACTAGTACGAAAGGAACGTGCTTCCGCGGCCTCTGGTCTACCGGCTGTTCATTGCATGCCGGGCAGCTAAGCCGCAGTGGATAACTCCTGAAGGCATCTAAGGAGGAAACCACCCGGGAAAATAGACAGCCATTCCTACCGCTGTTGCGACAAGCAACGGTGGTAGGACGAGGGCTCTGGTAGACGACCAGGTTGATAGGAAGGGGGTGTACGCACCAAGGTTTCGACCGAGGTGCTCAGCCCGCCTTCACTAATCGCCCGAGGTCGACTAGGCCTTGATAAACTGCTCAGTCCTGTGGTAGTGAAGAAAAATTAAGGATAGAATTACTTGATCTTTTTTAGTGTCTTTATTCCTACAGTTTCGTAATAGTCTATCTCATTTCCGGGAATAACTTCATGTTTCCTTTCTTCAGGTATGTCCAACTCTATTTGGGAATAATCTTGTAAGTCCATTAGTTGAGCTTTCTCACCAATTACAGCAAGAACTTGTGCTTTTTTAGTAACAACTATTGGTACTTCTATGGTCTCATGAGCAGGTGCTACTATGCTACGTCTTTTATCATCTAACAATCCTATAGCTTCAACTCTAACTTTTGCAGGACCATGTTTACCAGAAGTTGAGACTTGTACTTTTTCAACTCTACACGGAACACCTTCTATTAAGACGAATCCATTTGGCTTAAGATCCTTGATGTTTACAACAGTTTTTTCCACTTTTTATCACCTCTTACTTGCTAAAATTATATCCTCCTTTTTCACTGTAACTCTTTTTGCATGATGAGCCATTTCTACAGCATCCTTAGCAATTTTTTCTGCTATTTCACTAGCAACTATCCTCAATTCTTTTGCTGCTGAAGCTGAAACTCTTTCAGCCCCTGCTTTCTTAATTATTTTTTCCATCGCTAACAAAGGAAAGTCTTTTACCATACAATTTATTTTAGTCTTGAACCTATAAATTTTATTGAAAAATGAAGTGGTTGTCTTTGCAGTTGATTATTCTAAACAACCAAAACTGAAGAAAACACAACGTTGCGCAAATAGAAAGCTTTAAATACTTTGCGGTATATAGTTTAAATAATCAACACTATTGATATTCACTAAAAAGTGATAAAAATGGCAAAGAAGAAACATGCTTTAACTTGTCCGGAATGTGGTAGTACCAATTTCATAGAAGACCCTTCTCGTGGCGAACTTTATTGTGCTGATTGTGGGTATGTGGCCCAAGAATCTATTATAGATACAAGCCAGGAATGGCGTGCTTTTGATACAGAGCAAATGAGCAGAAGGGCAAGAGCAGGAGCTCCTCTTACTTTCACCAAACATGATAAAGGTTTGACTACAGAAATAGGGAAGGGTGTAGGCGAACTTTATAGAGTAACACCGAAGAAAAGAGCTCAATATTACAGATTAACAAAATGGCAAAAGAGGTTAATTAGGAGTAAGGACAGAAATCTCTCATTTGCTCTTTCTGAATTACAAAGGATTGTTTCTTATTTAAATCTACCAAGGTCTATTCATGAGAGAATTGCAAAGTACTATGAGGAAGCAGTTAACAAGGGCTTAGTTAGAGGAAGAAGCATAGAGTCTGTAATTGCTGCATTGGTATATGCAGTTAGTAGAGAATTTGGCTCTCCAAGAACTTTGGAAGAGATAGCAGAAGTTTCTGGGATAGAAAAAAGAGAAATTGGAAGAGCATATCGTTACATTGCAAGGGAGCTCGGAATAAAAATACTTCCAGCAGATCCTATAACTTTTGTTCCAAGATTTACCTCAATGCTCGGGCTTAGTGACAAAGTGCAAGCAAAAGCAATAGAAATTTTGAAGAAAGCAAGGAAGTTGGATGCAACTTCTGGTAAAGGGCCAACAGGAGTTGCTGCAGCTGCTATCTATATTGCGTGCGTGCTAGTTGGTGAGAAGAGGACTCAGCGTGAAGTTGCGGACGTTTGCAATATTACAGAAGTAACTATAAGGAACAGGTATAAGGAAATAGTGGAGAAGCTTGGGATTGAGGAAGAGGTTGAGAAAAAAGCTAAGGAGGAGTAAACTCTTTTATTTTCTTTGCCTTTTTATCACAATACAAAACTAGCTTCATCTTTTCCTCTATTTCTTTGTCTAAAAGGTTGTGCTCCTGAGTTCTGTTTTCGTCAAAAATGTGAATAACTTTATGGCCGAGCATTGCTAATTTTTCAGCTATGTATCTTCTGTGGCATCTGAACCAAAGAAGTTCACTGCATAAAATTGCCGCATTTTTCTTACCAATTACCTTCAAAAGCTTCTTTATTGCTTCAGAAAATTCTTCTGTCTTAGAGAAAGCCATATAACCTTCCTTTCTATATCCGCCTAATTCCGGAAAATGCGTATAGTCGATTTTGTTCTTTTTAAGCTCCTTCTCAAGATCATCCTTGTTAAACCATGGGAACTTTTTGCTAGAAGGCCATCTACGAACGTCAATTACTAACTCTATCTGAAATTTTTTAAGAATTTTTAAAAACTCTTCTAAGCTTCGTGTGCTATGGCCTAAAGTGAAAATTCTCATAATTTAAGTTTTTTAAGCTAAAGATAATCTTGCCTTACTCTGTCACTCTCTCGTAAAACTTTTAAAAATTTTCTTGCAAGTTCATCAATAATTCTCCTTCCTAATAGGAGCATGGAGCGAAAGAACCTTCTGGAATTTCTCTATACTTGCTTACGATTTTCCTTGCTACTTTTTCAGCAATTGCTTTTGCTCTCATCTCACTTTCATCTTTGTTGTAGTTTCTCAGATAATCTACAAAACTTCTGTAAACCTTTCTTGGAATACCTTTTATGTAATCAGCAGCATGGCTAAACTCTTCAGCAAGAAGTTTTATTTTTCCATACAAGCTTGCTCTTAGATAGTCTAGCGGATCTATATAAATTCTGTGTTTAATCGAATCATAAACTCCTGCTATTTTACCAATAATTTTATCGTAAATGATAAAAGGTAAGGGTCTGAATTTTACTTTAGGCAGCTTATTTTTATCTATTCCACACTCTTTAGCAACTTCACTCTTTACTTCCTCAACTAAAGAAGGGGTGTAACCAAAAAAGAGCATTCGAATGAAGTTTTTGAATCTGTTCATCATAGTTAGATATAGTTAGTCAAACTTAAAAAAACTTTACAATCTACCCCTTCTCTTCTACCCCTTTCTCTTTTAAGACTTTTGCTAAATCATGAATGAGTTTTCTTACATGTTCTCTCAATTCGTAAACTTCTCTTTCTGGTACTTCCATTCCTTTCCTTTCTTCCAGTGCTTTCTTCAGTTCTTCTACTCTCTTCCACACATTCCAGTAGTAAGGATCTATAAGCTTACTATCAATAAACTCCTTCTTGAATGCTTCTGGAAGTTCCTCACTTTTTTCTGGCAACCTTTTCAAACTTTTAAGTGCAGTTGCCACTGCTTTTAGCATTACTTCATGCGTTCTTTCAAGAATCTTCTCTCTTTTCCTTATCTCAAGAGCATTCAGAACATTAAACATTTTCTCTACAAACTTTTCTGCTCTTTCTATCCACTCATCAACAAAAGCCCCACTTACTTCTGTTAACTCTTTATGCTCAATCTTCTTCCTTATTTCTACTATTTCCCTTAACCACTCTGCATACTCAGGCTCTATTATTCCAGGATCTACAAGATACTTTTTTACTTCTTCGTAAGCTTTACTTGGCACAGGAGGAGATAAACCCATGAACATCAAAACAGCTTGAGCAGTGTTTAGCATAGCATAATAACAATCTTCAGCAAGCATCAACAACTTCACAGTTTTGGCTCGCATTAGCTTTTTTGGCGCACCTTCCATGTAGCTTTCTATAGCTTCTCTAGTTGCTGGTATTCTTCCCATTTCTAGCAAACGCTTTATAGGCATGAAAAAGCCTGTATCATAGACTGCTATACCCTCTTTTATGAAATTGTAGACTATAGGATGGCAGACCCTTGCATAATCCCAGAACTCTGTTAGAGTGTAAGTAGGTTGGACAGAAAGCATACAAGTTTTTTCTTTACCTTCTTCGGTAATCCAAGCTTCTGGAATTTCTTCCAAAATCTTTTCTAATTCTTCATCTATCTTTTCTACATCAGATTCTTTTATCTCTCCAGTAGTATCGTCTACAACCAAGAAAACGTCTATATCACTTTTTGGTTTAAATTCTTCCCTTGCAACAGAACCCATCATTACTATGCATTTAACAAGCTTTCCATATTTTTCCAAGACTTTGTCTGCAAATTTCTTTACTATTTCTAACCTTTTTTCCATTTCTTCCTTTTCACCCATGCTACTCACTCTTCTATTTCTTCACCAACAATCTCTTCTGGCAAAAATTTCTTGAATCTTTCCAAGATATCTTTACTCAACTTTAGAGCTTTTTCAAGATGTTGTGGAGTGGCTTCAGGTATCACCTTATGATCTATATCCTTCCAAAGTTTATTCAATTCTTCAAACTTCTCTATGTACTCCCTTTCTAATCCCTTTTCTTCAACAAGCTTTTGCAAAAATTTTGGTGCATCTTTATAGTCAGGTTGTGCCTTGTAAAAATACATTACAACAGCTTGAATTATGTCCATTGCAGTATACCTAAGCTCGAAGATCATGGACTTAATATCATTCTTAACCTTTTTGTATCTCATGCTAGATGCTTTTGCTTTTAGACTTATAGTTTCTTCGCTAGGCGGAATTAGTCCCATTTCAAGCATACGTTGAACTGGCTTGATGAAACCAGTATCGTATACAGGCAAACCGTATCTCAAGAAATTTATTAGTTCTGGTGAACCCATTCTTACCCATTGCCAAAATTCTGTAAGAGTGTGAGTTTGAACATGTATATCTTTTAGTTCATGAGCAAGTAAGTAAAGATGGGAATTAACTTTGTCCAAATCTTCGCTAGCTTTTGTGGCAGTATCGTCTAAAACTACAAGCACGTCAGCATCAGAAGTCTTCCTAGCATCTCCACGAACAAAAGATCCAAAAATCAGCACAGATTTTATTATATCTCCGTAATGCTTCTTAGCTTCCATAGCAAATTTCATGACTTTACTGTATATTTCGGTATCTTCTAACCTTCTTTCCCTTTTTTCAGCCAACTCAACCTTTTCGAGCTCTTCTTCCAGTTTCTCAAGTGGCATAATCTATCTTTGTTTCAGATACTATATAAATATTACTACTACTGGCAAGTGATTACTTCAATTCTTCCCTTTTCCATTTTTCAGGTGGAATACCTTTTTCTAAAGCAGCCCTCCCTAAAAACGTATACTCTTCTTCCGGCACTACTAAAAGACCTTTAAGTGGGTCAAGAGCATGTTCTTTAATTATAGCTCTTTGTCTTTCTTCGGAAAGGAAACCTTCAGGTTTTACACCGTAAAATTCTGGTGGCAATTTGTCTGGTGGTGTATCTTTTAGAAGCTGATCTACTATTTCTCTAAGAGCAATTATAGATTGCTGGATAGGGTCTGGTCCACCCCCTCTCTCGAAAACAATGTAATACTCTTTTTCATCTTTCCCAAAACCTTTTTGCCTTAAAAAATAGAGCAAATTATACAAGTACCTTTGTTGTTCAGAACCTACTGGTATAGGCAAGTGAGCAGGTGCAAGAGGGGATGGCCAGCCTGCATGAACAACCCTCACAAACTTACCTCCTTCTGCAGGCAAACATTCTATTACAACTTCCGGTTCTAATTTTATGCTTAGCATGTGCTCAAAATCCATGGCTAAAGCCAAACATTCGAATCCAACTTCTTCGTTCACTCTTTTAACAAGCCAATACATTTGAATAGGGTTGGGGAGTCTAAGCCATTCTTCTATACCACGATGTGCCATAGGAGTCTCTAAAACGAGTGGCATCTTATATTTCTTTATAGGCTCTTTTAGGTCGGGATATCCGAATTTTGGTGCTTCTACCAAATGACCATAGATGTACCTACTAGATACTGCAGGGACCCAAAGATAATAGCATTCTGTACGAAAGACATCATCTTCTATCGAAACTTCCTTTATTTTTTTCTTTTTTAACCATTCTTCTTTAGAAACTCCACTAGCTTTTGCAAAATATTCTATACTTGAATTTACTATATTTGTCCAGAGAGGATCTTTTGTTTCTTCCATCCACTTTGCTATGATATAATATGCAATCCTTTCAGGGCCATAGTGAAGTGAACGAGATTGTATATGATCAAGAAATCCAGAGTAATAATCTTTTACAAGAATTTCTATCCTTCTTTTAACTCTTGGATAAACTTGACTCTCTAAAATTTCTTTTGGAATTTTTCTTATAGATTCTTTAAAGTCTATTTCCAAACTTTCTACCAAATCTTCTATTCTTCTTCTGAAAGCTTCTGGTAAACTAACACCAAGAATTTCTCTCCAGATATAATCAGGAGTTTTCAAAACTTCTCGAAGATCGCTCTCTGTTACAACCTCTTCAACTTTTTCTCCTCTTGCAACTTTCTCTCTTACTTCTTCCACTTTACTTTTCCATTTCTCGAAAATTTTTTCAGGAAGTTCCTTTATATCGCCTCCCATCAACCATTTCATCAAATTCTCATTTTCTAAAAGAAAGTCTTTTAGCTCTCTTCCAGCAGGATCTACTAAGCAAGTAGGTTGAAGCGTTCTTTCTAGCATCGGAAAAGGTTCAGATTCGGAAGAATGTACAAGAACGTACTTACTTTCTATTTCTCCGGCCCTGTTCAAGATTTCGAAGAGCCTTTCATGCCCGCTTCTATAATCAGTTACAATAGCAGAATCCAATTCTGCTGCTTCCACACCAAACGCTTTAGTTTCAGAATGTATACCATAAGAGACGTTCATGCGTCTTACAGCTTCCATTTCTTCCTTAAGATTAGGTGCCTTGAATTCTGATATAGATTCTAAATCCAGTTGAACAAATTCAACACCTTTTGTAATGCAATAATAAGCTTTTTTGGGTAATCCAACATATTGCATTCTTTCTGCTTCTGCTGCAGCACCAAATATTCCACTAGAAACTCCTATTACATACATTACCACTTCACCTCAACACCAGGAACTCCAAAGTAGGTTTTTAGAAAATCTCTAATTTTTGCAAATTCTTTTCCTGGTCCTTCTCCAGCAGCTAAATAACCTTTAGCTATTTGTTGCTGGATTGTAAATTCATAAGGACCAAAAGCTCTAAAGAATTGAACAGGAAAACCGAGCTCACTAAAAATCTTTCCTAAAGAATCCCTGATAGCATCTATCAATTCCATCCTTTTGATTTTAGCCGACTTAACCTTTTCCAATGCTTTCAGTCTTTCCTCTTTTTCTTTTGCTTCTTCTGCTTTAAAACCGTAAACTGAGGGGAACTCTTCTCTTATTATATCCTCGATTTTTCTGATTTTCTCCTTATCTATACCAAATTCTCCAAGTAGCAAGCTTATGTAATTTTCGAGTTGTTTCTCCTTTGCTATGAGTTCTAAGCAGCGAACTATTATGTAGTTTTGTGTATAAAGCGCAGAATACAAATTTTCTATTTCTAGATCCTCTATTTCAATTCCTTCTGGTGTTCTGATTACAGTTCTTGAAAGTGGCACATGTATAAAAACAAAGTAAGGGCTCCAAACCCAAGCTTCTACTGGGCTAAGTGCTGTTAAAGCAAACCTAAACTGCTCTACAAGCATTTGTCTTGCATCAAACAAGTCTATTGTCGTAATAGTTACACCATAATCCTTTTCTATTTCTTTTATGTAAGAGCGAACTACTTTGTCTATGGATGGTTCAACAGGTAGAGCAAAAACTTCCCCTTCTTTAGTAAGTCTTCCAGCTTCTTTCAATTCCTCAACCTCCCTTCCATTGAACCCAGCTTCCAAAGCCTTTACAGTTTCCAGACTTTCTTTTACCATTTTATACTTCTCAGAAGGTGCAAACGGTTTCCACGCCCAAATTGTTACTGTATCGTTCGAAATAGCTTGGGCATATGGCATTGCTGGACTTATTAGAACTCCTTTTCTTACCTCAGGCTTTTCTAGTGCATCTACTATCATCTTATACCTTGCAATGGTTGGTTTAAGCATGTTTTTGTATTCTTCTATAGACCTTTTTCTCGCTTCTACAAGCCCTTTCAGTCTTTCATACCTATCTTTAACAGCTGGGAAAAATATCTTATCTCGCCATTCCAAATACATTTTGTTCTTTGTTGCTAGTACAACACCTTCAGCTTCTGAAACTTTTAATTTCTTTGCTATCTTTTCCGCTTCAATATCTTCATCGGTCAAGCGCATGAAATCTACTATTATGGTTGGCCATCTAGGTGCTATGAGTTTTAGTGCTACTCCTTCTCCTGTATGAACATCCACTTGATCTATAAATATAGATTTTAATGTTGTGTCAGCTTCTTTGAAAAGCTTTTCACCTTCTTCCTTCTTTTCCTTCATTAGTTTTCTTCCTTTTTCTAACTTCTCAAAATGGTCTAAATATTCTTTATACTTCCTCAAATCGTGCCAAACAAGCTCAAAATCTGCTACAGCTTGGGAAATGCTTGCTAAACCTGCTTTTATTGTAGCTTGCAGTTGTTCTTTTTGGGAAATAACTAAATCGTAATAAGTTTTGAAAACTGGTGAAACCCATATGGATTCATTAACTTTATACCTTACGTAACCCCATTTTCTAAACTGGGATAAAAGAGTAGCTATAACACCAGTAGCTTTTCCTAGAGGAGCAGTAAAACTTAAAAACTCTTCAGCTTCTTTTGGTATAACACAAATACCTTCACCAGGTTTCCATTTAACGTCTCGAAGCGGAAGTACCATAATTAAATTTTGTCTACTTTTCACTTAAACTTAGCTTAGAATTAGATAAAGACCAACACCTATCATGATTATGCCTAAGAGAATGCCAGCATTACCTAAAGCTTCTGGCTGGAAATCTTTATGAATCACATACGGGAAGAATATTGAGATAAGCAAGCCTAGGAAAAAGATCATTCCGCCAAATATTTTTCCCAAGATTCCAAACATAATCTCACTTTAAAAGTTTTAATCCGTAGTAAATAAGGATTGGTCCGAATATAATCTCGAATAAAAACATATCATCTTTCTTAGTTCCCCATGCAGCAAGCATAAGTAAAAGACCTAGGATTAAAAGAGTTGCACCCAATTCTTTCATAATATTGATTTGAGAAGTTACTTATATCTTTTTTATTAAAGGAAACAATATTTATTCGATAAGAATGCCAGTATTTGCAAGAACCAAGCTTTTAATTCATGACGATTGTTTGTCGCCAGCACCAGGTAGTTTTTTCCCTGGTAAGCCAACTGTGACTCTAACTTATACCGGACCAAATCCCCAAAGGTTGTACGAAAAAATAAAAGAAGTTTTCTTCACTGTAGTGAAGCATGATCCAAACGAGCTTCAAGAAAAAGAATTTTACTGGGATAGAGGAGAAACAGAAAAATTTAAAGTAGTTTTTGACCTAGTAAAGGACATGGACAGATTTTCTTTTGTTGAAATAATTCTTACTTTAAGCGGAGAAGCTAGGCCAAGTAAAGAGTTTGGTAAAGAAGGAAAGGCAACAATTGAGATAGAAGGCAGATTAAGAACAGAGTATCCTCAAGATACAATATGGCAAAGAAGCCTTCTATACGAGATGTTTAGAGTTTTCTATCATAGAGTTATATACGAAGAAAAGAGGAATAAGTACAAAGAGCAATGCAAGGACTGGATATTTAAGATTCAGGAAGAACTTAAGTCATTCTTAAACATCCTTCCTAGTCTTAAGTGATTAAATGCCTGTATGGAGGTTTGAAGACGACTGCCTAGCACCAGAGAGAAGGCTTAAGGTAGAATATACTGGCCCAAATCCTTTCAGAGCTTGCCAGGTTGTAAGTAAGGCTTTAAAAGATATTTTTGAATTAGGAGCAACAGATTTTTGGGAAAGGGATTTTAGATGGGACATTACAAGCGATCCAAGACCATTTTACATGAGAGTATATGCAAACAAAGATGTGGATCAACACACAAGAATGTTTATAGAAGTAACGATTCAAGGCTTGCAGCCAACGGATGAGAAGAAGAGTGGAAAGGTTACAGTATTAATAGGAGGTAGATTAAGAACTGAATACGATTTGAATACTGCTTTTAAAAAATCGCCATTATACAAGGGTCTGCGCTGGCTTTATCACATGTACTTTTATGGGGATGTGAGGAGAAAGTATTTAGTTTTGTGTGGCGAATTAATCAATAAAGTGGTTAATAAGTTAAAGGAGGAGTTAAAGGTCCCAGCTTAATAGTGAAGGAAAATGTTCGGTTTTTTAAAGAAAAAGAAGCAAGAAGCTGAAATAGTTTTACCTCCAGAACCATCTCCACCAAAAACAGAAACGCCGGAAAGTGTAAGCTTAGAATCTATTAAAGCAAAGATGGATCTGATAATTACGCATCTAGATGGCTTAAAGGCTCAATATACGACTCTTAACGAGAGACTAGAAAACTTGGAAAAGATGGTCAAAGAAATTTATCAAATGGCAAAAGGCTAATCTTCTCTACAAGACTCACAAAGCCATTCTCCGTTTATTTCTTTAAGATCGTCGGAGGGTTCACCGCACCTGTCACATACACTTTGCTCAGAAGTTTCATGTTTTTCACACAAGATTATTGGTGTAAGATTATTCACAATTACGCCAGGCGTATATCCGGTATTAAGAAAATCATAGTTGAACGTTCTGGAGAACTTTTCAGCTACTTCTTGATTCCTTTCAAGAAGCCAGAGGAAAACTTCTTTTGCATAACAGTGAGGGCATATAGTAGTTTCTTTCATCTCTAAACACTTTATACATTTCATCATGTTTTGCTCTGTGCTAAAAGTTTCGCTTAACTTTTTATGGAAGAGTGTAAAATCGTTTATTAGCTTTTTATCATTTTCTTCTAAGAATTTGAGTACAGAATCGCGTTGGCAGTCTATACAAATAAAGTTATACACAGGTTCTAAACATAGTTTACAGATTAACGTCTCCTCTTTCGGTATCATCATTTCTTAATAACAAGCTCCCCCTATATAAAGATTTCGGTCCTCTAGAAGGAAAATTTCCCAATAAAAGCAAAAATTTAAAGCTCTTTGTTTAAACTTATCTAAAGAGGATCTTGATGGATCTTATCAGACTTTTGAGAGAAAGGAAAATACTTCACTTGACCCAAGTAGATCCAGCAAAGGAAAATACACCTGAATTGTTTGAAATGATTAGTAGAGCAGGGACCGATGGTATAATAGTAGCGGGAAGTGATAATGTAAATTCAGAAAATCTTTTGAAAACTTTATACGATTTAAAAGATGTAAAGCTACCTAAAATAGTTGCTCCATCTTCTCCAGAAATGGTTCCACCAGAAGTTTGTAAGAAAATTTTGCCATGTTATACTTCTAGGCCATTAGCAGATTATATGCTAGTTTATGATTTAATAAACGCAAAAGATCCAGATTTCATAACAGGTAAGCATAAGGAATGGTATAAGATGTTTTACAAGGCAGGAATTAGTCCTCCACCTAGAAGTTGTTGTGAAGAAATGGCATACATTCCATGCACACCTAAAGCAACAGTGTTAGAGTATGCACCTGCAAATGTAAGTTTCCTAAAAGAAGATGTTGCAGCATATATGATGGTAGGAGCTAGGAGGCATCTTGTAGTATACTTAGAAACTACAGGTTTTGACGAAAAAGTTGCAGGTGTAAAAGTTTCAGAATTAATTAGAGAAGGTAGAAGATTTACGTCCGTAAGCGGTTTTGAAGATTTAGTAATAATAAGTGGTGGTGGAATAAGGAGCGAAAAAGAAGCAAAGGAAAGATTAGAAGCTGGAGCAAATGCAATAAATGTGGGCAATCCACTTTATTACAAAGATAAAGCATACGGACATGCAATTTATTTATCTACAATTAGAGGTGCAAAACCAGAAATTAAGAGAGACTATCACGAAAAACTCTACAAAGAAATTTTTTCTACGAAGCTACCAACCTTATAACAATTTGGTTTCTTTTAGAATTGAATAGGCTGAGCTTTCGTCCAATTTTCTCTTTTCTGCGTAAAAGTCTAGTATGGTATACCTTTTCCTCATTCTTCCTATCTCTAGTCCTTTTAAAACAGCTTTTACCATCTCTGAATTTTCGATCGACAACTCTCTAACGTTTGTCGGTAAACCTAAATAAGAAAAATACTCTCTAAGAGTTTTCCAATCCATACCAAAGATCTTATCTTCATTTAGACAATTTTGCTGTAAGTAAAGCATTGGAATTGATGCGAGCGCAACCTTTTCACCATGTTTCCTATTGTTGCATTCGAGTGCATGAGCAATGTTATGCTCAGAACCTGAAGCCCCAACAGAAGAATTTATCCTTGCCATTCCTAGTCCAGAAGAAAATAGAGCAAGGAAGAGATTAGAAATAAAGTTTTTGTAAGATTCTGTACCAACCCATGAAGAAAGATCTTCCCACGCTTCCTCTCTAAACCTTTCTATTTCTCTTGTAACTACTTTTGCGCTGCTAATAAAATGTTCGAACGCAACACTTCTTAATTCTTCATAGCTTGCTTGCTCTTCACATTTACCCATTTCTAAAGCTAGCAACAAATCTCGTGAAGCTGTGTATTTTGCTAAAATATCCCCAACACCAGCTTTAACTAAATCGTAAGGGGCTGTAGACAAAGTTGGTAAATGATAAAAGACAGCAATTGGTGAAGTTGTGATTATAGAATAAGGCTTTCCCCACGCTCTTAAAGAAACGTTTGGAGAAGCTATTCCATCATGAGAAGGTGCTGTAGGAAATACGATCAAAGGTTTTTTAGTTTGGTATGCTGCATATTTTGTCGCATCTATACACGTTCCACCTCCTATTGCTAGGCAAAAGTCCAAATCCTTTTCTTTAAGAATTTCACACAGGCATGAAACTGCTTCAGGAGAAACTTTATCTATGCTAGCTTCAAAAATTGTGAATCTTCTTATAAACTTTTTCACTTTTTCCGCAATTTTACGGGTTTTGGTCTTACCACTAACAATAAGAACTTTGTTTCCTACTTCCAATTTTTCTAATTCCTCTTCAAAATTTTCTAATGAATCCTCAATCCTTACCAATTTTGGTAGCATAAAAACAAGAAAAATTATCTGTTTAAAAGCTTTTAAACTTAAAGAGACAAATTAATTTTATGTGCTTAAGAAGGGTGAACGAGCTTTTGACTAACCCAGTTTTAGCCATAGCAAAAGGGAGAAAAGAAAGGGATATAAGAAAGACTTTGTTGATATTACTTTTTGAATGGTTCTTAGTAAGTATTTCAGTAATAATTTTAAGCAGCAAGACAAATGCAGCAGTAACAGCATTTTTTGTAGGGGTTGTTGCAACTCTATTCTCAGGCTTCCTAACCCAAATTACATTCACATGTTTAGGTGGGAAAGGAGGATATTATGAAGGTTTGACTTCAAACGTCTATTCTCTTTTGCCTATTTCGGCAGCTTCTGTTCTCTCAAGTATTTTTCTTCACTTACCTAGCTTTGGTGTTTTGCTCTCTTTTGTATCCTTCGCTATTTTTACGGTTCTCAGTTTGTCGATTTTATACAGATCTGTTAAAGAACTTTTCTCTACTGACATGGTTTCTTCTTTAGTTGGAATAAATATCCTTATTGCAGGTCTTTTGCTTGCTTTGTATTTTGCGTTCCTTCAGTATACAATCCTTCAAGGATTTTTGCTCAAACCATTTAAGTTCTTTATTCCAGAATAAAACTTTAATTTCTTTGAAAAGAAATTGTATAGGGGAACATGTTAATAGGGTTTGTTGGCAAACCTTCTTCAGGCAAAAGTTCTATGTTTAAAGCGGCAACTCTTATAGACGTAAAAATAACTGGTGTCCCATTCTGCACAATAGAGCCTAATGTTGGAATTGGATATGTGACAGTTGATTGTGTAGAAAAAGAGTTTGGTGTTAAGTGCAATCCAAGATACGGATATTGTAAAAATGGTAAAAGGTTTGTTCCTGTTAAGCTTATAGATGTTGCTGGACTTGTTCCTGGAGCTCATGAGGGGCGTGGTCTTGGTTATAAGTTTTTAGACGATTTGAGACAAGCTTCTGTCTTAATTCATATAGTAGATTTTTCTGGTCTGACAGATGAAGAGGGTAAAGCTACTGTTGGTCATGATCCAGCAAAGGACGTAGAATTTTTAGAAAAGGAAATTGACTTATGGTTTGCAGAAGTAATAGAGAGAGCTGTTTCAAAGATTGGAAGAATTGTTGGCAAGTCACAATCTGATTTGGTTCAGTTACTTGCTGAGCAGTTAAGCGGTTTAGAAATAAGTAAAGAAAGCATTCAAAAGGCTTTAGAAGCCTGTCCTTTAACGGACATAAACAGATTTGCTGCTGAACTTAGAAAAATTTCAAAACCAATTTTGATAGCAGCAAACAAGATAGACTTGAAAGAGGCGCAAGAGAATTTCGAGAGATTGAAAGGAAAATATGAGCATATAGTACCGACAAGCGCAGAAGCAGAAATAGCACTTAAGAAAGCAGCAGAAAAAGGTTTGATAGATTATACTCCTGGAAACGGTTTTGAGATTAAGGGAGAACTAGATGAAAAGCAGAGAGCTGCCCTAGATTTCATAAAGAAAAATGTGATAGAGAAATATGGATCTACTGGTGTGCAAGATTGTTTGAATAAGGCTGTATTCGATCTATTGGGTTATATACCAGTATATCCTGTAGAAGATGAGAATAAGTTAAGCGACAAGGCAGGAAATGTACTCCCAGACGTTTTTTTAATGCCAAAAGGATCTACTGCTTTAGACTTGGCTTTTAAAATTCATACGGAAATTGGGGAAAAGTTTATTTGTGCTATAGATGTTAGAACTAAGAAAAGACTTGGCAAGGATTATAAGCTACAAAAGAACGATGTGATAAAAATAGTTTGTGGTAGGTGAAACTTTAATTTAAAAAACCAAGATTAATTTATGTATTCTAAGGAAGTAGAAACTTTTCTTAAGAGAAATGGTATTTCTATTGGGGACAAAATAAGAATTTCGAAAGATGGTAAAATTTACGAAGGCATTTTAATGCCAAGGATAGAAATAGGAGATACTTCTTGTCTCATTTTAAAGCTAGACAACGGCTATAACATTGGGATAAAGTTTGAAAAAGGTATTAAAGTGGAGAGGATTGCAAAAGGCATTAAGCCTGTGAAAGAAAAGAAGAAAGAAGTCAAGAAGCTAATTTTTGACGAAAGTTTACCAACCATATCTATCCTAGGAACTGGTGGAACAATAGCAAGCAGAATAGATTATAGAACAGGAGGTGTTTATGCTTCCTTTTCTCCTGAAGACATAGCTCTCCAAATACCAGAGTTAAAAGAAATAGCAAATATAAAAGCTGAGGAAATAATGCGAGTGATGAGTGAGGACATGACACCAGAAAGATGGAAAAAGATTGCAAGAAAAGTAGCAAAAGATATTAACTCAGGTTATAGAGGAGTAATAGTAACTCATGGCACAGACACGATGCATTATACTGCAGCCGCACTCAGTTTCATGCTTAAGGATCTGCCTTGTCCTGTTGCTTTAGTAGGTTCTCAAAGATCAAGCGATAGAGGATCAAGCGATGCTGCAATGAACATTGCTTGTGCTGCTAATTTTGTAGCGAATTCTGACGTTGCTGAAGTTTGTATCGTTATGCATGGTTCTATGAGTGATGATTTTTGTTTAGCAATAAGAGGAACTAAGGCTAGAAAAATGCATACAAGCAGGAGAGATGCTTTTAAGCCTATAAACGATGAACCAATAGCAAAAATTTACAGGGACAAAAGAATAGAAATATTGAATGAAAATTATAGGAAAAGGAGTGAAAAGAAGGTTAAAGTTGATGATAAGTTGGAAACTAGAGTAGCACTAATAAAAGTTTATCCTGGTCTAGATTCAGAAATTATTGATTTTTACTTGGAAAAAGGGTATAGGGGTTTAGTACTGGAAGCTACTGGATTAGGACACACACCAACCTTAGGTAAGTTTTCCCTACTACCAAAAATAGAGAAAGCTATAGAGTCTGGAGTTCCTGTTATTATAACTTCTCAATGCTTGTATGGCAGAACTCATCCAACAGTTTATCATAATTTAAGGGAGCTTTTCAAAAGAGGGGTAATTTTTGGTGAGGACATGCTGCCTGAAGTTGCTTATGTAAAGCTTATGTATGTTTTAGGAAAGACAAGAAAGTTAGAAAAGGTTAAGGATCTTATGCTAACAAACATGGCTGGAGAAATTTCTGAGAGGACGATTTAATGGAGCTTGGGTTAAAGGCTGGGTTAGAAATTCATTTTCAGTTAGATGTGAAAAAGAAGCTGTTTTGTAATTGTTCTGCTGCAATGAGCCAAAAAGTTCCAATATTTGTTGTTGAACGTAAGCTTCGTCCAGTACCATCTGAATTGGGTAAGATTGACGTTGCAGCCCAATTCGAATTTCTTCGAGACAGAACTTTCTTGTACCAAGTTTTTAAAGATGAAGTATGTGGTGTTGAGTTAGATGAAGAGCCTCCCCACCCTGTTAATGAGGAAGCTTTGTTAATAGCTTTACAAGTTGCTTTACTCTTTCGCTGTTCAATACCAGACGAAATTATTGTGATGAGAAAAACTGTGATAGACGGTTCTAATACTACTGGCTTTCAAAGGACGATGATAGTAGGAAAGGATGGATACATTAACTACAAAGGACTAAAAATTCCTATAACATATGTTACTTTAGAAGAAGATGCAGCAGCCAAAGTTGAGGAAAAAGATGGGAAAGTTGTCTACAGGCTTAATAGACTAGGGGTTCCACTTGTTGAAGTTGATACTGGAATTATAGAAGGTCTTTCTCCGAAGGAAATAGAAGAAGTTGCATATGCTATAGGTTTAGTAGTTCGTTCTACTGGAAGAATAAGAAAAGCTGTAGGAGCTATAAGACAAGATGTTAATGTTTCTGTTCCAGGAGGAGCTAGAGTAGAGATAAAAGGAATTCAATCGCTTGGGCTTATATCAAGAACTATAGAACTAGAAGTAGAAAGACAGCTAAATCTTATAAACAAAGGCAAGAAAGTACAACCTGAAACAAGATGCGCCAAACCAGACGGAACGACAGAATTCATGCGCCCATTGCCAGGTGAAAATAGGATGTATCCAGAAACAGACATTCCACCTATTTCTACCAAACAGCTTTTAAGAAATGCGCTTAAAACTTTACCTGAACCTATAGATAAAAAGTTGAAAAGGTTTAGAAAAAATTATAAACTTTCAGAAGAATTAATTTCTGGTTTGCTTAAAAGTGATTATTTCTTTACTTTTGAGGATTTTGTTAAAAAGCTTAGGCTTGAGCCAAAGCTTGTAGCAAACGTTCTAGCAAATTTGCTGAAAGATTTGAAGAGAAAGGGGTTAGAAGTTGAAGAAAGTAAAGTTTTTGAAGTGCTTAAAGCTTTGGAAGAGAAGAGAATTGCAAAAGAATCTATAGCAGACGTTTTGGCATACTTGGCTAAAAATCCTGAAAAGAGTGTAGAAAATGCCATCAAAGAGCTAAACTTACAACTTCTTTCAGAAGAAGAAATAGAAAAAATTGTAAGGGATGCAATAAAAAGTGGGACCAAGAATTTTGATCTAGTAATGAAAGCGGTGATGAGCAAAGTGAGAGGAAAGGCAGAAGTACAGAGTGTAATGAAAGTTGTTAAAAGATTAATAGGGGAAAATGAAAATTAAATTTGTATGAGAAAAGTTTTAATTTTAGCAATAGTTTTCATTCTTTCTTTAGTTTCAGAAGTTTTGGGAGATTCTCCTCAACCTAGAATTTTGCTAGTAAGAGATGCACACTATTCTTATCTTGGCCTAACAAATCCAAACGAGTATTACGGATCATTCTACGATAATGCTTTGCGAAGTCTAGGATTAAGCTACGATAATTGCACCGTAGCTAATGCTGCTGATAATGGTCCAGCATACGATCACAAAGGCAATTGTACTGAGCCAATTGGGGGCATGAAATATTACGACATAGTAATTTGGTTTACAGGTGATGACTATGGTGATCCCTTCCCTACTTTGACAGAAATAGATCAACGAGAGTTAATTAAATATTTAGATGCAGGTGGGAAACTTTTTATAACTGGCCAAAACATTGGTAAGGATATAGGTGCTACAGACTTTTATCGTAATTATTTACGTGCTTTTTTTTGTAAAGATAATTCTACCATCTTTAAGGGACTAGGAAGTAAGAAAGATCCTGTAGGTAATGAGTTGTCTTTATCTCTAACTGAAGGTGCGGGAAATCAAAGAGCACCTTCAGTAATATTCACATACTCAGATTCTTACCCATTCTATCTTTTAGCGAACTACTCATCACCTTCGTCGCAGGGAAATTCATTTTACTACACTTTTTGGCTATTTAGCTACTACACGTGCGATGACGGCACTAAAATAACGAGGCCTGAGGGGTGGTCTAATTTTATAATTCCTGCAGCTGTAAGAAACCATACAGCAGGACCGTTAGGTAGAAAAGTTGTTTATTTTGCTTTTGGTTTAGAAGGAGTTTATGGTGAAGGCAATAGAACACAGATAATGAAAAGAGTTTATGATTACTTTGCAGGACCAAACGTTACTGGTACTAAAATCTACAGGAGAAACTTAGAAAATACAGACTGGGAAGAAGGAAACCTTACCTGCCACCCTTATGATGCTTACTGTTTAAGAAAACTAAGTCCACTCATCAATGCTACTTGCATAGAAAACCAACTTTTTGCAAATGTTACTGGAGGAGAATATTTTATAAACAGTTCAGAGCCAGCTAGAAGCCAGTATCAAACCGGCTTTCAACTTCTTGCAAGTGATGGAAGCTTCAACTCATCGGTCGAAGGAATTTATGGACCTATTAGTTTACCGTTTGCTGAAGGCACTTACACAGCTTGGGTTCACTGTAATAATACCGATAACTACTATGGAAAGTTTGACAAAGCAATTTTTACTGTGGACAGAACTCAACCATATTTTCAGAGTGTAAATCCCTTGATAATAGAAGAAGGGAAAAGATTTACAAATAAGACAAGGCCAAAAATTGTGATAAACACTTTACTAGCACCCTACACAGCCGATTACATGGCTTTCTCTTGCGATGGCACAAATTGGACAGAATGGATACCTTTTCAAGCAACATACTCCAACTTTGATATAACTAACGAATCTGTAGGCTGTTTTCTAGCTGACGGAAATAGAACAGTATATGTAAAAGTTAGAGACGAGGCTGGCAATCTTGGCTCTCCAGAAAAAGTTTTCAGTTGGATTGTTTTAGATACAAAAGCACCACAAATAATTAATATAACACTTCAGAACAATTCCTTCCTTAGGTCAGCAGACAACTTAACAATAACGTTTTACGATCCTCCTGCACCTGATGGCACTTTTTCAGGCGTTAACACAAGCATATTTTTCAACGGAACTCACTATCTCCAATTTTCAAACAACACTCCTTTTAATCCAGGCTGGTCTTCAGAAGGTTTGCACACGCTTACAGTTTACATAAACGATACTGTTGGAAATTTGAATATAACAACATACCAATTCACAGTAGATAATACACCACCTGTAATAACAATAGAAAGTCCTCAACAAGATAAAATCTACTCTGGTATAATAAACATATTGACAATCATAACCGATGCTTTGGCTGGTGTAGATAAAGCATGGTATGAAATAAGAAACGCTACAAATGCTAGTCAAGTTTTTTCCTCTGGAAGCTTAAGCCAACCTGATTGGGATGCTACATGGAACAGTACTGAAAATATAACAGGATCAGAAAATGTTATGCTTATAGTTTGGGCGAACGATACTGTAGGAAACCTTGCTAATATAACTGTTAATTTTACAGTTGATAACAGCAAGCCAACTATAACTATTGTAAAACCTAGAGCTATTTACCTTAATAAAAACTTTAACTTAGACATAAGAGCAATAGTTGGTAATACTTCCACTGCAAATCTAACTAATGCCACATACTACATTTTCAATTCTTCTTCAATAGTTAAAACTAACTTAACTACAAGCATAAATTCTCCCTCTTTCAACTTTACAGATTTAATAGACATTTCTAGCTGGGCTGACGGATACTACGGAATAAATGCAAGTGCTTACGATACTGTAGGAAACCTTGCTACAGATTTAAGCCGGTTTTATATAGATAGAGTTCCACCAGTAGCATGGAATTATAGGGTTGATGTGGAGGAAGATCCTGTTTACAAAGATAAAAGGATATACCCAAACACTCCAATTACATTTTATGTAAATGTTGGCGAGAATGTTACTTTTGTTGACAAAGTTATAGTCACTTTGAGCACATCAACAAGCGAGCAAAACTTTACTCTTTCACCCCTTACACAAAACTTGAAGAACGATACTTGGAAGTTTAGTTATATACCTTCTTCACTCGGCTATTACAATTTTACAAAAATCTATGCAAATGATACCTTAGGGAACGTATTTAGTGATTGGATAAATATTTCAGTCTTAGTTGTTAACGGGAGCGCTTTTGTAACTCTTGATAACTCGAATGAAACAGATGCAGGAAAAAATGCAACTCTAGTTTTAACATTCTACTTTAACAAAACCTTTACCAATCCAAACATTCTTATTTACATTCCTCCAAACTCGCCTGCAAACTATAATCAAACACCAAACTACTTTAATGTTTCATCTTACGTATGCAACAATTGCTCACTATTGTACAAGTATGATAGCTTGTTAAACATAACAGCATTGAACGTTACAGGTTTAGGCAATGTAACAACCCTAAACTTATCTGTTGTGATAAGAGCAGGAATGCCTCTTATCGATACAATTGATGCATGGGTTTTCAGCTTTTTGGGCACAAGCTATATAAACTATACTAAAATAAAAACTCCTTTCTTGAACATAACAAGAATTTTCTGTGACAATTTTATCGAATGTTCTGTTTTGCCTACAAAACCATTTAACTTGACAGTTGAACTTGAAAACGTACAAACAGAGGCTCACACTGGTAAGGCTTACAATGTTTTTGCATGGTTTAGAAACACTCTAGCTAACAACACTGCTGTAGGGGATATAGCTTCAGGAAGCATTACTAATGTTACATGGTCAGGAATTGTTTTAAACACTACAGGAAACTATACTTTCATTTTTGGAGCTTGGGAGCAAACAAAAAATTACAATGCTACTAGTAAAAGTTTTGTGATTCAAGTAAGAGACGTTGATCCACCAACTATTTCTTCGCCAAGATGGGAAGAAGATAATATTATCAACGTGAATGAAACTACTGCATACTATGTAACAGTTAGCGATAATGTGGGCATATCTCAAGTATGGGCAACTATAAATCAGTCAACTGGATATGTAGAAAACAAAACTTTAATCTTGCATCAACATTTCACTTCCTATGATATTTGGAAGCTGGAGTACGATAATACAAGCTGGGTTGGAAACTACACAATCTTGAGAATCTATGCAAACGATACAAGCAATAACATTGCCAATTTCACACCTACAGGAAATGTTGCTTGGTTTGAAGTTAGAGAATTAAGCATAAGTTCTTCGGTAGCCTTTGAAAGTTTGAACATAAACAACACTCAAATTATTTATGCAAATATAACAGGAAATGCTTCTACAATAGAAAGCGTTTTAGTAAACGTTTCAAAACCAAGGGGCTTTTACGAATCTGTCTATCTAAACTTTAAGAATGTTTCTGGTACTACTTACATTTTTGAAGGAAGCTATACTAACATTACTCGCTCGGGCGATTATAACTTAACCATAAGCGTATTACTTTCTTCTGGCATAAGTAAAAGCTCAATTACAAGTTTTTTTGTTCCTTATGGAAATGTAAGCATAAGCTTTGACTGGCCAATACTTTACTTGACTAATAGTACGGGAAAGTATAACCTAACATTTTATTTAATTCCTGACAGCGGTGACTTAACTAATGTAAACGGTAGCTTGTGGATAGATGATACCTCAGTAATAAACTTTACATCCGAGCAAAATCAAAGCTTCGGCAACTTATACTGGGAAGAGGGAGAAAAGTTAATAAAGTGGGAAGTTAATGTAAGCAATTTAGGATCTACAAACGTAACTCTATGGATAAATTCTACCACACCCTCTGCTATTCCAAATGCTTCAAAGATTATTAATGTTACGATAATACCTAACGATACAGATAAACCAGTAATATATAGTTTTGGTCATGAATGGAACATTACAAATCTTATGGAAACAAACACCATATGGGTGAATGCCAATGATTCAACAACTGTAGTAGATAAAGTTTTAGTTGAGATATCCTACCCAAATGGAGATAAAGAAAATCTAACAGCTGTTAGAACAAGAAAAGATTTCTACGAGCTTATATTCAACAACACAAGTCAAATAGGGAATTATTCTTATAGAATTTTTGTTATAGATGTAGCTAACAACACAAATCAAACAGAGCCTGCAAACTTTTCTGTTATAGACGAGTTTGCATCAGTCTACGTTACGCATTCACCATACAACAAAGGAGATGAAATAATTTTCCAAGTAACTGTTTTTGATGTTAGAGGTTTACCAGTGAAAGATTTTAACCTTACACTAATCTTGGAAAAGAATGTAACAGGAAACTATACAATTGTAAATGGAACTGTTACTGATTTAGGAAGGTATAGAATAAGCATTACTGATCCACCCCCAAGTAGCAGGGAATCTCCGGTTAAAGCAACTTATACAGTTTATGCCATGGTTGAGAAAAACAAGAATAAAGGAACTTACAAAGGAACTTTTGAAGTTTCTGAAGAATTGCCTACAATAATAGAATACCCTTCCGATAATCAGTATTTCCAACCAGGTTCACCTGTGCCCATAGAAGTTTCTGTTAGAAATGAAAGAGGTGAAATAGTAAAGACTGCTTCTGTAACAGCATGGTGCCCACGCTGCTCTTGGCAGTATAAGAAGATAGAATGGGATCCTGAGTTAGGAAAGTATTACGATCCTGCTGCTTTTGTAGCTCCCCAAGAAGAAACTTCCTTTTCCATTTTTGTGTTCTCAGTTGATTTGTGGAAGAACATGGGAGCTTCTGCAGTTGTACCTACTACTAAATTATCAGCAGCTCCTGTTCCTCAGGCCCCACCAGCAGGAGGCGCTCCTGTTCCTCCTTGCAACTGTACAGATTGGAAAGATATTGCATGCGGTGCTGGTGGATGCAGGGAAAATGAACTTTATCAAACAAGAGTATGCATGCCAGCAGGATGCGCTGAAGAATCTAGATGCATAGAACACCCTGCATGTAAGGAAAAAATAGATTTTGAGTTTATAGTAAGCGATTCTAGGATAGTCATAGAGCAAGGTAAAGATGGAAGAAGCATTGGAACTATTAGGAATATAGGAAGCAAAAGCATAACAGTAATACCTATGGTAGAAAAGGAATGTTGCAGTTTGTACATTCCAGAAAGTTTTGAGCTTAAAGTGAATGAAGAGATAAGCTTCCCTATTTCTATTCACGTTCCACTGAATACTTCACCAGGAGAATATTCTATAAGCATAAAGGTGTATTCTTCAAACCTAACAAAAGAAAAGGGTATTGTAGTTGTTGTTAAAGAGAGCAAGCTCGTCTTATTAGTAAAAGAATATGGGAAAGTTGTCGAAGCCTTGGAAAAAGAGATAGATGCTTATAAAAGAGCTGGGGTGGATATGAGAGAAGTTGAAGGAATTCTAGAGAAAATAAGAGAATATTTAGATGTTGCTAACAATTCAATATTAGCAGACGATCTTGAAACTCTTTCCAATTCTCTTGCAGAAGCAGAAAATAACATTAACAAAATAAATTCAAAACTTCTCGGACTAAGGATTCAGAAGTTCTTGATGGAAAATAAGTGGAATATATTAGTAGGCTCTCTAATCACATTTTTCTCCGTTTATGTTTCAGTAGAGATTATATTTCCCTTCTACAAACTTACAAAGGAAATAAAGGAGTTAGAATTTGAGAAAAATTCGCTGATAAATTCGAGAATAGAAACAGAAAAACAATTCTTCCTTAGGAAAATAGACGAGAAAACTTTCAGAAGTATAATAGCTCAAAAACAGAGTCAACTTTACAAGATAACTGCTAGCTTAAATCTTAAGAAGGAAGAGAGAAGAAAGCTTATATTTACAAGGCTCAGCCCCCTCCATTTTTCCAGAAAGTTGAGGGAATGGATAGGAAAGTTAAGAAAGAAATAGAATAGAAACAAATAAAAAATTAGATGATAGAAAGGGTGGATACTGGCGTCATAGGATTAAATAGTAAGATGGAAGGTGGTTTTGTAAGAGGAAGTGTCAATTTTATTACCGGGAAAACTGGTACAGGTAAAACTGCATTTTGTGCTTCTTTTCTTTATGCTGGTGCTTTAAGAGGTGAAAAAGGATTATATGTGACTACAGAAGAAAGGGAAGAAGATATAAAAAATGATATAAAGGCAATGTTTTACTGGGATTTGGACGAAATGGAAAAGAAAGGTCTGATAAAGTTTTTGTCCATAAGACCAGAAATACCGCTTAAAGTAATTAGTGGGGAAGATATAGCAAAAGTGGTTAGGTTATACATGTATGAGTTGATTTCAAAAATAGAAGAAGCGGTAAAAGAGTTTGGAGCAACTTTACTTGTAGTAGATTCCATGTCTCTAGTTGAATCTTTCATAAGAGACGAATATCTGAAAAAAGTAGCTCTTATGCAATTCATAGATAGGCTAAAAGCCCTTGGTGTAACTTCATTGCTTACAGGAACAATTCCAGAAGGTCAAGAAGTTTTAAGCACATCCGGTATAATAGAATTTTTGGCCGATTCAGTGATAAAGCTGGATTTTGTTCCTGTTGCTGAAGAATTCAAGAGAACACTAACTATAAGGAAAATGAGAAGGACAGACCATTCAATCTACATACATCCTTTTGAAATCACAAAGAGAGGAATAAGGATAATTGAATTAGAAACTTAGTCTAGAATTATTTTATCTGGACGCAAGAAATATTCTATCTTTTCTTCTACATCATATTCCTCTCCTTCATCGCTAGGCTTAGGTTCTACAGGATACTTAGAAATTTCCATGCTTTAAGTTCCTCTCTTTTAAGTTCAATTGTAAAGCTCTTCTTATTTCTATTGGGTAATGTTTTCCTCTTTGCATGAACTTTTTCTCAAATTTTTCTGGTTGAAAAGCTTTTACTAGGAATTCTATAGCTTTATCTGGATCAAACTCTTTGCAAGAGAAAATGTCGATTGCTGCAAATTGCTCTTCAACAAAAGTATGAATACTTATGTGACTTTCGCTTATTATTATAAACCCTGAGACTCCGGGAGTAGGCTTCTCATAGTAGTTTACTATGGCAGGAGATAGTTTATGAAGTCCTAAAACTTCAGGTAAATTCTCCAAAATACTTTTAATAAATTCAACATCTTTTAATTTTTCTTTTTTACATCCGTAACAATCTAAAGTTAGATGAGGTCCAAACATTTCTTCTGTCTACCTTTCCAGATAGGAAAAAATTATGTGGAACCTATATTTAAATTTAACGCTTTTCCAATCAGGTAGTTTGATTTTACGCTTTCAACTTTTATTTTTACAAGATTTCCGAGTAAATTTCCTTCACCTTTAATTACTATAGGTTTATATGCAAAATTTCTTCCTACCCATGTTCCATTTTTACCTTTCTCGTCTATAAGCACATAACCTTCCCATCCTATCCATTTTCTATTAGTTTGAAGCTGCACTTCTCTTACAACCTCAAAAAGTTTCTTAGAACGTTCTTTGACAACATTCTTATCAACTTGTTCCATTTTAGCAGCTTGAGTACCTGGATGAAGACCAAATTTAGAAAGATTTACTACATCTGGTTTTACCTTTTTTACAAATTCCACAGTTTTCCTAAAATCCTTTTCAGATTCAGTAGGCAATCCTACTATTATGTCTGTAGCTATTGTTATTTCAGGAAAAACCTTTCTAAAAGCTTTTACAATTTTTAAAAATTCTTTGTAAGTATAACCTCGGTTCATTAACTTTAGTAAACGGTCTGAAGCAGTCTGAAGCGGAATATGCAAGAATTTGAATATTTTTTCACTTTTGTAAGAGTCTAATAAGTTCTTCAAGATCCTTTTCGCATGATAAGGATTTGCCATACCAACTCTTACAAAGAAATTTCCATCTAAATTGCAAATTTTTTCCAATAGCTCTGGAAGGCTTGTGCCTATATCTAATCCGTAACAGCCGGTATCTAAGCTTGTAATCCATATTTCTTTACAACCTTCCCTTACAGATCTTTCCACTTCTTTTACTATTTCTTCTAAAGGATAGCTGAACAACTTCCCCCTATAAGGCTCACAGCAAAAGCTACAATTAGAAGTACAACCTCTTCCAATTTGAACTATTGCTATTATTGGATTTTCTCTGCACCTAGGTAAGCTTAGCTTTGACTTCTTAACATCTTCAAGCAATACAACTCTTTTATTTTCTAAAGATTTAGCAGCAACTTCACCTATTTCTCCCACCCAATCAGGAGAAATTAGGGATGCTTCTGGACTTATCTTTTCCACAAGATCTTTCATTGCTTTTGGTAAACAACCTGCTACTATTAAAGGCTTTCTTAAACTTGTAAGATACTTAATTCTACTTATCATTCTGTTGATTGTTGGGACTTTTACACAACAAGTGAATATTATGTTTAAATCGGAATTTTTAGGATCTTCGCTAAAATCGAAACCTTTGTTTTTCAAAATACCTAAAGCTATTTCTTTATCTGCTAAGCTACTGCTACAACCATAAGATTCAACATAAACTTTTAGCATAAAGAAATATTGGTTTAAAGATTTTTCTATTTACTAACTTTACTTTTAATAAGATTGTAAACATTTTCTGGACTTTTCACACCCTTTATCTTAATTGTATCTTTCATTCCTGCAACAATAACATCTCCAAAATTAAACATCCTACCTAAAATTCCTTTCTCCATCTTCACATCTGCAACATTTTGGACAGGGATACAAACTTTCTTCTTTCTTATTATCCCTTCTTCTTTAATTATCTCCTTATCAGTAACAAAGTAAACTTTTGTAACCCTTTCCAGAAATGGCTCTTCCAAAAGAATTATTAGTAGAATAAGAGATCCAAGAATTGCTAGTGTAGAAATCAGTTGTTGGGTTGTTTCTGGATTAAGAGTGAAAGTTAGGTTGAGTTGGGTTGAAAGTATGAAAAGGAAAAGAATAATCAGAATGCAGAGTAAATAGTTTCCTAGGAAGGAAATAAAAGATGTTTTATAAGTTTCCATGTTTTAAATTTGTATTCAGGCTATAAAAACTCATATCACTATATTTATTTTTGTTCCACATTTTGGACATTTATTCTTGCTAAGGTTTACTCTTGTTGCAAAAAGTCCAAACCTTTCTACAAGCAGTTCTCCACAATTTGGACAGTAAGTGTTTTCTTTATAACCCGGAACATTACCAAGGTAAACAAACTTCAAACCTTCCTCTTTTGCAATTTCAAATGCTTTATCTAAAGTTTGTATGGGAGTTTCTGGTAGGTCAAGCACTTTATATGTTGGGAAAAATCTAAGTATATGGAATGGTACATCATTTCCCAATTCGTCAACAACCCATCTCACAAGTTTTTTAAAATGTTCAAGATCGTCCCCATATTTTGGAATGATTAGGTTTGTAATTTCTACATGAATCTTTTGTTTCTTCATTTCTAGCAAACAGTCGAATATAGGCTTTACCTCAGGAACTGAAGAAAAGTTTTTATAACATTTTGGATCTGCAGATCCTTTAAAATCAACAGTGGCTGCATCTAAGTAAGGGGCAATAGTCTTTACAGCCTCAGGAGTCATATAACCATTAGTCACAAAAGTATTTTTAATACCTGCTTTGTGCGCAATCTTTGCAGTATCAAAAGCAAATTCAAAGAAAATGGTTGGCTCTGTGTAAGTATAGCTGATGGATTTGCAACTTTGTTCTTTTGCTATTTTAACTATTTCTGTTGGCTTGTATTCTTCACCAACCACTTCATGAAGATCCTTATCTCTAAAGACTTGGCTAATTTCGTAATTGCAACAGAACTTGCAGGAAAAGTTGCATCCAGCGCTTGCTATTGATAAAGCATAGCTGCCTGGATAAAAGTGGAATAATGGCTTCTTTTCTATCGGGTCTATGTTCATGGATATGATTTTTCCATAGTTTAGACTAAACAATTTTCCTTTAACATTTTTTCTCACTAAACAAAAACCTAAACCATTTTCCTTTATTAGACATCTTCTTCCGCATAAATCACATCTTACATTTTCTTCCTCTTTGTGCCATAACATAGCTTCTTTCATATTCTCACTTCTGCAGAACAATAGCCCACAACTGCATGTTTTTCTTCAATAACATCTCCACTAGTTGCATATTTAAGGATCTTGCAACTTTTAGCATTAGACTTTTTGGCAAAAAGGAGCAATGCTGTTATTGGGCCATATCCGCATACCGACAAATTAAGCTTCATCACAGTTTCATAAAATCCCTTTGCATCTAATTTTTCTATTGCTTCTAAGGCCTTGCTATCGTCTAAATAAGCTTTTTCATAAGGTACATAGTGGGAAAAATCTGAACTTGCTATTACTACAGCATTTTCTAGTTTAGAATTTGTTATCGCATCAGCCACATCTTCGCTTGCCTTATAACTTTGATCCATCATACAAATAGGAACGAATTTAACTTTCTTATAGAGAAACTGAAGAAATGGCAACTGAACTTCTATAGAGTGTTCACAAGCATGTGCATCGGGATCTTCTTCTATTAAACTACTTTCTCTTAAAATTTTTTCAGCAGCTTCTCTGTCTATTTCAGCTAAACCAAGCGGTGTTAACCATTTTCCACTCTTCATTATAGCTAAAGGAGAACCTAAACCAGTATGGTTTGGTCCAATGATTATGAAAGTTTTAGGAAATCCATCCTTAAACAAGGAGTAATATGCATGAGCAGCAATCGGACCTGAATAAAAATAGCCTGCATGAGGAACTATTACCCCCAAAATTTCTCTTTTACCTTCTGATGAGGAAGGTAATTTTCTAGGACCCAACTTACTTAAGAAACAATTCTTTATTTCCTCTTCTAAGAGTTTCTTATCAGCTTCGTAAAATTGGCCAGCTACAGCTGGATTCCTAATTTCCATAATCAAATTTATGCTTGCTAATTTAATTAGATTAATGATGAAAGAAGAAGTTAAAAGGTTTATATTGAAATTCACAAGGTCGGTAATAGAAAATTTTGTAAAATACAGAAAAATTTTAGAAATTCCAGAAAATTATCCTGAAGAGCTAAACGAAAAAAGAGGAGTTTTTGTTACTTTGGAGAAAAATGGCTCGCTTAGAGGCTGTATAGGAATCCCTTATCCTTATTACAAAGCTATAGAGAGTTTGAGAAGTGCTGCCATTGGTGCAACCCAGGATCCTAGATTTCCTCCCTTAGAAGAAAAAGAGCTAAAGGACATTAAAATAGAAGTTTCCATACTAACAGAACCTAAACTCGTGAAAGTCGAAGATCCTTCAGAATATTTCACGAAAATAAGAAAAGGTATAGATGGTGTAATAATTAAACATGGATTTAACGAAGCACTTTATTTACCCCAAGTATGGGAAGAAATACCAGATGAACTAACTTTCTTTAGATCTCTTTGCATGAAGGCCGGACTTCCTCCAAATGCTTGGAAAGACAAAGAGGCTAAAATTTATAAGTTTCAAGTCGAGAGCGTGAAAGAGTGAAGGTTTTTGTAGGTACGAGCGGATTTGTTTACGATTGGAATGAAGAAGGAACCTTAGATTGGTATGTAAAGAACAGTGGGCTGAATGCTTTAGAGCTAAACATGTCTTTCTATCGTTTTCCTTTCCCAAATCAAGTGAAAGCTTGGGCAAGAAAAGGTAAGGATCTTCGATGGATAGTAAAAGTTAATCGCTTTGTCACTCATGTATTCAAGTTTGGAGAAAAAGCACTTCAAACATGGGAAAAATTTTACAAGATCTTTGAACCACTTGATAAAATTACAGACTTTTACTTATTCCAGCTACCACCTTCAATGTCACCTAATTCAGCAGAAAAGATAGAGAAATTTTACAAGAAGACTGGATTAGGATTTAGGTTTGCTTTGGAATGGAGGAACGAGAAATGGTTTACAAAAGAATGGATAAGTTGGGCTAAAGAAAATGGAATAACTTTGGTAAGTGTGGACGCCCCAGAGTTGCCTAGAGAAGTATTTTGTATAAATTCTATTGTTTACGTTAGGATGCATGGAAGAACAGGTTGGTATTCGCATGATTACTCAGAAGAAGAGTTGATAGAAGTTGCTGAAAAAATTTTGCGAGCATCGCCAGAAAAAGTTTACGTAATGTTTAACAACAATCATGCTATGCTTTACAACGGAAGGCATATGAAAGAAATTTTAGAAAAAATGACAAAGCAAAAAATTAAGTAAAGTTTAACTAGCTTTTATTTTGATTTATTGTCCTGCAACAGCTTCTTCAGGAACTTCATTAGTTTTCTTAGCTATGGCAAATCTATTTCTTACTTCTGTAATCTTTATGTGAGCCTTCTCCCCTTTCTTACTTCCATTAACGAAGATCACGAAATTCTTTATCCTAGCTATGCCGTCTCCTTTTGAACCAACCTCGTTAATTTCTACATCGTATTCTTCGCCAACTTTTACTGGTTTCGGTATTTCTATTCTTTTGCCAAAGCTTCTCTTTTCAAATTTCATTTTCCAACCTCCTTTTTAGTTGGCTACCAAGAATTAATCTCATCTTTTCATTAACTAATTCTCAGTAGCTTGGACGTCTATAGAACAAGTCTACAGACGTACCATATTAAAAATGGTAACTATAGTATTTAAGGTTTTCAGTCAAAATTTGTATTTAAAAAGCTATCGGTAAATTTTAAATACCACTTTTGCAGGGAGTAGCTACTTAAATTTTACGGAAAAGTTTATAAGCAATTTTTGACTATCAATTTTCCGAGGTGAAGGAAATGGCAAAGAAGAAGAAAGAAGAGAAGAAAGAAGAACAAACTCAAACTCAAGCATAAACTCTTTCTTTTTCCTTTTCTTTTTAGCAAAAGAAATAGAGAATTATGGAGAAGTGGTTGAATAAAAATGTTCTTGGAATGGGAGTAACAAGCCTGCTAAGCGATACGAGCCATGAAATGGCTACAGCTGCTTTGCCCACTTTTCTTACAGAATTGGTAGGATCTTCAGCACCTCAGCTTTTGGGTATCATTAGTGGTTTGTCAGATGCTTTAAGTAGCTTCACAAAAGTATTTTCTGGATGGCTAAGCGATAAATTCAAGAGAAAGCCTTTAGTAACGTTAGGATATTTGCTAACTGGAGTTTTCGTAGGTCTAATAGGGTTTGCTAAGAGCTGGGTTGAAGTTCTTTTTAACAGAGTATTAGCATGGGTTGGAAGAGGAACCAGAGAGCCACCTAGGGATGCTTTGTTGTCCGAATCTGTTAGCAAGAAGTTTTATGGTCACGCTTTTGGCTTTCATCGGGCAATGGATACAATTGGAGCAGTGATAGGACCTTTGCTTGCATTCTTTCTAGTTCCTTTGATTGGTCTAAGGAATGTTTTCTTCTTTTCCCTTATACCTGGCATGCTTGCAGTTGTAATTGTTGCTATTTTTGTACAAGAGAAAGCTAGAAAAGGCAAACGTTCTGTTAAAAGTTTTGTCGGTCATTTGAAGCTTTTACCAAGGGAATTCAAGTTTTTCCTTCTAATAATGTTTGTTTTTGGTATAGGCAACTTTAACAGAACTTTACTTTTGCTCAGGATTCAAGAAATTTTCTCTCCTACAGCTGGAATGATAATTGCTGGAACTACAGCTATATTACTTTACACAATAAGGAATGTGGCACAAGCTTTTGCAGATTATAGCATTGGAAGCTTAAGCGACAGAATTGGAAAGAAAATTCCACTTGCATTATTCGGCTTCTCACTTTTCGGATTCATGTGCATAGGTTTTATGGTAAGTTCAACGAACATTTTCTACTTTATCTTTTTATTTATCCTGTCAGGGATAAGTGCTGCTGCATATACTGCGCTAGAAAAAGCTTATGCTGCAGATTTATTGCCAGCTAACATCAGAGGTACTGGATATGGAGTGCTACAAACAATAGATGGCATAGGAGATTTCTTTTCTAGCTTCATAGCTGGTACTTTATGGATTTCTGTATCTTCTTGTGTTGCATTCTTGTACGGAGCAATAACATCTTTTATTGCAGCCTTACTTCTTTTAGCTTTGATGTGATAAACTACAGTTTTCCTTTAATTTCCATTATTTCTTGGTATAAGTTTTTAAGAACTTCTTTATAGTTAGTCTTTCCTTGCTCTATTTCGTCCATTACTTCTTCAAGTTTTCGTGTAGTTTCTTCAGAAACGTATTTTCCAAATTTAAAGCTTAAGTACTTGTAAACTTTAAAGCCAAGAAGCGTATTGATGAGTCTATTTTTCCTTTCCAGAGCATATTTCCTTTCTAGGATTGTTGCTACAATTTTAGCATAAGTGCTTGGTCTTCCTATACCACGTTCCTTCATAAGAGCTATTACTTCACCTTGGGTAAAAGGTCTTGCCTTAGGAAGGTAAAGTATTCTTGCAAATTTTAATTCATATTCACCTTCCTTAACAGGGCTTACAATTCTTATAGGTGCTACTAGATTAAATCCATCACTTACTATACGAATCGGACTCTCAATAGTTGTATAGTTTCCATCTATCACAACTTTGAAGCTCTGATAAAGAACCTTTGCCTCACGCATTTGGCTTGCAATAAAACGTTTAAATATCATCTCATAAAGCTGGAAGTGCTCGCTAGAAAGTCTTTTTGGAAATCTTAGAATTCCAAGAGAAATTAAGTTTTTTAGTTGTTCGGCGTCTAGAGCCCTTGTTGGTCTTATACATTCGTGTGCTCCTTTCATCAAATATCTTCTTGGGGAGAAGAGGGAGGGATATTTATCTTGAATATATTCTTTTGCAACGTTTATGCCTGTGGTCGAAACTGTAGTTGAATCTGTTCGATGATAAGTACATAAACCAATTTCAAAAAGATCTTGAGCTAATCTCATAGTCTTTACAGCCGAAAAGCCAAGTCTTGCAGAAGCATCTCGAAGCAAAGTATCGGTAGTGTATGGTGGTAATGGATTTATGCTTCTTTCTTCAACTTTTAGCTCTGTTATTTTGGCTTTCAGCCTTCTTAACCCTTCTCCCAAAAATTGAAGAGTAGGATTTTCTATCAAAATTTTTAGACCATTTGAAAGTATTGCTGATAGAACTTTCTTCTTCATTCTAGACTCGTTTACCCTTTCTATTATCCAGCCCAAGACTGGTGTCTGGACTCTTCCAGCCGAAAGTCTATAGTTTTTAAACTTTTGCCAAAGTTTTTGGCTGAGCTCAAAGCCTATCCATCTATCTTCTATTCTTCTAACAAGCTGGGCTTCCACCATCTTCAAGTTAATCTCTCGTCTATTCTTTAAAGCTTGTAAAAATGCTTTTCTTGTAATTTCATGAAATTCTAATCGTTCTACCTTTTCGTTCATTGGATAAAGTGAACAGTAAACATCATAAGCTATTTTCTCCCCCTCAATATCAGGGTCTGTAGCCACGAAAATTCTACCTACCTCTAAAGCCAGTTTTCTCATAGCCTCAACTAGTTCACTTTTGGAGTGAAGATCCTTTTCTCTACATTTTGGACAAAAGTCTAGTCCAGTAAACTGTTCACCACATTTTTTGCACTTCTTTATGAAGTCGAAAATAGAAACAAATTCTTCATTCTCAACTTTAACACCATGGAACCCTTCATTTGTAACTAAGTCGAAAATGTGCCCCATGGTTGCAACGATGTTAAGCAGAAATTCACCTGTGCTTACTTCAAAAACTGTAACATTTCCGATTTTTCTTTTGTACGGTTTTCCAAAAAATCTTGAGATAGTCCTTGCCTTAGTAGGAGATTCTACTATTAACAAGGCTGTTTTGATAAAATCTTTTACTCTTTTGACCATTTTACCTTCTCTAATTTCTCTTATGATTATCCTATCTTCATCCACTTTTTTGAACCACTTCTCAGCAACTTTTTTGGTAAACTTTGTCCACGAAACTTCCCCAAGAATAATTTCTAGCCTTCTCTTGAGAGAGTAAAAGGCTTTTTCATCATCTACAAGAAGAAAACTAGCTCCATGCGTTATACCTCCTGCAAACATTCTAGAAGCTCTTCCCGAGGCTTGGATATATGCAATTGGATCAGCAACTACTAGATAGAAATCATCACCTTTCTTCTTTATAGAAACTTCTTTACTTCTTGTTATTTCATCTATAATCCTTGGTGTAATAACTGTCTCTAAGAAGGTTTTTGCCTCTAAAATGATCTTTTTCACATATTCTTCGTACTCAGAAAGTTTGGCTCCAGTTTCTATAGATTGTTTAATTCTTTCTACTGTTTGCTTATCTAGAGGCAGTACTTTGCGAAGACCATCTATTATTTTACTTGCCTTTTCCTGTTGCTCTTTTTCTAAGAATTCTCTTATGTTTTTGAGAACCAACAACATTTTGGTAGGGCTATACTCCTCCCAACTTAGCTTAATTTCCATCCTAGGAACTCCTGCAAAGATTACGTAGCGAATTTTTTCTGGAAAGTCTATACCTCTTGCAAGAGGGCTCCTAAAACTTGCAATTCCAACAAGCGCTTCATACTCCCCTTTCTCAAATTTGTCTAAGAGACTTTCGTCCATTTTCACATAAGTATTTGATTTTATTCCATTCTTGTTAAGAAAATCGGTTAGTTTAAGTGCATACTCTCTACCAAAAGCTGAAGGGACGAAGACTAGACACCCAGGTCCAAAATCTTTAATTAAAGCTAGTATTTGCCTTTCCATTTCGGAATCAGCTTCAAAATAAAAATCCTTAATGTTCCTGAGAAATTCTGGCATAAAACCCAATTGAAAGTTTAAGAGTTCTTCAAAAAGCTTTATTCTTCTAGTTCTCTTAGCTTTTACAGTTGCTCCAGAAACGACTAAAAGGCCAATTTTATTTCTACTTTTGTATTCCTCTATCTTTTTCTTTACGTTTTCGATTTTCTTAAAAACTTCTTCAGAACTTTTCCCCATTCTTTTCAGACGATTTGCTTCCCTCTTTAATTCTATGAGCTCAAAAGCTGCATTTATTGTAACATTATCAAAACCTAAAACACTCAATACTCTATCGATATTTCTTGGAGATTTAAGAAAAGAATCTACATCATCAACAAATACAAAGTCAAAACTTTTATCCCTTAAGATCTTAAAATGATTGATTAAAAATCTTTCCGTTGTTATCAGAATATTAAAATCACCATTTTCCAACTTTTGTAAAACTTCTTTTCGCTCTTCCTCACGCATGCCAGCATGATAACAAATTTTTCTAGGACTTATTCCTAATCTTTCTGCATAAAGATCTATTCTTTCGTTGATATGCTGAACAAGGAGAGCAGTTGGAACTATTATGTAACTTTTCAATTCTTTAGAAGCAAAATAAAGAGATGCAACAACTCCAAATACGGTTTTTCCTACACCTGTTGGTGCAACTATAGAAAAGCTTTGCTTTAAGATTATTCTCCTTGCCCATGTTTCTTGAAGAGACCACATTCTTTGTCCAACTGCCTTCTTAAAGAAATCGTAAAATTCATCAAGCTTTTTATGAAAGTTGAGAATTTCTTCAGCAAAGAATAGCTTTCCTCTATCCTTAAGAACTCTTAATACTTGTTTCCAAGATTTTGCTTCGATTTTCCCTAAACAATTTTCGCATATACCAAACTTAAGAAGACGTTCATCAGATATCGCACCTTTACAATTTATGCATAGGCCGTGGTAAAGTCCTCTCATTCTATCGCCTCATGATAAATAAAATTTTCTTTTTTTAAAGATTGAGTTTGGTGGCTAAAAACACTAGGGTTAAAACATTAAATCACAGTTCGCAATAGTACGAGTTTTATATAAACGAGATCACGATCCGTGGCAAGCTTTCTAGTCTACATTGTTTATAAAAATACAAATGTAAATATTTTAGTGTTTGTACGAGGGTGCAAACAATTTTAAAGCCGAATAAATGGAAGGTAACAATTTTTGCTATATTCATGATTTTATCCTCAATATTTAGTCGTTATGAAACAATTATTGCTTTTGAGCCTGTTGTTTCTCAAGTATTTGGCTTCCCTTTTCCAATTTATATTAAGTATTTGCCTGAACCTGGAAGTTTGGCACGAATGCCCGAAATTTCGTATGGAGGGTTTATTCTCAATGCTATTGTGTGGTATTTTCTTTCTTGTTTCATAATTTGGATTTACGAAAAATCAAGAAGAAATAAGCAATAATTCTTGTAGCAATTTAAAAATTCAGGATTTTTATGTTGCTCTCGACAATTTGTTCTTTCTGAAAATATCTTGAAAAAAATTGAAATAAACTAGAAAGAACAAATAATTATATGGCTATGAGCTTAAGTGCCACAATCATCAATTGTGGCTGATAACCTTTATAAAAATGAGGAAAGATAATGGATGAAAAATCTGAAGAAAGAAGGTATATAGCACCAATAAGCATGGATTCTCTGCCTAAAGAAACAGACAGATCAATTTTTTTGGGGAAAGTAATCGGTTTAAACTCCAAAGCATTTTTTGACATGGATCAATTAACAAAGCACATGTTCATAGTAGGTGGGCCCGGAACTGGTAAAACAGTTGCTGGAATGGTTATTGCCGAAGAATGTCTTTTAAAAAATGTTGCTGTGCTAGTGTTCACTCCCACAAAAGAGTGGAATTCTTTTGGGAGCAAATGCGACTCCGAAAAAATGTTGCGTCTGTATAAAGAATTCGGATTATCGGAAGGAGATAGGAAAGAATTCAATCATAGGGAAGTAACAATTTCTTACGATGATTTGAAGATAGACGTCACAAATTACATAGAAGAAAATAAAATAAACGTCTTTGTCTTGGAGGAACTTACGGAGAATGACTACAACGAATTTATCAAGAACAGCCTTGAGTGCATGATATACAAAAGCTGGGAAACTACGGATAAACTAAAAGTATTGCTAGTTTTTGAAAATGCATACAAATTATCACCAAATTTTGGAAATAAAGCAGCCTTAATGCTAGAAAAGGCGTGCAGGGAATTCAGAAAGTATGGTATAGGTATTTTATTGATTACACATTCCTTTTCAGATTTCGGACCAGCAGTATTAGGGAATGTAGCATCAGAAATTTGGTTCAAAACTTCTTATGATAGGGACTTAGACAGAATAACTCGTCGATATGGTCCAGAATATAGGGCAGCTGTTGTAAAACTTAGGACAGGAGAATGCATGATTGCCAATATTGATTACAACTACAGTAAGCCGTGGTTTATTAAGTTCAGACCGTTGTATCATAATTTCAGTGATAATTAATGATTAGATTAAGTGAAATAAGAAAAAGAAAATTGATTGTCAAAACAAAATAAAGACGGTGGTTTTTCTTTCCCCTTTACCTTCTACGCCTTCTGCAACATTCTATGCTGTTTCTTCTTTGAAATTGTGACATGGGGATAACTATTTAAATATTCTTAAGTTCTACGCCGAGGATATGGGTTGAACTCCAGTTTGAACTGTTTTGTTAGAATCAATATTTTCTTTCATTCTATTGAATAATATGTGATTAAGTTGCTTATGTCATTTACGTTCCGCTTGGCGTTCCGCTTAAAAATATTCTCTAATTTATAAGTTTTTTAACTTCTTATGTTTTAATACAAGATTAATATTTTGTATTGTTGCTATAGGGTGAGCATGAAAATACAACTTGAAGATAAATTGTATGGCAGTTTAGAGATAGACGATCCACTAATTGTAGAACTCATAAATTCTAAACCTGTTCAAAGACTTAAAGGGATAACTCAAAGTGGTTACGTAATTTTTCTTGACCCTACACACCCTTATGCGAAATTCAAAGTCACAAGGTATGAGCACTCAATAGGTGTTTATGCTTTATTAAAGAAAATTGGTGCTTCAAGATTAGAGCAAGTAGCTGGTTTGTTACACGATATTTCTCATCCAGTTTTTGCTCATTGTCTTGATTTTCTTTACGGAAGGGAATTGTATCATGATTCCCATGAAAAGTTCCATCAAAAAATTATTTTAAATTCGGAAATTCCAGCTATTTTAAGAAAGTATGGGATAAAACCTAAAGAAATTTTAGATGGAGATTTCACTTTGCTGACAACGAATTGCCTGATATTTGTGCAGATCGTATAGATTATTCTCTTAGAGATTCTGTTTGTTGTTTAGGTCTAGAAAGAAGTGAAGCTAAAAAGATAGTTGACTCATTTATAGTACATAATGGTGAAATAGTTTTCTCAAATTTTGAAGCTGCTAAAAAATTTGGTGAAGTATTCTTAGAAATAGGAGAGATTTATTGTAACCCGCTTCAAGCAACGCTTTTTAAATTAGTCTCAGAAGTAGTAAGAGTTGGTTTGGAAAGGGGCGTCCTTAAAGAGGAAGACCTGTTCTTTACAGAGCCATTTGTATACAAAAAACTTGTTGAAGCAAACGATAAAGAAATTGATAATTTGTTGAGAACAATTTCAAATCTAAAAGTTGTAGAAGATCAAAAAAATTATGATTTATACTTGAAATCAAAAGTAAGATATGTAGATCCAAAGGTCTTATTCGAGAAAGAAGTCAAAAGAGTTTCCGAGGTTGATAAAGAGTTTAAGCAAAAAATAAAAGATTTTATCGATAGAAAGAGCAAAGGATTTTACATTAAAATTGAATCAAATCTCGATTAACCTTTTGGCTAAATTTCGCTTCTTCATAAATTTTATATGAGGCATCGGTGACAAACTTTCTTATTTTCTTTACTTTATCCCAAAATGTGTCAGAAGGAGAAAAAGCGAAAGCTTTATAAAGAAAAGACTGCGCCGAGGGTGGGATTTGAACCCACACGGGGCGAAAACCCCACACGGTCTCAAGCCGTGCGCGTTAGCCTGGTTCCGCCACCTCGGCTCATCATCAAATCAGAGCTTGAGACTTTTCTCGGCTATACTAAATTTGGTTTAGAAAATAAAAAGGCTAAGGTTTATTAATTTCTTTTGCCAATTAATTAGAATGCCAGAAATATCTTTCAAGGAATTCCAAAACCTAGACTTGCGTGTAGGTAAGATAATTTCTGTAGAAGAAATACCAAAAGCAAGAAATTTGCTAAAGCTGGTAGTAGATTTTGGGTCAGAACAAAGGCAGTCAGTGGCTGGTATCAAGCAGTACTACAAACCAGAAGATATAATTGGAAAAAAGTATGTCTTCATTTTGAATCTAGAAAGAAAAACTATGATGGGTATTGAAAGTCAATGCATGATCTTAGCAGCAGAAGATCCAAGCGGGAAAGTAGTCCTTATTGCACCCGAGAAAGACGTGGCAGAAGGCAGTAAAGTCAAATAAGCTTAAAAAATCAAAAATTTAATATGAAAGTTGCAAGAGATCTGATGAAAAAGAATGTAATACATTTTAGTCCTGAAGATTCCATTTTTCACGTTGCAAAAACCTTCTCTTCAAAGAATATATCAGGAGCTCCTGTAGTAGAAAATGGCAAAGTAGTAGGAATAATTAGTGAGACTGATTTGATAAAATTTATAAGGATGCAAAGCATCGGACGCTCTCATCCTGAACTTGGGGCAAGCTTAAGCCTAGTGGATCTGCTAAGAAGGTATATAAGTGTTAAAAAGGAGTTAAGGAGTATAGCTAAGAGCAAAGTAAAAGATGTGATGAATAGACGTGTAATTAGTGTAGATCCTGAAACACCATTGCCAGAGGTTGCAGAAATAATGGAGAAATATGATATACATAGAGTGCCTGTAATAGAAAATGGTAAGCTTGTAGGTATAATTTCTAGATCTGACTTAATTCGTTTGTTAATTAAATAAACTTTTCTGTCTTAATTTTTATTAGGATGAAGTTTCCTGCTTTTAAGAAAAATAAAGATGATCTGGAAAGGAAGCTTTATTTGCTACAACAAGAGTTGCAAAAATACAAAGAGTTGCTTCAAGAGAAAGAAAAGCTGATCCAAGAGAGGGATCTAGAAATTAGCAAGCTTGAAGCTGAGATGGAAAAGCTTATTCATAAGCTTAGGGAAGAAAGTACTCTTCCTTTGCTTGAAAGATATCCTACAAAAACGTTGATAAAGTCTATGTTGGAAATAATTAGAAATTCTAGAAGATTCTATCACAAACTAATTAGAAGTGCAGAAGAAGATACAATCATTTTTGTGCATGATGATGGGGATGGTGTTTGCTGCGGAGCTTTATGCGAGAAGTATTTCAGCGAAACTTCTAAAAGGATTTTTCACATAGGGCAAGAAGAAAGGTACTTGATTCCAGAAGCTAAACCTAGACAAATACTCTTTGCTGCTGATCTTGTGCTAGACAATAAGCTTGTAGAGCACATTTTGAGCCTGGCTGAAAAAGGAATTGATGTTAAATGGGTAGACCATCATAAAGAAAGCCTTAATATTCGAAATGAGCTTTTGGATCGTTTGAAAAATAATGGGATATTGATTTGGAAAGATGCAAGTTCGGCAGCAAGTTTGGTTCGGGAATATCTTAGAATGGATGATGAAATTTCTAGAAGAATCAGCTTGATAGCTGATAGGTGTGATGGGAAAAAAGAGCAAACTAAAGAAGTTGAGACGGATGCAAGGACTATTACAAAATTGGTGGAGTTGGGAGAACCAACTATTTCTAGGTTAAGGAGAGAATTGGCAAGGTATGGAGAAGTGAGAAGTGAAAGACTGAAAGAGAAGACTGTAGTAACCGACTTACTAGAAATTTATGGGGAAAGTCTTCTAAAAGAAAAACTTCTTTACGAAGACAAAAATTTTCTGCTTTATCGTTTAACTAGAAAGGATCCTTATTTAGTTGGAATTAAGGGCGTAATATCAAGAATTGCTCGTGAATCTGGGAAGGATGTATATGTAATTCTTGAAAAGAAGGATGTTACGATAGTTAAAGGGGAAACTAAACTAGGTGCAGGCAATGTGTTTCCTACCATAGCAGAAAAATTTGGCGAATCTAGCTACTTCCGAGCTCGTGTCGGCAATTGCAATTTTAATGATAAGTTAAATGTGAAAGAGTTGGTTGATCTTCTAAAAGATTTGTATAAAAGGGAAGAAATTAAAAAGAGTGCTTATTCTATTATCAATGCACCTATATTTGAAAATCCTATAATTTAGTTTAGCAATGGTAGAAGGTCCCACTGCAAAAGTTTATGCAATCAAAATAAATGAAGAGTTTAGAAATGAGACTGTAAAAGATGTTTTTGTCAGATCGCTAAAAAGAGTTTATGTTCAACCTTTACAATTTATTGGTCTTAAGTTTTCAAGAGCAGATTCTTATGGTAAAAATATCATTCTTTTCTTTGAGGGATTAGCAGTGAGACTCCACTTAATGATGTTCGGATCTATTCATGTGTATAGGCTGGATGAGAAATTGCTCAAACCTGAAAAATTTGTAAGACTTTTGATTTTAGGTGAAAAGAAAAAGCTTGTGGTTCATAATGCCCCAATTGTTGAGCTTGATAAGACTGAGAACATTCTGGATAGGCTTAAGAAGGAACTTGGGCCAGACCCTTTGAGCGACGAATGGAACAGGGAGAAAGCTATTAACAACATTTTGAAATTCAAAAATGAAAAGATTGGAGTTGTTTTGTTGAACCAATCCGTTATTGCAGGAATCGGCAATATATTGAGGAATGAGATATTGTTCAGAGCAAGAGTAAATCCGGAAAGACTAGTAAAAACTCTAACCCAAGCAGAAATAGAGAAAATTGTTAAAGAGAGCGAAGACTTGATGCAGAAATTTTTAAAATTGAAAATAGAGAAGAAGAGGATCAAACCTTTACTCTTAGTTTACAATAATTATGGAAGATGTAAAGTCTGCGGAAGCAAAATAAAATTTTACATGCAAGAACCTATAAACAGAAAAACTTTTGTCTGTGTAAATTGTCAGCACTCTTAAGAACTTTTTTCTTCTAGCTGATTGCTAATGAGAGGATGGGTCAAATCCTCTTCAGGATCTATATACTTAATTTTCATTTTCTTTTCTGCACTAGCAGGAAGCTTTGCTGAACCAAGCACTTCAAATCTAAACAGGGCTGACTTATACCAATTAATTCCAGGATTTTTATCTATTTTAAGACCCAATCTAGAAACAAATCCTTCGTAACTTACATTTCCATAATCCATTGGATAAACGGAAAAACCTTGAATAATATCTGTTACTACACAATTCATGTTAACAAGTAGTTTCTGAATAACAAGCCATTTTTTATAAGATGCTTCATAACGAGTTAGGCCAAAATAACCAACTCCATTTTCTTTTAGACAAGAAACCCCTCGAATTATGAAAGCCTTAAGGCCGGAAAGAGTTTCCAGCGGTTCTGAAGAGAAAACATCAAACTTTCCTTTTAGTTCAGGAGGTAAAGTATCTGCTACATCATACTCAACGAATTCTATGTTAAGACCATGCGTTTTGTTCAATGTATTCAGGAAGTCGCCTAAGCGTTTGTCTATATCTAGAACTGTTATGCGAGAAGGTAAGTTAGTTAGAGCTAAGGCAACACTCAGCAAATCATCATCACCTATTAAAACTATATTTTTCCCTTCTAAGTCATTGTAGTAATGCATAAAAGCTACTCTTGCAATTACATCTTGTTGAAGCATGTATCCTTGGAAAAATTCTGAAGATGGTCTAGGTCTTTCTTTGACTAGTTCTTTAAACTTCTCAAAAACTTCATTAAACTTTTTATCAAAGACTATTCGCTTACCAAGGCAAGACTTGCATATTTTCCCCTCAAACTCTACACTCTTTTGATTAATTTCAGCCTTCCCTTTTTCAGTTAAGCAAAAATTACCATTCTCTAATCTTATCAAATCTTCTTCAACAAGTTTCTTAAGAGTTGGAATAAAATCCTTTATTGGACTATTTATTCTTTCTAACAACTCCCAAATAGACTTCTTTGAAGTGGCAAGTTCACGAAGGATTAAAGCTTTTAATCTGTTCATGAGCATCCCTCCTAATAATTTGTTTTTCTACACTCTTAGGCTTAAATTCTTCCACTAGTAATTCGAATGCTTTTAATGCAGGAGCATCTTCTCCACAAGTGAAAATATCTAGAGCTGCATAGCTATACTCAGGCCAAGTGTGGATGCTTAGATGAGATTCACTCAGGAGATAAACGGCAGAAACACCAACAGGCTCAAACTGGTGAAAACTTGAAGAAACGACGTGGAGACCAGATTTAGCAATTACCCTATCCAAAATCTCTCGAACATCTTCCACTCTTGATAGCTTCTTTGGATCTACACCCCGGAATTCCGCGATAATGTGGATGCCCATATCGAACACCAACATTATCGCTGAACTTCCGAAGCACGATCCAAGCGTTTATTCTGGACCATTCTTGCATAGCAAGGTCTACCTTTTTAAATTTTAGTTTCTTTTAAATAAATTTTTTATTGTAGCTTCTTTAAGTTAAAAATTTGTTGCTTTAATTTGAAAAATTTAAAAGAAAAAAGTTTATTTTTCATTTATCTTAACAAACTTTTTACTTTTTAAATTTCTAGAAAAGCTTTCAGAACTAGTTTTTCTTTAAGTCAACTTAATTACTTTTTTCCCTCTTTCTTGAGGAATTATTGTGAGTTTTGCATTTTCAAAAGTTTTAGTCAATTCTTTGCCTTCAAAGAATCTGTCTAAGAAGACTGCTAAACTTGCACATTCTGAATGAGGTTGGTTACCTATTGCTACATTAAAATCAGAGACAGATGGTAAGAAAAATTCTCCTGGAACCTTTTGACTCCCAACAATGATCAACACATCCTTTTTAAGCGCTTTTATTCTTTGCATTACATCACTCGTTTCTATATTTTCTCCATAAGCTGTTAAGTGCACAATTATACCACCTTTTGATTTCCATTCCTTAACAACTTTTCTCCAAGGAGTACCCATCTCAAAGTAGAAAGGACCACCCCAATGTTTTACAACATTTTCTACAGTTGCCTTAATTTTTTCATCCTTAACGTCGGATAGGATGAAGCCAGATGCACCAAGTGCTCTTGCTGTTAAAGCTACATGACTTGTTAGGCGTGCATCTCTTTTTGGTCTATGACCCCATCTTAACACAAAAACTTTGGGTTGAGTTTTTGTCATATCATCACCAATCTCGTTCGATAAGGATTAAAAACTAACAATAGCGCCCTCGCTGGGATTCGAACCCAGGACCTACCGGTTAACAGCCGGGTGCTCTACCGCTGAGCTACGAGGGCATATCAAAACAAAAGTATAATTTTCTAGATTTTTAATCTTCATGGGTACACCCTATTTATTAGTCTTGGGAAAGCTATTGCATCCCGTATATGCTTAAGCTTACATATCCACATTACTGTCCTTTCTACACCCAGACCAAAGCCGGCATGCGGTACGGCCCCCCATTTTCTTAAGTCTAAATACCATTTATAATCTTTTGGATTTAGTTTACACTCCTCTATTCTTTTCATCAGCTCCTCATAACTTTCTATTCTTACTCCACTTCCTATAATTTCTCCATACCCTTCGGGCGCGAGCATATCCACGGATAATGTTACTGTTGGATCGTTTGGATCAGGTTTATGATAAAATGCTTTTAAGTTTCTTGGAAAATGTGTTACAAAGAATGGTAAATCAAAATGTTTTGTTAGTTTTGCTTCTTCATCAGCACCTATATCATCGCCATACTCTATATCTACACCATCCTTTTGTAAAATTTCAATAGCTTGTCTATAGGTAATTCTGGGAAATGGTGGCTGTATTCTTAACAAGTCTTCTGGGTCTCTTCCTAATTTCTCCAACTCCTTTCTACAATCTTTTGCTATTGTATGCACTATATGAGTTACCAATTCTTCCTCGGTCTTCATGAGCATTTCCATGTCGCAGAAAGGAATTTCCGCTTCCAAGTGCCAAAATTCGGTTAAATGTCTGCGTGTTTTGGATTTTTCTGCTCTAAAAGATGGTGCTATAGTGTAGCATCTGCCGAAAGCTTGTATCATTGCCTCGCCATAAAGTTGCCAAGACTGTGTTAAGTAAGCTTTCTTATCAAAGTACTTAACTTCAAAAAGTGTAGAACCACCCTCGCATGCAGCACTTATTATCGTTGGAACTTGTACTTCCAAGTACCCTTTAGATTTGAACCACTCTCTTGCAGCTTCCAAAAGTTTTGCTCTTACAAGCATTACGCTTAGCATTCTTGGACTCCTTATTGCTAGGTGTCTGTGGTCTAGCAGAAAGCTTGGGCCATGTTGCTTTTTCCCAATTGGATAATCAGGGTAAGCCTTGCTTACTATTTTAACATCATCCACTTCTATTTCGTACCCATCAGGCGCTCTCTTGTCTGCTTTTGCAACGCCTTTTATTATTATACATGACTCTAATGGAAGCCTTTCTAATTCCTTGTAGAACTCTTCATTAAACTTATCCCTTTTTAGCGTGCATTGGATGTATCCAGTACCGTCCCTTACTATGTAGAAAAGTATTCCACCAGAAGACCTTCTATTATGTAGCCATCCTTGGATTTCAACCCTACCTTCTAAACCTTTAAGTATATCCCTTATATCTGTCATAAAATCACCTTTTCCCTAAATTAATTGCAATAGAAATTTTCTTTAGAATAAAGGCTAAAGAGAATTTAGAACAAGTTTCGATTATTTTGTCGTCCACCTTTCACCAGTCTCACTTGAATAATTTTGTTAACCAATATTTAAAAGTTTTATTTTCTCGAAAGTTCAAAATAAGCTATACTATGAAAAGATATTCCTTCAAAAGAAGAAGGGTAGAAAAGTTTTTTGAAGGAATAATTAGGAAAATCAAACTGTTCAAGTATAGAAATATTTGTCTGTTGATGTTAAGCATTTTACTAGCATATTACATACTTAAACCTGGGTTACAAAAAGTAATTCTAGGCTTCCAAAAACTTGGTTATGTAGGAACCTTCCTTGCAGGAATATTTTATTCTTCTACTCTTACTGTTGCACCTGCTACTGCACTTCTGTATATTTCTGGTAAAGTGTTAAGCCCATTTTTAATAAGTGTTATAGGTGCTTGTGGAGCTGTGACTAGCGATTATATACTCTTTAAGTTTGTTAAAGAAAGCTTAGTCGATGAGGTTAAAAAACTAGGGGAAGAGCTGAATAGTAGACTTTTTTACAAGTTCGAACCTTTATTTAATATCATATTCGCGAAAGACTTCAGGTTAAAACTCTTTAAATTTTCACGTTCGAGGAAGTGGAAGTATGTTATTCCTTTAGTTTCTGCAGCCATAATAGCTTCTCCCCTACCTGATGAGCTTGGAGTGGCTATTTTGGGAGCTACAAATTATGAGAAAAGAAAGTTTATTCTTCTTTCTTACTTTAGCAATTTCATTGGTATACTGTTTATTTCTTATTTCGGAGCTATATTTTAAAAAACATGTTTTTTAAAATTTGTTGCGCAAAACATAATTTTATCAAAAAATAGAGAATTAATAATATATTTTTCCTTTTAGCAAACCTTTAAAACTAACAAATTAAAAAGATTATTACCTCAGTTAAGCCCCCAGAAAAGTGCACGGTCGCGTACAGTCCTAAAGTTTTTGATTTAAGGTACTGTTAATTACCTTACTCCTTCTAAGAAAGAGTATGTCGATGCCTTAAAAAAGGCATTTCGATGATAAAAAATATGCTTTGCAGTAAATAGGTGGAATGAAAAATGGGAGGGATGGACTCGATAGTGAAAAGTGCACTATCAAAAACTTTCGGTGGCGAAGAATCCCCAATCAAGAGATTTAGACTTGAATCTACTTCAGGCGCTACTTTCAGCAACATAGATTATTACAAGCTTGCCGAGCAAGAATTTGGATTTTCTGTCAAGAAAGCAAAGATAGCAGTAGTAGGCTGTGGAGGTGCAGGACAAAATACCGTTACTAGACTGACTGAAATGGGTATAGAGGGAGCTATTACAATTGCTTTGAATACAGATGCAAAAGCTCTGGCAGTAGCCAAAGCAGACAGGAAGATCCTCATAGGTAAAGAATTGACCCGTGGACTTGGTGCAGGAGGATATCCTGAGATAGGAAGAAAAGCAGCGGAGGAGAGCAGAAATGAAATAAAAGAAGCAATAGAAGGGGTTGACTTGCTATTTGCAGTAGCTGGTCTAGGTAAGGGTACAGGAACTGGTAGCATTCCAGTTGTTTGTGAACTGGCAAAATCGATGGGAGCTTTAGTTATAGCAGTAGTAGAGATGCCTTTCAAGGCAGAAGGTTCAAGGATAAGCAAGGCAGAAGATGGTCTTGCTCAGCTTAGAAGAGTATGTGACACAGCAATTGTAATAGAGAATGATAGGCTGCTAAAGTATGCTGGTAATTTAAGCATTCAGCAAGCTTTTGCAGTAGCAGACGAACTAATAGCAAGCATGGTAAAGGGAATAACGGAAACTATAACATTACCAAGCCTTGTTAACCTTGATTATGCAGATGTAAAAGCTGTTATGAATACAGGAGGAGGAGTTGCAGCTATAGGAGTAGGTGAAAGCAACAGTAGTGATAGAGCAAAAGATGCTATCATGAAGGCTTTACAGAATCCTCTACTAGAAGTTGATTACACAGGAGCTGCTGGTGCCTTAGTCCATATAACTGGTGGGCCAGACCTCACACTTGACGAAGTGAATCTAATAGGGGAAACTGTTGCACAATACTTAGATCCTTCTGCACAAGTCTACTGGGGTGCAAGGATATTGCCAGAATTTGAGGGCAGAGTCCAAGTTATTTCTATAATTACAGGTGTAAAATCGCCTTACATCCTTGGACCAGTAAGTTATGAGCAGCCAGTTGTTAAGGAAGTCAGTCAAACCTTAGGGATTGACATAATCAGATAAACCAAACCTGGAAAAGGTGAAGAAATGGAGGAATTTGAATTTGAGGAAACAGAAGAGTCAGAGTTCCCGAACAGGAAGAGGAGGGTCGTCGACGACATATGGGACCCTCTGACAGAATGGGACGATGAAGAAGATTTAGGGATCTAGCCACCTTTCCTTTTTTATTTTTCCAAAATAACTCTAGAAGTGGATAAGGTTAGTGGTAAGTGTATATTTTATGCTTCTGCTTGTTCTGTTTCCTGACTTAATTCTGGTGCTTCTACATGCTTTATTATTACTATGTCTCCTATAGCTTGCACTAATGTGTAAGGAACTATTACTCCTTTCTTCCCTCCTGCAATTTTTCCGAAGATGGATTCTGAAGAAGATTCAACTACTAGTGCACGCACTTTAAATCTTGCTAAGTCTATTTCACAATCTTTTACTTTACCAGCATAAAAGCCTTTTGTCGTGAAGACATCCTTGTTTAGCACATCTAATATGTTTGAAGTTGTTATACCCATAAAGACCTCCTTTTTAAATTATTAAACTTAGAATAATAAATAGTTATGCTCGGGTCGCCTAACCTGGTAGGGCACCAGTCTGCTAAGCTGGCGGAGCTTTGCTCCTTGCGGGTTCAAATCCCGCCCCGAGCGCAAATAAGATGATTTAATGAGATGGCGTGAAGTAAGCCAAGAAGAATATCAGGAGGCATTCCGTAAGATTAGAGAAATAATTAGTTTAATTGAGAACGATCCTAGACTTGGTTATAAAGGTTTTGAGCTTAAACAGAAACTACGTGAAGTAGTTAGAACGCTTGTTGAAGTGGAAAAAGAGCTTTATGGAGAGATATGGGGTTTAAACGGAAGAAAGTAGAAGATCTTTCAGATTGTAGTCAATTTACAAAAAGCGCAAATTTCTTTACTTGTGGGTTCTCCGCACAACTTACAGTTCACTAGATTCTCTTCTTCGTAAAAGTAATTGCTAATCTTCTCTATAGAGTTTATCATTTTTTCTTTAAAACCAGGAAAACCTTCTTCCAGTTTGTTAACAATATCGTACCACTTCTCTGTTTTTTCATATGTCTTTTTCTTTTCACGAAAATAAGGACAAGCTTTTTCGCTAATAAAAGGAATGTTTAAAGTCTTGCAGAATTCCTCATTATCCTTTGCTCCTACAAAAAACAAAGGTCTAATCTTTGTTACTAGCTTTTCATTTTTACTTTCAACTTTTGGCTTAAACTTTCCTATCCAACTGAAATTTAAGCCTATCAAGTTTTTGAAAAAGAAAACTATAAAGTCGTCAGCATGATGACCTGTTGCAACTTTTGTAGCACCCAATTCTCTAGGAATCTTGTTCATCAAATATCTCTTAACAACACCACAAACACTACAAACTGGTCTTCCAGTTTTCTTAGCAATTTTTTCAAGAGAAATCCCTTTTTCTTTCAGGTTATAAGTGAAGAGTTTGACGTTTGTAATCCTGGCTTGATTCTCCACAACTTCTTGAATTCTTTCTGAAGCACCGCTTCCTAGGTTTATGTGAAAAGCATTCAATTCGAAATTTATTCCTTTAACGTTCCTAAATTCTTTTAGCGCAAGTAGGGCAGAGACACTATCTTTCCCACCGCTAAGAGCAACAAAAACTTTATCCTTATATTCAATTAGCTTAAACTTTTCTATGGTCTTGAAAACTTTCTTCAAGTAGGCTTCGTTCATAAAATAAATAATTTAAGAAAACTTTAACTTTAAATCCTTATTCGCTTAACTAGCTTGTATGAGAATAAGGGTAGGTAAAAAGGCTAAAGAAGTTTTGCTCAGCATTAACATGGAAAAATATTGTCAGCTAATGAAGATTTATACAAATTGCAAATCTCTCAATCTATAGTGATGATAGAAAATGAGAGAAGATCTGCAGATGAAGTTATGAAATTGATCAACAAATATTTTCCAGGAGTTTTGAAAGAATATGAATTGATCTTATTTTTAGAAGATCCTAGCTTTAAAGATCCAAAGTACTTTTTAACTTTAAGAAAGAAAATTAAATACTCTAAATGATAGCTTCGAAAACAATCTGAAAGCAGAAATTGATGCTTAAAAAGAAGAGGGTGAACAAAAATATAAACAAAACTTTTCTGCGATCTAAGGTTATTATTGCTCCATATTGTTTAAGCTCTTTTTCCAATTTTGGATCTATCCTTTTTGTTTTCAAAAACATAGTTGCTATGCTAAATCCGATTAGAGTTAAAAAGTTCCATAAACCAAACAAGAAAAGCTTTTTCTTAGACTGATACCCATCCCTAAAAACTATCATGCCAGAGAGCAAACTAGCAAGACACGAATTCAACGCAAAAACTGCTATGATTAAAGCTAATAGATTTGCATTTAAAAGATCTACAAAAGCAATGTACAAAGGAGCAGAGTTTTTGATCCAAAGATCTTCCCTAAAATTTTCAGAAGGAACATTTATTTCTATTTTTGTGTACTTTAGACCTTCAATTCTTGTTTTTCCGTTAAAGAATGGAGAGAGTTTGTTAGAGGCAAAATAAAATTGTTGAAAGTAGTAAGTCACTTTACTACCTTCTCTAATTTCAGGATAAAGCTCAGGAGTCACATGGCCTATGATGTAAATTGATATGGGAACTTTCGCTTTACTGTAAACACTAGTAGGTTTTAGAGGAAAGTAGATTTTAGTGGTAGGAAAGCTTATGTACACGCCAATTAAGTTTGAAATTCTACCATACTTAATACCTAATGCTTCGTTGAGCTGGGTGATGTTTGATATCCAACAAATCACGAAGGAATAATCTTTACCAACATATTCGTTTAGGATTGCTTTTGATTTGGAAGGTAGATCCAATCCTTTATTTGTTAGGTAGTTGTGTAAAGAATCAACGTTTTTCGTGCTTACTAGTTCTGCTGTCATACCTGCCTTTTCTATATGCTGGTGAATAGTTAGTTCTTGGGTCCTGCTACTAAATGTCCCGGTTATATATGAAAGCGGAAAAATTGGATAAATTTGAGATAAAGTTGTAATTTGTAACCATTCTAAGATGGATCTTCGAGTTACTTCTTTTACATCCTCACCAAATAAATATGGGAATTCTTCAACAAGATCAACAAAAGTATTGTTCGGGCTTGCAGGAATGGGAAATATCCAAACAGCTTTTTCCCCATTTAACCAACCAATTCCAACAGCTAAAATCATTTTTTGAATTCCATTTTCATAATTAATTGCAACTAGTTGTTCGTTTTCGTTGATCAACTCCCATTTAGCAATGCTTGGATTATAAGAGTGAAAGAAACCATCTGCAGAAACATGATTAATAAGCATGCAATACAAAAGCAAGGAAGCAAGGAGAAACCTTACTTTCATAACAATAATTTGCTTTGAGAGAAATTAATAATTGATAGCTATGCGCAAGTTTTCAGAAAAAGCTTTAATTCTCCTTGCAAAATATGGAATTGGTTGTGCTCCAATAGAAAAAAGGAAAGAACTGGAAGAAGCGATAAGAGGAGGGAAATGTAACGAGGATCTTCTCAAATTCTTATTCCCTACTGCTTACACTGCTTTAACAAAAACTTCTAAGGATTTGATATCAGAAGAAGATGTAAGAAATTATTTTCTCATTACCCACAACAAGCTGGCCCAAAAAACAGGAAAGCCCTATTGTTCTGTGTATCTTGCAAAAGTTGAAAAATTTTATGGAGAAGAATGTGAGATAGTAAGCGAAAAAGGTAAAGAAAAAGTAAAATGTTTTTAACATTTAAAAGTAGGGGATCTTGTATTAGTTCATTTGGGCTATGTGGTTGAGAAGTATGATAAAAATTTACACGCTTGGTAATCCTTTGCTTGAAGAAGATAGACTAGCTTTAGAAGTGGCAGAAGAACTGAGAAAAAGAGTTAAATGGGTAGAGTTTGTAGAATTTGATCCTGTGGAAACGGTAGAAGGCGATGTTTGGTTCATGGATGTGGTCAAAGGAATAGATGATGTGAAGATAATAGAAGAGGAATCGTTTGAGATGCATAAACCATATAGCTTACATGATTTTGACCTATCTCAAGCAATTCCATTGCTGAAAAAGGCAGGAAAGCTGAAAAGTTTCAAGCTTATAGCGATTCCTTTTGGGATGAGAAAGGAGGAAGCGGTGGAGAAGGTTGAAAGATTGCTTATGAAACTTTCCACCTAATCTTAAGAAAGTGGCTTGCGCAACTAAAGCAAGGATCGTAAGCTCTTATAAGCTTTTCTACTTCATGCTGTATTTCATGTTTTTTCTTTTTCTCTTCTACCATTTTCTCCACAAGCGTTTTTATGTCTCTTTCCATTTGTATATGGTTTTGGGCAGTTGGAATTACAAAATTTGCAAACTTAACTTTTCCTTCCTCGTTAAGGTATATCATGTGATAAAGAGTACCACGAGGGGCTTCTACCACACCAACACTTTCTGTAGCTTTAATTTTTATCTCTGGTAAAGATTCTTGCTTAAACTTATAGTTTTCAAAAATGCTAATACAAGAATCTATGGAATGCAAAATTTCTATTGCTTGAGCTAGATTGTTGTGATAAATATTGTCAGAAGGAAACAGTTTTAATGCTTCCGGTACACTTTCCTTAGTTTCTTCCATTAATGCTTCCTTATTTAAGTTCATTCTTGCCAATGCTCCAACCATATATTCTTTTCCTTCAAATTGAAAAGCAGTAGCTTGCGAATATGGAATAACAACTCTTGTTACAAAATCCATAAACTTTTCCTCAGGAATTACTATTCCGTCAGAACTTCTTATTTCACCTTCTATGAAGTTGAATTGAGGCGCGCAAAGGGCAACATAATTTCTTTTTCTCGTAAAGTTAAAGTCACATTTTTCAAGAATTTCTACCAACTTTAAAACCTTTTCTCTAACATTCTTTAATTTCTTTACAGCTTCTTCTACTTCCTCTTTTGTAGGGATTCTTGAGAAACCACCTATCCTTAATTCAGTTGGGTGTACAGCCCTTCCACCAATTATCTTACATACAAAATTCCCTGCATCTTTAACGTCGAAAGCATCTTTTACTATTTCAGGATCTTCGTCAGAAAGCTCTAACAAAGAATCTTTTCCGAAAATGTCTGGAAGGGTGAAAAAGTATAGATGCATAGCATGATCTCTTATCATCAAACCAAAAGACAACAGCTTTTTCATCAGAATAGTTTGTTCACTTACTTCAATTCCTAATCCCTTTTCTATAGCTTCAGTTGATGCTAAAGCATGAGCAATGCTACAGGTTCCGCATATCCTTGAAACAAATTGAGGAACTGATAAATACTCTTTTCCTCTAACAGCTTGCGTGAAAAATCTTTTATTCTCTTCTACCTTTAGCTTCACGTTTTCTACTTTTCCTTTTACTACTTCTACTTCCAAGCTAGCATGACCTTCTGTTTTGCTTATCCTCTCAACGCTTATGTGAAAACTGCCAATGTGCATTTAAACTCCCTCTTTCAAGTACTTTTCCACAACTTTTATAGCTTCTTCTTCTAGCATAGGACATCCATGCACTTCTTCATCAACTTTTATCACATCCTTTACTGAAAGAGCTTTTTCTAAGTGACCAAACTTTGAGAGAATTGGTCTTATTTCTTCTAGAGTTTCCTTGTCAAAAAAATTTCTCATGTTCGATGGTGAGCCTGAAATAGCACAACTTCCCAATGCTACAACCTTTTTACTCACTTTTCTAATTTTTTTCAAAAGCTTCTTTTCCTTTTCAGAAGACACAACACCTTCTACAAAAGCTAAATCTATATCCTTTAAATTCTCTTTCTTCTGGATGAGCCTGAATGCCTTAAATTCCAAAAAATCTTTCCATTCCTCATACTTTTTGTTCAAAAGTTCTAAAAAGTTTATGCTACAACCTTCATCGCAAGTGAGGGAAAAGAATGCAACTTTCAATTTTTTCATAATTCTTATTCTAATCTTTTGTTTTTAAATTGGTAACTCCAATATTTTTAAGGTGGGCATGGAAGAAAGAATAAAGCTAAAGTCTGTTTCAATACCAGTCTTTGCTGACGAAGTAATTGTAGGTAGAGTAGTAAAGGCAGTAAAGGAGGGAGAAGAGATAAAGAAAGATGGTTACATAAGAATAGGTTTCATAGACATGACAAAAGGTCAAATTTTTTCCGAGATAGTATTAAGTCCTTTAACTGCTAAAGCAATGATAAAAATATTGAATGAGAACTTGGCAGCTTTAGAAGAAGAAATGAAAAGCAAAGAACTGCCGAAAAAGCCATTAGAAACAAAAGGGACTGAAGAATTAACTTATATAGGATAGGCTGGTTAAATGGAGAAGAAAATTGCTAAATTGCTAATTTGGTTAGCTTTAGCTTTCATTATTGTTGAAGGAATTGCTTCTATAATTTACCATGCTCCAAGCGACCCTAATTGGCTTTCTATAACAAATGTTGGAAGGTATACAAGAGTTTTAGCAGCTTTAGTTGCAGCACTCATTTTAAAGGGAGTGGAATGAATGAATGGGTATTAATTTTGATACCATTCCTACTTTACTTTCTTTATAAAATAGCAAGTGGTCAGGCAATTTTCATTCCTTTACCCGAGGATACCATTCGGAAAATCTTGAAACTAGCAAAGGTAAAGAAGAATGAGTTAGTTTATGATTTGGGTTCTGGGGATGGTAGGGTAGTTATTTTGGCAGCAAAAGAGTTTGGTGCAAAAGCTGTTGGAGTGGAGAAGAATAAGCTGCTAGTAAAGATTTCAAAATGGCGTGTTAAAAGGGCTGGTTTGGAAGATAGAGTTAAGATTTTGGAGAAAGACTTTTTTGATTGTAATTTAAGTAAAGCAGATGTTGTTATAGCTTACCTTACTCAAAAGCTTAACGATAAGTTAAGACCCAAGCTCGAGAAAGAGCTTAGAAAAGGGACAAGAGTAGTTTCTGCATCTCATGTTTTTAAAGGATGGAAACCTGTTAAGCGAGTAAAGACGGGACACTTTTATTCTTACTTGTACAGAATGTAAGCTTCGTTCAAGAAAAAATTAAAAATTTAGAATAGAATTAAATTGTATGGGAGGATACTGCTTTAACCCAAGAGAAATAGAAAAAAGGTTGAAGAGTTTGAGGGAATACTTGAGGGAAAATGCAGGAAAGATTGGTTGGAAAGAAGAAGGAGAACTTTTAGATCAAATAGAAATGTTGAAAGAAGATTTAAAGTATGCAAAAAAGAGAAAAAGCAAAAAACCAGTTTATTCTCCGCATGTTCTGGAAATGAAAATCAAGTATGGCTGAAATAAGATGCTAAATTTTCCTTTTGACCCGATTGAAAGAGCAAGAGAAGTAGAAAGTATAGTTATGAAGGGTCTTGAAAGGAAGTATTATCGCTTTAGATATGCAAGATATTACGGAGGAATTGCTACTGCAGATGCTGTTGGTTGCTGTTTTCTTTGTGCTTACTGCTGGAATTACTTAAGAAATTTAAACCCAGAAAAGTTTGGAGAATTTTATTCTCCTGAAAAGGCTGGCGAGAAAATTTTGCAAATAATGAGAAAGAAGAATGTGAATAAAGTGAGAGTAAGTGGAGCAGAGCCAATTTTAGGAGAGAAATCTTTTGAACATTTTTGTAAGCTGATAGAAAAAATTTACGATGAAGATCCTTCTACAGAATTTATTCTTGAAACAAATGGTTTAATTCTTGGATTAAACGAAAAATTTTGTAAAGAACTTGCAAAATATCCAATTTTTGTTAGAGTTTCAATTAAGGGCTGGGACGAAAAAAGTTTTGAAAAAAATTCTGGAGCTGAGGGAAAATATTTCGTTTATCCTTTAAAAGCGATAAAAAGCTTACAAGATTGTGGAGTAGAAGCATGGCCAGCTGTAATGTATGAAATTTTTAGAGAAGATGGAATAAGAGCTTTGAAAAAGAAGTTAGAGGAGTTTGGAGTTGAAAGTGAAATAGAAACTGAATATCTTGAGCTTTACCCTTTTGTTATTAAGAATTTGGAGACAAGAAAAGTAAAGATTTAAAATTTAAAAAGTGATTTCTTAGGTATGGGAATTGTAATAAAATCAAAAGATAAAAACGTAATTAAGAAAATTTCTGAAGAAATTTTGGAAAAGTATGCTGAAAGTATAGAAAGCTTGTATATAAGCTTTGAGAGAACATCTCCAGATTTAGCTAAAAGCTTGTTAGCATTGCCAGACCATCAAATGAAAACTTTTGAAGCTATGCTAAAGCTTAGGGAAGCTACTGCCGAGCAAGTTGCTTCAGAAACAAAAAGAGCAAGGGCAGTAGAATCTGCTTATCTTAATCAGTTAGTTCAAATGGGCTATTTAGAAAAAAAGAAGAAAGGGAGAATTGCATACTTTTCTGTTTCGGAAAAATATAAAGGTTTAAAATTGGGTTAGGTAAATAATATTTTTAAGGGTCCGTAGTCTAGTGGTAGGACATTTAAAAACCTAAAGCTGCCCTGACGCGGCAGTAACTCCGGTTCAAATCCGGACGGACCCATAGAAATTAGAATTCAAGTCAAATGCTTTTCTACTATTGCTTTAATTTCTGCAAAAACTTCTTCTATGTTTTTAGTAGCATCAACTATTACCCATTCTTTTGCAAATAATTTTCTTCTTGCAAGTTTCTTGAAAGTTTCTCTCACATTTTCCAAGTAAAGCTTATCTTCTTCATGTCTGTCTAATTTACTTTTTTCTTTAAGCTTTCTTTTCAAAGAAATTTCAGCAGGAATGTCAAGAAGAATTACTAGATCTGGAACAGGTAGCTCAAGCAGTTTTGCTAGCTCCAAACCTTTTTCTAGAGGAAAACCTTTTGTGCATTGATAAGCTAAGGTTGACGTGAAATATCGGTCTGAAATTATAACTTTGTTATCCTTTAAGACGGAAAGGATTTTTTCCTTGTCAAGCAAAAAGTCAGTTGTATACAATAAAAATTGTACTTGAACATCTAGCTCAAATTTTTTGTTTAAAAATTCATAGATAAGCTTTCCTACCGGACTGTTTGGATTAGGATATGAAAAAAATTCTACCTCCATTCCTTTATCTGCCAAATATTTCAGCAATAACTTGCTTTGAGTCTCTCCACCAGCTCCATCTATACCTTCTAGGACTATAAACTTACCTACCACACATTTAATTTCCTTTTTAAACAAAAATAACTTTTGGTTGGAAGAGGGAAAGAAAATTCTGATTCCCCTCAAACTTAGAAATTATATGACAAGCTTCTAACTTAATAAATTCAAAAACTAAATCTTTTTCATGGAAAGCATCTTGCTACTCCAGAAGATCCTTCTTGCTTTAGCTCTAGGTGCTTTGATAGGAATAGAGCGTGAAAGAAGAAGGGTGAGAGAAGAGGTTTTTGCAGGTGTGAGGACTTTCATGTTTACTTGCTTGTTTGGTTTGCTAACAAGTTATCTTTCCCAGCTTTTTTCAAGCTGTTTGCCGATCTACATAGGCTTAGCTACTGTTTGCTCTATAGCAATAGTAAGCTATGGCTTAAAATCTACAAAAGCTAAAAAGGTTGGATTAACAACAAGGACAGCCTTTATAATCGCTTTTATGATAGGGGTAATAGCCTTTTACGAGAATTACCCTTATCTTGCTTCTGTATCATTGGGAGTAATAACTACTCTTCTACTCCTTTCAAAAGAATCTTTACACAAGTTTGCTAGAGGTCTTAAGAAAAACGAGATAAGGGACGCTACAATCTTTGCAATAATAGCTTTTATAATTTTACCATTGCTTCCAAACAAGCCTCTTGACATTTTTCCTGCAATAAATCCTTACGTAGTTTGGCTTGTTTTCGTTGCAATTTTGGGCATAAGCTTTTTCGCTTACGTTGCGATTAAGGCATTAGGCAACCAAGGTTTAATTCTGACAGGACTTTTTGGTGGTTTTTCCAGCTCAACTCATCTTACTATTGTAATTGCAAACGATGTTAAAAAACGCAAAAAGCTTTTATACTCTTCTGCTTTTGCTGTTGTAATAGCTTCTTCTCTCATGTTTTTCCGTCAAGCAATAATTTCGCTCATTTTTAACTTTTCTTTAGTTCAGACAATAATTCCTTTTTCTTTAGCAGGAGGTTTAGGTATATCCTTGAGCTACTTGCTTTGGAAAAAAAGTAGAAAAGAAAAAGCTAGCATTTCTCTCAGCTCACCGCTTGCTTTTAAGCCTGCATTCGGCTTTCTAGCTTATTTGGTTTTCATCCTTCTTTTGACAGAATTTGTAAGGAAGTATTTTGCTCCTGAAGCAATTTACCTAGTAGCTCTTCTAAACGGTTTAGTAGATGTAGATGCAATAACAATATCTTTAGCAACAGCATCAGCTTCTGGTCTTTCTCCTTTGGTTGCAGTAAACGGCATGCTAATAGCTGCTACTATAAATACTTTGAGCAAGTGGCTTTTGATAAAGTGGATTGGAGCAGAAAAGCTTGCTGAAGAAGTTAAGAAGTTCTTCTTAGCTTTGATTGTAGTTTGTGTTTTTCTGTTAGCGATGCAGTTTTATAAGCTTTTCCAAGTTTAGCGAGTTTAAGAAAACTCGTGAATTCGGAAGGCTTTATTAGTTTACTCCTAGAAGTTGTTACAATTCTATATCAGTGCCTTTTAGCCTACTTTTAAGCATGAAGAAGAAATTATTGCTGTTGGTTTTGCTTGCTTTAATCCCAGCAGTAAAAGCAATAGGCGTCAGCGTTTACCAAGGTCAGGTTGCAGATTTAGGGTACCAAGAAGTAGTAACAGATTTTGGGATGGTTGTAGGCTCAATAAGGTTTAGGCTAGGAGATTACAGTTGGGCGCCTACTGAAGTTTGGCTTCTTCCAGAAAATACAACACCTTCCCAGTTTAGGTCTTTATCCCAATACTTAGAGTTACCAGCAAACATAACTTTCAGTACTTGCAAGACCTCTGTATACTACAATGAAAGCCTAGGATATGCTTTCAAGGTGCTATCTTCAGCAATCCTTCCTAATGGAACTTTTTGCGGACTAGCTTATCCAGGAAATTATGCTATAGTTGCAAGGTATTAGTGATAGCATGAAGTATGCTTGGCTTTTGATTTTTCTTCTTTTTCTTCTTCTACTGATGTTGTACTTTAAATCAGCATCCACAAATAGCTATGTTGGTTCATTTGTCCAAACTTTCAAGAACGAGATTAATGCTTCTAAATGGTATTTACTAGGAAAAATAAAAATAGAAGCAGGAAAAGTAATTTGGTTTAATTGGAACAATCAGTAATTATACAGACCAATATTTCCTCGTTCTGACAAAACTCCTTTCAGCTTCTAAAACATCTTTCAGAAGCTCTTCCTCGTTTTTATGAAATCTTGCAAGAATTCTTCTAGCAGTTTTTGGTCCTATTCCCCTTCCAGCCAATACTTTTATTGCTTTTAGTTTGTAAACTAAGTAAAGGTCAGCCTTTTGCATAAGTCTTTCGTATATTTTCTTTTCCCCTTGTGTTAAATTTCCTTTCAAACCCTTTTTAACTATTTTAAGAACTTTTGAGCTAGGCTTAACTACTGCTAGCAACTTTGCGCCACATTTCCTACAAGAAATTTCTCTAGAAATCTTCCCTACAACATAAGTTTGTTCCCACTCACCACAATTCATGCAGACTAGCTTTATTCTTGTGCTTAGCAATCTTTGTTTAAAAAGTTCAAAAATTTCTTTTTCAGGTTTTATAGGTCCTATTATTTCTGCATATTTATACTTTACACCAATCTTACCTAGTGGAGATAAACCAGGCTTAAAGACTACAGATATCTCTTTGTTCTGAATCTTTCTCAAAATTTCTATACTTTTTTCTATGTCAAACTTTTCTATTTCCAACTCTCTTAAAGTTTCTTTGTAAATTGGAGAACCAGCATACTCTTCTATTATTTTCTTAATGCTAACCTTTCCGTATTCTGCATCGCTTGCTATAGCACCAAATCTTTTTGCTACATGAACGAATTTCCACTCAAAAAGTTCACTTCTGCTTAAGTTCACTTCTAAATACAACTTAAAGTTTTCTGGATTAGTAGCGTATAAAGCTTCTTCAATCGCTTTTAAATTCTTTTGCTGGAAGTAAAGCATTATTCTGTAAGAATCTGTTCTCAACCCTACAGATCCGAGTCTTGAAGATAGAATTGAAGTTAAAAATCTTCCAATAGTTTCATTGACTTTTGTACCAAAACAGGTGTGCAGTATTACTAAATTTTCAAAATCTTCTATAAGTATGAGCTTGTCAGTTGGGACAACACCAAACTTAATCTGTTTTTTAATTATCTTAACCATATCCTTAGCACAGTTTTTGTCTACAGGATAATTTTCTCTTATCCATTCAACAACTTCTTCTTCTCTCTTCTGTTTTAGCATATTTTCTATAATTCCTCTTAATTTTCCTACTTCTTGCGCAACTTCGAAACTTACTGGTATTAATTCTCCTTCCCAAGCTGGTATAGCTGCTTCAACATCGTTGCTTGGCTCAACCAAAACTTTATCGCCTTCAACAGAAAGTACTCTCCAAGGTTCACCTTTGACTATGAAAGTTGTGTTTGGCTCGGCATGCAAGGCTACAAACTCTTCATCCAATACTCCAACAAAGCTTTTCTCTAAAGTGTTAAAGACTTTATATTGCTTTAAAGAAGGGATTGTAGAAAGTTGAGAAAAGTAATATTGGAAACCTCTTCTTTTTTTCTTCAAGTAGTTATTGAGAAAAACTAGACCCAATTTTTCCAATTGTTTGCAAACTTCTAAGAATTCAGCATGGCTTAAATCCTTATAAGGGTAAGCACGCTTTACTAAAGAATATGCCTTTTCTAGTTCTATTTTCCCAAAATCTAGAGTAAGACCTACTAACTGGTGGGCCAAGACATCCAAGCAATTCTTATGCAAGCTTACTTTTTCTAGTTCGTTTGCCAAGGCTTTTCTTGCAATTACTGCTGATTCAAAGATATCATCTTCGTTTGTCGCTATGATAATTCCTTTGCTAATCTTTTTTAGTTCATGTCCACTTCTTCCAACTCTTTGTACAAGCTGAGTAACTTCTCTAGGACTCATGTACTGTAAAACAAGATCAACGCTTCCTATATCAACTCCAAGCTGTAAGCTACTTGTACAAATTATACTTTTCAATTTTTCCTCTTTAAACTCCTTTTCAGTTTTTATTCTTACTTCTTTGCTAAGGCTTGAATGATGAATTGCTACTGGAAATTTTTTATCAACAATTTTTATTCTGCTTGCAAGAATTTCTGCAAACTCTCTTGTATTCGTAAAAGTTAAAGTAGAGCGAGAGTTTAGTATAAATTCCATTATAGTCCTTAATCTTGCAGCAGTTTCTAAAGAAGAGAAGATCTTCTCAGCAATTTTCCTATCTTGTTTAGTTGGCTTTGGATTTATTACACTTATTTCCATAGCCTTTTCAGTTGTTACTCTAATTATTTTAACTTGTTTACCTCCTGCAAAGAAACTAGAAACTTTCTCGGGTTCTCCAATAGTTGCACTAAGCATTATGAGTTGAAAATCAGAACATAACTCTTTCAATCTTTCTAATGCTAATGCTAGTTGTACACCACGCTTACTATCCACAATCTCATGAACTTCATCTATAATAACCCATTTAACATTTTTTAGATGTTCTCTAATCTTTTCTCCGGTTAGAATAGGTTGTAAAGTTTCTAGGGTAACTATCATCATATCGTTTGGGAAGACTTGTTGCGCCTTTCTTTCATAAGGTGAAGTGTCTCCATGTCTTACTGTTATTTCCATTTCTAGTATTTTTGCCCATTTTTCCAGATGTAAGAGCAAATCTCTATTCAAGGCTTTCATAGGAGAAATGTAAAGTATGCTTATTGGTTTTGGTTTTTCTTTCAGCCAAAGGTGGAAAATTGGTAAAAGTGCGGCTAAAGTCTTACCAGTACCTGTTTCAGATATGAGCAAACAATTGGCACCAGCAAGAATAGGTTCTATAGCTAGTTGTTGAATTGGTGTAGGTTCAGCTATTCCAAACTCTTTCAAAGCTTTTCTAATTTTTTCGTCCAACTTTTTAAAAGCATTTTCAGGTTTCATTTCGACGATATATTTTAGTTCAAGGATTAATTATTTGTGATGGTTAGAAAAATTGAGAAGATAATCAGGATACTTAACAGAAAGTATAAGATTAGGCCTAGAAGAGAAGACCCTTTCAAACTTTTAATTGCTTGCATCCTTTCTCAGAGAACAAGAGATGAGACGACAGAGAAAGCAACAAAAAGGCTTTTTAAAATAGCAAGAAGGCCAGAAGATTTTTTAAGACTCTCTGTTAAAAGAATAGAAAAGTTAATTTATCCAGTAGGCTTTTACAGACAAAAGGCTAGAAGAATTAAAGAATTGTGTAAAATTTTGTTGAAAAGGTATGAAGGTAAAGTTCCAAGGAAGAGGGAAGATTTGCTTTCGCTTCCGGGTGTTGGCTTTAAGACAGCAGATGTTGTTTTATCCTATGGTTATGGAGAGCCAGTTATTGCAATTGATACGCATGTTGCAGTAATTAGCAGAAGACTAGGCTTGGCTAAGAGTGAAGATCCTGAAAAGATTAGGGAAGAATTGCACAAGCTAGTTCCAATTAAGTTAAGAAAGGTTGTGAATTGGCTTTTTGTTGAATTTGGAAAAGATGTTTGCAAAACTGCCAAGCCAATGTGTAGATCTTGTCCAATAAAAATGTATTGTAAGTATTATAAGGAAAAAGTTAAGGATTAAGAACCTTTCTTGTTTCTTCTACCAATTTCTTTGCTTTTTCTCTTGGCAGATTTGTAATTCTTTCCAAATCTTCCAAGCTAAGTTCAAGAATTTGTTTCAGCAAAACAATTCCAGAATAACCTAATTTATTCTCAACCTTATAATCCAAATTTTTCAGGATTGTTATGGGGTATAGCTTTTCTTTTTCTATTATATACTCCAAACTGTTTCCTTCAGGAAACTTCCATGCAATGTAGTTTATACCTTTACATTCGGCATATCTTTTTGCATGTTCAGAAATTTTTGTGTTGCATACAACTAAAGCTCTTGTAAAGTTTATGCTATGCTTATTTTCTTTATACCCTTCTCTTAAATCTTCAAAAGTAGAGTTTGCTTCTAGGAAAACATCAAGCCCGGTATAAGCATGATGGTTCATATGATGTTTTACTTCAACATACAGAGTTTCTTTTCCTTTCCTTGCTACAGCATCTATTTCATGTTCTACACATTTGCCAGGGATTACGAGATTTTGCTCAACAGAATATCCTTGAGATTTTAATAATAGCCCAATAAACTTTTCAAAATCCGGTTTTGGTCTTAATAGGCTTATTGCTTCTCGCAAATCTATCTGATACTTTATTTCAGGTTTGAACTCTTTCATATAAGAAAAAACCATAGACAAGATTTTCTTAGTCGGTATACCATTGTATGCTTCTTTTTCTATCTTATCAGCAATTGCTCTAGCTTGAGCATAAGTGGCATGCATCCTTAAGCAAGTTCTTATGATTTTGGATTTGGTAAAAGGTTCTCTCCTTCCATCAAACTTTGTGACGAAGATCATCGTTAATAATTTAGTCAATTAGAAATAAGATTGTTTAAGATTCGCTTGCCAACTTTTCCAACTTACTTTTTATCTCTTCCCTACTCTTTCCAAAATATCTTTCAAAATCTTCAGTAGTTGTTATAATCTTAGTCTTTCCAAACTTTTCTGTTTTAATTAAACCTTTCTTTTCTAAAGCTTTAATATACCCGTAAGCTTTGTTCCCTTGATACTTGGCTATAAAAGATTGCTTGACAGGTTGCTTAGTAACTATAATTGAAAGGGTTCTTAGCATGCCATCGGATAAATCGGAAAATGGAGCTAGCTTTGCAACCTTTTCCCTATATTCAGGTTTTACTCTAAACTCATAGCCTTCTGGTGTTTTAGCCAGCTCTATACCTCTTTCAATACTTTGCAATTCGCTTGAAATCTCTTCTAAAATCTCTTCTAACTCCTTCAGGCTTATTCCAGCTATTTCACAAAGCTTTTCAGGGGATAAAGGGTTGCCAGCAACAAACAGAGCAGCTTCTATAAGTGCCTTTTTGTTCATAATATATTTTTCGCTCTTCAATAAATTTAGCTTCAATCGAAAAGTTTATAAAAGAAAGAGAATTTAGAATTATGAAGGAAGCTGTAATATTGGCAGGGGGGAGAGGTCTTAGACTTAAGCCTCTCACAGATGCTATTCCTAAAAGCCTAGTAATGATAAGAAACAAGCCCTTGATAGATTATCAGATCGATTGGTTGGAGAAAAATGGTTACAAAAGAATAATTGTTGCATGCGGATATAAACATAATATCTTGAGGAAATACTTGGGAAATGCAGTTGAATATTCAGTAGAAACTACACCACTAGGAACAGCAGGTGCAGTCAATAAAGCTAAAAAGCTTTTGCAAAGCGAAAATTTTCTAGTAATAAATGGGGATATAATAACTGACTTAAACTTAGAAGAATTCGAAAAGATTCATGAAAGACTTTCTATTGTAGTTGTTCCTTTGAAATGTCCGTTTGGTGTGATAACCGAAGAAGGAGGGAAAGTAGTTTTTCAGGAAAAGCCAAAGTTGCCTTATTGGATAAACGCAGGAATCTATCTTATAAATAAATCGGTAAAGTTACCAGCAAGAGGAGATTTGGAAAGAGATGTTTTTCCAAAGGAACAGCCTAAGATTTTCAGGTATGAAGGATTTTGGAAGAGCATTGACACATTCAAAGATGTAATGGAAGTGGAAAAGGAATTATTCTGAATTTTCAAGAATTCTTTTAATACTCCTCTTTAGTTTAGAACGTCTTTTAGTGTTCAGCCTTAAACCCAGTTTTTCAAGTTTACTTATCGTTGCTTCTTTAAGTAGTTCTCGATCTTCCTTTAGGCGTGGGTTTTCCGTTATCAACTTTTTAGCCAATTCATAGTAACTTATCCCTCTTCCTCTGTACAAATCTTCTAAAGATCGATCAAACTTTCTTCCACATTTAAAACATACATACCCTTCTAGAGAAAATGAATACTGGTTATAGATTGCTTTTAGCGGGCTCTTACAATTTGGGCAATACATAAGATTGTTTAAAATGTAAAAAAATTTAAACATTTTTCTTTAAGATCCAAATCTCTTTAAAAATTTCAGGCTGTTGAACTTCTATTTTTCTTTCCTGATCCAAATGAAGCACAGGTATAAAATGTTCTACTATCTTATCTCTCTTCCACTCTTCTACTATTTGTCTAAATTCAATTTTATCCAGTTTTAGCTTCTTCATCAATTCTTCTATTTCTTGCATAACCCTCTCTATTCTTTTTGTTATATCTTCTTCAGTCGGAATAACTGCTTGAACTCTCTTAACAAAAAGTTGTCTTCTCTCTTCTCTCCTCTTTTCTACAGCTACAGCTTTTTTAAGGGCACGGATAAGCTCTTCAAGAGTTACTGGTCTTTTCGGTAGTCTTTTCACTGGATAGCTCAGTTGGACAAGCTCAGAGCTTATATCCAAATCTTCTAAAGGTCTTACTACTTCAGCAACCTCTTCTTCCTCTTCAAGGATTGAAAGATAATCTGCTTTGAGCTTTAGCAAAATGGCAGCAACGAACACTATTTTTGCAGGTATTCTAAAATCAAGTTCTTCAACTGTTTTCAAGTATCGAATAAAGCTCTCTGCAAGCTTAATTAAATCTATGTTCCATGGATCCAAGTTCTCAACGTTTACTATATAGTAAATTATTTCTTCCCAGCTTTCCTTCTCTATTATCATTCGGAGGATGTTTTCTTCTTCACTCATGTTTAATAATTGGTGCTTTAGAATATTGAAGGTTACCGGAAGAGAACTATAGAAAAGTTTATATTTCACACGTGTGAAATTAACAGCACAGAAAATGAGTTTCATTTTAACTTTTGACATTCCAAGAGAACTAACATCAGAAAGAAAACGTGTAAATCTAAGCTTACGTAAGATTAATGCTAAGATGCTTCAATTTTCAGTCTGGAAGCATGAAAACCTTTCTGACTTGATGAAAGTAGCAATTATGATAAAAAGTGTAGGAGGTTCAGCAAGGATCTTAGAAGAAAAATTCATTTTTTAGGCATTTCTAACCCAATTATTTTTGATTCCCCTTCCACCATGCTACACCCATAAATAACATCCCCAAACTTTATAGTTTGATCGTTATGGGAAATTACTATGAATTGCGAATCTTTTGAAAGTTTCTTGATAAGCTGAGCAACCCTTATACTGTTTTGTTTGTCTAGAGCAGCATCAACTTCGTCAAGTATGTAAAATGGTGCAGGTTTATAGCGCTGAATTGCAAATATAAAAGCAAGCGCAGTTAAAGTTTTCTCGCCACCCGAAAGCGAATCTATATTTAAAGGTCTTTTGTCAGCAAAATTTACCTGTATCACTAACCCACTTTCTAAGTTATTAGGATCTTCGAGAGAAAGAGATGCCCCCCCTCCAGTCATTTCATGAAATATCTTATCAAATTCCTTACTAACAGCCTGTAAACACTTGTTAAAAACTTCTTTCCTTTTCTCTTCTATCTTTTCTATCATTTCTAGAACAGCTTTCTTTTCGCTTAAAATTTTTTCATACTTTTGCTTATATTCGTCAAATTCAGTCTTAAACTTCTCATATTCTTCTATAGCTTTTAGGTTAACACTACCAATTTCCCTGAGTTCAGATTCTGTTCTTTTTATGTAAGATTCTAATGTTTGCAACTTTTCATCTATATACTCTTTTACTCCATATTGTTCCACTTCTGCCTTTACAGCTTGTAGCTCAGTTTCCACCTTAGCTTTCTCTATGCTTATTTGATTTATGCTTATTTCCAAGTTTATTTTCTTATCTTGTAACTTCCTTCTTCTTATTCTCAGTTCTTCAACTTCCTTTTCAGAAGATATCTTTAGTTTTTCCAAATCTACTATGCTTTTCATCTCTTCTGATTTAGCATACTCCTTCAACTTGTTTTCTATAGACTTAGTTTCTTCTAGAAGCTTATTCACTTCTTCTTGCAACCTTTTTCTCATATTTCTATACTCTTCTATTTCTTTCCTTGTAGTGGATTCCAAAAACTGAGGGTGAGTTTTTACGTAATATCCGCCAACCATAGCTCCACTTCTCTCTATCAAATCCCCTTCAAGAGTTACTATCCTTCCCTTTCCTATCGCTCTTGCTATATCCAAGTTTTCTACTACCAACGTGTTACCAAAAACAAATTCCATAGCTTTTGTAAACTTTGAATCAAACTTTATAAGATCGCTAGCTCTTCCTATAACACCTTCTCTCCCCAAAAATTCTTTCCCTTCAAATGGAGGTGGTTTAATTTTATTCAACGGAATAAAAGTGGCTCTGCCAATCTTTTCTCTCCTCAAATACTCTATACAATAAGCTGCCACTTCATCATTTTCTACCACTATATCATACAAATGAGGTCCAGCAGCAACTTCTATAGCAACCCTATACTTTTCTGGAACTGATATTAAATCAGCAACTGTTCCGTAAACGCCACGAAGCTTTAAGTCTAGAATAGCTCTAACTGGTCTTGGAATTTCAGCAGCAATTTCAGCCTTTCTAGCTTCTAGAGCTTCTAATTTTTCTATCAGATTTTCTAATCTGTTAATTTCACGAAGATGAGAATCTATCCTATCCTTATTTATCAAGAGTTTTGATCTGAGCTCAGAAACTTCTTTCTCTATCTTAACTCTTCTCGACAGTTCTAAAAGCTTGTTTACAACTTCCCTTATTTCATTTTCTTTCTTTTCCAAATCGCTCTCAGTTTTTTCCAAATCTTTATTTACCTTTTCTAATTCTTCTCCTCTTTTTTGTAAACTTTCTTCCAGCTTTGTTAGCTTCTCTTCAAGCATTTTCATTCTTTTATATGCATAAGATGCTTTCAACACTACTAACTGCTTTTGCAGGTTCTGGAACTTTATTGCTGTATTTCTCTCCTCTTCAAGCTTCTTAAAAATGTCATATTTTTGCGATATAATGATTTCTGCCTCTTTCAATTTTTCATCCACTGCAGCCAAATCCCTTTGTGCTTTTTCCTTCTTTTCATTGTATTCGGCTATTCCAGATATCTCATCTATTATGAACCTTCTTTCAACAGGGCTCATCTCTATTATTTGAGTGACATCTCCTTGAAGTACTATGTTGTAACCGTCAGGATATATCCTGCTAGCAGAAAGAACTTCAAGAATTTTCTCTCTTGTAACAGTTTTTCCATTTAGCTTGTATACAGAAACTCCAGACTTATTAACTTTTCTTGTGATGAATATTTCCTCTTCTTCAAAAGGAAAAACCTTTTTTGAGTTGTCTAAGTATAAAGTTACTGCAGCATAATCTGCTGATTTCTTTCTTCCATTACCATGAAAAATTAGTTCGTGCAATCTATCGGCTCTCATAGATTTAGCGGAGGTTCTTCCCAGAACAAAGCATATAGCATCTACTAAATTAGATTTTCCACTCCCGTTTGGACCAGTAATTATATTAAATCCTTTAACTAGTGGTATAGAGGTTCTTCTGTTAAAGCTCTTGAAACCTTGCAAGACAAGCCTTGTTATACTAGTACTCATATTTAATAATTATTCTTTCACCTTTATTTTGATTAAACGATCACACCGTGAAAATCTTTTTCATGCTTTCAGGAATTTTAAAAATTTTCAAATGCAAGCCTGTATCCAAGTAAGCCCAAGCTATTACAGCAGCTTCAAAAGCTTCCAAAAACTTCTTCTTCTCGTAAAAATACTTAGCATCTGTCAAGTAAGATTTTGCTAAGCTTAAAACTTCTTTTCCTTCTTCACTCAATGCTTCAACTTCGTCAATAATCTCTTCAATTCTTTTTATCTCTTTCTTAGCAGCTTCTTCTACTTCCATGCTTTTACCTTCTCTCTATTTTTTATATCTTTTGAAGCTATTGCAACAATTTTATCATTTTGGATTATACTTGCAATTATCGTATGTTTGCCTGGGTCTACTCCTGTGCATGAACTGCAGTAGGGCGCACGAAAAGAGAATCTCAAAGCATTTTCTCCAGTTGTCAAGTTCACATTTCTTCCTATAGAAATGTAATAGCCGTATCTGCTTTTTATTCCAGAAACGTTCACATAAGCTTCCTTATTGCTAGGAGAATATACTACTAACACCATTTCTATAGAATCGCCTTCCAAATAGCTATCTTTATCTGTTGTAAATGATACTATCTTTAATTCAGATTGATTTTCTTCCAGGCTAATATTTTGGTTTAGTCTAAAGCCAGTTAACATGCCTAACAAAATAGAAATCATCAGAATGAGTAAAACAAACACTTTCTCTTTCATTCTAACTCAACTATCTCAGATATTTCTATTACCTTAACTTCATCTTTTGCAGCATCTTTAAAGTTTAAGTAGCAAAGAGGGCATGCAGTAATCAAATTGTTTGAAACAGCTTTTGCTTGTTGAATTCTCTCCTTTGCTATTGCTTGGGAAAGCTCAGGATAGTTTGCTCTTAAACCACCCCCACCACCGCAACAAAAACCTTGCTCTCTGCTTAAGCTCATCTCTTCTAGCTCAAGACCTGTTGCCTTTATTATTTCTCTCGGCTCTTCGTATATCCCTGAATACCGCCCTAAATGGCAAGGGTCATGATAAGTTACTTTTCCTTCTACCTTTTTCAGCTTTATTTTTCCTTGCTTTAAAGCTCTTGCAATTGTTTGAGTTGTATGCTCAACTTCTATGTTCCATCCTTTAACAAGCTTTGGATATTCTTGGGAAAACATTCTAAAACAAGCAGGGCAAGAAGTTATTATCTTTTTTACTGAATGCTCTTTAAAAACTTTGAAATTCTTTTCAGCAAGCTTTACTGCTTCCTCTCTATAGCCTGCAGCAATAACTGGTGATCCACAACAAACTTCCAACTCTTTAAGCTCTATGAAATCTATTCCTATTTTACGAAGGATCTTCCTGTATTTTTCTCCTAAATCTTTAGCAACAAATTTAGTTAAGCAGCCTGGATAATATAAAACATTCCCACCGAGGATCTTCCTGAATATCATCACAACCACCCGAGAATGAAAGCGACTCCAAAGAAAATTAGGAGAATCCCTGCTATAATTCTCATGTACTTTCTTAGGCCCAATCTTTTCTTTTCAGCCTCTTCAACTTTTGCAAACCCAAAGTAGAAAACTAGAGTTAAAGCAATGAGAGGGATTACGAAAAACAGAGTGTACCAAAGTGAATAGAAAACCGTTAAAATACTAGAACTCCCTTTCAACATTCCTGCATAAACAAGTGGGAATCCACCCGCACAAGGTATTTCTACCAAGCTTACTAAAAACCCTAAGATTAGTGCTGCTGGCAACGTAGCAGCCTTTGTGAGTCTTTCTATATGTGGCTTGGCAAACTTTGGAATCTCAAGCGATATACCTTTTCCGTAGAAGAAGAAGTCTTTAACTTCTAAAGCGCCAAGCAAAAGAACTATACTACCCAATGCATATCGCATCAACTGCACATAACCTATGTAATAAACTGTTATAGAAATGAACTGTGTTAAAAGATAGACGAAAACAAAGTAAACAAGGAAGACCATCAGAGAGTATGCAATACCTACAACTAAAAGTCTTTTCCTAGAGCCTATTCCAAGCATGTAAGCCACCATGAAAAACAAGACTGAAAGAGCGCAAGGGTTGAAAATTCCGTCTACTAAGCCTAGAACAATACCCCAAACTGCTAAAGGTAAAGATTGCAAGTTTATTGTACCTAAGATAGGGTGGCTTGTTTCTTGTGCAAGTACTGCAGGTATTGTTAGTAATACCATCAGAGCAATTCTCTTCATGTTTTCACCTTTATCCTAACCTTTCTAGCTAAAAGTAGTACTATGATTAAAATAGCTCCAATCACAGAACCAGTTACTATTGCGATAAGACTAAAGTCTAGCTTCGGAGACGATTCACAACCTCTCGCAAACCCTATAAAAGCTTTATCTCCAACAAAGGTTGTCGGTACTCCAACTGGTTGTATTCCATATTTCTTGCAAATATCTTTCCATAAATTAGCATTCTGTTGATTATAGTAGATCTCGAACTCGTACACTTCTAGGTTTGGATACTTTTGCCTTAAATATTCTAAGAAAGGTTTTTCTTCAGCGCAGTGTGGGCAACCTTGCCCCCAAAAAAGATAGAGACAAACCTTTCCTTCTTCTATAACCTTTCCGTCTGGACAAATGTTACAATTTTTACAGTTGGCTACTGCTTCTTCTATTTTGTTGCTGCACCCATTTTCTTGAGCAAAAGCACTAGCAACTATCAGAGCTACCAGAGCTAGAAACACAATCGTTAATATCTTTTTCATTTAACCACCTAACAACAATAAAGCTCTCTCGGTACCTTCCCTTCTTCAACCTTTCCAAATGGATTGCCATAAACTCTTACATTTTCTATCATCTTTTTGTTGCTCTCAGTTTCTAACCTGCTTTTAACAGCAAGTTCCCTCAACTTTTTCATGATTTCAGGCACATCTATACCAACAGGACAGTTTACTTTGCATGCTTGGCATGTAGTGCAATAGTATAAACCTCGATCAAAAGCTTGCTTTAAATCATTAGTAAAAGCAAGTTTAGAAACACCTATTCCACCAAAATAATGCAATCCATAATTATCAAAAACTTGTCTGTAAACAGGGCAAAAGTAAAGGCAAGATCCACAGTTTATACAATAAAGTATTTCTCCTAAACCTTGCTCTATAGCCTTACTTCTACCATTGTCTACTAGAATTAAATCAACTTCCTTTGCACCCTGAGCTCCATAAACAATCTTTTTCTGTATATCTGCAGTCTTGCTAGGCGAAGAAATAATGTTTATGTAGGTTGGCGAAGTAGTTCCAGTTCCCCATACAGCAGCTATCTTACAAAGCAGCATTGCATCTTCTAAACTTTCTACTATTTTATCTATGCCAGCAATTATTACATGTTTTTCAGGAATTCTAGAAATAAGCGAAATGTTTCCTTCATTTTCCAGAATTATTGTACACCCATCAGAAGATATAAAATTTGCACCTGTAAGACCAATTTTTGCATTATTTATCTTTTCTCTTACATAACTCCTAATCCATTCTATTATTTTTTCAGGACTTTTTTCAAGCTTTACCTTAAACTTCTCTTCTATTTTCTTTAAAATCTTTTCCATAGGAATGTGCAAAGCAGGAGTAACAGGATGAGTAGATTGCTCTTCACACAAGTTTACTATAAAATCACCACAATCTGTTTCAATTACTTCATTTCTTCCTTCCAAAACTTCCAAAAGCCCTATTTCGTTTATTGTATTAGACTTAGATTTTACTACAAGCTCTCCTTCAGGTATTAGCTCTAACGCAATCTTTCTTGCTTCTTCAGCGTTCTTAGCTTCAAAGGCTTTTATCCCATTTTCTTTTAGATTTTCTATTGCTTTCTTCTTCAAGCTTTCAAGTTTTGCTATGGAGCGTTCTTTTATTTCTCTTGCTTTTCTCTTTAAATTTTCTGCATCTACTTTTGCAAGAGCCAGTTGCCTATTGGCTACATACGTGCTAAAGGCTTCTTCAAAGCTAATTCTTGTTGTTTTAATTCTTTCTGAAACTAACAGCTTACTTAATTCCATGAAAAAATCTTATCTGAAACCATTTATAAGCTTTGGTTTCAAATTTTGAAACCATTATATATTATAAAAACTAAGAAAGAATTGTGGATCTGAAGAAAAAGTTATTGATTGTAATAATTGTTATAGCTGGCTTTGTTTTTGGAGTTTCCTTTAGCACTTTATATGCTCAAGTTCATATAGCAGAAGGGACTGCTTGCTCTTGTACCCTTCCTATTCCTTTGCTGATACCAACTTTTTCTTCTCTTGGAGTTTTTGTAGGCTCTATAGTCTATTACATGCTTTCCCCTGCTATTAGCAGAGAAGTCAGAAAAGTTGATACAAAAGCTATTTTGGATTTGTTAGAGCCTCTAGAAAAAGAAATTATCAGAAGAATTGTGGAAAACAAGGGAGAAATTTCTCAAAGCAAGCTTTCTACCGAATTTGGAAAGGTGAAAGTTTTCAGAGTAATAGAAGCTTTGAAAAATAGGGGTGTAGTCGAAAAGGTACCTTATGGAAAGACCAACAAAATTAAGTTGAATGAAAAATTTGTAAAACTGTTTGAATAGCCTCAAGCTCTTAAAACTAAATTAATAAAGATTTTAGGTTTTACAGACTTTAACTTTTCGTTATTTTTCATATCCAGAAATTCTTCGTTACACCTTTAAACCTAAACGTTTATTTCTAAATTTTTTAATGCATTTTCCAAGTATCTTGTAGCATAGCTCAATGCTAACGAAAGTTCGTAAGCTTGATGTGGCAAATTTTTGTTTGTCGAATCTCCTTGATGTTCTACTACTTGACATAAAATTGCTGACGTTGCTCTTGGTAAATACGCCTTCCACAAGCTTACTATTCGTTCATATTCTACTGGATTTCTTTTGTGTGGCATGGTCGAAGAGCCAACTCTCTCTTCCCCAAAAGTTTTATGGCTGAACTCTCCTATCTCGCTTCTGAAATGATGCCTTATATCGTTTGCAATGTTCGCTTCAACAGAGAATGCAGAAATTTCAAAATAAATAAGGTCTGAAATTTGGTCATTTAACTGACTTCCTTCTAACTTATCAAAGTTTAAGGGAATCTCTTTAATACTGTTAGTTCTGTTAGCCAGTCTTTTCGCATATCTTGCAAAAATTTCTTGGATTGTTATTTTGCCTACATGCTTCCCATTCACACGCTTAGGAATTTGTTTATCTTTGTTTTTATTAGCAATCTCAAGAAGCTGAGAATTAAGCGAGTCGAGACGAGGAATAACCACTTCTGGAAGAACTCTATTCAGCCTAGTTAAAACATCTAGATTATTGTACAAATTAACTTTTTCGTAAAGCTTAAGATCTTCAGGAATATATCTGTAGTAAAGCGGGTTGAACATAATTCTAATAATTAAACTTAAACTTTATATTTTCTCCCGTAATAATCTACAAGGTATTCCCTAGTTAAGTATGGAAGAATAAGAAGAGAAACTACAAAGGAAGGTGGCACGTAAGATAAAGAAGGAAAGTCGCCAAAGATAGAGCCTGTGAGAGTAGCCCTGTTAAAATACCCAAAACAGTATCAACTACTCGAAGAAGCCGAAAATCTTTTCTTTTGAGAAAATCCCGTGGTGTGTTACGTGATGAAATGCATAGGTAAACGTATTTTCGAATGTAGAGACGGAAAGCTTGAAGTTAACTTTAATGCTAAATACTATGGAGGAATAAAGAGTTTGGAAGAATGGATAAAAGAATTACGAAACTTCAAAAAAATGAATTTAAAAATCCAATATAAAATGTATGATCGACGTTCATTGCCACCTAGAACAACCAGACTATGACAAAGATAGAGAGCAAGTAATAGAAAAATGTAAGCAACAGCTAAAAGCAATAATAACTTGCTGTGCTCATCCAAAAGATTTTGATCTAACTTTAAGTCTGGTCGAAAAATACAAAGGATTTGTTTTTGCTACTATTAGTATTCATCCAGAATACATAAAAGAAATAACTGAGTCAGAAATTGACGAGTTTTTAGAAAAAATTAGAAAAAACAAAGATAAGATAGTTGGAATTGGTGAAACAGGACTTGATTTTCTGATCGAAGAACAAGAATGGAGAGAAAAGCAGAAGGAATTGTTTATAAAGTTTATATCCTTGGGAAAGAAGCTCAATAAACCACTTGTTATTCATGCAAGAGGAGCTTTCGCTGAAGCTATAGAAATACTTGAGACTTATAATGCAGAAAAGGTTTTGATGCACTTTTTCTCAGCCAAAGAGCTTCTAGATAAAGTTAAAAAGAACGACTGGTTCATTTCTGTCAATACAATGTTATTTACAAGCAAGAAGATCAAGAAGATAGTCAGAGATATGCCTTTAGAAAGACTGATGCTTGAAACAGATTCTCCATGGTTAGGTTTCGGTAAAAGGAACGAACCAACTAGCGTTAAATTAGTTGCCGAAAAAATTGCTGAAATAAAAAAGATAAACCTAGAAGAAGTAGACAAGATTACAACAGAAAATGCGATAAAGTTCTTTGAACTGCCTATAAAAATTTAAGTTTTTGTTTATAGTTATGCAACCTATCTTCTAGCTCTCTCAAAAAGTCTTGGGGCAAGGCAAGTTTCTTTGCATACTCCAAAATGTCTGCTAATTCTTTATAAGACAAACTCTTGACTTTTTCTACAATGTTTGTTAGCGTGTGGGATAATAGGCAGCTGTAAGGAGGTACCATCGGTAAACCTGAACAATCGCTCAAAGCTTTCTTTATACCTTCTGACATACCAAAAATTAAAAGGTAGTAAAAGTATTTATTCTTATTCTATCAAATAGCTTAACTCTTCTTCAGTAAGTACAATCTTCTCTATGCCAAAATCTTTAAGTATAGCCTTAGTTACAGGAGCCAGTTCTATTTTATCTACTTCTTCTCGATAAAAGAAGAATCAAAATCTTGAGCAAAAGTTTTATAAGGTTCATTTCTAAGCTCTGTTAAACCATATATTTCTAAACCAACTTCTTCTTTCACTTCTCTCGATGCAGTTTCTTCATCACTTTCATCTTCCTTAGGCAAACCTATTGGTATAGTCCACCATTTTAACTCCCAAGGATAGTTCTTTCTTTTGACTAGTAAAAGCTTATCTAAAAATTTCACTAAACATCCTATCCCGTACACATTAAACTTTCCATGATAATTTTTCTCTTTTCTCATAATTTTACATGGGCCTGCGGGGATTTGAACCCCGGACCAACTGGTTAAGAGCCAGCTGCTCTACCATGCTGAGCGTCCTGGGTTTTTTGAACCTTACAGGCCCTGTATGATAAAGTTTGGTAATACTTTAAGTGAACTTTCTTTTAATATTATCACATTTTTCACACGTAAACCTACCTTTTTAATTGCTACATTAAATCTATTATCAGGTACAACTATTATAAATTTGCCTTTAAAATATTTTTCGTATAGTTTTGCTTTTTTTAGAATTCTATTCCAATAACCCGGCCAATCACTATACCCGCATCTCTCTATTATTATGGAATTTTTCACTAGAAAATCGGGGAATGCGTATTTATTCCCTAATTTAATAACGGGTTCGTATCTGTAATTCAAATTATATTTCATTAGTAATTCAGCTAATCTCTTTTCACCTACATTATACATTTTTTCTCCATTTGGACCTAAAACTTTTCTTTTTATTGTCTTTTGATTAGCTAGTCTAAAACCTTTAATTCTTAATTTTTGTGTTAAATTACTTTTCATCTTCCCTCTGACTTTACCTCCTTTTATTCTTCCCCAATTTGCTGGATAAATGTTGATGATAAACATTTTGTATCTTATTAATTCAGGTAGTATTTTTATACACTTATCGAAAATGTTTTCTGGTAGTAGTCGTGTCTCATTAATCCAATTTCTTAAAGTTCTTCTACTCACCGCTAGTTTCTCGGCTAATTTTCTTTGACTTAATTTTGTCTTAGTTTGTAATTCAGTAAAAATTTTTTCTGATACGCTCTTTTAAATTGTATTCTATTAGCATACTGCGGGCCCATGTTTTAAATATCGTAGCAAATACATAAATTTAACTCTGAGCTACAGGCCCAAGTAATATAAGATTAAATTTAAAAAGCTTAAAACTTCAACTTTCTACATGATAAAATTTCAAAGAGCAAAGATTTGATGTTGACAAACTGATAAAAGTTTATGTTAATCCCTTAATAGAAGAAGAGTGTAAAAGGTTGGGAATACCGAGAAATTTTGTGAAAGGCGTATTTGGTTGTTATTTCAAAGATTTTGAAGCAGGAAGAGTAGAGGAGATAAGAGAAGGAAATAAACTTGTAGGTGTGAGGATAAGAATTGCAGACTGTAACGATGCAAGAGACGTTTTGACAACCTTTTTCCATGAGATGCTCCATGTTAAAGAACTTTTGTATGGCAAGAAGTTTTTATCTGAGTTAAGGGCAGAACTCTACGCTGAAAAAAGAATTTTTCAGCTCGCTTTAAGCGGTTGGAAATACTTGCGGTCTAACTGGACAATTTAAAATTTTATTTTTTTGCTTTTCTATTTTCAATTATGACAAAAGTTAATGTGAAATATTTTGGTCTGTTTAGGCAACTAACGAAAACAGACAGAGAAGAAATGAGCGCTGAAAGTTTGGAAGAGCTTGTAAAAAAGATTATCAGCAAGTACAAATGTATTGAGGAGTACTTCCATGAAAAAACAGGAAGTGATCCTAGTTTAATTCTGACTTACAATGGAAATATAGTAAGCGATAAGGATTATGAGATCAAGCTCAAGGATGGAGACGAAATATTAGTTTTGTCGATTATTAGTGGAGGTTAAAAACGAAGTATGAGTAAATACATGCAAGTTTTAACAACAACAGAAAAAAAGAATGATGCAAAGAAAATAGCCAAGCTATTATTAGAAAAAAGGTTGGCTAGTTGTGTTCAAATTTTTGGCCCAACTTTAAGCACTTATTGGTGGAAAGGTAAAATAGAAAAAGCTAAAGAATGGTTGTGTGTAATCAAGAGCAAGAAAGAGCTTTACAAGGATGTTGAGAAGGCTATTAAAGAAGTCCATCCTTACGAAATACCAGAAATAATAGCTATACCTATTATTACAGGAAGCAAAGATTATTTCAAATGGCTTAACAAAGAATTGAAAAAGGTAATTTAGATGGATTTTGAATCGAGAGAATTTGTTCTTTTTGCGAGAAAAGCTGTAACAAGTTCAGAATTTTCCTTAGACGATCTGCCTGGAAGTGGTGGAAGGATGGACTTAGTTGCAAGGTGTATAGCAAATGCATTATGGGTGAGTAGAGCTTTAAGAAGAGATTCTTGTATACATGTAGTTGCGTATGGAAAACCCTCCCCTCCACTCACCATTTCTTTTTACGGAGATAAGTTGAGAGGAGTGAATGTAGATGAAAGGAACATAGCTTCTTGGATAAAAAAGATAATTGGCGAACAAGCAACAAATCCTGGAATAACTAAAAGGAAGATTGGCTTTGAAGATCTTATAAGAGAATTAGCAAATCAAGGAAAAAATTTTTACATTTTACACGAGAAAGGAAAAGATATTCGAGAAATAGAAATAAAAGAAAGACCAGTCTTTATTCTAGGAGACCACATTGGATTGCCAAAAAAGCTTGAAAAATTTGTTGAAAGATTTAATGCCGAAAAAATTTCCTTAGGAAAAGTGTCTTACCTTTCCTCTCAATGCATAGCAATTTTACATTACGAGCTAGATAGGAAGAAATTCTTAAAACAAGCTAACTTTTCTGTTTGTTGAAAGCTATTCCACCAACAAAAATTGCCACAAGAGAAAACAGAGCAATCACCGTAAAACTCAAAGAAAATGGTAATCCAGAAGCACCAATAATAACATACCTTATTGCGTCTACACCATAAGTAAGTGGATTGGCATAGGACACTAATCTAAGCCAATCAGGAGCTTCTTGTAGAGGGTAGAAAGCTCCACTCAAGAAAATCAAAGGAAATATTAAAAAGTTCATTATAACGCCAAAACTTTCTATAGTTTCTATTAATGAAGCAATTATCAAACCGATACTCACTAACCCTAAAGAAACTATTACCATCAAAGCTAAAGAAAGCAGAAAACTGCTTGGAGTAAGTGGTACGTTTAAGAAAAAGCCTAAGAGTAAGACTATTGCTCCTTGTATCAAGGCTGTTACACAACCTCCTAAAGCCTTGCCAATAAAAATTGCTGTTCGAGAGACAGGAGCAACCAAAATCTCTTTCAATATTCCAAACTCTCTGTCCCAAATCACGGATATACCGGATGAGATAGATATACCAACTAAGGACATAGCAACTATGCCTGGGAAAAGGAAAGTTTGATAGTTGAGACCGCCAAGTTTGACAAAGCTAAAACCACCACCTAAGACGAAAAGAAAAAGAATAGGCTGAACAAAAGAGCTGACAATTCTCGATTTGTCTCTCCAGTACCTTATTAACTCCCTTAACCAGATTCTGTAAACAGCTTCTAGCTCACTCATACTCTTCGCCTAAATCTTTCCATACCACTTTTTTCAGCTTTCTCTTCTCTTATTTCTCTTCCTGTGTAGTGTAAGAATACATCACCTAGACTAGGCTTTCTTATGCTTATAGCTTTTACAATTGCTCCATTGCTTTTTACAAAATCTAGAATTTTTGGAACAAAAGTTTCTGCATTCTTTACTGTTATAAATATTCGGCTATCTACTGTTTGGACTTTTTTAACTTCTTCCAAACTTTTTACTTTATCAGCTATACTCTCGTGCTTGTCAACTTCAAGAGTTACTACATCACCTTCTAAGCTGTTCTTCAAAGCTTCAGGTGTGTCTAAAACTTTTATTTCACCATAATCCATTATCGCTACCCTGTTGCATAAAGCATCTGCTTCCTCCATATAATGGGTTGTCAACAAAATTGTTATGTGTTCTCTTTGAGCAAGCTTCTTTATATAGTCCCATATGTGCTCTCTTGTTTGTGGGTCTAGTCCTAAGGTAGGCTCATCTAGAAAAAGAACTTTAGGGTAGTGGATGAGTCCACGTGCTATTTCAAGCCTTCTTTTCATCCCTCCTGAGTAGGTCTTCACAAGTTCGTCTGCTCTATCTGAGAGTGCAACCAGCTCTAAAACTTCCTCTATCCTCTTTTTCCTTTCTGATTTAGGAACGCCGTATAAACCAGCATGCATTTCCAAATTTTCTCTCCCTGTAAGTCTATTGTCTAAACTAGGTTCTTGGAAAACTACGCCTATAGACTTTCTCACCTGACTTTGCTCTTTGACGATGTCAAACCCGTTAACTTTTGCTGTCCCACTTGTTGGCTTAAGAAGTGTGCATAACATTGAAATGAAAGTTGTTTTGCCTGCTCCGTTCGGACCAAGCAAGCCAAAAATTTCCCCTTCTTCTATCTTTAGGCTTACGTTGTTGACTGCTTTTAAGCCATTAAACTCTTTAGTGAGGTTAAACGTTTCTATTATTGCCATAGTGTTTTAATTGTATGTTTTACTATTAAAGTTTTCTAACTTGAAAACAAAAAAACAGCCTAAAAGTCTGAATTTATATGAAATGTAGGTGGGCCTGCGGGGATTTGAACCCCGGACCAACGGGTCTCTTCATCCAATCAGAGCTTTTCCAGCATGTAGCTTAAAAGCTTCAGCAGCACTTCCGCTGCTCTACCATGCTGAGCGTCCCGGGTTTTTTTGAACCTTACAGGCCCGCATGATAAAGCACTCTTAGTCCTAAACTCCGCATAGGCCTACCCCTTTTTAAGCTGATATTAAATCTATAGCATAAGCAACTATTATAAGCTTACTTTTTCCTTTTACCAGTCCTAGTTTTATTTTGCCAAGAATATTTTCTCCATTTAGAACTTCTTCCGTATCCACAATAAGAGCAGTATTTCTTGTCTACACGATAAGAAACGTTTCCACATCTTCTACATCGGATATGTGTTATCTTATGCTTTAAACCCATTGAAGGAGTTCCTTTAACCATACAAATTATTAAAAAACGAGAAATATTTAAATTTCTGGTTGAATGTTTAGAATTCTACTTATCTTCAGGACATTTTTTAATGTAGGCTCTTTTCTAACTTTAACTATCATAGGCTTATGCTCTGGAAAAACTTCAAGAAAAGCTCTCACAAATTTTTCAAAAATTTTTCTTCCTTCACTATTAAGAACATCGTTGGAAAAATACATGCTATAATTTTCTACTAGTTTCTTAAAAAGTGCAACAGAATCTGTATAAGCTTTTGTATACATATTTAATTCTCTTAACTTTCAAATTACACTACTGGTGAAGCGTAAAGTATTGTGTCTCCACGAACCAATACTGTTCCAAGCTTTGCCTTATTTTCCCCGTCCTTTTGTACTTCTACCTCATCTATCCAAAGGTTTAGGTGCAAGTCTAGAGCTTTTAAAATGCCTGTAAGTTCTTCTCCATTTTTCAGCTTTACCAATATTTTCTTCCCTTTAGCCTTATCCAAAGCATCTATAGGCCTTTCGCTCATTTTATCCACGGCTAATAGTATTTATCGTACTATAAGGTATATAAAGTTTACACTGAGCAAAAGGCATTAAAGATTGTTCTGAATTATAAAAATAAAAGCTGGAACGTTCAAGTTTTTATAAATATAAACAGTTAAAGTGATTGTATGGCAATATGGCATGGGGAAAAAGGTAGAAAAGAAACTGGTGGGAAGATAATTTTAGCTAGGAAGAAAAGAAAATATGAGCTAGGCTCTCTGCCGATACATACTAAAGTAGGAGAAGAGAAAAGAATAGTAATAAGAACAAAGGGTGGTGGAAAGAAAGTAAAGGCACAAAGTGTAGAATTTGCAAACGTTTTTGACCCAAAAACAAAAATTACTAAGAAAGTGAAGATTTTGGATGTTGTAGAAAATAGGGCAAATCCTCAATTTATAAGAAGTAAAATAGTTACAAAGGGTTCGATCATAAAAACTGAGCTGGGTAATGCACTAGTAACTTCTAGGCCAAGTCAGCATGGTGTAGTTAATGCTGTTTTAATTCAGGAGGAAGCCAAATAATTTCAAATTTATTATTGAAAACATGAAGACCCTTGTTAGAATACCAAAAGATGCAGAATTGCCTTTAGTTGGGTTGGTTCAAATAGGTGTTATAGATAGAGGCACTAACTTGTTGCAAATAAGACCAATTACTACATGCAATTTGAATTGCATATTTTGCAGCACAGATGCTGGCCAATTTTCTAAATATCATGTGACAGAATACATGATAGAACCATCTTACCTTATAGATGGATTAGAAGAGATAATAAAATTTAAAGGACAAATTCATGCATTCTTAGACTCGGTAGGCGAAGTATTAACTCATCCAAATTTCATGGATATAGTAGCAGGTGTAGCTCAATTAAAAGGAGTGGAAAGTGTGGCTATAGAAACTAATGGAACCTTGTTAACAGAAGAAAAGATAAATGAACTTTCTGAGATTGGTATATCAAGAATTAACCTTTCTTTGCATGCTTTAAACGATGATTTGAACAGAAAGCTAACTGGATGTAAAGATTATGAGACAGAAAGAATGCTCGAAATAATAGATTATATACTTGAAGCTGGAATAGAGCTTACGCTTACACCAGTTTGGATCCCTGGAATGAATGATAAGGAAATACCAAAGCTTGTAGAGTTTGCTAAAAGAATTAAGAACAAAAAGTTTCCACCTCTTGCTATTCAGAAATATGAGGCTCATAAGTTTGGGAGAAAGCCGAAAGGTGTGAAAGCTGTTTCATGGTACAAATTTTTCAGGAATTTAGAAGAACTAGAAAAAAGGTTTGGCATAAAACTAAGACTGCTACCTGCTGATTTTGGAATAAGAAAAGCAAGACCATTGCCAATAGTATTCAAAAAGGGAGAAAAAGTTGCTGTAAGAATTGTAACATATGGTTGGATGAGAAATGAGATGATAGGTGTAGCTAAAGATCGTTGCATAACTATAGTAGATTGCAACGAATCTTTGGATAAGATTTTGAAAGTAAGGATTTTAAGAAATAAGGACAATATCTACATTGCAAGATAGAATGAAGAAAGAATTGGAATTAATCCTTCAAGAACTTAAACCTATTCAGAAACCAAAAGCAAAGCTTGAGCAATACACCATACCAGCCTACCTTGCTGCAGAAATTCTTAACTTAGCTTATCTCTCCGGTGATATAAAAGATAAGTTTGTAGTAGAGCTTGGATGTGGAAGCGGAAGACTTGCAATAGGTGCTGCTTTGTTAGGTGCAAAGAAGGTCTTTGGTGTTGATTTAGATAAGGAAGCTATAAAGCAAGCTGAAGAAAATTTAAAAATTGCAGAATCTCTTGTGAAAAGAAAGCTGAAAGTTAAATTTGTATGTTGTGATGTGAAAGAATGGAACAAGAAATGCGATACAGTACTCCAAAACCCACCTTTTGGAATAAAGGGTATAAGCAGTGATAAAATTTTTCTAGAAAAAGCGATAAGAGTGGCTAAAAAAGTTTATTCGCTTCATAGAAATGGAAGAAAAGAAACTAGGAAGTTCTTAGAGAAATTTATAACAAGCTTAGGTTGCAAAATAGAATATGTAAAGAAGTTTAGCTTTTATTTGCCATACACTTTTCATTTCCACAAGAAACCTAAGATAAGGTATGATGTAGATCTTTATGTCATTAGTTCTTCGAACAATTAGACAAACTTCTGAAGTCCAGGCCTTAATTTTTCAGTATCTATAACTACTACTTCATGGTTTAGCGGCAGAGCTACATTTATTACAGGTACGGTATCAATCCATGCTTCCTTTGTTCCTTTATGCCCATGACCATGAACAACAAGATTCGGCTTCCTTGAGATTAGAATGTTTTCCCAGAATCGAGAGCCCATAGAGCTGAAAAAGTTAGGGTTTTCACCTTCTAAAGTTTTGTATGTAGGAGCATAGTGTAGCAGAAGAATTTTGAAATCTGCGCTCATTCTTTGTAGACTTGCATCAGCTAATTCGTACCTTCTTCTATAAATGTTCTCTATGTTTGGCACATGTGCTTTCTGCCATTTTGTAGGTGTATCTAAAGCTCCGGTAGAACCGAAGATCCCTACCGATTTTATGCCTATTTGCAGTATTATGCTTTCATCGTCAAGAAACTTTATTTCCTTATACTTTTCTTTTAGCTCTTTTCTGCATTCTTCCCATTCATTATTTCCAAAACATGCTACTATTGGACATTCAACTTTGCCGAACAAAGCATTGTTTATTTTTTCAAATTCTTTCACGTTTGCTCTCTCTATCATATCCCCTGCTAAAAGCATCAAGTCTGGTTTAACTTGCAATTTTTCTAGGGCAGAAACAAATTCCTCATAATATCTTGGAGAATGCACGTCACCAGTAGCTGCTATCAGCATAATTATACTTTAGTTGTTTTTGAATATAGCTTCTGCTTAAACTATTCTAACCAGAGTGGAGAGTAGAGCAACTTTTTCTCTATTAATTTTAGCTCTTCTGTTTTTTGCAAGTAATTGGGATCTGTGTTTGGAGTAGAAATTAAGGCATTCCTTTGATCAGAGAGCACATTCATCCTTTTCTTAAGTTTCTCAAATTCTTTTGTCATTGAGTTTATCTTATCGTTGAAGATCTTTAATTCTGGAATGTTATACATATCTGCAAGTATGTTTTTCAGCTTGTACAATGCTTCTTTATTGTTCATTCTTCTTATCACTATTTTTCCTGCATCTACATCAAAAATTCCAAAATCTAAGTTGTTATGGAACTTTTCAAGCAAGACCCTTTTTATTCCGGCATCTTGGTAGAAGAAGGATGGAGGATCTTCGGTAGAAGCTCTAATAAACAAATCCTTTAAAAGCGGATGATGTGAATTCAAATACATACCAAAAATTTTACGAGCTTCTTTATCTTTGCCCAGCACGTACCAGCTATTTGGATTTATTCTGTAAATTCCATATTCAAAAACCTCATCCTTATCAACAACTCTGTATATTTTCTTGTCTAAAAGTTTTGGATTGATTACTCTGACAGGTGTAAATAAGCGATCTTCACCTTTCCTTTGAATATAGATAACTTTTTTCTCCTCCACAAAATACACTACAAGATACACCTTTAAATACTTTACTATTGACGTTTTCATTTTAAATTTATTTAAATTCAAATCAAATTTGAGAATGTTCGAAAGTAGAGGGAAATTAGCTCTCATAAAAAAGGAAGCAGAAAGAATTATATGCGTTGGAGATCTTCACGGAGATCTCTACGCCTTTAATTCTGTAAAAGAAATTTTCAGGCCAGAAAGAGATTTGATAGTATTTCTTGGAGATTATGCTGATAGAGGGAAGAATAGTGTTGAAGTAATAGAAGGGGTTAAAGAGTTAATGAAAAATTATAGCAAACAAGTTATTGCTTTGAAAGGCAATCATGAAGATTATTCTGAAAATGGAGAACCAAAGTTTTACCCTTGTACATTGATTCCAGAAGTTGAGAGAAAAATTGGGGATTGGAGCTTATACTTTAAAGAGTTTAGGAAAGACTTTCTAAACAAGCTTTACATTACTGCTAAAATTGAGGACTCAGTTTTATTCGTACATGCAGGGGTTTCAAAGAAAATTAAGAATGAAGCAGATTTAATAAATCCGAGCAAATCTGTAGAAGAAGATTTAATTTGGAGCGATCCACATGAAGGAGAAAATGAATATCCAAACCCAAGAGGTGCTGGTATATTGTACGGTAAAGACGTGAGCCAAGAAGTTTGTAAAAGGCTTAACATCAAGTATATAATAAGAAGCCACGAACCAGCAAAAGCTTTTGTTGCCCCTTGCATCGAGCATGACGGAAGAGTTATAACAATTAGCTCGACAAGCGTTTATGGAGGAAGACCATTTGTTTTAATTTTGCCAACAAAAAATATTCCAAAAAGCAATGAAATAGAAAAATACGTTACCTTTTTATAAAGGAATTAAAGTTTAATGAGCACTTATCAAGTCTATCTCTCTTTCATCCTTTTTTGAAATTTCCCAATCAAAGATTTCCATGTTTTCCTTTAAATGTTTTTCACTACTTGCTTTAGGTATTGGAACTGCACCTTTTTGAACTATCCATCTTAAAGAAATTTGGGCTGGAGTCTTTCCATATTTTTCTGCTATTTCTTTAATCTTCTTATCCTTGTTTACAACACCTCTTGCTAATGGTGAATAAGCAACAAGGATTATATTATGCTTTTTACAAAATTCTACCATTTCTCTTGGATAAACATAAGGGTTAAATTCTACTTGGTTTACACAAATTGGAATTTCTTCCATTTCCAAAGCTTTTTCTAAAAGTTGAAGGTCAAAATTGCTTACTCCAAAACTTCTTATTTTCCCTTCTTCATGTAAAAATTTCATTGCTCTAAAAGTTTCTTCAAGTGGAATTTCAGGATTTGGCCAGTGAATTAGATAAAGATCTAAGTAGGAAGTACCAAGTTTCCTAAGGGAAGATTCACAAGACTTAATAACATTTCTATAGCTTAAATTGTCCCCCAATACTTTTGAAGTTATAAAAATTTCGGAGCGGTCAAAAAACTTTATAGCTTTTCCTATTTCCTCCTCGTTTCTATACATCTCAGCAGTATCTATATACCTATATCCAATTTTTAAGGCCAATTTTACAACATCTTCACATTCCTTACCAAAAAGGCCCCAAGTTCCCAACCCAAGACATGGAATAGAAAAATTGCTCTTAAGCTTTAAGGTTGGTACTTCCATATTTTTGTTTAGGCAGTTAAATTTTTAAAGTATCCTTGCCAATCTTCAGTTATGAAAAGGGTTTTAACGAATATACCTGGTTTGGATGAAATATTGCATGGAGGAATACCGGAAAGAAATGTTGTCTTAGTTAGTGGTGGGCCTGGAACCGGAAAAACCATTTTATCCCAACAATTCCTCTGGAACGGTCTTCAAGACGGGGAGGCAGGGATTTATGTAGCTTTGGAAGAGCATCCTATTCAAGTAAGACAAAACATGCTGCAATTTGGTTGGAATGTTAAACCTTTTGAAGAAAAAGGATCTTTTGCTCTAGTGGATGCCTTTACTGCAGGGATAGGAAAAGCAAAAGAATATGAGAAGTATGTTGTTTCTGATTTGAATGATATAAGAGAACTAATCGATGTTCTTACTCAAGCTGTTAAGGATGTAGGTGCGAAAAGAGTTGTCGTAGATTCTGTAACTAGCTTATATACAAATAAACCAGCTTTGGCGAGAGGAATCATTTTGCAACTTAAAAGAGTTGTAGCTGGTTTGGGTTGCACCACACTTTTTGTGAGTCAGATAAGTGTTGGTGAAAGGGGTTTTGGTGGGCCTGGAGTTGAGCATGGAGTGGATGGAATAATAAGATTGGATTTGGATGAAATTAATGGTGAGTTAAAAAGAAGTTTAATAATTTGGAAAATGAGAGGAACAAGTCATAGCATGAAAAGGCACCCATTTGATATAACTGATAAAGGAATTGTAATTCATGCAAAGGAGGTCTTGAAATTATGAACGAAGATCAAATCCCTTTAACTCCTGTCGGAAGAAAAGATATTCACAAGCTTGAGACGACTTTGTTAATAGCAACTTTGCTTAGACCAGAAGTTTTAGAAATGATTAGAGAATCTTCTGAAAGACTAACTTGGGTCGATAGTCTAGCAGTTGCTGCAGGAGCATTAGCAAGAGAAAAGGCAGGAATGAACTTATCGCAAATAGCTGAGGAAATTGGAAGAACAGAGCAAACAATAAGAAAGCACTTAAAGGAGGAAAGCAAAGCTGGGCAGCTAGTTAAGGAAACTTATGAAATAATAAAGAAGTTAGCTAAAGAAGGAAGAATTAACGATGTATTTCCAGTTCTTGGCTTAAGCGATACAAAAAAACTTAGTGAAGAAATTGCTCAGTTAAAGAAAGAGAAGGAAGAAGTAAAGCAAGCTTTAACAAAAATGAAGGAAGAAATAGAAAAATTGTTGGGCACTTTGTAATTGCTTGAATTTCATTGTACAGAGTAGCAAGTCATTTCACACGTGTGAAAAATAAAGTTAAGTTTAATAAGATTTTATTCTACACAAACTAGTGTACAAGTCTCATAAATTCCATCAATGTTTTTCCTCACAGAACTTACAATTCTTTGCAACTCATTTTGATTTTGTACTTCAATTTCTGCTATCACATCATATAACCCTAAAAGGGGATAAACATTTCTAATCTCTCTATAACTTTTCAATCGCTTAACTACTTCTTCCCTTTTTTCAAATTCAGTTTTCATCATCATGAAGGACTTCATCAAGAATTAATTGAATAGAAAAATACTTAAAAACTGATGGACCGGCCGGGATTTGAACCCGGAGCCTCCGCTTTGCGAGAGCGGCGATCTACCATTGATCTACCGGCCCAGAATGACTCAAGTTAAATTTTAAAAACGGAATTTTTAAATTCGACTAATTTTTACTGGAAGTAAGCTCTGTTAAGCTTTAAATTTTGATATACAACTTTTAAAAGTATGAGAGTTGGTATAGCTGATCTTCCTTTGCATTATGGAAATTCCCAAGATAAGATTATATTCTTTAATCCGGAAATTAACTTCCGTTAAACTTATATTTCAATCATGAAGAATGTCAAATGTATATGGTACAAATGATAGCACATGAAAAAGAAATTCCTGATGAACCAAAAATTCCGTTAAATAATTATTTGTTAGATTTGATTAGCAGAAGTGATGGTAAAGAAAACTCTTTGTATATCAGAAACGCTGAAAATTTTATAAGAGAAATTTGGAATGAAATTGCGGAAATGAACTGGAGAAAATTAAATGTAAGAAAGTTAATTCCAAAAGAATTGGGTGTCAGATGTAGTAGTTTCTATGCTTACAAAAATGGTAGAAAAGCCATTTCGATTCAAATGTTGTATAAACTGTTATTGATATGGAAAAGGTATTGTAATAAAACAGATGAAGAAGTTAAAGAAAAATGGGACGAGATTTTCAATTCAAACATCCGTTTTACAACCCATTCTAAACATCATAATGCAATTTTACCAAAGTTTATCACACCTAAACTTTCATATATTATTGGTTGTATATGCGGTGATGGTTACTTTGGGCAAGCTCATAATTATGTTATTTCAATTTCAGAGGGATCCAAAAATCAGTTAAACTACGTCTTAAAACCTATAATAAAGGAATTGTTTGATATAGATGCTCCCATTTTTGTAAGTATGGGGAAGGGATGGAGGCTTCAATTCGGCTCTAAACCAGTTTTTAGATTTTTAAAAAATGTTTTAAGAATCAGAGTAGGAGAAATGCCTCATTTTATATGGAAACTAGATAAAATTAATAAAAAATACTTCCTAATAGGTATCTTATATTCAGAGGGCTATGTCAATAAATCATACTTACATTCAAGGATAACGATTGTCCAATCAGATATTAAATTCCAAAATAAACTAATAAAGCTTTTTAAAGAATTAAATTTCAAGTTTACTGGTCCACATTTTCATAGAAATGAACTTGGAGAATGGTATTCAATTGAACTTAGAAAGAAACTCGATATTGTTAGATTTGAAAATGAAATTGGATTTAACCACATAGACAAAAGAAAAAACTTCGAACCTTGGTGATGGAAATTGAGAAGAAGTGGAGTTGCAGATCTTCCTCTTCATCAAGGAAGTTGCCCAAAATGGTTATTTGAAAGAATGGTCAAATTAGGTAGAGCTATTGGTGAAATCGTTATTCTTGAATATGGAAAAGACGAATTTTTAAGAAGAATATCAGATCCGTTCTGGTTTCAAGCCTTTAGTTGTGTTCTTTCTTTCGATTACCATTCGAGCGGCTGTACTACAGTAACTTGTGCAGCCTTGAAAGAAGCTCTAAAACCAGAAGAGCTTGGTATAGCAGTTCTAGGAGGAAAGGGCAAAGCTTCTAGAAAAACTTTAGAAGAAATTGAAAAGCTAGCAGAAATTTTTCCGTTAACAACAAAGAGAATAGAGCAATTAAAATATGCAAGCAAAATGTCTGCAAAAGTAGATAACTCAGCAGTTCAAGATGGCTTTCAGCTTTACCATCATTCTTTTATTGTTACTGAAGATGGTGAGTGGGCTGTAGTCCAGCAAGGAATGAACCCTTCGAACAAATATGCTCGTCGCTACCATTGGCTTTCAGAAAAGGTTTCATGCTTTGTTGTCGAGCCTCATGCTGCTGTTGTTTGTGATTTTAGAGGAAAAGTTTTGAACATGGTTGCAAAAGAGTCTGAAGAAGCGAGAAAAGCTTCTGTTGATTTGATAAAAGATAATCCTACTCATCTTAAAAAGTACTTTTCTCCTCTTTTTAAGTATTTGCACATGCAAGCTGAGCACGAAATAGATTTGACAAATTATGAAAAGTTGATGAAGAGCTTTTTCCAAGCTTATGAAGAGCAGCCAAAAAATTTCGAAGAACTTTTGGCAGTAAAAGGAATTGGTCCGAAATCTGTAAGAGCTTTAGCTTTACTAAGCAAGCTTATATTTGGCATAGAAGCAAGCTGGCGCGATCCTGCTATTTATTCCTTTTCTCATGGAGGAAAAGATGGAACGCCATACTTTGTTGATAGAAAAACTTATGATAAAAGTATAGAAGTGTTGCAAGCAGCAATAGAGCAGGCTGAGCTTGGAAAAAGGGAAAAGATAGAAGCTCTAAAAAGGTTGAAAGATTTTATTGAGATTTAATGTATTTCTTTGCTAAACATCTTATACAGCTTCTTTATGCTATCGTATTTTGGAACTATTGCAGGAGGATGCTCAAGGTAAAATCTAAGATCCTCTTCCAGTTCTTCACACTTTATTGGAACATACTTATCAGTTCTAAAAGATTCAAGAGTTTCGAAAAATTTTCTTTTTTCTTTGCTTACTGAATTTGCTTTAATTCCTGTAAACTTTTCAGCCTCATATTTTGCCAATTCTTCCTCCCAATACCATCTTGATCTCTTAAAATAACTCCCCATGACTATTGGAATTGAAAATAGTAGAGCTAGTTCTCTTAAGAAAGATGATTTTATTTTACTGGAAGAATTGAGAGCTTCCCTTTCTAACTTATCGATAAATGAAATAAGCTTTGGATCTTCCTTTTTACCCTTTACACTTTCCATGAACTTGTAATATCTTATTCTGTATGAATGACTTAGCTCATGCTCGTATGAAGTTTTCATTGCATAGAAACCATAGAGGCTAAGCGCGAGCAAAGGCAAATAGCCTAGAGAAAGTGGAAAAGGTGTTGTGGAAAGAGAATATAAAACATAACTTGTAAGAACATGCAATAAATGAAACTTTGGTTTTACAACATACTTTTCATTTGCATGAGGAGAAAAAGAGAAAATAGCATTAATTTCTCTAATATTTTCCCCTTTATAAACAGGATATCTTTCTTCCAATTCCCTTTTTATGTTCATGAAAATTTCTCTTACAGAAACGCTTATATATTTGAGTATGGTATGAGTGATTAGGGAGTTAAATGGAAACAAAGCTCTTGATTTTCATGTTTATAACTTTTGCATCTGTCCAAATTTCTTTAGCCCAATTACCAAAAGAGACCACAACCACTTTACCAACTACAGTATTAACAGGATTTCTAGCTTTACTTACTTCAGAAAACGGTCCTTTGATAGGAGCAGCTATTTTGATTGTAGCATTAATACTTTGGTTTGTTAGAAAGTGGAGAAAAAGATAAAAGCTTAAGTCTCTAACAATTTGGTATGAATGTAATAAGCTTAAGGTTCTCTGACCTGAACGGCACTTTAAAGGAAGTTCTTGTTTCTGAAGAAAAGCTAAAGAGCTCAAAAGAATTTGGAATATGGTTTGACGGATCTTCTATTCAAGGATTGGTTAGAAGATACGAGAGTGACATGAGGCTTAGGCCTGATGAAAGCTCTGTCTATAAGCTGAATGACACAGACGTATACTTTTGCGATATTTATCAAGGAAACAAACCCTATCCAGGGGATCCAAGGTTTATACTAAAGGAAGTTCTTGAAGAAGCTAAAGGAATGGGATATGATGTAAAAGCAGCAGGGGAGTTAGAGTTTTATCTTTTAAAAGAGTTAGAATGGGTAGACAGAGGGAGTTATTTTGATGTTTCACCAAAAGATAAAGCACATGTAGTAAAACTTAAGGTTATAGAGAAACTGAGTGAGGCTGGGATAGATTGGGATACAGCACATCATGAAGTTGGGTACGGGCAGAATGAAATAGATATAAAGTTTGATAGTCCTTTAAGAACTGCTGACAAAATCCTTTTTTCCAAGAATGTGATAAAGCTTGTGGCTGAATCGGAAGGAATGAGAGCAACTTTCATGCCAAAACCTTTTGTTGGTCTTCCTGGTAATGGAATGCATTTGCATATAAGCTTGTGGCAAGATAATAAGAACATTTTTTATGATGATAAGGATGAATACAGCCTCTCTGAAACTGCCAAATTTTTTATAGGCGGAATATTTGCTCATGCAAAAGCAATAACTGCTGTAACAAATCCTACGGTAAATTCTTACAAAAGGCTTGGAGAGTTTGAAGCTCCTAAGTACATTTATTGGGGTAGAAAAAATAGAGATGCTTTGATAAGAGTTCCAGAATTTTTGAGCCCAAATTCGTGCAGAATTGAATATAGAGCCCCTGATCCTAGCAATAACCCTTATTTAGCCTTTGCAGTTGTGCTTAAAGCAGGATTAGAAGGGATAAAGAAAGAGATAAAGCCTCCAGGAGCCTTGGAAGGAGATATATACCAAAATGGGAGATACAAAACACTTAACAAGCTACCAACTACATTAATAGAAGCATTATACGAACTTGAAAAGGACGATCTTATTTACAACACTTTAAAACTTGCTGGTAAAGAATTTTTAGAACTGAAAAAGAAAGAATGGGAAGAGTTTACTACAAGAAGAGTTACTGATTGGGAACTAGAAAGGTACTTAGACTTGTGATTCCTCTTTTGGCTTTTCTTTCTTAGAAGTAACTTCTGTATATCCACACTTTGGACAAGTATACCCATCAACTACACTTCCTTCATAAGTAAGCTTCATTATAGTTCCACATTTTGGACATTTTATACCTTCTACAGCAGGTAACTTAGCCAATTCTTTCTTAGATTTTTTACTCTTTGAAGTTTTGCTAGCCATGTAGATTTCCCAAACCATTATTCCTATCAATAATGTGGCAGCAAAAATTATGGTTAAAAGAATTAGTTGTAAAATTCCAAGAAATTCTTGAATTCCCATAAAGTTTATTTGGAAAGCAGATTTGATAAGCTTTATCTTTTCTCCTTCAGATATTTTTCTTAACGGGCGAGTAGCTTAGCCTGGTTGGAGCGCTCGGCTGATAAGGTAGCAGATACCGAGACTAACAGCGGTAAAGGTCCTGGGTTCAAATCCCAGCTCGCCCACTTACTAAGCTTTAAATAGTTGAACAGTTGTTTTTGAATTATGGCTTACGATCCTTTGCGCATTGTGTATGGTATACTGAAAAAGCATAAAGATCCGATAAGTTTAAAAACTGATGGAAACTTTTACGTTACAGGATACATTAAAACTCTTAAAAGAATAGGAGGAGACTTAAAGGTTATAATTCGAGATGCCATAGTGACAAAAGTTCCTGTTGAAAGTTTAGAAGCTTATGTGAGAGAAGCTGAGAGAAGGAAGACTGTAAACGTTTACGTTTCTCTTTTCAGAGATACACAAAAGTTGCACTTGCTATCATAAGAACGCAAAATATTAAAATTGACTCTAGTAATAATTATTTTTAGCCCCCAGGTAGCTCAACTGGTAGAGCATCCGGCTGTAGGCGAGTGCTTTGGCACTTGCTGGTAGCCAATGCTCGATAAATACCGGAGGGTTGCTGGTTCAAATCCGGCCCTGGGGACTCTACAAAAGCTTAAGAATTAAAGGTATATCTTTTTAAACCAAGTCAATATATAATGGAAATGCCAGACCAAAAAATTTTAGAGAGCGAAGAAAGAGCAGTTTATGCTGATTTAGATTTTCTAGCTTCGAATCTAACAAGAATGGCAATTCTTCATTTACTGATGAAATCAAAAGAAACTGATCATTGCATGAACGTTGAAAAGATTTCTTATCGCTTGGGTAAAAACCATAGAGTAATTTTGCACCACTTGGAAAAATTGAAAGAATATGGAATAGTAACTGTAATAAAAACTTCTAAGAATGGGAGAAGAAAGATATGGGGAATTGTTAAAGAGAAAAGCGAATTAATTAGGGAAGTTTATTTTTACTGTTTGAAAAATTATTTCACTCAAGCTCAATTAGAGAGAGCTTCTAGCAAAAACAGAGCAGTAAGATAGTTTGGTACAATATTGGTACACATTTGGTACAATTTTGGTGTAAAGATTTGCTTTAAGCTTAAATCTTTTTTCAGCCATAAGAATTTACGGTTGTATGGTCCAGAGTCTAATAGGTTCAATTTTTCTTGCATGCAGACTCTGGAGAAGAGATGGGAACTGGACGACATTCCAAAGGTTTCCTGTTAACACCTTTAAAACAGGCTTGAGAATGTAGAAGGTGAAAAAATGAAAATGAAAGTTTTTGGAAGAACAGTACCAGCGGTTGCTATAGCTCTAGTTGCAATGGCAGCATTAGCAAGTGCAGGATTGCTAAGCTATTATGGAAAGATAACCGGAACAGCAACAGTAAGTCAAGGTGTTGTTCTAGAGATTTATGATACTGAAAACAAGTTTTTAGCTAGAGCAGAAGGTAATGGGTCTCCCATAGCTCTCTCAGCTGATGTAGTAGCAGGAAGCATTCTTACCGATTTCAAATACGATGGAAGTAAAGTTGGGTATTTGAATATTTCGTACCTAGCAGACGGTACAGTGCCGGCACCATTAAAGATAAAAGCTAAGTTAGGAGAAGAGTTTGAAGGACTATTCACAGAAGTTATAAAATTTGGAGTGAAAGCTTTAAATCCTTCTAACTTACAGGAATGGTACAGAGTAGAAATAAATGCTACAGGAGTTTATTTGTATTCTGGAGATAACTTACTAGCGAGTGGAACGTGGGAGGGCAATAAAGTCACAATAAAATACGAGCAATTTGATTTCGTAGTGGAGAAAAATGAGAGTGCAAAGGAGCTACTAATATATGGAAATACAATAGTGTTACCTCAATCAAGAAGAGGGGAGAAATCGTTAATCTTCCAGCCATTCATGATATGGAACGTTGCTACTATGCCAGGAAATTACAGCGTATCATTCAGTGTAGAACCAGCTTAAAAAATAGATATAACAATCAAGCAAAACTTTGAGGGAAGTTAACCTTCCCACTTTCTTACTTTCTTAACTTTTTTATTTTCTTTAAAACCAACGTCAAGAAAAATAAAGAAAAAAGGTTGGAAAAGTGAAGAGAAGTTTGGTAATGTTTGGAATTGCATTTTTGTTAGTTGCAAGTATAGCCTATGCTGGAGTTCTAAATTATTATGGAAAAATTGTTGGAATTGCTAATGTTAAAGGTCCTACCTTTTATGCTTCTTCAAACAGCATAGGAGGGGCTTACTATCGATTTTTAATTAATACTCTTCCTACTTCTGGAGAATTAACTTTAACCGACGGTAATGTAATCATATTCGCTTCTGACTCGCTTAATGTGAACAGTTGGTATCCTGCATACTGGAGTATATCTATCAATGTGAGTACAAACGCAGTAAATAACACGCTTACAATACAGTTATGGATACTAGACCAGAATTATGGGTGGAAAAGAGAGCTTTGTTCTAATGTCGTAACACTCGATTCTATTAATTATAAAACCTACTCAGTTACTTGCCGTTTAGACTCTTTGAGTCTAGATCCAACAGATAGGTTAGGGTTAAGAATAGGTGGTGGTGGAGTAAACTCAAGTTACACAATAAAAGTTGATGGTACAAAAGTTGAGGTGAGTTCAGCATGAAAAAATTAATTTTGCTTGCATTGGTCAGCTTGTTAATAATTCCAGCTTTTGGTAAAGCTGAAGATATCTGGTACAAAGACGTTAAAGTAGAAAAGAACATAACTTCAAGCCTAGTAGCTGGTTCAACAGATGCTATAATTGTCAGTTTCAAGAATCCCATGGAATTTATGGGTTCTTTGCTAGTCAGACTTAATATAACAGAAATTACAGGCAATTACCCAGTAGAGATGGGAGACTTTGATGTAAAGGCAATACTAAACTCAACGAGCCTATATCCAGGATATGCTTCAAGCATTTCTGAAATGGTTTGTAAAGAAAAAACTAATGGAATTTTCTACTGTTTTAACTTAACAGACATAAAAATTAAAAAATGCATTATTTTCGATGAAAAAGGGCTTTGCTGGATAGAAGGAAAAACAAGCTATATAGTTTTACCAAAATCAACTAACAACTTAACTCTTTATGTAACTTCCAATCCTGCTTTGATCCCTTCAAACTATAACTTTAAAGTAGACTTGTTCAAAGAATTAAAGGTTCCTAAGGTTAAAGATCCGGTAATAAACAGAACAACAGCAGGAATTCCAACTCTATTCAATGCTTCTGAAGTCAACACTTTGCTCTGGATAACAACAAGCATGGATAAAGATTTAGAAGCTGATGTGATATTCTACGAATTTACTATAGAAGAGCAATCTCCTCCTGCAGGCTTAATCCCAATCAAAACTTTCAGCATAGAGCTTAACGATACAGAAGGACTGAAAGAAGCAAGCTTTAGAGTTTACTACAATAAAAGCGAAATACCAAGCTACACAGATGAGGACTCTTTAAGAATTTATTATTACAACGACACAGACGAAAATCCTGATAACTGGGATTGGCAATTAGTTGAGTCAGGAGTCAACACTGCAGAAGGCTATGTATGGGCTAAGACAAATCACTTAAGCTTGTTCGGTATATTCGGCTCACCCACTAAGGAAATAGTCCAACTTCCAGGAAGAACTGTATACACCGGAGGAGCAATTGTTTATCAAAATGTCACTCAGAACGTAACTGTAGAAAAGCCGGTTTACATAGAAAAGTCAGCTGAAACAGTTTGTGGAAACAACATTTGTGAAGCTGGAGAAAGCTGTTCAATCTGTCCTCAAGACTGTAAATGTCCAAACGGCTATGAATGCGTGCAAGGAGTTTGTTTAGCTAAAGCAGTTTGTGGAAATGGAGTTTGTGAAAAAGGAGAAAACAATGCAAACTGTCCAGAAGATTGTCCCGTTAAACCTGCACCAACTGGTTTAGGAGCAATAACAGGAGCTTTAGTAGCAACAATAACTAATCCTGTATTTGCAGGAATAATAAGCTTGGTTGTAATAGCAATAGTTTTGACAGTTCTTAGGATAAGAGCATTCAAAAAGATTTGAAGATAGTGAAAAATATTTATGGAAAAACTAACAGCTGAGATAGTAAGAAGCTTGGTAAAAGAATTGAAAGCTACCGTACCTAATGTTAGAATGAAAGCACATTATTGTCTGGATGCGGATAGAACACGAGAATTGATTAGAAGAAGAATTAGATTAAAAAGAACAATTTACAGCTATGAAAATCCTTGTACTATAATAGTGCATAACCCACAAAATATTGTAGAACAAATTCCTGTAGTAGCAACTTTAGACTTCCTTGAAGTTTGGTATGGAAAACCAGAAGCAGATTTTGTGATTTCTTTAGGTGGAGAAGCTATCCTATATAACACAAATAAGTACACAGATGAGGTTATAAAGATTCTAGAGAAATATAAAATCCGATATAAGCGAATTAAATAGTCGTTGGTCTCATATACTTTGATGGATATATAAAGAGACCTAAAAATATAGTTAACATTCCTATAGTATTTAGAAGTACGCGCAACAGCCGGTTGTTATAAGCTGGATAAAATCGAATACTGGAATACATTATTATACAACCAATTGATATAAAAGCCAAACCAATTTTTATTTTTTTCTTGTCTTTTTTCCACTCTTCTTTTGATGTTAACGGCTCAGGCATTTTACAAATAGAGATTACAAAGCCTATTAGTACTAAAATAGCACCATCTGGTACGTAAAAGGCAAAAAGAATGATTACTCCAATTATTATTAGTGAAAGGCCTAAAATTTTATTCGTCCTCATATTAAATACTTCTTTTAAGCAAATGATAAGCTTAAAAATTAACAAATTAACCAAGAACCATCGCAAATTGCTGAGCTTAAATTTAATCCTTCCCTGCAACAACCAAACTTCATTCTTTTAGCTTCTGCTAAATCTTTAATTCTTTTAAGTAGTTTGTACCTAAAATCCTTAGGAAGATAAAAACTTTTTCCAATTTTTTCTCCTTTTTTGAAATATAGTTCTTTTAATTTTTCAGCAATGTCTGGAAAAGCTAAACTAAACCTTTGCCAATTGTCTTGCTTAACTTTATAAGTTGAGGATGTTACATGCTTTACTCCAATCTTTGCTAAAACTTTTATAAGCTCCTCTTGATCTTCGTTTAAGAAAGGAATTATTGGATCAATTCTTACTGAAACAGGAATCCCTCTTCTTATCAAAATTTTGACTGCTTTTATTCTTTCTGAAGATGGAGGAGCTTTTGGCTCAAGCTTTTTTGAAATTTCATCATCTATTGTTGTTATCGTAAAAGAAACCATTGCCCTCATTTTTCTCAAAATATCAGCGTCTCTAACAACTAAAGAAGATTTTGTTATTATTTGAACCTTGCAGTTAGCTTTAGAAAGTATTTCTAAGCATTTTCTTGTTAAAAGAAGTTTTTTCTCTATTGAAGGATAAGGGTCTGAAGAATTTGAAATTGAAATCAGTTCTCCCTTTAAATTTTTCGCTTCTTTTTCTAAGCGTGGGATCAAATTCTTCTTTGGTCTACAATCGAAAAAATTTGGAATATAGCTTGAAGCATAACAATAAATGCATGCATGCTCGCAACCTGTGTAAGGGTTGAGTGTAAGCTTAAAGGGACAAGTACAAAGTTTTGAGCCCCATGGATCAAATTTTGTTATCAACATTATTTTCACGATATTTAGTTAATCAAAAATAAATGCTTAAAATCTTCCAAACCTTAAATTATTAAGCGCAGGTTTTAATAATTTGTGATAATAAAAATTTATTGCGCCCCCTTCGTCTAGTCCGGTCAAGGATATAGCCCTTTCGTTCAGCGAAAGGTTTGATTAAAGATGAAAGGAAAGGCTAGGACGCGGGTTCAAATCCCGCAGGGGGCATCACGGCACAACCACACGTCCCTCACCAATAAAAGGATTCTAGGTTAAATGTTAATAGGTAGGTGAAAATGGAGGTAGAAATCCGTGCATTTGTAAACGAAAAAACTAAGGATATTGTGAGGAAATGCGGTACTCTCTTAAAAAGATTTGGCCCTTACATTGACGAATATTATAAACCAGCAAAATGTTCAGCAAAGGAATTCGACCCTCAATTTATAACTTTAAGAGCAAGAAAGCTTAATTTAAGCCAGAATATTGTTTCCATCTTATTTGATAAGGTTGAGTATCTGCCAAGTGATTTTGGCTTAATAAAATTATCCCTTTTCGGCGGTAAGATCAAGCTTTTTGAAGGGGATGAAGCAATAGCGAAAGAGATCTTGAATTCATTAAACTTCGAATATTGGTTTTCTATAAAGAGGTTAGGGGGAGAAATTTATCAAATTAGTAACAAAGAAATGGATTTGGAATTCAAAGTAGCTCTTGAAAATGTTGATGGAATAGGAGAAATGATTGAAGTAGAATTTGAGGTAAAAAGTTTACAGGAAGGAAAGGAGAAGATGGAAAAGGTAATCGCTTTCTTAGGATTGAATAAGGAAAACATACTTAATGAAACATTAGGAAAGTTTATGATGGAAAAGTTAAGCAGAAGAAATTTGGAATAATTGATGAAAAGTATGAACTAGAAAAGATAGAAAACCACGAAGTAATAGGCTGGTTATGTAAAACACTCGATCTTAAACCTCAATTATGATTGGCACTATCACGCGAGAAAGCGTACGGACAAATTACTAGTAGGATTTGGCATTGGCTTTTATGTCATAAGTTTGTTTGAAAGAACCACAAATTCTAGTGGATCCCCAACACTTATATCTTCAATACATGCTTTCTTCAAGCTCTCAGTAAGGTCTTTTGACCAGCTAACGTTTATAAAATCGCATATCGATACATTCTTTTCGGCAACAGCAATAAAGTGATAACAACTATTATATAATCCAACATTACGACAAAGTGAAGAATTGCGAGTTGAGATTGCAATACAATAATTTTTCTCGTCTTCATTTTTAACATATTGGCAGATTGTAGGGTCTTGTTTAAGATAAGCTACAGTAGAATAACAAACATCCTTTGAAAATTCTGTAAGTATGTGTTTACAAGCAATAGGATCACGAGTGAAGATTGCAAAGTTCGCATAGCAGTCTTCAGTTATCAAGAGACTATTACTTTCGCATAGGGAGCTATTATTCGAAACTAATGCTTTTACTGTATGTTCACACAATAATTTCAGCGATCTTGTTGGTGTATCTGCTTCGTTACATAGCGATGCATCCTTTCTTAGACTTGCTAACCTGTAGTAGCATTCAGTTCTCCACCAGCTACTTTCATAATCAATTGCCGGTATTTCGCTACATACACCAGGATTCTTTAGCCTAACTGCTTCAGAAAGAATCGCACGATAAGAACGTGCGAACTTTGGCTTTGGGTTAACAGCTAGGAATAGAAATAAAATAGCGAAAAAGATGAAAAGAGTTATGAAGAAAAGTAAGAAGTTTCTGCTCATAAATAATTTTTGGGCCATTTAAAATTTAAAGTAGTTTCTTGGGAAGTAGGGCGTTGGTACCTGACTACTTAAATTGTCTTATCTTATTGTAAAGCCAAATGATTAAGCAAGCCAAAAAATAGGGTACGATGAATAGCAAAAACAAAAACCCAAGAATGTTATTAAATGGAAAAGTATCTAAAATTATTGCTAAACAAGCTGGTATAGGACAGAGATATGTTGAGACAAACCACGTTCCTAACCCATGCGACTTAGGAGTTATTTCTGAACCTCTGGAGGGACTAGGAATATTTGCACATACAATAAAAAGCAAACTGTGCAGAAATATTATCAAAAGTGTAATTACAAATTTCCATAACGTTGGCTTTAAAAATTCTTTCAAATTGTGTAAGTTCATTCATCACCTAATTAATTTTTTAATTTAAATGATAAAAAGATTACATCAAGCCGAAATTTATAAGGAATGACGGTAAACTTCCTATCTCTTTCTAAATTCAAGGTATGCAAGAGTAAAAATTGAACAAAACCAAGGCAAGTAAAATAGAGAAACAAAGAAGGAAAATATTGAAATCGCTACTGACAATATAAAAGGGTTATAGGCAAGAAAAACTCCTGAAAAAAAGCCAAATAGGAATCCAATTACACTGATAGGAATTGTAATGATCAACAGAAGTGCAAATAAGTCCCACCATCTCCCTTTTACAATTTTCCAACTTTTCTTCAAAGATCCAAAAGCATCTTCTGCATCTATTAAAATTGAATAGTCGTAGAAAAACAACCTAACTGTAAGATATATTCCTGGAACTATTAAAGCTAGAAACCCTAATCCAATTATTACTGAGAAAAGTATAGTTGCTGCTAAAATTGTTAGATATTTGCTTGCTACAAATTTTACAGCATTCTTTAGCGATAACCTTTTCCTTATTGCATCGTAAACCATTCTAACAATGAGGGAAGAAAGAAAAAGATTAACTAAAAGAGCTGCTATCAGTAACAAAATCCAAATAATTGACTCGTTTAGAGAAGTTGGTATTGGAACTATTGACCAGCTTGTTGATAATAAAGCAATGATGAATGCTGGCAGAAAAATTATTGGATCTTTCGTTAATATTTTCCAACCTTTTAACATTATCTCTTGCAATTCCATACTTAAATAAAATTAGTTTTATAAGAAATAAAAACTTCTTCTAAGAGCAAAAAGTTGAAATCACATTAATTATCTTACAATCTTCACATTACTTGGAACTACTATCAAATTGTTTTCTCCTATCCCAATTATATCTCCATTTATCTCTGTACAAAAATCTTTTAACCTCTTGACAACATTCCTGTAATCTTCCATGGTCGGGACCTTAGACTTGATAAAAACTATATCTCCACCTTTAAGAAATTCTAAAACTCTTTCAACATCTTGCAAGCTTTTTATTCCTTCTATTCTCAAGTTAATTGTTGGTTGTAGTTGCTGAAGCTCTTCCTCAATCTTTGCCTCTTCCCCTTTTTTCGGCACTATTTTCTTAAGATCATCAACTAAATCATGCAGAAGCCCCATAATATCATGCCTTCTTTACAATTGGCAATCCTGTTTTTGGATTTTCTTCTACTTTTAGACCAGGTGGTAAATCTATTGCTCCTTCAGGATCTCTTGAAAAGAATAATAATTTACCTTTTTGATGTAAGTAGTACTTCACACCCTTACTGTTAACGTATTCGTAAGCCATACAAATCTTACCTATAAATTTTATTTAACTTTTTCCTTTAAATTCTTTTCATCTCTTTCATTATTCTCCTTTCTTTTGGGATGTATCCTTCTATGTAACTTTCTCTGAGCACTCCAGAGCCAAAAAAATCAGTCCCATGTTTTACAAGAACAAAATTGCCCACTTCACAATTTATAAGCTCTTTTGGTTTAGCTAACAAACCTTCAACAAACTTAGAAATGTTTTCTTCATCCAGAACTGCTACATTCTTTCTTGCAGTCTTTCCAACTAGTTGCGAACCTTCTATTGAAAGTTGAATTTTCCTATTTCTCTTTATGGTTCCAAAATGGAGGAGATAATTGCTCTTTTCTATGAGTGTTGTTGGTAATCCTTTCGACGCAAGGAAAACCTTCTGATCTTTTCTAACAAAAACGTTAAAGTCTTTTAGAGAAAATTTAGAATCGTAATTTTCTCTTATCAAATCTTCTATTTCCTTTCTATTCACTTTTTTAACTTGCATACGAAAAACCCTTCTGTTTGATTATCGAAAGGATAAAATCTTATGCAATCTTTTACTTGCTCTGAAAATTTTATACCAGCATATTCTGTTAAGCCTTGCCTGTATTTTAAGCCTGGTACAGAAACCTTTTCTACTTTTAGATTAAGGTGAGTGATTGCATAATCTATAACAGCTTCGTTCTCTTCAGGATCTATTGAGCAAGTAGAATAAACTATGCTTCCGCCTTCCTTCAACATTTTTGATGCTGACTCAAGCAAGGCCTTTTGAAGTTTAGAAAGTCTTTCAACTGCTTTCCTGCTCCAGAAAGATAAGTTTGCAGTACCAGTAGCTGTACAAGGTGCATCAACCAAAATCTTATCAAATTTCATGCTTAAAGTTTTTCGTCCATCATGCTTAAAAACTATTGTATTAGTCGCGCCAATCTTCTGTAAGTTGAAAGCTAATGCTTTCAATCTTCTCACATCTATATCAACAGCAACTATAAGACCGTTATTTTGCATGAGCTCTGCCATGAAAGTAGTCTTTGAGCCTGGTGCAGCACACAAGTCTAGCACTAAATCGCTAGGAGAAGGATTTAGGACTAAAGGTGGGACTAAGCTAGAAGCATCTTGAATGAAGTAGTAGCCTAGAAAATATTCCAAAGTTTTGGAAATTTCCTCAGCTTCTACAAAAAAAGCATTCTTATACCAAGGAACTTCTTCAAGTTTCCATCCTCTTTTTTCCAGCCTTTCTTTCAACTCTTTTGCGCTTATTTTTAAAGTGTTAACTCTTATACATTTTCTTGGTCCTTTATCCAAGAACTCTACAAGTTTTGGAAACTCTTCACCTAGGATTGGCTTAAACTTTTCTTCAAAAGACTTGAAAAGCATTGCTCCCATATAGATAATTTATACTTGGTTTTTTATTCCGTTGAGAATTTCGAAATTTTTGCAGTTTGGGAAATACGTATTTCTCTTATATTTAAACTTTTCTGTAGCTTACTTCCGATTCTTTGCAGAGCTCAAACAATTTCAAGTTTCTTCCCTTTTCTTAGAAACTCCTTTGCATACCTTACTAAAGCTGTCTCCAGCCATACTAAGTTAAGCTTTTTTCTCTTGGCAAACTCTTTCAAATCCTTTATCTTTAGCTTTTTCATGGCTAATTTTACAAGTGGTGAAGGTTCTGGGTCGGCTTTTCTCCAAACATCACGCATCTCTCTAAGAAAAACAGAAACTGTTACATCGCCAATGCCTTTTCCAAGCAATTTTAACCTTTTCTCCAAGTCTTTGCTATCTTTTGCCAGCTCATGCAATCTGTTTAAACTACCTCCGTAAACCTTTTCCAAATTTCCAAAAACTTCTAGAAGCTTGTCAGCAGTAGAAAAATCGTATCTGGTATATCCACCCTCATCTAGAATGTCTACCAACCCTTGCCAACCTGTCTGGAGGATTTTTCTTCGCATTAGTAACTCCATGCTTTAAAAAGCAAAAGTATGTTTTTGTTGCTGAACTTTCTCTTATAGGTTTTGAGTATAAAATTGAAGCAAGAAACCATTTTACTATTTCCTCATCTTTACCTGATTTTAGATTGATTCCAAGCATTTCGGAGTAAGGCTTACCATATATTTTAACGAAATTTTCCAGTTCCACAGATTAATATTAAAAAACAAAATATAAAACATGAAAGTTAAGGACTGGAATATATTCTGCAGCACTATAGGCAAACAAACAAACTTTACTCTATTGTTAGCAATTCTAGCAGCCATTGACTTTATCCTATTGCAACACTTAAAAAGGCTTGGATTATCTAACTTAATTCTAAGCATTCTAGAAGGAATCTGCATAATACTTGGAATTTATTACTTAGGTTATACATTAATCTTGACAAAAAGGCTTGTAGAAAAGGAATACAAGTAATTTTAAAAACTTTACATAAATTTAGAATTAAGCGGGAGTCCGGTAGCCTGGTCAATCCGGCCAGCCTGAGGCGCTGGTCCCTTAGTGGGTCCGTGGGTTCAAATGGCTTAGGCCTGAAAATCCCACCTCCCGCACTAAAAATTTTAGAGTGAATATTTAGATCAGGAGAACATTTTACATTTTAAATTAGCGAATAAACTTACGTCCAGTAATTCATTACCTGTATGGAAATTGTCCAGAACAAAAGTTTTTATACCCTGAACTACGTGAGAACCAATAAAGCCAGCACCACCAGTAACTAAAACGTTCATTTTTAACCAAATTCTTGCTTTAAAAATTTTTCAAAATTCCTTTTCATTTCACAAAGTTCCTTTAAACAATCTTGACAAAATGGCGTGCCTGTTTTCCTTATTCTCTCTTCAACTTTTTCAGCAATCTCTAGAGCATCTATAAATCTTTTTTCAATTTTCCCACTTTCTTCCCACAAGATCTTTCTTTCTACATTACTTTGACCCATAACACAATCTCCTCTTATGCAATGTACTCCAAGAGAATATTCAACGTTTTTCCTCCTTGTAGGAACCCAGAAAACATGTCCAAGCTCATGAATACAAGTTTTTCTAAAAGCAAGTAAAAATCTATTTCCAAACCATAATTTTGGCCTAAAAGTTGAAACTATGCTGCCTCCCAGTACGTCTTGAACATTTGCTAAAGGATGTGCTTCACCATACACAAAGTTTAAATCATCCGAATAAAGATCCTTGCTCAAGATTCCAAATTCTATGCGTGGCTTTTCTCGATAAGGATCTTCCTTACAAAGATTAAAGATATGGCTTACATCATACTGAATACCATAAGAGCCAATTCTTTTACTTGCTTTTTCTAAATATGAGTCTACTGGTCCGATTACCTTAAGAGGAAGATACTTTGAAATGTCTATACCCTCTTTAATCACTCTTTTTATGCTGTCTACTGCAACTTTTACTTCTTTTTCTCCAACTCCGCTATCATGCCATACGTAAACAGGTATCATGATTAAGGATTGATAAATAAGATTTTTATCTCTTTTCCAACAACTCAAGAAAGGTAAAAAAAGAATTTATCCTTTTCTCTTTTAAAATAAGTTTGATGAACGAGGAAAAAGAAAAGATAAGGTTCAAAATAAGTAGGCCAAGTAGTGGAATTTACAAGCTCGAATTATCACAAGAAGAAAATGCGCTAGCGATGAACGTTGATTTTACTAAAAGAAGAGTTGAGATCTTATACCAAGGCAAAGATGATAAAGGAAGAGATTTGCTCCAAACTATAGGTCTTGAGTTTGGTGGTGCTTTCTCGCTAGAGACAAAAGAAACTTATCCTTATTTAAAAGAGCCTTACTCCCTTGTTTTACCACAAACAAAGACTTTCATGGGCAGGTCAAAATATATTTCACGCCTAAAGTCTTTAATAACTGAAAATAATTTGATTAGAGAAGAAGATATAGACAAAAACTTTACTCCAAAACAAAAACCAGGTATTAAAAAGTTTTTAAATAACCTTGTAAAGAGTGGTTATGCTCAAAAGACGAATGGAGATTATAAAATATTGGATCCTCGAATATTGGAGAAGGCAGCTGCACTTCCACGTACTACAAAATATCTAGAAAGATTAAAGCAAACAATAGAAAATGAAATAATTAGAGAAGAGAAAGTAGATGAGATCTTTACTGCGCCAAACGAGAGAAAAGGTGTAAAGCAGGTTTTAATTCATCTCTCGAGAAAGGGAGTAATTGAGCTTATATCTAAGCCTGGTGAAAAGTTTAGATATAGGATAAAACCTGAGTTTGGAAAGTTGTATGATCAATTATACAATATATGAAGATGATAAAAAATTGATAGTAGAATTAAATCCTCCCAAAGATTCTTCCATAGACTATCAATTCTTGTCCGAAAACAATTTCTCAAAAATTGAGATTCTTTACCCAGAGGAAAAACTAATAGCAGAATTCGACAAGGATCAAGAATTAGAAGGAACTTTAGTAAAAGGCGTTGTAGTTAATGGAAAGTATGAGCCTCTTCAAAGAAGTCAGCTTTTCGAAACTCGACTAATAAAACCTATTAAAGAAGAAAAGGAATCCTTGGAAGCAGAAAAGTTGGCCAAGGAAGAAATAGATTTTAAAAAAGTGTGGGTAGATCCTGAGACAGGAGAAATGATCAACAAAGAAACTGGAGAAGTTATAGGTTATCAAGAAGACTATCAACTATCTAGAAGTCCTGAATGGCGGGCTTACAATCTTGAGCAGTTAACTAGGAGAGCAAGAATTGGACCTCCTGCCACTGCTACTGTCCATGATAAACGCCTTACTACTGTAATAGACTTTCATGACAAAGATGCACATGGAAAAAGCCTATCCCTTGCTCAAAGAATACAAGCTTATCGTCTTAGAAAATGGCAAAGCAAGATGAGGATTGATAATGTTGAAAGAAGCTTAGCTTATGGTTTAATCGAGCTAAATAGGATGAGTAATTTGTTAGAATTACCAAAGCATGTGGTTGAAACAGCTTCTCATGTTTACAGGAAAGCTGTGAAGCAAAGGCTAACTAGATGGAAAGACAGAAAACCCATGATAGGTTCCTGTATCTACTATGCATGTAGAATATGCAAGTATCCTTTAGGGTTGTTTGTGCTCAGCTCTTCTTTAGGGCTGAATGAAAAAGAGGTTGCTAAGGATTATAGAATTCTAAAAGATAGGCTTGAATATAAGATAGAGGTTCCACAACCATTTCCATTTATAAGTAAATTTGTAAATAAGCTAAATTGTTCGGGTAAGACAGAAGAAATAGCTCTCAAAATTGCAAAAGCTGCAAAAGAATCCAAATTAACTTCTAGAGGGGGTCCTATAAGCATAGCTGGAGCTTCTGTTTATATTGCTTCACGATTAGCAGGTGAGCCTATTACTCAAAGAGAGATCGCCTATGAAATTGGCATATCAGAAGTTACAATAAGAAATAGGTATCATGATTTAGAAAAAAACTTGTTGTTTGAGATAAGCTTATGATACCATTTTTTAATTTTAAAATATGGAGCTAAACTTTAAACCGATTTGGTTCGATTCTTTAGGTGCTAAATCAAGTTGCACTTTAGTAAAAACTCCAGACGTTAGCATAATAATTGACCCAGGAGTTGCAATAATGCATCCAAGCTTTCCTGCATCCTTGGCAAAAAAGATTTGGTGGACTGAATTAGGAAGAAGCTTGATAAGAGAAGCATGCAGAGAAGCAAGTGTAATGATAATTACTCATTATCATTATGACCACTATTTTCCAAGAGATTTAGGGATTTATAAGAAAAAGCTTGTAATTGCAAAAAATCCTAATGAATACATAAACGATTCTCAAAGGAAAAGAGCTTATGCTTTTTATGAAAGAATTTTTGAGAAGTATGGAAAAGTTAAGCTAGAAGAAATGGTAACAAAAAGGGAAGCTAAGGATTACCCAAATCCTCTTCAAGACCTAAAGCTTTCCTCAAGAAAGAATTTTGGAAGCTATAACAAAAGAAGAAGAGAATTGCTCAAGAAAGGTCTTGAATCTTTTAAGAGAAGAGTTGAAAGATGGAATAAAGCTAAAGAAATACCAGAAGTTGATTTTAAGGATTTAAAGATAAAGTGGGCAGATAATGCAAAATTTGAGTTTGGAGAAACAAAAGTAAGAATAACAAAACCACTTTTCCATGGTATTGAATTTTCTGCTGTTGGGTGGGTTGTAGGGGTTGTAATAGAATATGGAGAAGAAAAGCTTCTTTACTCTTCTGATTTAAACGGTCCTATTATCGAAGATTATGCAAACTTTATAATAAAAGAAAATCCTGACATACTGATTTTAGACGGACCAGCAACTTACATGGTTCCTTATACTTTGAACTTGATAAACTTGAGAAGAGCTGTAGAAAATGCATGTAAAATAATAAAGAAAGTTAAGAGCAGTGTTATAATTTATGACCATCATTTGGTGAGGGAAAAGGATTTTGTGGAAAAAACAAGAAAGGTTTGGGGAGTTGCAAAGAAGTTTGATAAGAAAGTTTTGACTGCAGCAGAATTCTTAGGCAAGAAACCAGTCGTGCTCAGTTAAAACAGAAATATAAACTTTTCTTTCAAATCTCTAAACGTGGAAGAAATAGAAAAAATGTTTTATTCAGAAAGTGTGGAGAAAATTGCTTGGAGGTTAAGAAGTTTAGAAAATAAAGAAAAAGCTTACAAGCTGGCAGAAACTTATTGCGATAAAGTTTGCAGAAAGTGGGTTTTCAATCCAATGAGTTGCGCTTATAATTGTGAAATCTGGAAGCTAAAGAATGAAACTTTAAGCAGGAAACGTACTCAAAAATAAAGGAGAAATTATACTTATGTGGCAATTGCTTAGACCAGATGCGATTAAAGCATTGGAAGATCCTCTTGTGAAAAAAGTTTTGCCTAGATATGTAAAAGTTGCTAAGGATGAGCTACCAGCCAAATTCCAGCTAGCAAAAAGAATTTCAGTAAAAAGTTTCAGCTGGAAAGAGCATGAAGAAGGAATGAAAAAGTTTCACAAGTTGCAGGAAAGGATAGACAAAGGAAAGATAAGCCTGAAAAAGCTAAAAATTCCTAAAAATTCTTTGCTCGACTTGAAGATCTTTTTGGTAAAAGAAATGATGAAAGCTTGTGAACTTTGCGAGCAGAAATGCAGAGTAAACAGAATTGAAGGTGAGCTTGGCGTTTGCAGGGTTGGTAAAGAATGTTTGATTTCTTCAGAATTTGTTCATACAGGAGAAGAAAGCTATTATGTACCTTCTCACACGATTTTTTTCTGGAGCTGCAACATGCAATGCATTTTTTGCCAAAACTATTCTATAAGTCATAGGCTAGAACCAGGAATTAAGGTAGACCCTGACCTTTTGGCAAGGATTGTAGAAAAAAGAAGGGCTGAAGGGTGTAGAAACTTGAACTTGGTTGGAGGCGAACCTACACCAAGCCTGCTTTGGATACTAGAGACCTTAAAATTTTGTGAAGCAAACACTCCTCTGCTATGGAATAGCAACATGTACATGTCAGAAAAAACCATGAAGATCCTTGATGGTATAGTAGACGTTTACTTGACAGACTTTAAGTTTGGCCCTGGAGAATGCTCTAAAAAGCTAACTATAGCAAAAAATTATTGGGAAGTTGTGACTAGAAATCATTTGATTGCTGCTAATCAAACTGAAACGACTATTCGTCACCTAATCCTTCCAAATCATGTTGAATGTTGTAGCTTTCCAATTCTTGACTGGATTGCAAGAAACATAAAGGATAAGTGTTTAGTAAACGTGATGGATCAGTATTATCCATGTTATAAAGCAAGCGATTTCCCAGAAATAGACAGAAGAATTTCTCCAGGAGAGTATGCTGCAGTTCTTGAAAGAGCAAAAAGATTAGGAATAAACGTTAAAGACTAGATTATAAGCTTTTCTGTTTGCTTCAAAGCTTTCTTGACCATTTGCGCTATTTTAAGTTTATTCTCCAATTCTTTTATTTTTTCAGGATTAGACTTGGTTGCAGGGTGTTTTGGAACAAAAAGTGTGCAACAATCTTCCTGAGGCTTTATAGAAATTTCATAAGTTCCAATTTTCTTTGCAAGCTGAATAATTTCTTCTTTATCCATCCCAATCAACGGCCTTAAGATTGGCATCTTCGTAACTTCTTCTATAGTTGCAATGTTGTCAAGAGTTTGAGAAGAAACTTGTGCAAGACTTTCTCCTGTAACTAAAGCTTTTGCATCTTCTTCCTTAGCTATAAGCTCAGCTATTCTGATCATGAACCTTCTGTAAAGAATTATTCTGTACTTTGGTTCTATACTAGTTTTTATTTTCATCTGAATTTCATGGAACGGTACAAGATAAAGAACGCTTTTGAGCTGATACTTGTTCAAAACTTTTACTATTTCCTTAGCCTTTTCTATGCTTTTCCTCGAAACAAGGGGAAAGCTGTGGAAATGAACAAACACAACTTTACAACCTCTTTTCATTGCCAAGAAAGCAGCTACTGGAGAGTCTATTCCACCTGAAAGAAGCGCTACTACTTTACCGCTTGTGCCAACAGGCATTCCTCCAAGACACTTCAAAACTTGAGTGTATATGTAAGTATCATTCCTGCGTACTTCAATAAAAACTGTTACATCAGGATCTTCCAAGTCAACTTTTCGCTCAATTACTTTTCCTACTTCTTCTTCAAGATCCTTGCTAGTATAAGGCTGATTTCCTATTCTTCTTGCCCTAACTGCGAAAGTCTGTCTTGGTTTTATCCACTCTTCATAATTCTCCTTCACAAATCTTTTTATCTTTTCTATATCAGAAGTTTGTAAATGGTAGCATGGAGAAACAGAAACTATTCCTGTTACATTTTGAAGGATCTTACAAACTTTATCCGTCTCTTCACTCTCTATAAAAATTCTTCCCCTTTCCCTTCTTACAGAAAATTTAATTCCTTCCTTCTTCAGAGCAAGCCTTATGTTTTTGACTAAAATTTTTTCATAAATCCTTCTAACAGGTTCAGATTTCAAAAAAATTTCACCATACCTGACTAAAACTTCCATAATTAAAATTTGTTTAAATTTATTTTTCACAGATTCTTCCTGTATCCAAATAAAAAAGATAAAGGTCTAGCTCAGCAAGGCTTATACCAAGCTTTTCTGCTATCTTCCTTAGCTTTTCTTCAGTTTCCAAGTAAAAAGCCTTTGTCAAGCCCTTAGGCTTGTTTATTATCTTATTCTCGGCAAGGATCTTCAACACATGCCTGTCAAGAATTGCAAAATTTTTAAAACCAAGATTCCTAAGAAAGTGGGAAGCCTCCTTCCAACCAATTCCTTTTATGTTTTTAACTAGCCACTCTCTAGGGTTTTCACTTGATACAGCAACTTCCAAATCTTTGATAAACTTTCTGTCAACTACTATGTATTTTGCTCTATTGTAGAAGCGATATCCCAGCTCTTTTAACTTTTCTTTAAGCTTGTTTTCTGACAAAAACAGAAAACCTTTCCCAACCTTTTTCCAAACTTCTAATGTCTTTTCTATAGATGTATTAGCAACTAGAATGCAGAAGCAAAGCTCTAAAAACTTTTCTTCAGGAGTTAAGAGAGAATTTTTCTCAAATTCTTTAAGCTTTTCCTCTACTTGCTTTCCTACTTTTTCCTTAGCAATCCTTATTTTTCTTAAGAGCTCCACAAAAAAGAAATGAAATTTAAACTTTAAAACATAAGAAATAAACATGAATGCCAAAGATTACCAGGTTGTTGTAATTTCAGGCGGACGTGGAAGAGGATTAGTTCACAGAACAAGGGATGAAATTCCTAAATGCTTGCTAGAAGTGTGCAACAAAAGGCTTATAGATTACTGCTTAGAACTTTATGAAAGTAATGGGTTTGAAGATTTTGTTCTCTTGCTTGGACATTTAAGCGAAAAAGTGAAGGAATATATTGAAAATTCTAAGTATAGAGGGAAAGTTAGATATTCTGTAGAAAAGGAATTACTTGGCAAAGGTGGAGCAATAAAGTATGCTTTGGATAATGGAGCAATAGACAGAAGAAGACCATGCATAGTTTGCTATCCTGACGATGTTATAGTCAAGCAAACCTTGCCAACTGAGCTTGTTGATTATCATGAGAGAAAAGGTAAACTAGCAACTGTTGTTTATACGCCAAGAGTTAGGCTAAGGTATGGAAGTATGATGGTGGACGAAGAAGGTTTAGTCAAGAGTTTTGAAGAAAAGGCTTGGTTTCCTATAAATGTAAACGTTGGAATATATGCGCTAAACCAGAAAGTTTACGAGCTTGTTGACGAGCTTGTAGATTTGAGTAAAAAGCCAGTAGATTTTGAAAACACAGTAGTGAAAGAGCTTGTTAAGCGGAATGAACTAGCCGGATTTCAGATAGAGCCAGAAGCCTGGCTTCCTTTCAACGATGAGAAAGATTATGAAAGGGGAGAAGCTATACTTAAAAGTTTAGGCAAAAATCTTTTTTAAATTCTTAGGACAACTAAGATTTATGCCCCCATCGTCTAGTCCGGACAAGGATGCGAGCCTCTCGAGCTCGAGATCTTCTGACGAGATACACGGGTTCAAATGGCTCAAGCCTGAAATTCCCGTTGGGGGCATTCTATGCTTTTCATTTACTCTTACGGCATAACACTTCTACATCTTTAAGTAACGTTCAAATCTTGTACACATACACTAGCTTTATTAAAGTGCACAGCATTGTTGAATATCTTGAGTTCATTCTGATAACTCGTATCGATTATTACTTAATGAGATAATTATTTGTTGGCAGAGTTGAGCCTTTCTCGCTCTTAGGTAAATTACTCCATCTATAGAGGTTGTAGATTTGTAAAATTATCGCTATTCCACTCCCCACTACATCGTTGGTTAAGTTATAGTACACACTTATTCCAGTAGAAATTAAAAGGTTTTCTACAGCCATCCTCTTGAATAATTTTGAAGACGGAAGTAAAGAATTGTTTTCGTAAGGAGATAGTTTCATTTTTTCTTCAAGCTTAGATAAATAATGCAAAATCCTCATACAAAGTAGATATTAGTTTTAAAAACTTAATATCTTATTAGATGGGAAATGCCTCGTGCAATTTTTAAAGGGAATATCTCATTTGGTCTAGTCTCCATACCAATAAAAATATATAGCGCAACTGAGCCAAAGGAAATTCAATTTCATAATCTCTGCCCTATTTGCATGACACCCTTGAAATATAAAAGATGGTGCCCTAAGTGTGAAAAGGAGGTTGAATGGAAAGATATTGTAAAGGGGTATAAACTTACAAAAGAAAAATGGGTTGTACTTGAAAAGGAGGAGTTGGAAAAAATAAGACTTCCAACTACTAAAACCATAGACATTCAAGAGTTCATAGATGTTTCGCAAATAGATCCAATCTATTTTGAAAAATCTTATTATGTTGTGCCAGATGAGGGAGGGGAGAAAGCTTATTCTTTATTAGTAGAAGCTTTGCGCTTAGCAAACAAGGCTGCAGTAGGAAAAGTTGTGATGAAAGATAAAGAATACTTGGTAGTTTTGAGAGCTTTTAAGAAAGGTTTGGTCATGCACATACTTTTCTACTTGGGAGAAGTAAGGAACATAGAAGATCTTCCTGAGCTTAAGAAGCTGGTTGTTGTTAGCAAAGAAGAGCTTGAGTTGGCTAAGCTACTTATAAGCAAGCTAACTAGAGAAGAGTTTAGGATAGAAGAGTTTAAAGACAACTATACAGAAGCGTTAAAGAAGCTAATAAAAGCAAAGGCTGAAGGGAAAGAGTTTGAAGTGAAAGAAGAAAAGCCTGCTGAAGAAGCTAAAAGCTTGATGGAAGCTTTGAAGGCATCTGTAGAAGTTGTAGAGAAGAAGAAAGGAAAAGAGAAGAAATAGCCGGCGATTTTGTGGACTTGTTTGAAGAGAAGATTAAACCAATGCTAGCTTTTTCTTCCCAACCTTTTGATAGCGAAGAATGGTGTTTTGAGCTGAAGTTTGATGGAACAAGATGCATAAGCTACATAAACACAAAAGAAAAGAGTGTAAAAATGCTGAACAGGAGGATGATATTTTTTGAAAATCGCTACCCAGAATTGCAAGAAATGTGGAAGGATGTGAAAGGAGAGAAAGTTATACTGGATGGAGAAGTTGTTGTCTTTCATCAAGGCAAGCCAGATTTTTACAAGCTTGCTGAAAGGGAGCATGTAGAAAGTAAGACAAGAATAGAATTTCTATCTAAGCTAATTCCTGCAACTTACGTAGTTTTTGATATTCTGTATAAAGATGGAAAGGACTTGACTCAATTACCCTTGATAGAAAGGAAGAAAATCTTAGAAGAGACTGTAACAGAAAGCTCACGGTTAGTGATTTCTCAGTATGTTATTGGGAAAGGAACAAAGTTTTTCGAAGAAGTAAAGAAAAGAGGCTTAGAAGGAATAATGGCTAAAAAGCTTGATTCTCCTTATCTAATCGGTGAAAGGAGCAAGCTCTGGTTAAAGATAAAAGCGTTGGAAACTTTAGACGTGATAATAGTTGGATATACTACTGGAACTGGGAAAAGAGGCGAACTATTAGGAAGCTTGATAACAGCTTGCTATCATGAAGGAAAATTGAAGTATGTTGGAAAGATTGGTACTGGTTTTTCTGAAGAACAGCTAGCAGAAATTCTAAAAAAGCTAGAAAAAATAAGGACAGAAAAGTGTCCTTTTGAAAAAATACCAGACCTAAAATTACCACCAGGAAGAGAACCTGTTTGGGTTGAGCCTAAGCTGGTTTGTGAAGCAAAGTTCATGAACTTGTCAAAAGATTTAGTGATGAGAGCTCCTGTTTTTGTTAGACTGAGAGAAGATAAGTTGCCAGAAGAATGTGAGCTATAAATAATGGGCCTACTGGGATTCGAACCCAGACGACGAGGTAACTTCTTTCCTCCGAAGCCTTCTGCATTTTCGCAGGCTATCCTGGTTACCTCATAGGCCCTTCTTAATAACATTAATTCATCATCTAGCTTAAGCTTTTTAAATTTACTGAATTATTTGATAGAATTCCTCTTATCATGTACACTTTTCAACTTGTTTGCGCGCAAACTAACAGACTCAAGCTTTTAAAGAGAAAGTTAAAAAGTTAAATTAGTGCCCAGGTCGCCTAATCTGGTAGGGCGCCAGCCTGGAGAGCTGGTGGTCGAAAGACCTTCAGGGTTCAAATCCCTGCCTGGGCGTTGATACAAAAGTTCATTTTCAGCCTACATCAAAAACTATATATGGTATTGCTATCTTCTGAGAAAATTCAACCAACACAAAACCAACTATATTTAATCTTAAAACAAAAAATGTCTTATGAAGTTAAGGTTTCCACTATTCAAAAAACAGAAAGAAGATAAAAAACCGAAAGAAGTAGAGAAAAAACCTGATTACGAAACAACAGAAAGAGTTTCTGAATTAAATTTAAAAGTTAGTGAATTAGTAGGGGAAGAGGTAAATAGAGGTATAATCAGAATAGATGAAACCCTGTTAAAAAGATTAGGAGTAAAAGAGGGGGACGTAGTAGAAATAATCGGAAAAAAGAAAACTGCAGCAATTGCTTTACGCTCTTATCCTGCTGATGTTGGTTTAAACATCATAAGAATGGATGGAATAACAAGAAGAAATGCAGGTTCTGGCGTCGGAGAATACGTGAAAGTAAGAAAGGCTGACGTAAAAGAAGCGAGAAGCGTTACACTTGCTCCAGCTCAAAAAGGGGTGATGATTCAAATTTCTCCAAATATAGTCAAGCAAAACATTTACAAAAGGCCTGTCACAAAAGGTGATATAATTATACCTTTGTCAATAATGAAAAGGAAAGGAAAAGGACATAGTGTCTTTGAAGAATTTTTTGGTATAGATTTTGAAAGCGACTTCGACTTTTTCTTCACACCAATGCCTGCAGAAGCCAAGCTTGTAGTTGTGAATACAGACCCATCTGGAATAGTTAGAGTAGGTGAAATTACTGAGGTAAAAATCCTTTCAGAACTTCCAGAAACTTTAGGACCTCCGTTAAGAGAAGAAGACTTGCCTTCAAAAAGAATAATTAAAGTAAAGAATTTACCAGACCTCCAGAATATGATCGAAGTAAAAAGCTTAGACGAAATAGCAAAGCTTGCCGAAGGTTATTATATCAATAAATATGAGGATAAAAGGCAAGTTGTTTACTTCACTGGCAATTGGTATTTAAGAATACGAAAATCTTCGAGAAAATAATACATTTTTCTCTTTTCACCAACTAAATTGTGTAAAAAATAAATACTTGAAAGTAGTACATTAACTTATGCAAAAAGTACCACGAAAAGCACAGACAAAGGATAAAATAATAGGATGGATAAGTCTTATAAGTGTTGTAGCAATTATAATTAGTTTACTTTTATCGTGGAAGGGTTCTATTATTGCAACCGTTCTTTATCTATTTGGTCTATCTTATTGTTTTTATAAAACTGTAGTTAAAAAAGAAGCTTTAACCAAAGGTGAATTGGCAGCTGCTATAATTTTACTTTTCTTAGTTTGGGTTTATCCTATACTAATTTTGTATATAACTTCTTTCTAAACTTTTGCACCTCAAACATTATCAACTTCTCGTTCAACTGTAAATAACTGTTTAACTCCTTTTTCATAAATGAAACGAAAGAACCTTTAGCTACTCCAACAAAAGCTCTTTCACATCCTTAGAAAGAACTACCCTATAAGTTTTCCCGTGCAAGTATCTTTTCACTATCCCTTTTGCTTCCAAGTTTGTTACAGCCCTATGAGTTTTTAGCTTCGTCATTCCTTCTTCTCGACTTATTTCTGACTGCAGTGCCTCGCCATTTTTCTCTATCAATTTTTCTACAACCTTCTTTTCGCTTGAATTTAAAAACTTCAAGACTATTTCTTTACCATCTTTTTCAGAAAACTTTTTTGAATTCTTTTCTAAAAGCTTTGATATTAAGCTAAGTCTTTTGTCCAAGTTTTCCTCAAACTTTTTAGAGACGAAATAATAGGAAATTGGAATGACAGCAAACGTCAATAATGTCAAGGAAATGAACAAGCTGTAAACAGGAATCAAAGGCCTAAGCCTGATGAATTCAGCTGGTGGACTTCTTGGAAGCTGATCAAGCTTGACAGACTCGAAAATGCTAAAGAAAATTGTGAGAATGAAGAGTGCTATTGCAACCATAGAAACTATCAATAAAATTTTCTTCCTTTTCGGGTTCATATTAGTTAAATCGTCCTCGTTCTTTATAAAGTTTCGTCTGAATGAAACCTCAGAAAAATGGTTTCACCAACTCTTTATATATGGTTTCATATAAATGAAATTATGGTGGAAGAATGAAAATAGCAACACTCTTACTGATTTTAGCAATAGAAGGAATTATTCTCGCTTATACAAATCCTCTTGTATATGCTTTCGAGCTACTTCCTGAATACTTGCAGTTGGTAAAAATATTCGTTAGGGTGTGAAAGAATGAAAAGCGTGATAGAGTTGCAAAATGTTGAAAAGGTTTACAGGATGGATGAAGTAGAGGTTCATGCGCTGAGAAACGTTAGCCTTAAAGTTAGGAAAAATGAATTTTTAGCAATTAAAGGACCAAGTGGTTCAGGAAAATCAACGCTCCTTCACATAATTGGTTGTTTGGACAGACCGACAAGAGGTAAGGTAATTCTAGACGGTATAAATGTTTCAGGCTTGAACGATACAGAGCTTGCTAGGGTCAGGGGTAGAAAGATAGGATTTGTCTTCCAGTTTTTCAACCTTTATCCTACTCTGACTGCTTTAGAAAACATAGAGCTCCCAATGGTTATTGCTGAAGAGAATAAGAAAAAGAGAAGAGAAAGAGCTTTAGAATTGTTAAAAATTGTTAACATGGAAAAGAGGGCTAATCATTTGCCTTCTCAGCTGTCTGGAGGAGAAAGGCAAAAAGTAGCAATTGCAAGAGCATTAGCAAACGATCCTCCAATAATTTTAGCTGATGAACCTACGGGCAATTTGGATTCTGAAGCTGGTAAAGAAATTTTAAAAATTTTGAAAAATTTGCAAGAGAAGGAGAATAAAACTGTTGTTATGGTAACGCACGAAGAGCATATAGCAAAATGGGCTGAGAGAATTGTTTATTTAAAGGACGGGCAAATAATAAAGGAGGTGTATTCATGAAAAAGTGTATAGGAATAACCTTGTTGGCTATTCTATCGCTAGCATGTACTAGCTACAATGTTTTAGCTGTAGGAGAACCACTTATTCAAGCGACTCTTGCCGTATATCCTACTGCAATAGCTCCAGGAAATGATGGCTACATTCAGATTACTTTAAGGAATTCAGGAACTGCAGCAGCAAATAGGATATCAATTTCAAGCATAACAACAGATGCGCCAATAAAGTATAGTTGGAATACTGAGCTAGGGTCTTTGAACGCAGGCGACTCTACTACAGCAATCTTCAAGTTTTCTGTCCTAGAGAATGTTTCACCTGGGCTTTACTCTTTAACTTTTACCATAGACTATTGCCAAGATTCTATTTGCAAAACAATATACCCAACAGCACTGATTAATGTTCAGTCACCAGCAGCGTTGGAAATTACTTCTGTAAAGCCTTCAAGCCTAAAGCTTGGGGAAAAAGCTAATATGACTTTCAAAATATTTAACAGAGGGGGTTCTATTACAAATGTAATCTTTACATGGGTTAGCACCGATGGTGCATTGCTGCCCATAGGTTCTACAAACAGAGTTGTAATACCTGTAATAAACGCAAACTCTTACTATGAGGTTCGTTCAGAAGTTGTTGTAAGCCCAACAGCAGTGCCAGGCATTCATCCTATAAGCATTTCAATTCAATACTTGGATAAAGCTGGAATGAATCAAACAGTAACTTCTGTTACAGGAATTGAAGTGAGCAGTGAAACGGATTTTGATGTAAGCTTGCAAGACTATTCTTCAGGAATAGCAACATTGGCAATAGCAAATGTAGGCTCTACTACTGCCTATTCTACTGTAGTAAGAATTCCTCCACAACAAGCTTTTAGAACAATAGGTGCTTCCTCTAGTGTCTTAGGAAACTTGAATGCTGGCGATTATACTTTGACAAGCTTTCAAGTAGTACCAACAAGACCAAATGCTACAGAAAAGCTTCTAGTAGAAGTATCCTATACAGACTTGCTAGGAGTAAGAAGAACCGTTCAGAAAGAAGTTTTGTTTACTGCTTTCAACACAACTGCACCTTTTAGAAGGACTATAAGTCAGCCTTTTCTTGGAAGCAACAGCATAACTTACATAGTAATCGGCATAGTAGGTATAGCATGCATACTAACAATTATCAAGTTGGGTAAAAGGATAAGAAAAAGATAAAAGAATTAAAGGTTAAAATATGAAATTTGTAGACATCTTAAGACTTTCTATAATAAATCTTTCACAACGTGGATTAAGAAGCTGGCTTACAATTATTGGAATAGTTATAGGAGTGGCGGCAGTAGTCAGCATACTTTCTATAGGTGCTGGTATGCAACAAACTATTTCTGCTCAGCTTGCTGGCTTAGGAAGTGATGTTGGTTATATCATGCCAGGATTTCAAAGAGCAACAAGAACTGGACAAGGAATGATAATAACTCCAAGAATAGGTAGTGTGACTATAACATTAACAGATAAGGATCTTCAAGTTGTTAGGTCTACACCAGGAGTTAAAATAATAAACGGAGTTGTAGCAGGTAGAGTAAACATTCAGTACTATGGAGAAAACATTTCTGTTCAGGCTTATGGTGTTGACCCTATAGCTTCCCAAGAAATTTCAAGTGTGAACGTAGAATATGGCAGGTTTTTGATTCCAGGAGACGGAAACGTTGTAGTTGTTGGCTATAGGGTAGCAAACGAAATGTTCAAGAAGCCAATAACCATAAATTCGCAGATTAACATAGAAGGTAAAACATTTAGAGTTGTAGGAATTTTAGAGAAGTTTGGTGGTATGGTTGGTGGTATTATTTATGATAATGCAATATTCATGACAACAAGTGCAGCAAGAACTGTTTTAAGCAATATAGGCTCAAACGAATTTTCTGTCATTCAGTTTAAGGTAGAAGATTTGCAAAAGTTGGATGATGTAACTAATGAAGTTGAAAGAAGGTTGATGCTTTCTAGGCATGTAACTGAAGATACAAAGGATTTTACAATCATAACAGCAAAGTCCATGCAAGAAACCATTTCAAATGTTATGAATACTTTGAACATGTTTTTAGGAGGAATTGCTGCCATCTCATTGCTTGTTGGAGCAATAGGCATAGCTAATACAATGTACATGTCTGTAATAGAGAGGACAAGACAAATAGGTACTTTAAAAGCATTGGGAGCAACCAATTTTGAAGTGATGAAGATGTTTTTGCTAGAATCTTCCTTAATTGGCTTAATAGGAGGATTAATTGGTGTTTTTCTGGGCTTTATAGCTTCCGGACTGATATCTGAGCTTGGCATTAGAATAATAGGAACAGGTATAAGAAGTACAAGCCTCACAGTAATAACACCTGAACTTGTTTTATTTGCTTTGGCATTTTCTGTTTTAATAGGTGCTGTTTCAGGTTTGCTGCCTGCTAGAAAAGCTGCTCAGCTTGAGCCTGTTGAAGCTTTAAGATACGAATAGAAGCTTAGCTAGAATACAGTTTTTCTACAAGCTCTTTTATATCTTCAGGTTTTACACCAAATTCTCCTGCTATTTCTTGCAAATTGTCTAAAGATTTGTATATTTTCCTCTTTAAAACTTCATTCCCAGCATCTGAAAGTTTGACCAAATGGAACTCGTAAAGGGTTTGCTTGCCAAAAATCGGGAAAAGCATCAGAGAAATTTCATACTCGTTTTTCTTCAACACCTTTGTCGGGACTATCATAAATTAACTTTAAATCTTTTTACGTTTATTAATTGAAGTATGAACAGAGAGAAAACTAAAATATTAAGAGTTCTTTCGGATGGTAAACCTAGGCATTTCAATGAAATAGCTAAAGAAGCTGGACTCAGTAAGACAGTAGCTAGTTATCATCTTGATGAATTAGAAAGTATTGGAGTAGTTAAGCATGATTACGAAACGAGAATAGAAGCAAATTCTGTGGGCAAACTAATAAGTTTTTACAAATTAAATGAGGAAAAACTAAAAGAAAGTTTGCAAGCAATTCAAGAAATTCTTAACTACTTCCAGCTTCATTAAATAAATAAGTATAAAAGTCTAATTTTTTAATCGTGAAGGAGAAAATTAAGGATTGTGTATTTTCTGGATGTACAAACAAAGCTGTAGACAGGTGTAGTGTATGCGGTATTCCTGTTTGTGAAGCACATTCAAAAAGAGCTTCTAATGGAAAAACTATCTGTTTAAATTGTTATAAATTCAGAGCTAAAAGATAAAATGAACTTTTCTAAACCTCTTAAGTTAAGCTATTAACTTCTCCTGGTAAAATATACTGAGGAACTATTTGGTGAAATACGTATTTCACTTAACTTAAGCTTCTCTCGTTTGCTTCTGGAAACCAAAAACAATAAGCTTTTAATATCCTTTTACCATACGATAATTATGGCAGAGAAAAAGCTTGTAGGTAAAGTCACTCATTATTACGGAAAAATAGGAGTAGCAGTAGTGGAATTGGAAGATGAGCTGAAAGTAGGAGACAAAATCTCAATAGAAGGTAAGAAAACCAACATACAACAAATAGTAGAAAGCATGGAAATAGAACATCAGAAAGTCCAATCAGCGAGCAAAACGTCTATAGGTTTAAAGACCATAGATAAAGTAAGAGAAGGTGACTTGGTTTATAAGATAATCGAGTAAGCTCAAATTCTACCTTTTTCCAATTTCTTTAATATTTTAAATAGTTCTGGGTGTAAAGAGGTGGTAAAGTACCTTTTCACTTCAGTTGGCTTTACCCATCTTATCTCTTTAAACTTTTCTCCAGCCTTTTCCTTACCAACATTCTTTGGTATTGTAAGATAGTATGTCGAAAGAAAACTTCTCTTTTCAGGATAGGTTTTAGCAAAGACTATCTTCTCAACATCTACATCAAGGTTTGTCTTCTTTTTCACTTCATGCTTCAAGTACGCTTCTAAGTCTTTTCTATATCCTGGTCTTCCACCAGGAAAAGACCATGTAAGCCTTTTTATGTATGGGTCCTTTTCTCTTCTTCCTATCAAAATCATTTTGGTTTTTGGGTCATAGACTATAGCTAAGAGGTTTACAAGAAAAACTCCCCTCTTCAAATTTCTCCACGAACTCATAGTAATAAATTTGCTTAGATAAATTATTTATTGAAACAAGCCCCGATAGCTCAGTTGGTAGAGCACCTCACTGGTAATAAACTATTTACTTAGAGGGGGTCGCGGGTTCAAATCCCGCTCGGGGCTTTACGGCACAACCACATGTCCCTCAATAAAGGTTTTAAAAGAGAATTGAGGTTTGCTTAAGAAAAATAAGAGTAAGACCAAGTAAGTAATTTAGTATGAAGGAAAAAGTAGAATATCAAGTCGGAAAAGCTAAAATCTCTCTTGTTCAAGGTGATATAACAGAAATGGAAACAGATGTTATAGTTAATGCAGCAAATCCTTCTCTAATGGGAGGAGGTGGAGTAGACGGTGCTATACATAGAAAAGGTGGACCAAAAATTCTTGAGGAATGTAAACAAATAAGAGCAACTCAATGGCCTAATGGTCTTCCAACTGGAAAAGCAGTAATAACTACAGGTGGAAATTTGAAGGCCAAGTATGTCATTCATACAGTTGGACCTATTTGGCGAGGAGGAAAAAGTGGTGAACCAGAGCTTTTAGCAGAAGCATACAAAAACTCTTTAGCTTTAGCCTCTTCTAAAGGTTTGAAAACTATTGCATTTCCATCCATAAGCACTGGTGCTTATGGCTATCCTATCGAAAAGGCTTGTAAAGTTGCTCTGAAAATTGTGAAAGAGTTTTTAGAAAAAGAGAACAAGCTAGAAGAAGTTGTTTTTGTATTGTACACTAAGCATGATTTTGAAGTTTATAAGGAAGCTGCAAAAGAAATTTTAACTAAAGTCAAGGATTAAACAAGGTATTAAACCTAAGAATTCGGCTCTTTCTATTTTGCTTTCGATTAGAAGTGGATCTATGTAAGCTATCAATGTTTTTCCTTTTGTGCTTCGGGAAATTCTCCAAAACCTTTTCAAATCCTTTTCAGCAAGCTTCTTTCTTCCTTCTATATCAGATTGAAGAGCTAGCTCAATAGAGTTTAAGTAAAAATCTGTTATAGCATAGTTTACAAGCCTTATGTTAAACTTTAGATCTTTATCATCAAGCTTTTCCTTCGTTTTAAGAGAAACTACTATAGCATTTTTAAAATCTTTTAGGCTTTTTTCTTTTAAAATTATCAATGGTGAAACAAATCTTGAGGCCTGGAAAAGTGAGTCTAAAGCTGGATCTTCCACTATTTTTGGTAAAATTAATAGCCTGGTCCACTTAAGGCTAAGGTTTAGAGTTTCAGAAACGCCCAATATTCTGTACTTAAACTTTTTCTTGAGCCATTCGAGCTCAACTTCTGGAGAAACATTTTTAGAAGTGTAAATTATCCCTCTAAGATTCTTCACAAGATATAAATGTTCTGGAAGTTGCATAATTAAGTTTTTACAGCTTAAACTTAAAAGTTAGAAAACTTTATTTTTAAAAGCCAAAAACTTTATATTGCAGGGGTCGCCTAGCCTGGTCAATGGCAGCAGACAGGTTGGCTGATGCTCAGACTGGCTGATGCTTAGATACATAGGATACCTGCTGGCTTAGTGCCTTCGTGGGTTCAAATCCCACCCCCTGCACAATGTCCTTCTCTTAGAGAAATTTCAAAAGTTGGTATGACTTATTTAAAATTTTTTTTCGGTTATTTTAAATTATGACTAAGCTTGTCTACTGTGCACAGCCTGGAAGATTATCTAATAGAAAAAGAGAAGTAATGAATTTTGTTCTTAAGCAAGGATATGCCCTCTACATCCTTTCCAAGCCTTTCCTTATTATTTGTTCAAAGGGGGGAAAAATAGGGAGAGAGAAAACTTGGAATTTTGTCGTATCAGAAGGAACTTTACAAGACCTTACTTATGCTTTAAAGATTAAGAAGCCTGTAAAAGTATTCTTAGACTTTGACCCTGAATGGGAGGTATACTATAGGAAGTTAAAGGAGAAGCACAAAAACTTACGCGAATTTTTCTAGATACACTTTCATCAATTATTTAAATTTTCGTTTTAAGTGAGTAAAATTCTTAAAGATGTCCTCTCATTAGATAATCATGAAGAAGCTTGTTGGTAAGCTGTATGATATAAAAGAAAAGGTTAAAGAAAATAAAGAACTGTTCTTGACAGGAGGTAGCATTGTCGCTTCCTACGGGATTGGTTTAGCTACTGGAAGAGGAGACATTTTTGGGCCTGTAGGACACATTCTCATGGGGCCATTCTTCAAGGAAGTAGGCGATAAAAATTCATATCTATACCTGCGCCAGCAAAAACAGAGTGTTGCACGAAATTGGTAGCATTTTAGGTTTCAGCTTTCTGTTTCAACTTTTAAAATACTTAAATTACATGCCTCTTCCAGGAGTTGGTAATGAGTTTGAGGTAAGTAAAATAATTTATAGCCTTGTTGGAGGGTCGATTGCTATTGGTTACGAGAAAAAAAGTAAATCTTCACTTTAGTAACTTCTTAAATTTTCTGAAATAATTCTTTATTTTAGCAAACGTGTTCTTTTGTGATGCGAAAAGAAAAACCTTTATCCAAATTAGACCTAAAATACCACCAGTAAGAGCACTAACTAATAAACTTCTTTTGTTTTGAATATGTCAAAAATGAAAGTTGCAAGTATGGAAAGAAATGCTGAAAGAGAGAAGTAAATTATGTCGTCGCAAATTTCTTCCAAACTTATAAAAGTTTTTCTTCTTTTCATAATTAATTTTTGTGTCTGGATATATAAAAGAAACAAAACAGATTGCCGATCGAACGTAAATAAAATAAGCAACAAAATACCATAACATTTAATGGTCAAATAATCAAGAACTCAAGCCGCCATGGTAGATAGAAATGAATAAAAACATCAAATTGGTTTGCACAGATGTTGATGGAGTAATATTCGATATAGGAAGTAGCTGGAGGGAATTTCATAAAAGGCTTGGGACCTACGACCTAGAAAGGTTAGAAAATCTAAGAAGATCCTATTTGAATGGTAAAATATCTTACCTCCAATGGGCTAGGGAAGAAGTGAAAGTTTGGAGAGGAATTCCTTACTCAAAATTTGAAGAAATAATCGAAAGCTTTCCTCTTGTTCTAGGAGCTCAGGAAACGATTGAGGAACTTGATAAAAGAGGATATTATTTAGTTGCTGTCTCTTCTGGTGGTTTGCATCGTGTAGTTGAGAAAAGATTAAAGAAGTTAGGATATGACGAAGTCTATTCTAACGATTTGGAAGAAATAGATGGTATAGTCACAGGAGAATTCATTTGTAACGTAGAACATCACAATAAACATAAAGTTTTGGAAGAAGTGTTGAAAAGGAAAAGCTTAAGCTGGGAAAATGTTGTTGCAATCGGCGATGACATAACAGATGTTACCTTACTTAGAAAAGTTGGTCTTTCTATAGCTTTCTGTCCTAGAGATTTTAGGCTAGTTAAAGCTGCTGATGTTGTAATTCAAAAAAGGGATTTAAGAGAGGTATTGGCATTTTTGTAAAGACAATTTAATTTTATTCTTCAACCTCTTCTTTCAACACTATTTCAGGATTTTCTTTTGCTTTTTCCAAATTTTGCAGAAGCGAATCAAACATTTGATCAAACTCGATTCGCTCTCTTTTCCTCTTGTAAGGATTAGCGAAGGATAAAATTTGCTGGTAAATGAATGGATGCCACTTTTCCATTTCTTTTAACTTTTGAGCAATTTCTGTTATTAAAGAATTTACTTGACGAGCTCTTTCTGACCTTCTTTCCCTTTCTTTTAAAGCTTCTTCCAAGGGCATTTCCAAGAAAAAGTCGCACTTTTTCATTATAGACTCTAAAATCCCACCTCTTAACCTTTCCTCTTTCTCGTACCCTATCCCTAAAGTAACGTAATAGGCTTGCTCGATAGAATCTGTCAATACTGGTTCTGTTTCCAAAAGTTGAGGACTTGCTTTAAGATATTCCCTGTAAATGTTTAATGCGACATAAGACTTTTCCCTAATGTTCAATTCTTTTTCAATGTTAAAGTTCATCATCAAGTTAGCAAGTTTTTCAGGAACAACAATTACTGGCAATTCTTTCAATTCTAACTTTTGAGCTGCTAAAAACCTGTGCTGACCGTCCAAAATTACATATTCTCCATTCCTTTCAACTACAACTAGTGGAACTATAAAACCAACCCTTTCTATTGAAGAAATAAGATGGGCAACATGGTAGTTGCTTGGCTTTCTTTGATGCTCCACAACCTTTAAAGAATCTATAGGAACAACTTTAAAGATCAAATCTTGCTGATGCTTCGGATCTTTAAACTGAAACCCTTCTTCCTTTTTCTTTGGCATATTTGTAATTTAATCGTTTAGCATTTTTAATTGTTTCCTTCAATATTCCTCGCACTTAACTTGGTAAAAGCTTCTTTCGTGTCCACACGATGGACACACTTCTGGAGGTTCTTTGCCAAAATGTACATAGCCGCATTCTCTGCAAACCCACCAAACTTCCTTCTCCTTCTTGAAAACAGTCCCTGCCTCAACTTCTTTCAAAATTTTCCTGTACCTTTCTTCATGATGTTTTTCTGCAACAGCAATTGCTCTAAGCCTGCTTGCTATTTCAGGTAAGCCCTCTTCTTCAGCTACATCAGCAAACTCAGGATACATTTTTGTATATTCGTAATTTTCTCCTGCTATTGCAGCCTTCAAGTTTTCTTTTGTTGTACCAAAAACTGTAGGAACTGATGCTTCTACCTTGATTTCTTCCAAATTTTCTCCAATCTTCTTCTTCAATTCTTGCATGAGCTTAAAAAGCCAGCTTGCATGTTCTCTTTCATTCTCTGCTGTAATCAAGAAAATCTCAGCAATCTGCTCAAACCCTTCTTTCTTAGCAACCTTACTGTAGAAAGTGTAGCGATTTCTTGCTTGGGATTCGCCTACAAAAGCCTTTGCAAGGTTTTCCAAAGTCTTCTTCATACTTATTCTTTCTCCTTAATGGTATAATAAATCCTTCTGTTGTTCTTACCCTTGTTTTCCATCTTTATTAGCTCTATCTTACCTATTTCTCTAGTGTTTTTCACATGAGTTCCTCCATCTGCCTGCAAGTCGAAATCCCCTATCTCAACTATTCTCACATTCTCTATTGCAGGAGGTAAGCCCTTTGCCAACTTAGTTATTCTCGGTATTTTTAAAGCATCTTCTCTTTTAAGAAAATATACCTTGACTTCAAGTCCTTTTTCTGCTATTTCATTTGCCACTTGAACGCATTTTTGGATCTTAGCTCTGTCAAAATTTTCTAGGCTATAATCTATTCTTGAAATATCTACATCAAGCTGATTTCCTGTTATTAAAGCCCCTGTTTCTCTATTTATAACTTCACTTATAATGTGAGCAGCTGTATGCATTCTCATCAGTTTGTATCTCCTTTCCCAATCTATTATACAATGAACTTCAGAACCAACTTGGATTCCTTCCTTATCTACTTTATGCAAAACTTTACCTTCTTTCTTATATACATCTTCGACTAAAAATTCTTTCCCATCAAAAATTATTTTTCCTTTATCACATGGTTGTCCTCCGCCAGAGGGATAAAAAGCAGTTTTATCAAGTTCTATCTCTAATCCTGAAACTGAAACAACTTTTGCGTCAAACTCTCTTAGATAACAATCCTGCATATACAAAAGTTCTGTCATATCCTTAACGCCTTTCTTGCTTTTACCGACATCCTTTTAGGCGTCCATGGCGGATTAAAAACAAGCTCAACTTTCGGCTCTAATCCAAGCTCTTTTATTGCTTCCTCTACATCAGAAACTATCACTCCTCCCATCGGACAAACAGGAGAAGTTAAGGTCATTTTCACAAGAACCTTTTTACCTTTTATCTTTAATTCGTAAATTAAACCTAAGTCGATTACACTTAGCCCTAATTCAGGATCTATCACATTCTTTAAAGCCTCAAAAACCTTTTGTTTTGTATTCACTTCATCAATCCTCTTTCTAATTCTACAAACTCTTTATGCTTTCTTTCTATTGTTTTTAACGTTTTCTGAATTCTTTCATGCTCTTTTTTCAACTCTTCTGGTATTGGTATTTTGTTTTTCTTATAATAATTGTATATTGCTTCGTGTAAAGCATCCAAAGCAAGAATCGAGCAGTGAATTTTAAAAGGTGGTATTTTTTCTCTCCCTCCCAACCTTTCTATTAGCTCCTCTTTTTCTATTTTTAAAGCATCTTCCAAGCTTTTTCCCTTAACCATGGTTGTAAGCATGCTTGTATTAGAAATAGCAACAATGCAACCAAAAACCTCACCTTTTATGTCTGAAATTATTTTCTTTCCATTCTTCTCTTTAATTTTTAAATAAATTCTCATTACGTCACCACAATTGTGAAGCGTAACACAATCTGTAACAAAGGAACGAGCTTTCTCAACCTCTAAGTTATATACAAGCCCAGCATAATTCTTTTTTTCAATTTTCATAATTGGCATATAAAGATAATTGCCCTCTATCCAAGACTTTCTTTGAGAAAACTTCTTTGTATTCCACTTTATACCCAAAATGTCACATAATTTGAGTAAAGAATCTTTTTGACCTATATGAATTCTATAACTTTTTTTATGATGAACACCTTTCCTAGTTTTTTCTTTTTCAACGTACAATGAAGGAATTATTCCTTGTCTAAGAAGTAATAATTTAAGTTGCTGAGCTAATTGATAAGAAACTGTTGAAAAACCAGCACGAGGATTTTTTCTTCTCAAATTAACATATCCATCACCTTTCCATAATCCATAAATAATGTATTTTTGCTTTTCTTTTGGCAGCAAAATCATAAAATGTGGTAAGTGTTTAACTTCAGCATAACCTCCAAACATTTTTTCGAAAAATCTAGCAAGGAGGGAACTATAAACATAGACAATAATTGCCTTACGCTCTTTGATATAAACTTTTGTCTCTAAACCAAAGATTTCTTTTACAATTTTACTTATTTCCTTTGCTATCTCTACTTCATTTACATTTAGGGCAAATTGTAGGAAGCTTTTTGTGACTGTAGTGCTTGCATGACCTTCTGCTAAATAATAACCAACCAGCTTTAGAAAATTTTCGTTTAAAGGAATAGCAGGTGGTATCGGTTTACTTTTAAAATCGTACTTAAATTTTTCAACTTCAATTTTAATTTTTTTAACATCTTTTTCTTCTTTTGGAAAAGAATAAACTACGATATCTCCTCTTTTAAGTTCTGCCGCATGACACCATTCTGAAGGAATTTTTTTCTTGTTTTCAGTTCGTAAAAATTTAACTCCTTTCGGTATTTTTTTAGCAAGAATAAGATGTTCTGGAGTTAAAATAATTTCACCAAGTCTATTTTTAATTAAAATAACTTCACCTTTGTAATTTCTCTTATACAAAGCTTTAATTGGATAATAAATCCCCTCATGCGACAAAACTAAGTTCCTTTCCCAAATATCTCGAATAGGAACTAATGTATTATTAGTCTCTATCGGAGTATCTGGAGCTACACAAAGCAAGTTCCCTGCTTCACCTACTGCATCAGGATTTTTTATTCTTCCTAAATTTTTCGGATTACGAAAATGTCTTATCACTTCTTTTGAATAAGGTAATTCTCTCATTTTACCATTCCCCTTTGTAAGGAGAAATTTTTCTCAATCTTTCAACAGCTTCTGGTAAAACTTTTAAAACGTAATCAACTTCTTCCTTAGTGGTCCATCTTCCGATGCTTAATCTTAAGCTTCCATGGGCTTCATGAGGCTTTAAACCTATAGCAAGTAAAACATGACTTGGTTCTAAACTTTCAGAGGAGCAAGCAGAGCCAGTGCTAGCAGCAATTCCATGGAAATCCAGTTCAGCAACTAAGCTTTCACCTTCGATAAAAGCAAAAGAAAAGTTTGTTATGTTCTTCAGTCTTTTGGTTGGATGACCATTAAAACGAGAATCCTTTATCTTAAGCACACCTTTCACTAATCTGTCGCTCAGCTTAGAGACTCTTTGATACTCTGAATTCATCTCCTTCTTTGCTATTCTCGCAGCCTCCGCAAACCCAACTATTCCTGCAACATTTACAGTACTAGAACGTAAACCAAACTCATGGCCACCTCCGTGCAGCAAAGGTTCTATCTTCGCTCCTTTCCTTACGTATAAAGCAGCTACACCCTTTGGTCCATACATCTTATGCGAACTTACAGTAAGCAAACTAACATTCATCTTATCAACATCTACAGGAATTTTCCCAAAAGTTTGGGCAGCATCTGTATGGAATAATACACCATACCTTGAACAAATTTCCCCAATTTCTTCAACTGGCTCTATAGTCCCAATCTCATTGTTTGCATGCATTATCGAAACTAGAATTGTATCTTTCCTTATGGAATTTTCTAGCTCGTTCAGATCTACTAAGCCATACTTGTCTACAGACAAATAAGTAACTTCGAAACCTTGAGTCTCTAACCACCTAGCAGCTCCAAGAACACAATTATGCTCTATTTTAGAAACAATTATATGCTTCCCCTTTTCCCTGTTTGCAAAAGCAATTCCTTTTAGAGCAAGATTATTTGCCTCTGTTGCAGAACTAGTAAAGATTACTTCTTCTGGTTCAGCTTTCATCAGACCTGCTATCGCTTCCCTAGAATCTTCTAAAGCCTTTTTTGCCTCCCTTCCGTAAGAATGTAAACTCATAGTATTCCCAAATTTTTTCGTAAAATATGGCAACATAGCCTTTACTACACGAGGATCTACAGGTGTTGTAGCAGCGTAATCCATATAAACACGCATAAAATCACTAACTAATTAACCCTTTCTTCCTCAAAAGTTTACAAATTTCACAAAACTTCATTTGAATTTCTTCAGGTGCTAATTGGCTTGTATAGATTTCTGCACAAATCTGTTTTATAAAGTTTAAAACTTCTTCATCTTTTTCCAAAACCCTTACAGCCTGTCCTCTCAACTCTTTCTTGTACTGAGAAACTGCTGGCTGAGTTATGCCCAAAACTTTAGCAACTTCTGTTTGTGTATAGTTGTATCTTCGAATAAGTTCTTTGGTTATTAGAGCGCGAATTGCTGGTAGAAACTTAAGAGTTGCTGCTTCGCACAAAAGTCTCATAATATAACAATGTTATAAAGAACTTAAATATTTTGTTTGATAAAATATTTTACTCTTCACGTGAAATTATAAGTAAATGAAGAAGAAAGGTCTACCTGAAGTAAATGAGCTAGTGATAGCAACTGTAAAAAGAATCACTCCTTTTGCTGCTTGGTGTGAGCTAGATGAGTACGATGGAGTAGAAGGAATGATCCATATAAGTGAAGTTGCTGGTAAGTGGGTTTATGATATAAAGAATTTTGTAAAAGAGGGAAAACAATATGTAGCAAAGGTGCTAAAGGTTGACGAAGAAAAGAAACAAGTTAACTTAAGCTTGAAGAGGGTTTCTTCTTCCGAAAAAAAGCTTAAGATGAGCGAATTCAGGAAAGAAGTTAAGGCGGAAAAAATGCTTGAAAGAGTTGCAAGAGAAATAGGCAAAAGTTTGGAAGATGCTTATAAAGAAATAGGAGAAGTTTTAAAGGAAAACTTTGGTGATTTGTTTTCTGCTTTTGAATCTATAAAAGAATCTCCAGAAGTAGTGAATGAATTGCCTATTGAGGAAAATTGGAGAGAGGCTTTGAAAAGTGTAGCTGAAAAATTGATGAAGAAAAAGGAGGTAGAAATAAAAGCTGAACTAGAAATGAGAAGCTATGCTCCTGATGGCATAGAGAGAATAAAAAAGCTCTTAATAGCTTTAAGAGGGAAAGTTGGTGGAAATGTAAGTTATATAGCAGCATCAAGGTATAGGCTAACTGTAAGCACAAGAAATCCAAAAGTGAAGGAGAAAGAGCTTTTGGAAGCACTTGAGTCTACTTCAAACGAAGCAAAGAAAGAAGGGGTTGAGTACAGTTATAAAATATTGAGGTGAAAAATTGAAGATGAAAAAATGTAAAGAGTGTAACATTTATACTTTAAAAGAAATTTGCCCAAAATGTGGAAAACAAACATCAGACCCATCGCCACCTAAATTTTCTCCTGTAGACAAATATGGAAAGTATCGAAGAATGTTAATAAATACTCAAACTAAATAATAATTCATGGCAACAAAGATTATAGAGTTTGAAAGGCCAAAGTTGAAGAACCCTATTTTTATAGAAGGCTTGCCAGGAATAGGCAATGTTGGAAGAATTGCTGCTGGCTACTTAGTAGAAGAACTTAAGGCGAAAAAGTTTGCCGAGCTTTTCTCTTCTCACTTCATGCCAGTTGTGTTCTTGCACAAAACAGCACAAGTAAGATTATTAAAAAATGAATTCTACTATTACAAAAGGAAAAATAGAGACTTGATAATTCTAGTAGGAGATTGTCAAAGTACTGACCCAGAAGGCCATTACGAAGTTGCTGAAGAAATAATAAAGTACATAAAAAAGTTTGGAGTAAAGGAAATGTTTACATTGGCTGGATGGAGCGTAGGAGAGCCTGTAGAAATGCCAAAGGTTATAGGAGCAGTAAACGATGAAGAGATGCTTAAAAAATATGAAAAATTTGGAATAGACTTTAAGACTAGTGAAAGTTTAGGAAGTATAGTTGGTGCTGCTGGTCTTCTGCTTGGCATAGGAAAACATTATAATATAAAAGGTTTATGTCTCTTGGGAGAAACACCTGGCTATCCTCTCATACCCGATCATAAAAGCGCAAGGGAAGTATTAAATGTCTTGTGTAGGATACTAGACCTGAAAATAGATACTAGCAAGCTTGAAAAAAGAGTAAAGGAAATGGAAGAAATAATCAAAAGAATGCAAGAAGTTCAGGCAGGTGCTTTTGCGCAAATGATGAAACCTGTAGAAAAACCTGAAAAAGAGAAGTTAAGTTACATCGGTTAAAATTTTTATTTCATCCTAAGAATTATAATAAAGTGAATAAAATGAGTTTAAAGGGGAAGTTGAGGAAAATTGGTCCATGCCTGTATGAATTGCCAAAAGAAGCAAAGCCAGGAATGAAAGTACCAGCATGGCTTTTCTTGTCAGAAAAGCTTTTAGCTCAAGCGGAAGAAGGAGCGATAGAGCAAGCAGCCAATGTAGCTTTTTTACCAGGGATTTACAAGCATAGCATAGCATTGCCTGATATGCACTTTGGATATGGCTTTCCAATAGGAGGGGTAGCAGCACTAGATTATGAAGAGGGTGGTTTAAGTCCGGGTGGGATAGGTTTCGATATTAATTGTGGTGTGAGGTTACTTAGAACAAATCTAACAGTAGAGCAAGTAAGACCAAAACTAAAAGAATTACTAGAAGCAATTTTCCACAACGTGCCTTCAGGAGTAGGTGAAGTTGGTAAAATTAAGCTTAGCTTTTCTGAGCTTGACGAAGTTTTAGTTAATGGAGCTAAATGGGCTGTTGAAAAGGGATATGGAACAGAAAAGGATTTGGAGCATTTGGAAGAGAATGGTTGTATGAAAGGTGCAAATCCGGAGAAGGTTTCGAATGAAGCAAGAAAAAGAGGAGCTCCTCAGCTTGGAACTTTAGGGGCTGGAAATCATTTTCTTGAAATTCAAAAGGTTGATAAGATTTTCTTGCCTGAAGTTGCAAAAGTTTTTGGAATTGAAAAAGAAGGTCAAGTTTGTGTAATGATTCATACTGGATCAAGAGGGTTTGGACATCAAGTTTGTACTGATTATTTAAGAATTTTGGAATCAAGATTTAGAGATGAACTGAAAAAGCTTCCTGATCGTGAATTAATTTATGCTCCTGCTGGAACAAAAGAGTGTGAGGATTATTTTTCTGCTATGGCTTGTGCTGCAAACTATGCATGGACTAATAGGCATATGATAATGCATTGGGTAAGGGAAAGTTTTGTGAAAGTTTTAGGCATGAAGCTGGAAGATATAGGATTGGAAGTTGTTTATGATGTTGCTCATAATATTGGAAAAATTGAGGAACATGAGATTGATGGAAAAAAGGTAAAAGTTTTTGTTCATCGCAAAGGAGCTACACGCGCATTTCCCGCTCATCATCCAGAAATTCCAAAAGATCATCAAAAAGTTGGGCAGTGCGTGCTTATACCTGGTAGTATGGGTACTGCTAGCTATATTTTAGTTGGTGCGGAAACTGCAAAGGAAACTTTCTATTCTACGTGCCACGGCTCTGGAAGAGTATCTTCAAGGGCAAAAATGCTAAAAGGTGCGCGAGGCGAAGAAGTAGCAAGAAGATTGCTCCAAAAAGGAATTTTATCCAGACCTGCAAGCTGGCGTGTAATGGCAGAGGAAGCACCAGAGGCTTATAAGGATATAGATGAAGTAGCAAGAGTAACTGAGGAAGCTGGAATAAGTAAGCGTGTGGCAAGGCTTATTCCGCTTGGTGTAATTAAAGGTTAAAGAAGTTAAACTTCTGCTAAGTTAACTTTTCTAATTAATGGTCCTGACAGCTGTTGCGATAGATGAAAAATAAAAAAATGCGATGAAAATTCCAACAATAGAAGAAGCTGAAAAGATGATAAAAGGGAAGTTATAGCACTATTTTATCTCTTTTTCTAACATGCCTCTAAAATTATCAAATATTCTATTGATTTCATTTACAACTTTTGAATCAGATTTTGTAATTAGTTTCAAGTTCACAATGCAATTTATAACTTTCTTATCGTATGAAATTTTTCCTAAGAATTTTTCTTTAGACCATTTTTCAATTTTTCTTGAAAGCATAGGATTTATATTCCATTTGTTAATAACAACTCCGTAAGGAATTTGAAAATGATTGACAATTTCCAAAATTCTATTTAAATCGGAAAATCCAGATGGTGTTGGCTCTGTTATTAAAATAGCAAAATCACTTCCTCTCACAGAGGCTATAACAGGGCAACCAATTCCAGCAGGAGAATCGAAAATTGCTATTTCATACTTAAATTCCTCTGCTTTTCTTTTTAGTTCTTCCACTATTTTACCAGAACCGCTTTCACCAGGATAAAGCTTGCCAGAAATGGCTGGGAAATTATACTTTGTAGTGTTAATTCTTATTTCACCATTTTTCACTGCTTTAATTTTGATTGCACTTACTGGACAAACTAACTCGCATGCTCCACAACCTTCACATAAAAAAGAATTTACTTTAAATTCACCGTTTCTCTTTTCTATAGCTTTGAAATTACAGACTTCTTTACATTTTCCACATCGAATACATTTTTTCTTATCGATGAATGCTTTTTCAGAAGTTGAAATTTTTTCTTTTGTGTCGTATTCTGTTATTCCTAGCCAAAGCCCTAAATTTGGAGCATCTACATCACAATCACAAGCAATAATTTTTTTCTCTTTTGAAAATAAAAGTATAAGAGCTGAAGCAAGCATGCTTTTTCCAACACCGCCTTTTCCGGAAGCAACTACTATTTTCATATCAAATTTACCATTTTATCTAAGTTGCTTGTACAGTATGCGTTGATCAATTCTTCTGAGTAAGGAATTTCTACAGAAATTTTTGTATTAAATTTTCTTGCAATCTTTTCTATTTCTCTTCTACTTCCAACATCTGCTTTATTCAAAACAATTTCTGTTGGTAGATTCAATTTTTTTGTGAGTTCAAGAATTACTCCAAGATCATAAGCTCCAAGAGGCGTAGGCTCGGTAACAGCATACACTTTATCGCTATTTAGCAAAGCTTGAATTACGTTGCAATGGGCTCCAGGTGAAGTATCGATAATTAAATAGTCTGCATTAATCCTCTTTGCAAGCTTTATTGTTCTCTCTTTCACTTCTCTTACTATTGGCCCAGTCTCAGATATTCCAGTCTTGCTCTTTCCTGTGACAAGCCAAAAATTGTTTTTAATTTTGTTGACAAAAAATTCTCCAGCTATTTCTTTTTTCTTTTCAATTGCATTATTTGGACAAGAAATCCAACATGCTCCACAGCTAGTGCACAAATCTAGAATAAATTTTGGATATTTTCCTTCAAGCCAAAATACAGCGTGCTCCCTGCAAACCTTAGAGCATAAACCACATTTTTTACATTTCTTTTCATTAAGTACAGGAAATTCTTGGTATATTGGCTCTGGATTTTTTAATTTCTGATTCAAAATCAAGTAATCGTTTGGACACCCAACATCACAATCACAAAGAATTACTTTTTTCTTCTGCTTGAGCATTTTGAAAGCCAAAAGGATCGCAAATGTAGATTTTCCTACACCACCTTTAACTCCTGTTGATGCTATTATCTGCATATCCTCATCTTTTCAAACTGAAGAAATTGAGAAAATTGTAGCATTCACCAGAATGATTAAAACTCCTGCTGGAAGGTTAAATAGTTGAGAAGTAAAAATTCCTAAAACACAACTTAAAACTCCAAAAAGAATTGCAAAGAAAGAATATTCAAAAAGATTTTTACTTATATTTCTTGAAGCAGCAGCAGGAATTGCTACTATAGCTGCAGTTAATAATCCTCCAACTAATTTCACACCTAGAGCAACAATAATGGCAATTAAAGCAAGGTAAATAAAATTATATTTCTTTACGTCTATTCCTTGGACTTTTGCCAAATCTTCAGAAATATTTATTAGGACAATTTTTGAGTAAGACTTTCTTAAGACTGTAAAAACTAAAAGTGATAAAAATAGAGTAAATAGCATGTCTTCAAGTCCGACTTTAGAAATATCTCCAACTAAT
>Ga0272445_1000026_pt1 | contig 158272 bp, 152 predicted proteins | sample YNPCB0031_FD_194404 | JGI IMG/M metagenome (GOLD analysis project Ga0272445, IMG submission 194404) | Hot spring sediment microbial communities from Yellowstone National Park, WY, United States - YNP-CB-003-1 | ecosystem: Environmental > Aquatic > Thermal springs > Hot (42-90C) > Sediment...
TCATGAAACACAGCAGAAATAATTAATTTTGTAATTAGTCCAATAGATAGAGCAACTTAACATATTGTATTTTCTAGTTGTTAAGTCTCAGAATCTAAAGATATGTTTATTACTTTCTTAATAGAAATAATTCTTGTGATTATTAGTGATTGATTTAAAGATAGGTCTTAAAGCTGGTTTTCTTTCAGGCATATTTTATGGTTTATTAACTGCTGTTATAACTTATGTATTTTTTTCTATAAATAAGGAGTCTATTATTAATGCGATAAATGCTACTCTCTCTTCTCAAAATTCAACAATCTCGGCCTCAGAATTATACGAGACTGTATTAAGGCTTAGTCCTATAATGAATATCACAGTAGGAATAACTGGGGGGCTTATGTTAGGTATTATATACAGTGTTATTCATGAAAGAATACCATTAAAATCTTACTTTATTAAAGGAGTATTGATTAGTTTGATTGCGTGGTTTATAACTAATTGGTCTAATATAGCATTCCTACTTAATGGTGATTATTATACCATTTTTGGATTAATTGCAGCATTGATTTCGGGTGGTCTATTAGGATTTCTCTATAGACAATTTAGTTTAAAACCATTAGTAACACTTCCATCTTCTGAAGTGCAAAAATCATCTAATGAGAAATAGTAACTCTACATAAACTATCATATTAAATAATAAAGCTATGTGTTATAAGATTATTATGCTTTAAGTTAAAGATAGAAACCTTTATCGTATATGCTATTTGTTCGTATAGATATGTTTGAGATTTCCTAGTATGGTATTGATTTAGTTGTATATAGTTCTTTCTTAAATTCTTGTCTAATAAGGTTTATATCATTTTCTGTTAACTTTCCAAAACTAATTCTGAATTGATTGTTTGCTCCTCCAAAAATTATACCTGGTATTATACCTATATATATTGATCTGCCTATTGATAATAATGATTTGCTAAATTCCATACTATTTTTAATTCTTGAATGCTTAGGAAAAACATAGAATGCTCCTCTTGGTTCTGGATATTCGAACTCTAATTCATCAAGTAATTTAGTTAGCATATCTCGTTTAATTTTATAATAAAATCTTACATAATCTAAATATTCCTTAGTAATCGATTTTAGCATACGTAATGCAATTCGCTGTGAAAAATCGCTTGCTCCAGCTGTTGTTAAATACACTAATCTTCCGACCCTTTCTATTTCGCCTGTATTCCAATAAATATAACCAATTCTTAATCCAGGTAATGAAAAAGTTTTAGAAAATGAGTCAATGATTATGTCACCTGGATAATATGGTCTTTCATTAAAATAGATTTCATGATAAACTGCATCATTTATTAATAATACTTTCCTGGATGCTAATTCATTCTCTAACTCTTTTAATTGACTAGAAGGAGGATAATAACCTGTTGGATTATGTGGATAATTTATTAGTACAGCTTTTGTATTATTATCTAGTTTATTAATAATCTCTGATACAATATCATGGGCTGTTGCATCGTAAAAATTAACTATTACATTGTTTATTTCAGCTTGCTCAAAGTAATGCGGAAAATATGGTTTTGGTAAAAGTATTTTTGACCCAGAAAACATCTTGAATACTATATAAAGTGCATGCGCAGCACTAGATGTAATTATGACTTTAGAAGGTTCTGCTGGTTTGCCGCTCCAAGCTTCTATAAAATGAGCTAATTCATTTTTTAATTCGCTAATTCCCGTGAACGGTGTATATATGCGTCCAGCATCAATTAAATCATTTAACGTTTCTTTAATAGGAAGAGGTGGTTCGTGTGATGGCGCACCAATATGAGCGTCAACAACATGAAAACCAAGTTTTCGAAGTCTATCACATTCATCAGAAATTGTTCTAATAGTAATTCTCTCAAAAGACATAAATCTCAAGTTTTAAAATGTTAAGTATAATATAAACTTAAACTTTATAACATATAGATCTAGAATTTTAATAAATATTATTTTTTAATGTCATACATTAAGGACTCTTATCAATAATTAGAGCATCATCTAGATTAGTTAATCATAAAATTAAACATAAATTCTTTTATTACTTATAAATAAATGTGAGAATTATGAGAGCTAAGGATCTCGTTCAAATGATTCGAAATGAGCTACAAAATGTTAATGAGATGATACTGAATCATCAATTTATAATAGATGCGGAGGAAGGTAAATTACCATTGGAGGCATTTAAAATTTTCGTGGTTCAGCAATATTACATCGTATCTCATGATGCGCGTAGCTTAGCATTAATGGCTTCAAGAGCAACTAACACTAAGGAGTTCGAATTTTTCTTAGAATTATCTAAAGGTGACATAGAAGCATTAAAATTACTAGAGAAAATGGGTCACGCATTAAATCTTACTACGTTTAAGAATATAGAACCCATACCTGAAGCCGTTGCATATACTCATTATTTAGCATGGTTAGCATTATATGGGAATCCAGGGTATCAAGCTATAGCATTAATAATTAATTTACCAGTATGGGGAAGTAATTGTAAAAAACTTTCATATGCTCTTAAGAATCGCTATAATTTATATGAAACTAGTTTTTTAGATCTATTTTCACAGCCTTATGAGCAAATAGAGAATAAAGGATTAAATATTATTGAAAATTACCTTGACTATTCTGAAGGTATGATAAGTGTAAGTAAGCTTATTCAAAAATATGAACTTATGTTCTGGGATGCGATTTATAAGGAGGCAAAAAAGATATGAGTCTTACAGAAAGATTGAGAGAAGATGCTGATTTTATATGGAAAAAGATTTTCGAGCATCCATTTGTAATTGAACTTTATGATGGTACATTACCTCTAGAAAAATTTAAATATTATATTATACAAGATTATAATTATCTTATAGAGATATCACGCTGTTTTTCAATAATATCTTCTAAGTCAGATTTTACAATAGCTAAATATGCACTTCAAATGGCTTACATGGATATGACAACAGAGATGGATAATTATATGAAATTACTGGGGGAGTTAGGATTAGATTTTAAGGATGTCGTAAAAATTGAACCGGCTCCTACAAATTTTGCTTACATGAATTTCCTTATAAGAATATGCTCTCTTGGTTCCCCAATAGAAGGTTTAGTGGCGTTGCTTCCATGTTTTTGGACATATAAGGAAATTGCAGAATACAATAAAGGGAGGCTTGTGCATAACACAAATGCTATCTACAAAAGTTGGGCAAATACTTATTTAAGTAGCGAGTATGAGAATTTGGTAAACATGTTAAAAAATATTATTGATGCATCCTCATACACTGGCTATGATAATTTAAAGAGGATTTTCATTCTTGCTAGTAAATATGAATATATGTTTTGGGAAATGGCATATACAATGGAGAAATGGAAAATATGAAAATAGGGTAAGTAATAAAATAATTTAACTACCACCCATCTTTTCTTTGAGTTTCTTCTTTACTTCATCCTCTAGTTTCTTGTTCTCTTCAACTACTTGCTTCCATTTTTCATAATCATTTCCTAGAATGTTCAGGATAGCTTGTTCAAGTAATTTTTGCATTTCTTTAATATCTCTTGTAACTAGAGCATCAACTTCCCAACTTTCGCTACCGAACTCTTTCTGATACCATTTATAACGGGGATCAGTTTCTTTAGCTGGGTTGGGTGGAAGATTATAATCAACGATTTGTTTTGCAGTTAAAGCAACTCGTACTTCATTTAAATCAAAGTGATGAAAAACTTTTAGTAGTGCCATGTAAAACCTATTAATATCCAAGCCTGATGGGTCATGGTCACTAATGACTAATGCCCAAATTTTATAACCCTTTTCTAATTTTTCTTTTATTTCTGGTGCTAGTTGCGAGACTCTTGTCCATACAGCTCCATATCCTTTAAAGCTTATGAGTGGTACATAATAACTTGCGCAGACCGAATTTATTTGTCCAAATAGTTCTCTTTTTTCTGTGAAGACGTATATGTATTTTCCAACTGCTTCCCATGGATCTTTACCCATTGGTGGTATCGTCTCTATGGCTTTCTGTACTGCTTCTTCTATGTTCGCTACACCCCAAAGTATTGGTTTATAAGAGAGTGATTCTGTCTCTGTAATCATGTGCCAGTCTATTATGCCCAGTATTCTGGTTTTTAACATGAAATCTACTAGTTTATTATAGTGTTTTAGGTCATTTCTGTAATCTGGGAGTTCTAATCCTACAAGATAATAATGTACTTGTCTTATTGTTACTGGTTGTTTGAGTTCCTCATATGCTTTTTTCACAAAATCTACGGCTCTTTTTTGCCATTCATATTTGAAATCTAAGTTTTTTCTTTTTGGTACTGCATACGTAACATCCTTAAGGCTTCTGCCATACATCTTTTGTAACCATTTTAGTGAATAGTTTGATTCAAGATGTTTTAATAGTTTTTCATTCACACTCACTTATATCACCTAAGAACAACATAACAAATTACTATTTAAAAATTCATTAGCGTTTGATAAATAATTTTATGCATGTTTTTAATAAAAACTAATTATTTAGTATTTATGGTTTAGGTGTTGGTACCTTATTTAAAATATCATCTAGAACTTTGCTTGGTGTTATGCCTTCAAACTCATATTCTGGGTTTAGAATAATTCTATGAGTTAGTGCATATTTTGCTACCTTTTTAACATCATCTGGTATAACATAATTTCTTCCATCCATAACCGCCCATGCGCGTGCTATTTTATATATTGCAATTCCTGCTCTAGGTGAGCCTCCAAGTTTTACTGCTGGATGTTTTCTAGTTTCTTCTACTATTGAAACTATATAGTCGATTATTGAATCATCAACGTGAACGTTTTTTGCACTATTTTTTGCACTAAGAAGATCCTCTTTTGTTGCTATTGGCTTTATTTCAGTTATAGCCTGTTCTATTTGATCAATTCTTTTTATTAATTCAATGAAGCCTTTTGTAGAAGGATAATTGACATCGAGTTTTATTAAGAATCTATCAAGTTGTGCTTCTGGCAATGGGAATGTTCCTTCCATTTCTATTGGATTTTGAGTCGCAATAACTATAAATGGTTCATTAAGTTTAAATGTATTTCCTTCTATTGTTACTTGTCTTTCTTGCATTGCTTCTAAAAGTGCACTTTGTGTTCTAGGAGATGCTCTATTAATCTCATCAGCTAAAAAGATGTTAGTAAAAATTGGGCCTTTTCTAATTTTAAACTCTCCAGATTTTTGATCATAAATAAACGCTCCAAGTAAATCACCTGGAAGTAGATCAGGTGTCATTTGTACTCTCTTAAAATCTAAATTAAACATGTATGCTATTGTTTTAGCGGTCATAGTTTTAGCAATTCCTGGTACGCCTTCCAAAAGGACGTGACCATCTGCTATCATTGATGCAATTATTAATCTTAACTCCATTTCTCTCTCAATAAGTATTTTTGAAGACTCACTTATGATTTCATTAAATGTTTTTAAGCTCATATCATTATCACTTATCATTATGCACTTAGTCTTAATAAATTTATGATAAAAGAAAAACAAATTTCGCCCTCAGAGCTTAAAAGAGGAATTGATGCAAATTAACTTCTAAAAAATTAAAACTTTATAATTTCTAAAACAAGGTTAATTCTTATATATCTTATTGTACAAAATATTACTGATAGCGCAATGAAATCGTTGATACCTTTAATAATAGTTATAATCTTAATAGGTGTACCATTTTTAAATTTTTCAACTACAAATAATGTTGTCTTGCAATATACTACAACAACTTCAACGTTTAATGAGGAAACACGACATAGTTATGAATTTCCAATATTACTTACTAATTCAACTGATTTTATGAGAAAGCTAATAGATCTTCTTAACATGATGAATCAATCTCAAAATCAATTATCTTTAAATGGAACATCACAAGTAGCTCAAACTCCAAATGATGTGGAGCGTCTTAATAATGATTTAAGTACTTTAATGGATAGTGGCCAGATAACAAATAATGATTATACTATATTACAATCAATATTAAGTAATACTACAGATTTAGGGCGTCTGCTTCAATTATTATCAAATGATAATTTAAATGATATAGTTAGTATGTTGCAAAAATTACAAAATACTAATGATCCAACACAGGCAAAACAGTTATATCAAAATATTTTGTCTACGATAAATGATAAGTATAAAAGTGGTAAGATGTCATTAACAGATTATATAGCAGCTCTTAAAGCATTGCAATCAATAGGTTTATCTAAAGATATTGATACAACAGAATTAAAAAATCTACTTAATGCAGCTGAACTGAAGTATCTTAATAATATGATGACATTACTTAAAAATACAAACGTAAAGATTCCACAATATAATGAACCACAAATATCCTTCAGTAAAGGCTCAATAGCACCTCCATCAAATTTAGTATTACAACCGATCTCTAATATTAATATGCTGCCAGGATTTACACCGCAAGTTAGTTTGCAATTTATTGAATTTTTAGTACTTCTAGGGTTAGTAATCGTACTCATGTCTATTCTAGTGTGGAGACGATCAGCTATATTATCAGGTATTATGAAAATATTTAGTTACGAGAAAGCGGTTACTCCTGCAGAGACGGATATTAACAAATATGGTGAATCTGTAAAACTTTATTGGAATGCTGTTAATGTTCTTTCTAAAAAGGTTCCTATTAACAATTATGAAACGCATAGAGAGTATGATTTTAAAGTGTCACAAGGTTTACCTGATCTTGCTAATGATTTTCATAAAATTGTTGTAGCATATGAATTAGAAAGATACGGTAACATAAAATCTGATACGCTTATAGAGGATGCTAAGAGGGCTTTCAAGAATGTGATTAATTTTCAATTAAAGTAAAGTGAGCTAATATGAATGCTGAGACTTTATTCTCAATTATAGAAAGGATACTTATGTTACCTTTACTTATTTTTATATTCGCATCATTTAGATTATCGGATATTTTACAGATTAATGTAATCATAAGTACGAGAACATGGATATTTTTAGAAATAGTTTGTTTAATCTTATTATTAATCGCTATCATAATTAATGATCTTATATTTTATGCGACAGGATTAGGATTATTTGTTATAGTAAGCAATTATGTTAACATAAATTCTTCATTTATTATCCTATTAATTGGAACTTTTATTGTTATGCTCATTTTAAATACTATTAAAACTGGCTGGAGAACTAAGCAACCTCACAATTTAGGTGTAATCAATGCTAATAATTTTTCTTTAATTGTTCTAATATTAGTTTTCATTATACTTTTTATACTGATCCCAATCTTAAATCTTAGCCTATCAAGCATGGTTATTAATCTCTTCCTAAGTATTCCATCGCCTGAAGATCCTGCACTTGTTCCTTTATGGAACTTTTTAACAGGTAATATTATTGGAAAAACTGTAATAATTATTATTGCAATAGCAATTACATATAAAATGCTTCAAGAGATTGGTAGTATAATATCAATGTATATTGTACCATCTAAAAGTGCTGTTTTAGAGGATGCAAGAGAATGGCTAATAAAAGAGACATGGTTAGAACCTGCATTCAAATATATAGGAAGCTTTGCAGAATCTGTTATAATAGCACCATTAATATATGTAATAATTATGACACTAATAGGCATTATTTCTACAAAACTTTCTAGTATCACGATTATTAATCCATTCATATTAAGTATTGTTAATTTTATTATTGCTATGATAGTATTTTTTGTTGTTTGGTATTTTATATCTAAGTTAATGTCTTTTGAACCTATAAATCCAACACTTAAACCTATATTAATTACGGGCATTACTGTAATTCTAATATATTTGGTCATTTTTATAAAATACTCAATATTAGTTAATCCGTTTAATCCTACACCAGTACCTCTTGATTCTTATATAATGGATACATATATATCATTTTATACTACTTTATTTATTATGATCCAATGGATACTAATATTAATGGGTGTAGCACCATGAAATCGCATATAAGATCGTCAGTCAGATGGTGGTTATACGTAGTTTTAGGAGTTGTATTACTGTTCCTAGCCATATACATTCTTCTTTTATCCATTGGATTAATGGAAAGAGCTTTTATTGCTACATCACTTCTCTCAACACTAATAGGATTTACCCTGCTTTCTGCATCACTTTATCTTCTTAAGCTCTCTGCATCAATATATGCTGTAGAGAGGGAGCAGACTAGTGAAAAATAAACACGATCTAAAGCCTAAAAAAATATCAATGGTAAACAAAAGGATTATGTTAACTTTGCTTTTAATAGGTTTTATAGCTATGATTGAATACGGGCCCCCTGCAATACCATTAGTTGAAGGGCCATCACCATTTAACTCAGGAGCATTAGGCACATCTAAATTTGTGCAACTTCTTGTCTCAGAAGGTTATAATGTAATACCAGTAACTAATTGGAATAAGGTGAGTAACCTTTTAAACATACAACAGTGTAATGAAGTGCTTATAATAATTATATCACCTGAATTATCATACAATAATTCAGAATTATTATCAATTAAAAATATCATGAATTCATGTAATAACGTTTCTTTCATTATAGCAGATGAAGGTTCGTATGGCAATCAAATTTTAAGTATGCTTAATTCTGGTACTCGAATTATTGCGTCAAAGAGAATTTTAGAGCCTACTGGCGATCCATATCCTTATGCTGAACTCAAAACTCCGTCAAATCACATGTATTATTTACGATTAGATAAAGCTGCGCCATTACAAGTTAATGATGGTGAAATAATGGGCATTGCAGAAAATTTACCAGTTGCATCGTATCAAATAATCAATAAATCTAGAATATATGTTATTGGAGATGGATCAATTTTTCTTAATCAAGTATTAAATCTCCCAGAAAATGTTTCATTACCTTACAAAAATTTCGCACTTCAGCTTGTAAGTGATCTAACTAATAAACAATCTATAATATTAGTTGAGGCATCAAAATATATTAGTACAAGTAACCCCCAACAATTAATTCTAAGTAGCGGTTTAAACATATTAAACAATCCTGAATTATTCTTATTATTACTTTCAAGAATATTACACCCTAGATTCTGGGCGCCATCATTATTCAATATTATAAATTCATATATTAAGAATCTTATTTCATCACCACTCACAAGGATATTAATTGCTCTGCTCCTAGTCTTCTTTAGTTACTGGTTTATTTCTAGATATATTGGTAAATCAGTACATGATCTTAAGTTGGAGGATACGAGCGAAGTGGATGTTATTGTTGATACTCAAATTAGAAGAACATTGTTAGGTAAGAAGATAAAAGTGAGTAAGAATGACTTTATTGCATTATATGAAGTCATGGATCAAGTTATTATGAAAACAGTGGGGGTTAGAATTAGTGAGCCTGATGCTATTAGAATGCTCATAACACATGGTATTGAAGAGAAGATGGCTAAAAAATATGTGAATGATATGAATAAACTCTACATGAAAATTACTAAAAGGAAATTTAGACCAATTGTCATTTCATGGAATAAAAAAATTACCGAAATGATAAAATTATCAGAAAAAGTTCTCAATACATTTGGATCCACTCTTATAGGAGAAAAAGGTATTGAATATAAGATAAGATATGGAAAATTTGAAACTACGAAGGAGGAGTGAGTAAATGATCTATGAAGATAGTAGAGTAAAACCAACAAGAAGAATTTTTGCTATTACTATTTTAGGATTCTTTTTGATTATCAGTGATATTTTTTGGAGAAATAATTTAATGTACTTGGGGATATTTTTCATATTTTTAATTCCTTTATCAAAAAATTATGTTGAGACTGCCAGAAATATAATAAAAAGAATTAAGATAAATGTTGAAGCTCTAGGAAATATTGAAGGAAAAGAAATTACAATTATACACAGAATTCATAACACATATAATATGCCAGTATTTCCATTAGAGTTATCATTAAAGTATCCCTCATATTTTAAGTTAATAAAAGGTTCACCTGGAGGAATCTTCTTACTGTTGCCAAAGGGTTACATAAACTATAAAGTATCATTTCTTGGAAGGATTGGTGAACATGAAATCGGACCATTAAGGGCTGTTATAAGGGATCCATTAGGACTTTTTCGTGTTGAAACTGTTTTAAATAATAAATTTACTATTAGAATTTATCCAAAAAGTGAAAATGTAAGAGTTGCAAGATTAGTTGTTCAGGCACGTACAGTTGGCTTATCTAGAACACAAAGTAAGGGTACTGGTATTGAATTTTATGATGTAAAAGAATTTCAAGAAGGTGATGAACTAAGGCGTGTTTATTGGAATGCTGTTGCTAAATATAATAAGCTTTATGTTAAAGAATTTGAACGTGAAATAACGCTTAATATAATGTTAGTACTTGATGCATCAAGAATAATGTTCATAGGTAACTGGGGACAAACACCATTAGAACAAGGTGCGCGAACATTTTCCAGTATAGCTAAATACGCAAGTATTAGAGATGATAAAATAGGTCTTTTGTGGTTTTCAGAGAAACATCTCAATATATCACCTATGAAAAGAGGTAGAGTAGAGCTCACAAATATTATCAAAATACTTAGCAGTATTAGATGGGATATGTTAACATTTAATGACTATGACAGAATTAATGCCCTTAATAAAGCAGCGCGAGAGCTTGTAAAAAATTTGAGTAGAGATAAAAATATTATAATTTTCTTTACAGCGCCAGGAAATAAGGATTATGTTGATACTCTCATTAAACATTTATTGGCATTAAAAAATAGAGGTAATGATGTTTATGTAATAATTCCGTTAACAGTAGCATATGAGGCAACAACAATTGCTGAATGGCAGACAATAATTTACAGGCTTAGATCACTGGACAAATTAAAAAGCGATTTAGCATTTGCTTCAACATTAAGAAGCAAAGGAATACCAACTATAGCTGTTGGTCCAAGAGACATAACACAGAAAGTAATAAATCTATTAGAAATCATGAGATCATCAATGGGATAGGTGAGATATCCTGTCTTAAAGAGTGAAATATGAGCTGATGGCTTAATAGCATAAGATATGTAGGAATTGTTTAAAAGTTTGAAAGGATGAGTTTATAACTTTTAAGATTCACTTAAGGTTATTCTTTTAAACTATTAATTATTTCTACGCTTCTGCTGGCACCTATTCTTGTAGCTCCTGCTTTTATCATTGCTATTGCTTGTTCAGCTGTACGAATCCCACCTGAAGCTTTTATTCCAATGCGCTTACTAACTGTTTTTCTTATTAATTCTACATCATGGACTGTAGCACCACTAGTTCCGAAACCAGTACTAGTTTTGACAAAATCTGCTCCAGCTTCTTCTACGATTTTAGATGCAATTATTTTCTCTTCATCAGTTAGATAACATGTCTCTATTATAACTTTAACGAGCGCATTATATTTGTGCGCTATATTTACTACATTCTCAATATCTTTTCTGACTATATCATATTCATGGTTTTTTAAGGCGCCTATATTAATTACCATGTCTACTTCTTTAGCTCCTAATTTTAAAACATGTTCTGCTTCAAATGCCTTTACTTCTGGTAGGGTAGAACCAAAAGGAAATCCGATTACACTTACAACTCGTATTGCAGTATTTTTTAATAATGATACTGCTAAACTAACATAAGTGGGATTCACTACTACAGAATAAAAATTATACTCTATTGCTTCTTTACATAATCGTTCAATATCTGATTTTGTAGCTTCTGGTCTTAATAATGTGTGATCAATCATCCTGGCAAGTTGTTCACGGGTTATTTTAATATCTTGTTGTGAATTCATAAATTCTCAATCTCTAATGCGATTATTAATATTTAATACTAATGCTCGACCTGTAGTATTTCTTTTTCAATTTCTTCTATATCTTTTTGAGTATCTATTGATCTCCAAATGACGTTTTTAAATTTCACTGCATTAAGCTTGTTTATTTTAGCTAATTCTGGGAATGTTGTCCGTTCTATATCTCCTTTATCAGGTAGATACTTGAATATGCTTGGTTTGAAGTAATATACACCGGCATTAATCCAATAATCTAGTTGTGGTTTTTCTATGAAATTCTTAATGTAACCATCATTGGTTGTCTCAACTATGCCATATGGGCTTTTTAATGGAACTAATGCTATTGTACCTATTATCTCGTTAGTCATATTTTTTATTAGATCTAATGGATTAAGATTTGTTATTATATCCCCGTTAATTGTAAGAAAACCTTCTTCATTCTCCAATAATGCGGCAGTATTTTTCAGAGCACCACCGGTACCTAATGGTTCATCTTCAATAGAATAGTATATTTTCGCACCAAACTTAGAACCGCTTCCAATAATTTCAAGAAACTTTTCTTTCATGTAACCCGCACATACTATAAATTCTTTAATGTTATGGTTCATAAGCCAATTAATTTGCCATTCAATTATAGGTCTTCCCCCAACTTCAACGAGTGCTTTAGGACGATTATCAGTAAGAGGTCTTAACCTTTTACCATAACCACCAGCAAGTATAACTGCCTTCAAAAATATCCACCACTAAATAAAGTATCTTAAATGTCTATAAATCTAACGGTTGATATTTATATAATATTATAATTATATTTTGCTTAAAATTTGTTTACTTAAACGAACACGCATTCACAATATTAACATAATAATGGATCATTAATAATTTAAATAAAAGATAAATTAATGATTCTCTACCTTGGAAACATAAATCTTCTTACTTTAACTACGAAAAAATTAACTAACCCTCCATACAATATGCTCACTGAAGAGATAATTACTTATAAAACCTAAAATTATACCTAAAATATTTGAGGCAAGATAGTGAAAACCTAAAGCAGTAAAGACCATCAACCCAACATAGTTCATTACTGCTCCTAGAGCAACACTCATATGATATTTAAGCAGACTTTTCAAATAACCACTAACTTTTTTGGATTCGCGTGTTTTAAAAGTCCATAAATTATTTAACATATGATTACTTATAATAGAGACTTCTATCGCTATTGGACTAGCATAAAAAATCTTTAAACCACTTTCAACTAAATAATAAAGAATACTTTCATTCACTAAAATTCCTGAGGCCCCAACTGTCATAAATTTTATTATTCTATACTCATTTAGTTTAAGTATTAATTTTAAGTAATGTAACATTTCATTAAAACTAAGCTTGCTCTCACCTTTTTTACGCTTGTTAAATGTATACGGAATCTCTACAATTTTAATGTTATTACCTTTTATGTAATGTAATAATTCTAAAAGTACTTTATAACTACGCGTACTAGGTTTAAAATCTTTAATAGATAATCTTTTGAAAGCAAAAAAACCTGAAAGAGGATCTTTAACCTTTTTTGTTTCAGGTAAAAGCAAGTGTGCTATGAAAGTTGCACCTTTACTTATTATTTTCCTATAAGTACTCCATCCCTCAATATTACTCCCCTTTACATATCGTGAAGCTATAGCAAGATCAGCCCCATTCTCAAGTGCATTATAAAGATCAGCTAATTTTTCGGGCGGATGCTGTAAATCAGCATCCATTATAACCATATAATCACCTGAGGCAACTTTTATACCATCAGCTATAGCTGATCCAAGACCCAATTTTCCAGATCTTTTTAAAACTTTTATATTACCATATTTCCCATTTAATTTCATGGCTTCTTCTGCTGTATTATCAGGACTATTATCATCAACAATGATTATTTCAATATTAAGTTTTAATGATTCTAATCTTTCAATAAGTTCTGCAATATTTTCCCTTTCATTGTAGGTCGGCACTATAACGCTGATACGCTGCAAATTAACCACAATTATATCATATCAGTACCCTTTTAAAATATAACTCTGACATCTCTAAAAATAGACCAAGATTACAAATTCTTAATCAAAATTTCTAAATGCAAAAATTATTAAATCTTCTATGGAATTATTACAATTCTAAATGCTTATTTACTATTATAAAATCTGAATAAATAAGTTAGCTTTAAGATATTACAGGTTAACTTTATATACTTTGAGTTTAAATTTTATAAGTGGTGGTATTATGCCTGAAAAATCTTTAAAAGAAAGCAAAACTTATGAAAATCTCAAAACAGGTTTTCAAGGAGAATCTATGGCAAATAGAAGATACCTCTATTATGCACGATTAGCCGAAAAATTAGGTTTAAGCGATATTGCAGAAATTTTTAATAAAACTGCTAATGCGGAGACTGGCCATGCATTTGGGCACATGAACTTTCTTAAAGCTGACCCGGTAGTAGGTATAGAACTCAATTCTATTGAAGATGCTTTAAGAGCTGCAATACAAGGTGAAACTTATGAGTGGACTCAAATGTATCCTGGTTTTGCAAAAATTGCTAGGGATGAAGGATTTAATGAGATTGCTGAATGGTTTGAAACTTTAGCCAAGGTTGAGCGGCATCATGCTAGACGATTTGATGAGGCGCTTGAGAAACTTTTAAAATCAAAGGGTGTAAAGACTGAGATAGAGGATGAAGTATTAGTCCATTAATGGTGTAATTTATGAGTGTTTTTACTGTTAATGAATTTCTTTTGCCAGATCAGTATGAAAATGTTAGAATGGAAAAAATCAAAGAGATTGCTAAAATAAAGAGTTTAAGGCGTGTTGATTATGGAGACCGTCTTAGTTTTCTTTTTGAGAATCGAGACACTGTAAAACATCAAATACAAGAAACTATTTATCTTGATGGTCTTACAAATACTGAAGATATAGAGGATGTAATTAGAACTTATGAACCAATGGTACCACGTGGTGATGAAATTAGCTTGACAGTTTTTATAAATATTTATAATGATAATGAATTAAGAGAACTATTACCGAAGTATAGAGGGATAGAGAATTCTATACGTATAAAAATAGATGATAAAGAGATAAATGGATCAGTAATTTATCCAGAAAAAAGTAAATATACTACTCGAAGTATTCATTATTTAAAATTTAAACTTGATAATGATGATAAAAATCGTATTGCAAGGAATTACAAAATGTACATTGTGATTAATCATCCGCAAATACAGGTTGAAATACAGATTCCTCAAAAAGTAATTGATTCCATTATTAAAGATCTCCATTAATTTTTTATTTTTCTTATACTTCTTTTATAAGGATAAGATTTTATAGATGTTTTTATAAAGTTTTTGTGAGTGATAAGCATGCCAATATCAGATCCAGAAAAATTAATGTTAGCGCAGATGTATAGGTTAAATTATAAAATTTGTAGGCGGTGTGGTGCTCATAATCCAATGAGTGCTGAACGATGTAGGAAGTGTAAAAGTACTTCTTTAAGAGTGAAGCATAAGGAGATAAAGAAAGTTTAGATTTCTCTTTTAGGATGTATTTTACTAAACATAAGGTTATAAGTATTTATATAATAGTTATAAATTTGTGTAATATGTCAAAATTTTATAACATTATTGAATTTATAAGTGTTTTAAAGAATATTCCGCGAATTGGGTGGGTGCAGCGAGGTGTTCCAATTGCATTATGTGAGTCTGTAGCAGAGCATATTTTTGAAGTTTCTAGTATTTCTCTTATGTTTTCACAAAGGCTCATAAATTCTGGGGTGCAAATTGATGTATCAAAGGTACTTTCTATGAGTATAGTTCATGATTGGGCTGAAGCTGCAACTGGTGATATACCTAAATCATTAGGTAAATATTTTCCAAGCAACATAAAAGAAAATATAGAAATGATGATACTTTCAGATATGTTAAAAGATGAGGCAGATGCTCTTAAGAGATTTTTCGCAGAGTATTTAGAGAGAAGTAGCATTGAAGCTAGAGTAGTAAAATTAGCTGATTATCTTTCTACAATTTTGCAAGGATATAGATACATGCTGGCAGGTTATAATGTTAGTGATATAGTTAATAATAGCATTTCTGAAGCATTAAAAATTGTTGAAAAAGGAGAGCTAAGTGTGCTGAAACCTTTAATAGAAGAATTAGTAAATAAATTTACTCCAATATGAAACATTCTATTTGTCTTCATGAAATGATTATTAAACAGCGTGTTAAGATACAGAAAAATATAGATGAGTGTATAGTTTATTTTGAGTATGGTAGTGAGTACTATGTATCCTTCAAGAGTTATTATAGGTGTTCCTGAAGCTCGTCTTAAATCTGCATATGGGCGAGATTCATGGTTTATTTCTGAAGTAGAAAAGATTACTGGCACTAAAATTACAATAGATCATAATGCTGGTAAAATTATCATTGATATTAATAAAGATGCTAAACAAAATGACATAATAAGAGCTAGAGAGATGATACAAGCATATGCATATGGATTTGACCCAAATGATGTTTTAAGATTACGCGATCCAGACGTTTTCATGGAGGTTATAAATCTTAAGGATTACTTACCATCAAATGATATAAGTAGAGTAAAAGGGAGAATTATTGGTGTGAATGGTAAGACTAAATCTGCGATAATTGAATTTACTGGTGCAGTAATTAGTATTAGTGATAATGAGATAGCTATAATAGGTAATTTTGACCAATTACAAGCTGCTAAGCGAGCTATAGAAATGTTAATAGATGGATCACCACATACTGTAGTTTATAGGTTTTTAGAACGTTTCAGATCATCTCAAAAAATAAAAGTATTAAAAAATCTTGGGGGTAGAAAAAATGATTGACGAAAAATATGAATCAATTTCACCAGCCGATTTTTTCTATAGAAATAAGGAGATTGCAGGTTTTGATAATTCAGCTCGCGCAACATATACTATCCTTAGAGAACTACTTGAGAATTCTTTGGATTCATGTGAAAATAATGGTGTGTTACCTGATATTGAGATACGCATGGTGCGAATTGATGATAATGATGACAAGTTTATTAATAAATCAACAGAAAATGGAGAATTACTCAAAATTCGTGTTATAGATAATGGTGGCGGTGTTCCTCAGGAACATATTCCATTAGCATTTGGTCAGGTTTTTTATGGCTCTAAATATAGATTAAGACAAGCTCGAGGATTGTTTGGATTAGGTGGAAAAATGGCAATATTGTATGGTCAAATAACGGCTAATTCTACAGTTGAAGTAGCCTCAGCACAAATTGGTTCAAAAATAATATACTATTATGAACTAATGATAGATATAACAAAAAATAAACCAATTCAACTTAAGAAAAAGATTGTTGAGAATCTTGATGGATGGCATGGAACAATGATTAGTTTTTCATTTGTTGGTGACTACTATAAGGCTAAAAATCGCATGATAGAATACCTTTGGCAAACATCAATGATTTTACCCTATGCATCAATTAAATTCATTGATCCTGATGGCGTTTTATATACTTTTGAAAGGAAAACTGAGATTATGCCTCAGAGGCCTCGTGAAGTATTACCACATCCACACGGTGTGGATGTAGAATTATTAAAACGATTAATTACAAGATCTAAAGGTATGACACTCAAAGAATTTCTAATAGAAAACTTTCAAAGAGTTGGCTCTAAAAAAGCAGATGCGTTTTTAAATTATGCAGGTTTTCAACCAGAATTACGTGTCGAGAAACTAACACAAGATATGATAGTAAAGCTTTCAGTAGCAATGAAAAACTTTAGTGGATTTTTACCTCCAGATGCTTCTGGTCTCTCACCGATAGGTGAAAAACTTTTAAAAATTGGTATTAAAGAATCGTTAAATGCAGAATTTGTCCACTCAGTTCAAAGACCTCCATCTTCTTATGAAGGACACCCCTTTATCGTTGAAACCGCAATAGCTTATGGTGGTTCAATTCAACCTGCTGGTGAAGGCGAGATTAATCTTTACAGATTTGCCAATAAAATACCCTTACTTTATGATGTATACAATGATGTGTCAATGAAAATTATTAAACATATAGATTGGAATAATTATAAACTCAAAATTTATAACGAACCAGTAGCATTCTTTGTTCACATATGTTCTACTAAAATTCCTTATAAAACAGTAGGCAAAGAATACATAGCTGATCAACCCGAAGTTGCACGAGAGATAGAACTTGGACTAAGAGAAAATGCCAGACACTTATCAGCCTATTTAAATAAAAAGCGCATCGAGGAAATAAATCGTAATAGATTGAATACGCTAGGTAAATACTTAAAACTTATTGCAAAATACTCTTCAGAACTTTCAGGATTACCAGAACCAACTAATCTTCCTGCAGAAATTCCAACGGAAGAGGTGATTAGATAATGAGCATGACAGAAGGCAGAACACATATTTCAGAAAAATTAAAGAATCTTGGATTACAAATATATAAACAAATAGAAGCTGGAGAATATCCCAGAATAAAATTACCTATTAGAAGTGTATCTAATATAATATATGATCCTGAAAAAGGAGTTGTAAAACTAGGAGAAAAAACTGCTATAAGAAGTAGTGCAAACATAAGACAATCTAAAGCATTTGCAAGATTAATGTGGGTTGCAGCCTTTGCTAAAACAAATCTAGTGGATAAAGGTAAATCATGCAGTCTTAGAGATTTATATTATCACTCATTTAATGAAGAAGCAATAAAATTTGAAGAACAGGATGAATCAGATAATGTGGTTGTTGAGTTAGAGAGCATACTCGGTGTTCCACGCGAGACTTTTAATATTTTACCTGAGGAAAAGAGTTCAATATTCGGTGATTTAACAATAGAGTATACAACACCTGAAAGTCATGCAGGACTCAGAGTTAATCTGACCTCGGATCCTGATGGAAAGAATATAGGACTTTCTATTGCTACAGCTAAATTCATTGAAACTAGTGCTAAAATGGTTATAGCGGTTGAAAAAGGCGCAATGTTTAGAAGATTCATAGAAGAAGGATTATATAATAAACTAAACGCAATACTTATCGATACTGGAGGACAAGCTCCCAGATTTACTAGAATTGTTATAAGAAGGTTACATGAGGAATTAGGACTACCAGTTTACATACTCACTGACGCTGATCCATGGGGCATGCATATAGCACGAGTGATAACATCAGGCTCAGCACAAGCAGCACATATACCATTCCTAGCAACACCAAATGCTAAATGGGTTGGTATTTGGGCAACAGACATTAAAAAGTATGAGTTACCAGCCCTTAAATTAAATGCAATAGACTTACAACGTCTAGCAACGTTAGAGAAAGACCCAAGATATAATGAAGGAATATGGGCGGAACAGCTCAGAGCATTTAAAAAAATAGGATTAAAAGCTGAACTTGAAGCATTTAGTAAATATGGATTAACGGCAATTATTGATCGGTATATTCTAAAGAAGATAAAAAGCATGGAGAAAGATATTAATTGATCCTTTCTGCATCCCAAGAGATAAAACAATTTTTACAAAAATAACATGTAAACAGAATGAAAAACATATATCATAGTTAATGTTTATTAAATCCTATATATTCAAATTCTTCATTATATAATGAACAGCTAAATTTATTTATGTATTAAAAATATTTTAAATGCAATGACACTAAAAACTAATCCATTTTGTTTAGATGAACCATTACTTTGGAATTATGAAAATACTAAATTCATAAGTAGAAAGATTGGCATGATAATACACCATTCTAATAAAAACTTTATATTAGATATTTCTGAAATTGCTAGACTAGCAGGATTACCAATAACAACAACACACGAACATTTTAAGAAACTTATTCGTATAAAACTCATAATACCGCGTTCATATATCAATTATAGAAAATTGGATTTAGTGCATGTGCATGTATTTTATAAAGATCCTAAAATAAATATGATAGACAAAAAGATTGGTATAACTGATTTTTGGACATATTATGCAAAATTTTATAGTTGTAGTGAATCTGGCATTTATGTTAGATACTTAATACCATTAAAATATGTTAGTCAATTATTAATGTTCATTGATAAGATAAAAACTGCCGGTTATATTAATGATTATGAAATTAAAGTAAGTGAGTATTATTTAGAGAATCCAATAACTTTTGATTGGTATGATTTTAGTAGTCGTAAATGGATTTTTAAATGGGATTTATGGTCAGATGAAATTGATAAAGCGTCAAGCGAATTTGAATTTGCTGATCCTAAAACAGTTTATGAGCTTGATGAAATTGATCTAAAGATTTTGGAAAATCTTGAGAAAAATCCTTTAAATGATTTAAGTGACATAGCTAGATTAATTGGTGTAACACCTCAAATAGTACATTATCATTATCACAAACATTTAATTACTAACAAAATTCTTCTGGGATTTTACATGGATCTATATCCATTTCCATATAAAGCGTATGGTCAGAGAGTTTCAAGCTTTTACTTAGTTAATATTATGTTTGAAAATAATGGATCATTAGCACGATATATGAATTCTATTAGAGGAAAAACATTAGTTAAATCAGTATGGAAAAATCTTGGAGAAGATAGTCTATTAATTGCAGCATATCTGCCATCAGGTGAAGCTACAAAATTATTAGATTTTATACTTAACATGAAACAAAAAGGACTTGCAAAACATTATAAGCTGGTATTATTAGATCTAGAGACAGTAAAACGCAATATAATTCCCTACAACCTTTATAATATTAGCACAAAAGAATGGAAGTATAATATTAAAAGCTATTTAACTGAAATCGAGAACCTATCAGATGATCACTCTATCAATGAATAAGTACAGAAATGAAAGGAAACATCTTTCTCTAAGCTAAATATGTATCTGTTTAAAGAATTTTCAGTTAAAATGATTAACATTTATTTAATTATTAATATACTACATGGTGTTCCATTTACTACTTTATTTACGAGTCCTGATCCTATACCTTTTATACCATGCGGCTTATCAGAGCCTATTACTATTAAATCATAATCTCCATTTTCAGCCTCAGTAAGTATCGCGTTTGCTGTAGAACCTACAATGATTTTTGTTTCTAGATTAACATTTATACCGCTTTCTGTAACTATTTTTTTACCCCATGTAAGTATTTCATATGCCCGTTTTAAGTCCATAATTTCTGAGTTTTTGGACATGGTGATTGATGGTGTTACAGCTGAAAGTGTATCATAACGTGGTGTTATTGAACGTAATATTGCAGGTTCAACAACGTGAACAAGTGTTAAAAGTACATTTTCGGTAGTCTTTATTATATCTAGAACAGCTCTAATTGCTTTTTCTGAATATTCTGAACCATCTATAGGAACTAATATCCTTTTAAACATATCACTTAAATGTTATTAATTCATCTTAATAAGTATTTTTAATTTTGTCTAATTATTTTTGTTCTTATGATGCATCTTATCGGTAATTTTTATGAATTCACTAAATATTGTTTCATGAAAACGTATTACATCATTTACTTTAAAAAACATTGTTGCTGCTACGGCTCTACCTACAGCTGAAATGAGATATGTATATATTAATCCATTACGTAATCCAAATTTTTCTATCATTGAATTACCTAAATAACCACCCAGTAGGGATCCAAATAAAGCGCTGGTTCCGTTTACTGTATTGTACAATGCTATGTATGAAGCTCTTTCTGCTGGATCTGATACATCAATTACATATGCAAAGAAGGCAACATTGCCCATTGCTATAAGTATTCCAGTAAAGAAGTTTGATCCATAAAGTAAATACATATTAGGCGTAAACGCATATACTAAAGGTACTGAAACTAGTCCAAAACGATTTATTAAAATTAATGGTTTTCTTCCAACTCTATCGGTTAATTTTCCTACGTAATTTTGTGAGATTAATGTAGAAAAGCTACCTATAACCGAGAGTATGGCTATTTCAAGTATTGTTGCGTTGAGTAATTCGATAGTAGTAATATTAAAGAGCGGCCATGATATAGCCATCATGAAATTTGATACAAAAGATGCTATTATAAAGGTTTTAAAAGTTTTGTTTTTAAGAGGTGAGAATAAGTTATACTTAAAAATATCTGAAATTTTTACATACCTATTTTTTGGTTTGTCTACATTTTTTATCTTTAATATAATTAATGATCCTATTATACCGGTAATAGTGGCTATGAGGAATGGTATAATAAATATATCAGAAGTTAATGATAACTGCATTAAAAAACCTGAGATTAACGTCGCTAATAAAGAACTTGCAGCGCCTATTGTATTAAGCATCCCTATAATAGCTCCACGTTGCATAGTTGGTGAAAGATCTGCAATCAATGCAGAAAAAGCTGGAGCTATCATAGATCCTAAAAACGATTGTATCCCTATAACTAATATGAATAATGTTGGAGATCTAATGCCTATCATAAAAGCCCAAAGTATTGATGATAAAATACCACCCACTACAATAAAGAGTACTCTCCTTCCAGTAATATCACTTAATCTACCCCAAAACATTTGGGCAGCATTCGGAAAAAAGTTTGTAACAGCTTGAAACCAACCTAAGTCTGATGCAGAACCACCAATCTTAATGAGATATACGCTTAAAAATGGGGATGTTGTGCCATTTACAAATTGATTAAATAACTGGTTACTATACAGAACTTGAAGTGCTTTTTTTGTATCGTCTTTTTTAATGGATTCTTCCTTAGTTGGTTTAATGTTAGCTTTTTCTGAATTATCTTTTAATACTATGCTAGTGTCCTTCATAGTAGTATAACTTTTTAAATTAATCTAGTATATATATTTTTAGTTATTACAAAAATATGCGCATAAGATTTTATGTGTTTATTTCTTGTAATTTGAGTATTTTTTGTGTTTCTTCAACTGGATTTAATGCTGTTGTTATTGATCTACCAATAATTTCAAAATTGGCACCAACTTTTAATGCAGATCCAAATGGTGCCCCTTGCGCACCCACACCAGGTGATATTATTAGAGCGTTAGGAATTTCCTTTCTGAGATGTTTTATTATATCTGGATATGTTGCTGGAGCTACAAAGTTAGTAATACCAGCAATCTGTGATATTTTTATGAGAATATTAACATTCGAATTAATTAAATATGAGTCTTTATGAGTCATTCCTATTAAAGAGAATACTGAAAGATGCTTAGCTAATGCTTTTAATGATTCTGAGCCCACGAATGCATGAGCTATTATCGCATCAAATCCAATATTTTTTATTGTTTTTGCTATATTTTCATTGGTTTCTGGTATATCAGATGCTTTTAAATCAGCAATAAAAATAGCATCATTTTTATAGTTTATTATTATGTTTTTCATATTATCGGCTCCAATACTAATTAATAATGGAAGACCAATCTTAACACCAGCAACATACTTTATTATGCTGGATAATATATTAAGCGATTCTACTTTGTCTAGCGCTAAAATTATTCTACTTTTTTTAAGATTAGACAGTTCACTAATTCTTTCTTTAATATTATTTATAGCCATTATATTCACCTCTATACTTAAATTTTAAATATTATTAGTTTGTAATTAAGGTTGGGCTTTGTGGATATAACACTTGAGATAAATTTAGCGGGTCTTAGATTAAAAAACCCAATTATGCTTGCTTCTGGGATTATGGGATCATCAGGATCATTACTAAAGCGGATTGCAAAATCTGGTATTGGAGCTGTAGTCACTAAAACTCTTACTGCTGAACCTAGAAAAGGTTATGACCCACCCATAATTTATTCCACAAGATGCTATACTTTAAATGCTGTTGGTTTGGCAAACCCCGGTATTAAAAATTTTAAAAATGATATACAAGAGGCTAAAGAGTGTAATATTCCAGTTATAGTAAGTTTAGCTGGTAACTCTCCTGAAGAATTTTCATGGATGGCAGGTTTGGCGCAAGATTATGGTGCGGATGGGGTTGAGCTTAATTTATCATGTCCTCATGTTAAAGGACTTGGTACGGAATTGGGTGATGATCCTGTAATGGTTGAAAATGTAGTACGTTCTGTTAAAAAGAGTGTAAAAATACCAGTTTTTTCTAAGCTTACACCTAATACATCTGATATATTAATACAAGGTTTCTCATCAGTAAAGGGTGGTGCTGATGGATTAGTAGCTGTAAATACTCTAAGAGGAATGGTTATAGATGTTGAATTAAAGGCTCCAGTTCTTAGTAATATTTATGGCGGTGTGTCTGGAAGGGCGCTTCATCCAATTGCTGTCTATTCTGTATATAGGTTAAGTAGCAATATTAATGTTCCAATAATAGGTGTTGGTGGTATAGAGACATGGAGGGATATTATTGAATTCATACTAGCTGGGGCTACTGCAGTTCAAATTGGTACTGTTTTAATTTCTAATGATCCAGAGATAATAGTTCCTAAATTAATTAAAGGTATTACTAACTACATGAAAAGACATAATTTTACTAATATAGAATCAATGCGTGGAATAATTCATAAAAAGAGGTATTTTGAGAATTAATTTTCAACAGCCTTTATTTTGCTCTCTAATGTTATGTTTTTATCTCTTCTATCATCTATTCTTATTTCTGTTACTATCCTTTTTATTCCTAATTTATATAATTCTTCATGAATCTCACTAATTATTGAAGCTAATTCAGTGAAATCATTTACTTCAACACTTGTTGAAAATGGTCCTATAATGAATTTTACATGCCTCTTTTTTAATACATTGATGGCAAGTTTTATGTATTGTGAGACGGAAGTTGAGCATGTGCCTATGGGTGAAATATGTATATCCGCTAATAGCATGTTACATCGATATAATATAATCTTTCTAAGTAATAACTTTAAAGTTCTAATACATGTTTTCCTTTGACTGAAAAGATATTATCACTGTCATAGGCTAGTGAGCCTCGTATAAATACTTTTGTTGGCCAACCTGTTAAGGACCAATTTTCGAATGGTGTATATTTTGCTTTACTTAAAAATTCTGATGCTTTTACTGGTTTCCAAGTTTTAAAATTTATTATAGTGAGGTCAGCATAGAAGCCTTTGGATATGAGACCCTTATTTATTCCCAAATATTTAGCTGGATTAGTACTCATGGTTTCTATGATGCGATTTAATGAAATTGTTCCTTTTATCCATTGGGTTATCATGAGTGGTAAAGCTATTTCAAGACCTGGAAATCCAGGTGGAGGATTTTCTGATAATTTCTCATTAAGTGCGTGCGGTGCATGATCAGTTGCAATAAAATTTATTAATCCGCTAATTAGAGCATTATATAATGCTATTTTATCATCCTGTGATGCAATGGGCGGTCTTACATATTTCATACCATTAGGTAAATGAATAACATCATCTGTTGAAAGAAGCAAATGATGTGGTGTAATTTCTATAAAAATATTATTACTTGTATTTCTTATTATAGTTAATGATTCTTTACGTGAAATATGCACAAACCTTAGGTTGATACTCTTAGGTTTTTTGGATAATACGTATTTTACAGCAAGTGGTTCATCTCCAATGTTAAACTCAGCATGTACTGCAACTTTTATGTTCAATTTTGATGCTATATTGAATATCTCATCTATTCTTTTTAAATCATTTGGATATAATTTGATTGCTATAATTTTCTTAGCCACTTTCTCTAATTCAGATAAATTATCCGGAATACCAAAATGAATTCCGTAATCAACATACGATTTTGACTTAAGATCTTCTAATCTTTGTTCTAATCGTAAAATAGTATTAAGAGGAGGTGAAGTATTGGGCATCTCTATTATTGTCGTGTATCCTCCTTTTATAGCAGCTTTTGTTCCACTTTCTATGTCTTCCTTATATTTTTGCTCCCAATCTCTTAAATGAACATGTAAATCAATCATTGCTGGGAGAAGAATTTCATCATCTTTTAAGATTAATGTTCTTAATCCGTATCTTTCACTCTTTTTTATATCTACGATCTTATCATTCTTAATTAAAATTGTTACATTATCTATTGATCCATTTACAAATGCTTTTCCTACTATCTGATATTCATCATTTTTTATATCAACCATTGTATACCACCTAATTGGTCTTTATTAAAGACCGGCCCATCTGCACATACTCTATATCCTTTAGGTTCTAAAAGGCATGATCCACAAAATCCAAGAGCGCATTTTATTATTCGTGACATTGAAGCTTCAAAAATAATATCATATTTTAATGCTATATCGTATAATGATTTTATCATGGGTTCAGGACCACATGATAATATTATATCAAATTTTCTTTTATTTAATATATTATCAGCAAGTTCTGTTACAAATCCTTTGAATCCGTATGATCCGTCATCCGTGCTTACATAAACTTCCGCATTATTGATTCGTGCTTCGTCAATAAGGAATAACTCATCTTTGGTGCGAGCTCCTATAAGATATGTAATATTTTTTGCTATTGGTTTAAGTTTTCGTAGCGCAAAAAGTATTGGTGGAACTCCAGAGCCTCCAGCAACCAACATATATGATAGACTAGGTCTAAGTGTAAATGCATTACCATAAGGTCCTCTTATTCCTACTTTTGCTCCATGTTCAAGTTTTACAAGTTTTTTAGTTAAAGGACCTACTGCTTCAATAATTAATGACAATTTTGTTCCTTCATGATCGTAAATACTAAATGGTGCTTCTTTTATGCTTGGTAACCAAACCATCACGTAATTGCCCGGTAATGAAGGCTTTATTATGCGTTCCAGTTTGAAAGTGAGTTTAGAAATTGTAGATGTTAACTGTTGATTTTCTATGAGTTTTGCAGTAACGTATGCCAAGATTTTCACCTAATGAGTTGTTTTATGACTTCGCTTTCATTCATTAATCTTCCACAATATTCACATTGAATGATTAGCGGTTTCATAGATATAACTATGAAATTTGGTATTACAGGTTCACGTTCTTTTCTTGTAATACAATTTGGATTTTGACATTGCAAGATGCCTATTATACGATCTGGTAGTTTTACTCGTTTTTTATCTACCACTTCATAATTTCTTATTATGTTTATTGTTGCTGTGGGAGCAATTAAAGCTAATTTATTAACTTGTTTAGCTTCAAGTTCTAGTCCTTCAACTTTTACAATATCCTTTTTTCCGAATTTTTTACTCGGCACATTCATTACTAACGAAATAATAAAACCTTCCTTACCTGTTAGGTTTAATAATCTGAGCACATCTAATGCTCTTCCAGCAGGAACATGATCTATTACAGTACCATCTCTTATCTTACTTACCTTCATCTCACTTATTTCAGACATTATCTCTCAGCCCCTAATATTAACATAAGTAATGCCATTCTTAATGGTACAGCATATGATGCTTCTTTAAAATATGCTGCATACTTTGTTGTATCAACATCATATGAAATTTCATCAACTCTAGGTAACGGATGCATTACTATGAGAGATTCTTTTGCTTTACTTAATAGTTGTAAATTGATTTGATAAGTACCTTTTACACGTTCATATTCTATTGGGTCGGGGAAGCGTTCTTTTTGTATTCTGGTTACATATAATACATCAAGATTACTTATCACATCATTAATATTTTCAGCATAATGTAATTCTGTGTTAAATCTCTTTAAAGTCAATAGAACATCATCTCTTGGCATCAATTCTTTAGGGGCAATAAGCCATATCTCTTTTACACCAAAAATACTAAGTCCATACATAAAAGATGTAGCTGCTCTACCATACCTTAAATCACCTAATACACCTATTGATAAACCATTTATACGATTTTTAAGTTTCTTTATAGTATAAATATCAATCATAGCTTGAGTAGGATGATGTTGAGTTCCATCACCTCCATTTATTATTGGATGTTCGCATATTTCGGCAGCTAATTTTGCAGCACCTTCTAATGGACTTCGCATAACTATTAAATCCGCATAATTATCAAGCATTCTCATAGTATCTGCGAAGCTCTCTCCTTTTGCAAGAGATGATATGGATGGTTCAAGAGTAATTACTGAAGCTCCAAGCTTATGAGCAGCTGTTTCAAAGCTTAATCTAGTTCGTGTGCTAGGTTCAAAAAATGCTGTAGCAATTATTTTTCCGTCTAACGGTTTTCCAATACTCATATTTCTTTCAATTATTTTATCAGTAAGAGAGAAAAGATATTCAAGTTCATCTTTTTCAAAATCAAGTATAGAAATCACATCTCTATTTAACCAATTTTTCATCATTATTACCTCACAAGACCATTTTGTATGCCATAATTTAGTATATCATTTAATGTAAGTATACTTTCAAGTTTTACACCAATATTCATTAAAGTTTCTCTTGCACCTTCGTTCCTATCTACTATTACTAATGCATAAGAAACCGTTCCTCCATGAGTTTTTACTAAACTTATACCATTAAAAAGACTTTTACCTGTTGTAGCCACATCATCAATTATAAGACATTTCATATTAGTTACATTTCCCTCTATAAGATGTTCTGTTCCATGTTCTTTTTTACTTTCACGAACGTAAGATAAGGGTTTTTCTTCTTTATAAGCTAGTAAAGTTGCCCATGGTAATCCTCCAGTAGCTATACCAACTACTACATCATAATCAAGATTTTTAACCTTATGAACCATTGATTCTATTATAAGTGTTCTTAATTTAACATAGGAAAGAGCATTGCGCATATCTATGTAAACATTACTTTCTCTGCCCGAGGAAAGTTTAAACTTGCCAAATTTTATAGAATTTGTAGTATACATTAAATTTATGAGAATTTGTTTATCTTCATTAACGGACACGAAGCCCACACATAAATAGTCGTAAGAATAATTAAACTTTACGCGTTCAGCTTATGTATCTTAAGTATGTAATTTTAATAAGAATTTGCTCAAAATAATAGAATTAATACAATAGCTTACTGGAATAAAAATATTAAAAAGTTTTATATAGTATTAAAATATAAAATTTTATTATTTAAAAGTTTTATGTTATCTTATTGAGCTTCCTCTACATCAGAATATCGAACGTTGTAAATTTTTCGAACAATAACTTTTTGTATAAGGTTCTATATTTTAATAAATGTTAAAGGAGTGGTAGTAGTATGTCTAAACATGAAAATCAGTCAACTATCAGAGCAGCAAGTCAGGATTGGATACTTGAATGGGTTTTAGAAACTACTAAAACTATCGGCCTATTAGATGAACGCTCAATGAAAATTATTGAATACATCTCAAAATTAAGCACAACTAATGTTTCTGAGATAGCCAAAAATACTGATGTTCCAGTTGCAACTGCTCATAATATTATTAACAAATTAATAGGTGCAAATCTTATAAAAATCTCGGCATATGTTAATCCTTATCCATTAGGTTTAAAACCATTCTCAGTCGTACTAACTGAGAATAAGATTGGAGGTTCTCAAAAAGTTCTTGAGGCTCTTGGAGATTATTGTGTATATACAGGTAAAGGTTGGGGTGGAGAACCAGGTGTCTATGTTCAGGTTATGGTTCCAATAGGTCATGAAAACTTTTTAAGCGATTTACTTAATGAAGCTACTAAACAAGGACTTATAAGTAGCTATGAACTGTTCCCCACTACACCAGAACTAATAGTACCAATATCGTTTGAAAATTATGATAAACTTAGTAAAACATGGCATATTAATTGGGATGAATTACCTAATAAATTCGATATGGCTTCAGGAGAACTTGATGATATTTTACGTGGGGGTGGATTTGTCAGGATATGGCTTGACGAAGTTGATACTGCCATGCTCAAGAAGCTTGAAGTTGACGCATTCATGAGTTTAGGCGATATACATAGAGAAATGAAAGAATTAAGTTTTCAAGGCATTTACTATCATTATGTGCATCATATTGAGAAAAAGAAAATAATAACCAATCTGCGTGTTCATTTAGAATTATATCCAAGCATTGTTAGGGATAAGATTGTCACGGTTCATACCATTCTTATTGCACAACCTAAAGATACTACAGCATTAGCAAAACTTGTGAACATATTAAAATTAACAACACCATTTACAAAAAGTATAACCAGAGTCCTCAATGCAAACACCATGATAGCTCAATTTTATTTCCCAGTAATTGAACTCTTTTCTTTTGCAAGAGCGCTTGATAAGTTAAGAGATTCTGGTTCTCTAATAACATATAAATTACTAGTATTAAATACGGATACTATAAAACGCAGAGGATTACCATACGATCTGTTCGATCAGAAATCTGAGGAATGGATATGGAATCAAGATGAAAAATTAATGAAAATAAGAGGCATCATTTGAAAACTCTAATTAAAATTCTATTAAACTAAATAAAAAATATTTAGACGAAAAATATTTTTTATCTTGATCACTATGTCTGTAATCATTTCATCAAATAATATGAAAGGACATATTGTACGATTAGAAAATGATAAAGATCTCCTCGATCAAATCAAAGAAGTTGCACGTAAACTAAACATTAAAGCAGGTTTTTTCTTTGGAATCGGATCATTTAAAGAACTTCATATAGCTTATTATAATCAAAAAAAGAAAACATATGAAGAAAATACCTTCACTGAAGAACTAGAAATGACAAGCCTTATAGGTAATATAAGCATGAGCGATAATGACATATTTGTACATTGTCATATAACTGCCGGTGATAGAAATAGTATTGTTGTGGGTGGACACGTATTACCAGGAAGTAAAATATTTGCAGGAGAACTTTTTCTAATTGAACTTAGCGGAGAAGAACTAATAAGAACACCAGATGAAATAACTGGCCTTAAACTATTTTCAATAAGAAATAATCAACCTACATAAATAAAATCATTCAAGGGATTCCAATTTTAGTCGGATTGACATAAAACAATTGAAACACTAACAAATATGCTAAATTTCATCTATAAGTGGTGAATGATGCCAAACATCATCAGCAAGTGTAATTGAATCTTGAGTAATTTCTATAAGTTTGTAATTAATTAAAAGGTTCATAGCATCTTTCATTGTCTTTTCATCAATTTTTTGCTCCTTTAAGTAGTTAATTAGTTTTGATTTTTCAATAATATATCCACCTTTTTCTCCTAAAGAACGTATGAATTTAAGTATTACTATGGCGGCTTTTCCATGAGCACTTGTTTGTGCTTCTCGACTCACTCTTTGAAGTCTATGGTATACCCATTCTTCTTTCAGATTTTCAACCCTTCTTAAGAGTGCTGCAGAAAGAGCATTTCTAATGTTTATGTTACTCAATAACATCATCTCACCTACTAGGATAGAACTTAAACCAGATGCAAATGACTGTCCAGTAAATTCTATCGTACCAGTTGATGAAAGTTGAAGTCCAAGTGCATTAAATATCTCTTCTCTTGTTCTCCTATTTTTTAAAAATGGAAATAATTTCACAGCATCATTGTATGGCATACCTTTTACTAAAAGTATAAACTGTGAAATTTTATTTCGTGTAGGAGCTATTGATACGAGAGCATCAATTAGTGATCCTAACTCATTTAATATTTCTGTTTCTGAACCAATAGCTTGCGTTTCAGATTTTTCATCGTTTGACATAAGTACTCATATCAAATGTAGACGAAAAAGTATAAAACATTTATGCCACCCTAATTTTAACATAGTAAGTAGAGGAAGTCACATGGTAAACCTTAAAACTGAATGTACACAAGTTAACTACCCTCAGTTAAGAAAGCATAGTATAAGGACACTTTTTAAGTTGAGGAGTGGAATGTTGGTTGGACATGTTAGATATGAACCTTGTTATGTGGATTATAATTTGAGGGGTAAGTTTAGTTCACATAGTTTAAGGACCAGAAAGAAATTAGCACGAAAGAGAGAAGAATTTAAGGTTTTAACGAGGATAGTTTTTGAAACCCAATTTCTCTCTTTAACTAATAGGAGTTCTGGGTGACTTTGATGACAAAAAATGTAGCTATGTTATATTTTGCAGTTTTAATGACAAGGGTCGGTTACGGTGTGCTCATTATCACGTTTCCAATATATATACACGCTTCTGGTAAAGCTATAGGTATAGCGCTTGCTTTATATCCTATTCTTGAAGCATCTACAGCAACTTTTATTGGAAGTTATTCAGATAAAAAAGGTAGAAAAATTGTCTTTTTGCTAGGATTGTTGACTTCTTCAGTGTTCATGATAATGATTGGATTAACTACTAATATTTATGTTATTTCTCTTTTACATGCTTTAATGGGCATATCTGCTGCTGCAATAACAGTTTCAACATTAACTATGCTTACTGATTTAACAGTTACAGAAAATAGGGGTAGTGGTATGGGTGTTTTTGATTTCTTTAATATAATTGGTTATGCTATTGGAATATTGCTTTCCTCATGGTTAATCAATATCTTTTCTCATAAATTAAATTATGTATTCTTTACAAGTGGAGTTTTATTTTTAATTGTTACATTAGTATCTTATTTTCTTAGAGAACCTCCTCACGCATTTGCTGAACATTTTCATATAAATCCTTTCACAGCTCTTGACAGGAATACGAAATCAATGTTACCATTATGGTTTGCTTTAACGTTTTTGCTTGGTATAATTTTCTTTTCGCCTAAAGTTTTAGTTGCATCGGGAATAAAACCTAATGAATCAGGCTTATTGTTATTTAGTGGTGCTATAATTTTAGGTATTGGTTCCATGTTTTTTGGAATGCTTTCAGATAAAATTGGTAGAGAGAAAACTATTTTAATAGGTATAATAGGCATATTAGGATTTTTAGGTTCTCTTTCTTATTTATTAGAAGAGAGAATAATAATCAATGGTAATTTATTAATTAGTATTATGAAAATCATTAACAAACATCCATTAATAGCAATAATTTTAGGATGCTCAGCTTTCATGGTTACGGCCATAGTTCCATCAATCTTAGCCTATACTGGTGACAGGGCGCATATTAATCGCAGAGGATCAGCAATGGGCATTTATAGCACCATGCTTAGCATTGGTATAGCCTTAGGAAATTTAATATCAGGATTTGCATTTGATATAGGTGGTCCTATAGCAGTATTTAGAATTGCTATTTTAATCTTTATCTTAATGATAATACTTACAATAATACTAAATGCATCTAAAGAGAAAATGACTATAAGCATAAATAAATTAAAAAATTAATGAAAGATCATTCAATATTAAAAGATTTAGCATCATATTTAAACCTCACGAATTTTAGTCAGAGTATAATGAAAAATGCTTTAATAGTGTTGACGTTGAATATGTTTTTTAATAATATAACTTGTTTTTAATAAGCATGAATCATTATTTTTTCTTAATATGAAGGTTAATAAGTGACAATTTGTTAATTAAGTTGAAATCCCTAGCTCTTCTAAGAGTTCACATGCCCTGCATAAGTCACCTGTTGATGTTGGTTCGCCACAACGTTTGCAGAATTTGATTTGTGGTTCTTTTATAATTTCATTAATATTTGTTGCTTCTATTATAAAGTTTGGTTGGTATTCTTCTGTTTTAATTTGTTCTAGAAGGTTGTCTATTGATTTTACTAGATTGTACTTGAATCCTGGTTGTGTTTTTTCTAGATCATTAAGGAATTGGCGTATTTTGCCTCTTAATGAAAGTTCTACGTATGGACATTCTTGCTCAAAAGGAGGCATGTTTTTTAAAAATGCATAAAGTGTTATTTCTTCTTCTGGAACGTAACGTAATGGTTTGACTCTTGGTACAAAACCAGGTAAATCTCTAATTGGTTTAGGTCCGACTCTTAGTAAGCGTTGTAAATCATTTCTGCCCATATTCATTAAAATTGTTTGTGCTTCGTCATCTAAATTATGTCCTGTTGCAACTTTTGTTGCACCAAGTTGTTTTGCTGCTGAATTAAGTAGTCGTCTCCTCATGACCCCACAATATGAGCATGGGTTAAGGCCTGTTTTTCTCTTTGTTGCTTCTTGTACTATTTCGTTTAATGTATATCCATATTCTTTTTTAAAATAGAAAGTATAATGATCTACTTTTCTTCCTCCATCTTTTATTGCTAAGTTTATTACTTCTTTTACGATTTTTTCACGGTTTTCGCTATAACCTGGAATACCTTCAATTATTGTAACTGAAAATAAGTCGGCTGTAGGATAATCTTTTTCTATTTTGCTGAGTATGTATAATAGTACTGAGCTGTCTTTTCCTCCTGATGCAGCAACCATTATTCTGTCATTCCATGTAAAAAGATCATTTTTGTTTATGTTTTTCTTGACATTCTCTTCAATTGAATGTATAAAGTGACTTTCGCATAAAGTTTCAGCTGTATATGCTCTGTAGTAGAATGCAGGTTTGCCGCATTTGCACATTTTCATTCATATCACCCTAATGCTAAACATCATATTAGATATGAGTAAAACAATGGCTATCGCTCGCAAAATATTCATAGCAGTATCACTGAAGATACTTTTCTTATAATTAAGAATTTCATAGAATATTTTATCCCCATCTAGTCCTGGTATAGGTAATGAATTAAAAATTGCTACACTTAACGATATGAGATTCCCCCATGAGACGAATAGTTGGATCCAGTATGGTAATATTGGATCTAAATTAAATTTTGATGGATAATAATCATAAGATCCTATACCTATCATTCCACGAGACTGATTATTAGGATTAGCGGCTAGTTTAAGTGTGATATTTTTTAATGTATCATCGATTTTAAGTGTTACTATTAATGTTTGATTTGGAATTGTGTGTTTTAAATAATTTATGAGATCTTGTGTATTTTTAATTGGTGTTCCATTGAGCGCTACTATAATTTGACCCGGTTGTAAGTTCATTTGACTAGCCGGTGTATTTGGTAGTACTTCAGAGATTACAATACCTTGTGGTTGCGTGGAATAGCCCCATGCCCACAATAAAGGAATATTAAGCAACAGTATTAGAAAGATTGCCCATGTAAGGAAATTAATGAAAGTTCCGGCGCTGAATGTAAGTAATCTATCTATTTTACTAGCTTTATTGGCTGATTCTTCATCTATTTCAACAAACCCAGCTGGAAAGAAAGCGAAAAGCGCAAAACCAACCCATTTAACTTTAATACCACGTGCAGAAGCTATTATCGCATGCGCCATTTCGTGAGTGACTAGTATTATTCCTACTATTAAAAGGAATATTACAAATTCATCTGCTGTAAAATTTATAGTAACGCCTGGGATTATTGGTACAACAGGTGAAGCCTGACCCGTGTGTGGATATAATAGACGTATAAGGTTTTGTCCAAGAAAATAGAAACCAAAGAATGCTAATCCTAAGGAATAAAATAGTGCTAGGTATCCAAATGTTGACCATATTAATACACGTTTAACGCCTATCTTAACTAATTTTTCACCTTTAGATAAACGCCAGATAAATATGAAAGGATATATTGTAATTCCTTTATCTTTTAACCGTTTTTTAATTAATGGTATTAAGGATACTGAGTAAGCTAATATCCATATTATTGTAAGATATATTATTGGTTGTAATGTCACCACCAGCTAAGCACCAAATTTTTAAAGTTTCTAATAATTTAAAGTTTAGCTAAAAAAATAATATTGCGCATAAATAATTAAAGATTACTCCAACGAAATTCTTTTCTTAAGTACGGGTTTTTTACTACTTAAATATCTTAAAGCTTGTTCTATGCTTTCATTTGGAGCTAGTGTATAATCTATATAGAGGCCTGTATGACCTGTTTTATCTCTCCTGAGTAAGATTCTCTCTCTTTCAAAGACAGTTTCAATATCAATATTCAAAAGTTTTGCTACAAAGTCTTCTTGACCTATAATGGGCATTTCTACATGACCTCTTGATGTTGGTTGTATTAATATAAGACGTTTATCAACACCAGGAACTCTTATATTAGCCTTTAATTCTTCATATCCAACTTCACCGCCAAATTTGTAAAAATCATGTTCAGTTTTATGTAATACATCGAGTGGTATTGTAATTGAAGTGTATTCATCAATGATTATTTGCAATTTAGGCACATGGAAAGGTGTGGCTTGTATTATTTTTCTTGCTATCGGTGAAAATCCATGTTTTTCCAACAAACTTATTACTATACCTTCACCAATAGTATATAATAAATATATATCTATATCACTATCAAAATCAACGTCACCTCTTGCTATACTTCCATGCGCATAAGCAAACAAGCCATTCGATCTAAATATATCAATGATCTTTAATGCTATTTCACGTTTCTTTTGTAAAATACTCCATCGTTCATCATTATAAATAACTTCAACAGTATCACCTTTTACTTTAGGTATGATCTTGCTTTTCTTCTTTAACGGTATCATTTTTAATACTACTAATTTTTTCATATATTTAGAATTTATGCTGAAAAATATGATAGAATTTTAATTATTTTTTAAATATTATACTTTTCGTAAATTATCAACGCTTTCTTTAAACTCTCCTATCCTATTTCCTTGTTGATCATATATGTAGACTTTAGTATCTTCTTCATTACGTGTTCGGGCATGATCACCATGACATATTGGATATGTTTGACTTAAACCGCACATACAAATATAAATGGTTTCACCATTTGGTGTCTTATAAGCTTTTGGACCTTTTGCTGTATGAATTACTATTCTCATGTTACATCAGTTTGGTAGCACTCTCTCTTAATATATAAATTTATTTAAGAGAAAAGTTCTCTCATGAGAATCAAAAAACATTCTATAATTTAGATTAATAATAAGATGTTTAACTTAGAATCATGTTGAGCAATTATTTTTATAATCCTTAAAAACTTTCTTTTAACATATTTGTTTAAATTTCTATTAAGTGTTAGCTGACGAACTCTTAGATATATGTGTTTATTTTTATAAAAACTAGCATGTTATAAAAAAGTTTATAAATTTTGTTAATTAATAAAATATTGAGATGTATTTGCATAAGCTTGAAATTATAGGTCTTCTAGCGGAGTTTGCTGGTCACTGTGCTCACTGTGATAATGTAATGATGACATTTAAGATTAATCCAATTAAGGGACAATATAATGAATATCCAGAGGATTTACGAATAGAACAGGAGAAATTATCAGATTTAATAGTGCGTATTGCGATGGATTATACTCCAAATCTCTTAATAGTACTTTATAACTCATTTTCTCCAAGTGGCTTTTTTAAATTAATTAGGCACAGAATATTACGTGAACCAGCTTTTATATTAGATGGAAAAGTTTTAATAAAAGGTTATTTACCAAGTTATGAAGAATTAAAAGAAAAGCTAGAACACGCATTAAAAACTTAATATCTCAAAAGCTTTATTCTTATACATTATAGCAAATTATAATAAAATTATCAATAATAATTATGTGGGTGGAGAAGATGGTGTTGTTAATATAGTTTTTGAGGAACTATGTTCGAATGTGGAGGCTTTTGGATCAATAATTTTTTTAGCTCGATTAACAGCTATTGCTGCTTGACCAAAGCCTACTGCTAATAGATTATATTTTACGCCATCAATCGGTGAAGCTACATCACCAGCCGCAAATACTCTTGGAAGATTTGTTTCCATATTGGCATTTACTTTTATACCTTTTTCATCCATTTGTAATCCCCATGTTTTTAATGGGCCTAAATCTGCTTTATATCCTATGAATATAAGAATTGCATCAACAGGTAATCGTGTAGTAGCTTTTGTTCTATTGTCAAACACTATTGCTTCACGCACCCATGTATCACCTTTAATTTCGCCTAACTCTGTAAAAAGTCTTATCTCAATACCAGACTTAAAGAGTTCTTCTACACTTTTTTCATGCGCTCTGAAGACATCCCTTCTATGTATTAACGTAATTTTTTCTGCAATATCTTTTAAATTAAGAGCCCAATCTACTGCTGAATCACCACCACCAACTATGAGCAATTTTTTACCCCTGAAATCTTCCTTTTGTTTGACTGAATAAAAAACGCCTCGACCCTCAAATCGAAGAGCACCTGGCACATTTAACTTATTGGGCACAAACGCGCCAATGCCTGCGCATATTAATAACGTCTTAGTTAGATGTGTACTTTTATTTGTTAATATCTCAATGATTTGATCATTTTTATAGTTAAGTGCTACTGCTTGTTCATTAAAGTGAAATGTTGGATTAAATTGTAAAGCTTGTTCCATTAATCTTTGTACTAATTCTTTCGCTGTTATTTTAACGAAACCAGGAACATCATAAATGTATTTTTCAGGGTAAAGTGCTGTAAGCTGCCCACCAGGTTGATCCATAGTTTCTATTATTTTAGTTTTCATTTCGCGAAGACCAGCATAAAATGCTGCAAATAATCCTACTGGACCAGCACCAATTATTGTTATATCATAAATTTGATCATCACTCATCTTATCATCAACAATCCCATAAAAATAAAGAAATATAAAATTTTAGATTTATACAAGTTTTTCTTCTATAAGTCTCTTTATGTTAGTGGCTGGAGTATTATCATTGTTAGCAATCATTTGTAACGCAGGTGGAAGTTGTTTATAAAATGGTATTCTCTCAGTTATCCTATCTTCGAATGTTGGAATGAATTCATTCTTATAGAATATACCGATTGGTATTTTTTCTCCCCATTCCATCGCTTTTGTAAATGCATTTATTAATTTCTTTGAAACCTCATCCTCAGATGGTTCTCTAACGATTGGATCCCATTCTTTATTATCCTCAAGCTTATATATTCGTGGTTGATACCACTCTTTAGTATTTATATCATTATATGTTGGACATGGTTGAAGCACATCAATGAGTGCAGCACCCCTATGTTGTATACCAGCTTTAATTAGTTCTTTAAGGTGCTTTGTTTCATACGCATAACCTCTTGCTACGAATGTGAATCCTACTGAAAGAGCAAGAACTAATGGATTTATACTATCATATATATTTGGAGTCGCTAATGCTTTGGTTTTAATTCCTCTTCTTAATGTTGGAGATGCTTGACCCTTAGTTAAACCATAAACACCGTTATCATGAATTATTATTGTTATATCAACATTTCTTCTACCCGTGGCAACTAAATGTCCTGCACCAATTCCAAGCATATCACCATCTCCTCCTTCGACTATAACCTCTAAATTGGGATTTGCTAATTTTAGACCAGTAGCATAAGGTACAGCACGACCATGCAATGTATGTATTCCATTTACATTAACATAATGTGGTATCTTGCCTGAGCACCCAATACCCGAGAAAAGCACAGTTTTATAGGGATCCAAATTTAATTCTGCGAGAGCCATTTGTAGTGCTGATAATATACCAAAGTCTCCACAACCTGGGCACCAATCAACCCAAAGTGGTGTCTTATATTGGGTAAGTTTAAGCGCCATGTGATAACACCACCCTTCTCTCACCGGTAAGTAAGATGTGTTTTACAGCATTATAAACTTCCGTTTCGGACATAGGTCTTCCAGTATACTTTACTATGTGATGTTTAATTTCTATTCCAGTCTTTTCTCTTATTATTCCAGAAGCTATTGCATTATAATTATTTTCAACATCAATAATTAGTTTAGATTTTGAAAGTATTTCTAAAACCTCTTTTGCTGGAAATGGGCTAAAAATTTTGATTTGTAAAAAGTTGACTGAAATATTATCTATTGTGTGTAAGGCTTCAATAGCATCTAAAATTGCACCCTTTGTAGTACCCCAACTAACTAAAGTTACTTCAGCATCTTCAGATCCGTAAAATACTATTTTATCTTCTTTTGGTATTTCTTTTGCTGCAGTTTCAAGTTTTTTCATTCTTTTTTCATACATCAACCTCCTATTAACAGGATCTTCAGATATATGTCCATATTCATCATGCTCATCGCCCGTATTCCAATAAATTGCTTTGCTAATGCCTATAAGTGCTCTCGGAGAAATACCATTCTCTGTGAATTTGAAACGTTTATAATCTCCATTAACACCATTATCAAGCGAAAAGCCAGATAGTATTGATAGTTTTTCAGTCTCTTCTCCAAGGTAAATAAGTCCTCTATCAATTTTTATTTTTGAAAGATCAGGTACTGGTATTGTAGCGTAAGAATTTGCAAGCGCCTTTTCAACTATATGTATGACTGGAAGTTGATATCGTTCAGCATAATTAAATGCTTTAATTGCATCATAAAATGCCTCATAATGATCACCTGATGATATTACAATCCTTGGGAATTCACCATGACCTGCATTGAGCACAAAATGTAAATCAGACTGGGAATCTCTTGTTGGAAGTCCTGTGCTTGGTCCACCTCTTTGATAGTGCGTCACAACTACTGGAACTTCATTCATTCCTGCCCAACTTAAACCCTCTGCCATTAAAGAAAAGCCAGGACCACTTGTAGCAGTAGCAGCCCTAACACCTGTAAGAGCAGCACCAGTAGCCATTGTTATAGCTGAAATTTCATCTTCAGTTTGTACTACAACAATACCAGCTCGTTTTAATGTGTCAGCTTCTTCTAGAATATTATGTGCTTCTATGTAAAAACTTTCGTCAGCAGCTGGAGTAATAGGATAATATGTTTGGAACCTAAGACCACCGGCAATCTTTCCCATTGCGATTATCTCATTTCCATTTACTAATATTCTTTGGTTAATGTTAGATGGGGGTTGGCCTAGTTTATTTTTAAAATTGAAGAAGTGCTCTTTAGCATAATTATAAGCTATTTGCGCAGCTATTACATTAGGTTTTATTACATCAGCTTTTCTTCCGAATACATTCTCGAGACCTTTTACTACATTTTCTAAAGGCAAGTTTATAACAGCGGCTGTTGCTGCGACAGCCATCGTATTTATGTAACGCATTAATGCTGATGATGCAGTTACACCTATTGCTTTATTGACCTCTTGAAGTAATAATCCATATGGTAATTGGTACATCTGCACATTCTTTAGCAACATATAATTTATTACACCTTCTATTGTATTAGGATAACCATGTTCTTCTAAAAATTTCTCAACGCGTTCCTTTAATTCATTTTCCATACTAACTATATCACTAATTCTCGTATGTAAAATACTAGGATCAAAAATAACGCTTCCATCTTTCACAACATCATTGAAGTGTGTAAACATTGTTTCAGCATCTAGACATACTAACAAATCTATTGGATCCTTTATAGAAAATGTTGGTTTATCTCTAACTCGTAAATGAAAATAACTATGTCTACCTTTTATGTTTGAGAAATATTCTCTTTTTCCGAAAGTATAGTAACCAGCTTGTGCAATTGCTCTTAGAAGAACTGCAGAGGCTGATTCTACGCCTCCTCCTTGTGGTCCACCAATAATTAAACTTATATCTGTTACCATATCTTAATACACTCCACGCTAATAATAATATTAATAAGTATAAATTTATCGTAAGTAAGATAAATTTTAATATAAACTAAACATGGAGTTAAAATTCTAATTTTTATATTAAATACATTAATGTATGTATTACAAAATGTATGTGTATGAACTTATAGATTATTATAAAGGTTAATTATTAATTTTTAAAATATAAGGAATATCTCATTATATTGCTAGCACAATCTTCATTATTGATGATTAAAAAGTATTAATTTGAGATAAAACATTTATTTTCCCAAATTAAACTTAATGTTTTAAAATAATACTTGCCTAGTTCCTATAAGTTCTTTTCATTGCCCGTATATCGAAAAAACTCTTACTTTTTAAATTCCTTTTATTAGATTATTTAAACTGAAAAACAATTTAGTCATTATTATACAATGAAATATTCATGTTCAAATTTTAGATTTTTAGTTCACATAATTTTTAAATGAACAGGGTACATTTTTATGTTTGAACATTTGAACAATCTTTCTGAACATGTGAACATTTAAATATATGTGAAAACTAATTATATAATGTATCTCAATGCGTCCACTACCAGAGACAGTAAAAAATAAGGTGTTTGAATTATGGATGAGTGGTCATGATTATCGAGATATTAGTAGCCAGACTAATATAAGTTTAGGTAGTATTACTAATATAATAAATGAAACCCGTCGTTTGTCCCCAGATATTGATGAGCTTAGAAGCTTAAATCTAATGTTAAAAAGAAATAGTATTTCAGTTAATGATGCCATAGAAGGAACAAAGTTTGTTTCAATACTTAAAAATCTTGGTGTAGAAACCTCTGTTTTAGGAGATATTATAGGTCGTCTTGCTGTCTATGGAACTGATGCACCAAAAATACTTTCAGTAGCTAATGAATTACTTAAACTTGAAAAAGAAAATGGGATAACGTATGATAAAATTGTTGAGGAATATAAAAGGATTAGTGAAACTGCAAAAAGAATGCAGAATGAAGTTAGTGAACTAAAACAAGAGTATGTAAGAATACAGAATGAAATAATTGATTTACAAGAACTTAGAGAACTGCGAGATAAGTTACGTGATTTAAAAATCCCAGTGGCAAAGATAAATCAAATTATAGTTCAAGGTAAAAGATTAGAGGAGCTTGGTTTTACTCCTGAAACAGCAGAATTTTTAAGCTCAGAGTTAATAAAACATGGTATTAATATAGAAATAGCCATTAAAACTCTAGTTAGTTTAATTTCTGAACATAAATCTATTATTGAAGATATAGAAATTAAAAGGAAAGAGTTAGAGAATACGCAAAATGAGTTAGAAAAAAATAAAAAATTATTAGAGGAGGTAAAATGGTCAAAGGAGTTTAATGAGAGAATATTGAATGATCTTGAGAGACTTATAAAAGAAAAGAGTAACGTAATTAATGAATTAGATGAAGAAATTAAAATAAAGAGAGCACATCTTGAAGAGGAGTTGAAGAAACATAAACAAGAATTAGAAGAAAAACATACTAAATTAATTAGTGAATTGGAAGAGCGTATACGATCATTACAAATGAGTATTATAGATAGGCAGAGCGAGTTAACCAAATTAGATGAAAAAAGGCGTGAACTTGGTGAGGAAATAAAGGTGTTACAAGAGACTGTCGAACTTAAAACTAAGGAACTTGAGTCAAGGGTAAGGGAGATTGAGAAGAAAATAACATTGATAGAACCGTTGTCAAAACTAGCTAGACTAATGAGTAGCCCATTAGAAACGAGTAATAGGTCAAATTTAGAAAGTTTGATACCTATCATGATTAATATAAGAGAATCATGGGAGAAACAACAAGTAAAAGATCCAAGGAAGATTGATGTGATAAATGAGTTCATTAAATCATTAGACAGATTTTTAGAGGTTATTGTTGAGGAGAGCGCCAGTGGATGATAGAATAAAAACTCTTATTAATAAAGTAAATGAACTATCGTTACGTGTAGACAATATAAATAAAAATTTTAATGATATTGAGACATTAAACGAAAAAATTGTGCTTTCACGTAGAAAGGCATTTGTAATAATAATTGATAAGATTAAAGAACGATTAATGAGAGAGGTAGAAGAAATTTATGCAAGAAATGGGAAACCATGGATTGATTTATGGAAAGTATCAACATATATATTCATACATGCGACTGATATATCATTAGGAGAAAGTGTAGCAGTTGAAGAGTTCTTATCTAAAATAGACAATCTGAAAGATTCAATACTTAAAGGTGAATATGATAAGTATTTAAATACCACGCCTGAACAATTAATTTATGATTATTTCCATAAATAAGATTATTCATTCTAGATATTCAATATTCCACTTGTTTCGTATCTCTTCTACATTTAAGAAACATTGGGGATCATCAGCGGTGATGCTCCCGTTTAAATAATAGGCCCTTATTCTATCTCCACCATTGCAAATATTTCTAAATGGGCATCTTGAACATTTAGGGCCTGTAAGTAATGGATCTATAAATTGTTTAAGAGATTCCTTGCTATTATTGAGTATATTTTTAAGACTTTCATATTTAACATTACCTAGTGTTATAAAATCTACAAATTGGCATGGATGGACGCTCCCATCAGGAAATATTGATATAATCTTTCTTCCACAACCACCTTGAGCTTTAACGACATTCAGCAATTCAATAAATTCTTCAGTATTTCTAGCTATTTTATGAGCTACATAAATTCCATCAAATGGTGACATTGTAGTTTCAATCTCAATTTTACCAGTATACTTTTTAGAGACTTCTATAAGATAATCCATAAAATTAAAGTATTGTTCAGGAGTAATGTACCAATTTTTTAGGGATTGCGCTCTACCCGCTGAAGAAAGATGATAAAAAGTGATTCTAGAAATTCCTAAATCTAATGCAAGATCAATATAAGACTTCACATCATTAACATTAAACCTAGTTACTGTTAATCGTAAGCCTACTGAAAGACCAGAATTAATTGCATTTTTAATACCATTAATTGTCATTTTATAGGCTCCTTTCACACCTCTAAAACTATCATGCCATTTTTCAATAGGGCTATCAAGACTTATACCTACATAAACAAATCCAAGATCATGAAGCTTAGATGCAATTCTTGATGTTATCAAAGTACCATTAGTGCTCAAAGCTAATTTTAAACCAATTGAAGAAGCATACTCAGATATAATAAAGAAATCCTCTCTAATGAGCGGTTCACCGCCGCTCATTATTACCAACGGTATATTTATTTTCTTCATTTCTTCCACAACATTTAATGCCTCCTCGGTCGTGAGATCATTTGATGATTCGGTAACAGCATTAATATAACAGTGTAAACATTTTAAATTACAGCGTTTTGTTATATTCCAAGAAATCACAGGCCTAAACACATCACTAAAAACACTAGGGTTACCTTTTCCATATTTTCCTTTTATTTTAAATGATGTGGTACCTTGCCCAGAAACCATCACAGTAATAGGTATCATTAATCCTCAGTAAGTTAATTAAAATTCTAACTATTAAATACTTTAGAACTTTAAGTGGTAACTTTTAGTACCATTAATTTTTTATTATAAATTTCTTTCTTACATACGGTGCTGATTTTGTCAATAAAAACTGAGACCAGTGAAACATTCTTAAATCATCAGCAGAGAATAGGGAAAATGCCAACACAAAATATAAATTATGAGGAAAGACCAATACTTGTTTTCTGGGAATCCACTAAAGCATGTTTACTTGCATGTAAACATTGTAGAGCTGAAGCCATTAAAAATCCATTGCCAGGTGAATTAACTACAGAAGAGGCTTTTAGATTTATTGATAGTTTGAGAGATTTCGGAAAACCCTATCCGGTTTTAATAATAACTGGCGGAGATCCTTTGATGAGAAACGATATCTATGATTTAATAGAACATGCAAGTAAAAATGGAATACCTGTAAGTCTTGCACCAAGCGTAACCCCTAAAATTACTCATGAGACAATAAAGAAAATTAAAGAACTTGGTGTAAAAACAATATCTATAAGCCTTGATGGTGCGACATCCAAAACTCATGAATCAATTAGAGGCATACAAGGTCATTTTTACTCAACAATAAATACTATTCGCACGCTAGTAACTGAGGGTTTTACAGTTCAAATCAATACTGCTGTAATGAGGGATAATGTATTAGAATTACCATATATAGCATCAATAGTAAAAAATCTTAAAGCCGCTATATGGGAAGTATTTTTCTTAATAAAAGTTGGAAGAGGAATAAATGCTGAAGAGATAAGCCCTATAGAATACGAAGATGTAATGTATTTCCTTTATGATGCATCTATGTATGGATTTATAGTTAGAACCGTAGAAGCGCCATTTTTTAGAAGAATAGTTATTTGGCGCAAAAATAATATCAATACAGATTATAAACCTGGCACACTTTATACTCAACTCTCATATAAATTAAAAGAATTATTAGGGGAACCAATTTCAGAATCTAAAGCACAAAGTGTTGGTACACGTGATGGAAAAGGAATAATATTTGTTGCATATAACGGTGACGTTTATCCAAGCGGGTTTTTACCTTTACCATTGGGAAATATACGCACAAAAAGCATAGTAGATATATATAGAAACAATCAGATTCTTAAAAATATCAGAGCTGCTAATTTTAATGGTCGTTGTGGTATTTGTGAATACAAAGACATTTGTGGCGGTTCGAGAGCACGCGCATATTCAGTATATAAAGATCCATTAGGTGAAGATCCAGCATGCATCTACATACCTAAAAGTAATAAATCATTAACACCTTATCAGCATCACATAAAAATATTATGAATCAGTAGGTTCACATTTAAATTTTAAATAAAGCTTCTAAAGTATTTCACATGCACTCTCGAAGAAATATTAGGATTTCATTAATAGAAACACTAATGAATTCATAAATCTTATAGAGAAAGATACTTAGAAAATCTAGAACTTATTCTGGATAAATGAACAAAATTCAAATAAGTTTTTATAAAAATTTATGAACATGCTAACAATGACCTACAAAGCTTCTAAAAGAAAAAGTTAAAAGCTTCCTAAGAAGAGAGCGTCATATAAGGATCATAACTATTTAAATCAGAGATAAGTATAATAATTAGGTGAGCTTTTTGATAAGGACTAATGATGAGGAAGAAGGATTTGAATGGTACCTTGATTTTGTAAAGAAAGATTACAAACCTAAAGATAATGAGCTTATTACAATATTTAGAATTACACCAGCAGAAGGTATGAGCATTGAAGATGCTGTAGGAAGAGTTGCATCAGAATCAAGTGTTGGTACATGGACGACATTGTATACTTTACCACCCAGAATTCGTAGTTTAATGGCTAAAGGTTATGAAATAATTGATTTAAACGATGGAAGTTATTTAGCAAAAATTGCTTATCCTTTAGATCTATTTGAAGAGGGTAACATACCTCAACTTATGAGTTCAATAGCTGGAAATATTTTTGGAATGAAAGCAATAAAAGGATTAAGATTGGAAGATGTTTATTTACCAGAAGATTACGTAAAACATTTTAAAGGACCAATAAAAGGTATTAGAGGCGTGCGAGATTCATTAAGAATATATGATAGACCAATACTTGCTACTGTTCCGAAACCAAAAGTAGGTATGGATATTGCAGAATATGCTGAAGCTGCTTATGAAATACTTTCCGGTGGTATTGATTTATTAAAGGATGATGAGAATTTATCAAGCCAAAACTTTATCAGATTTAGAGACCGTTTAAATTCAGTAATAAAAGTTATTGATAAGGTTGAGAAAGAAACAGGCGAACAAAAAGGCTATCTTATTAATGTCACCGCAGAAACTAATGAAATGTCAAAAAGAATTAAGCTCGTAGCAGATTCTGGTAACCAATTCATTATGATAGATTTTGTAATTATAGGATGGGCTGCGCTTCAAACGGTAAGAAATTTAGCTGAAGAATATAACCTCGCCATACATGCACATAGAGCATTCCATGCCACATTTACACGGAATTCATTACATGGAGTATCAATGTTTGTCCTTGCTAAATTTGCAAGATTAATTGGTGTAGATCATATACATGTTGGAACACCAGGAGTAGGCAAGCTTGAAGCAAAAACGGTTGATGTAATAAATCTCTGTGATCTTCTCAGAGAGAAGACATATAAACCAAAGAATAACGACATATTCCATTTAGAACAACCATGGTACGGCTTAAAACCAGTATTTCCAACATCATCTGGGGGTCTTCATCCTGGAACACTCCCCATAGTATTAGAGACACTTGGTAAAGACTTAATAATACAAGTAGGTGGTGGTGTAATGGGACATCCAGATGGACCAAAAGCAGGTGGAAAAGCTGTTAGACAAGCTATAGATGCTACCATTAAAGGTATAAAATTAGAGGAATATGCCGAATCTCATAAAGAACTGCAACGAGCATTAGAAAAATGGAAATTCATAAAGCCGATATAATGCGGTGGCGCTCCCCAGATTCAGTAGAGATATAGGCCATGGTTTGCCGTGTCTCCACTCACATCCGTGACCTGCGAACATCCCCGCCCGCCCTTAGAGCCGCTCCCTTCCGGGCCTAACTCGGTTCGGACGGTTAGGGAGATTTGCCCCTTCCTCCGAAGGGGCTATCTCCCTACGGAGACCCCGCAGGGCGAATGATCATTGTTTATGACACGGCCCCATTGGCCTATATCTCTACTTACACTGGGGTTACTGGCCTCGCCATATCGACCATTTGCGATTAGGGGAGGCCGAGCCCCCTGGCCCTACCGCCACCGCATATTATATTATATAAGAACAATAATAAAAAGCTATCTATGTTAAATTAAAAATATTTCTTTGAAATAGTTTCAGTTGTTATCCTACAATACAACGTTAAGTCTTAGTGGTATCATATACGTGCTAGATATTGATTCTAGTCATTGCATAGTGTCTCAGACACAATTTAAATAAAATGATAATTTTAACTTTAAATATTTCCTAAATACATGAATAACATGAGTTAAGCTGGGGTAGCCAAGTCTGGTTAAGGCGCCGGCTTGCTAAGCCGGTGACGGTATAACCGTCGCGCGGGTTCGAATCCCGCCCCCAGCGCCATAATTATTTATAAGTTCTTGCTTGCTAAAATCTTGTTCTTTAAGTCAGAATAGCTTCATGTATACTGCTTTTCGTAATAGGGCAAAAAATTATTTGATGAGCACAAAAAATATCGGTGAGTTTTTAAGTAGTGTTTAGGTAACTCTATTGTAGGGATTGATTTTGGATATAGAAAAGTATTTTCCATACTCATCGTTCAGAAAAGGTCAAAAGGAAATTGCTATTGCAGTGTATCAAACTATAGAAGAGAGAGGCCATTTAATAGTTGAAGGTCCTAGTGGTTTAGGTAAGACTGCCGCAGTATTGGCTGGAGCGTTACCACATGTAGTAGAAAATAATATTAGGCTTTTATTCTTGGCTAGGACTCATAGAGAATTAGAAAGAATTATTGATGAGTTAAGATTAATCAGTACTAAGATAGCTATTTCTGGTGTTTCATTAAGGGGGAAGCTTGAGATGTGTATAAATCCTCAAGTTATTGAGGGAAGTTTTGATCATAAGTCTCATATAGAACTTTGTAATCTTGCAGTTAAAAGTGGTAGATGTGAGTATTATGATAATGTTTATGAAGATGATAGAGTTAATACTTTCATTAATAAAGCTATGAATTTCCCTGTGAAGGCGTCTGATGCTTATGATTTAGGGAAGCTTCAAAATTTTTGTCCATATGAATTGATTAGAGTATTATTACCAAGTAGTAAGGTTATTGCTGTTAGTTATATGTATCTTATTAACCCAATTGTCATAAAAAATTTTATAAAAAGTTTGGGGCAGTCCCTTAATAATTTTGTTGTTATAATTGATGAGGCTCATAATTTACCTGATTTTGCATCTTCTGTGCTTAGTGATACATTATCTCTTAAAAGTTTAAGAGAAGCGATTCATGAAGCAGAACGATATAATCAACAGGAATTAAGGGATTATATACAGTATGTTATTAGATTTCTTGAGAAAACAAGTTATAAGAATGAAACACGAATATTTGATACAAAATCGTTTGTTGATGAAATTTATGTACAGTTTGGATTACCATTCTATGTTATTGCTGAACAATGTATGATGAGGGGTGAAGATATTAAATATCAATTACTTATTAGTGGTAAGTATCCAAGATCATATTTATATCGTGTTGGAGAGTTTATGTTAAGATTGTACGCTACTATGGAGCAGAAAAGTTATGTTCATATTATTAATGAGGCTGCTGAAAGAACTTCACTTGAGATTGTGGCATTAGATCCAAGAGAAGCAACTGAGCATATATTCAAGGAGGCATTAGCTACTATAAGTATGTCAGGTACCATGAAACCTTTAGAGGCATATAAAAATATTGTAGGCATATCTAAGGATGTAAAGTTTATTGAGGCTCCTTCACCATTTTCTGATGAACAGGTTTTAACAATCATAATAAAAGATGTTACAACAAAGTATGAGATGCGTGAAGTAGAAATGTATGAGCGTATTGCTAAATTAATTTCCTATATTGCAGAAAATACACCAGGTAATACTGGTGTGTTCGCAGCTTCGTATGAAGTTCAACGCGGAATATTGGATGGTGGGCTGAGAAATTTTTTATCAAAACCACTTTTTATAGAATTACAAGAAATGAGCTCAAAAGATAATGATGCAATGATTCAGCGTTTTAAATCAATGGGTGATCATGGTGGTGCCGTACTACTTAGTGTTCAAGGAGGTCGTAACTCGGAAGGGGAGGATTATCCAGGGAGTCAAATGGATACAGTAATAGTTGTGGGGGTTCCATTTGCCAAACCAAGTATAAAGTTAGAAGCCCAGATTAATTATTATGAGAGTTTGTTTCCTGGGGAGGGCAAATTATTGGCATATCTTTATCCTGCTGTTAGAAAAGCGGCACAAGCTGCTGGAAGACCTTTTAGATTACTCAGTGATCGGGGAGTGATTGTACTTATGGATTCAAGATTTCTTTGGAAAGAGATTAGAGATAATATGCCAAGCTGGATCATGAAAAATGCAAAAATAGTTAGTGCAATGTCTGAGAGTAAAATAATCCATATGGTAAAGTCATTTTATAGAAAGTCAAAATCTTTTGTGTAATAGAATACTATCTACTATCTATTATTAGTTTTTTGACTTGAATCGAGGATCTTGAGAAGAATAACATGATTAGTAGAAAGAAAGTAGAGAAGGTTAGGAGAAAGAGGAACGCTAGGACGCATTTTTGCAACTGTTTCTGTGTCAAAATATCTCTCATCATTGTTATAGTCCTTCTCTATCTGATCGTTTTCTGTTATTTTAATCTCTTTTCTTTCTCGTAAAATCTTGTCATAACACACATTAACGAAATATTTATTAGTATCATGAAAAAATAAGCATAATCATGCGATAAGATAAAATTCTCCATTAAACCTATAAGAGTGTGAAGTATTTTATTCATTAGAGAATTATGGTTGTCGTTATTGCGGATAATAGAGAGCGTAGTAGTGGGATTCCAGAGTTACTTACAAGTATGGGAGTTACTGTTGTCTTTAAACAACTTGATGTTTCTGATTATATTATTTCAAATAGAGTAGCAATTGAAAGAAAGAGTGCGTTAGATTTTATTTCATCAATATTTGATGGTAGACTTTTTAATCAAGCATTTCGCCTCTCTGATGTTTACGAACAATCAATTATAATTGTAGAGAATGAATTAATAAAACTGGAATCGTTAATAAAAAATCCTCAGATTGTGCGTGGAGCTTTAATTTCACTTGCGATTGATTACGGAGTTACAGTAATTTTCTCGCAATCAATAAATGAAACAGCAGAGTTTATTAAATTAGCTGCTGAACATGAACAAAAAGCTGGAAGAAAAATCATTATACATCATAAACCCAAATTGTCAACCATTAAGGATTGGCAAATATATATAATTGGAAGTTTACCAGGTATAGGTCCTAAGTTAGCGGAGAAACTCTTATCTAAATTCACAACAGTGAGAGGAGTATTTCAAGCAAAACCCTCAGAATTAGAAGCTATAATAGGCGAGGAAAGAGCAAAGAAAATATTAGAAATAATCAATGCACCATTTAAACAAAAAACTGATGAATCACTTTTAAATTAATAATCATTGAACCATAAAACTAGGAACGTTTTATTAAAAACTTTAATAGATTGTCTAAATATTATAAGTTTGTTCTAATTGAAGATTTGTGGTGTAATAAATGAGAAACACATTTAGAGGGTTCATAGAAGAAAACCGTAAGTTAGGAGAAGTAATTGAAATTAAAAATCGTGTTTCACGAGAGTATGAAGCTGCAGCAATATTAAAGAAACTTGATGGTGGCCCTATTATATTTTTTCATGATTTAGATGGTTATAAGGCAGTCGGTAATTTAGTAGCAACTAGAGATAGACTTTATAAAGCTATGAATGCTTCTGAGGAGAATTATCATAAAAAGTTAGGTGATGCTATAGATTCACCAATACCACCAAAACTTGTTAAAAAGCCTGATGATCTGATTCAAAGAAATGTATCGTTAAAGGATTTACCAATATTACGACATTTCAAAGAGGATGTTGGATATTATATTACTTCAGGTGTAGTCACGGCTAAAAGTGTAACTAACACATTTTTTAACTCTTCTATACATAGACTTTTAGTTTTAGATGAGAAGAGGATGGCCATAAGAGTTGTACCACGGCATCTCTATTCCATGATTAATGAAGCCAAAGAAAAGAATCAGAAACTACCAATATCAATAGCTATTGGTGTTCATCCTGCCGTGATGATAGCAGCCGGTTCTTCACCACCATATGGAGTTGATCATTTTGCAGTAGCTAATAAATTATTGAATGGATCATTAAAAGTTTTTGAATTACCTAATGGTTCTAGGGCTCCTATTGATTCTGAAATTGTATTAGAAGGTTACGTTGATCCTAATGAAGTTGTAGATGAGGGACCATTTACTGATCTTACAGGTACTCCAGATATAATAAGAAAACAACCAGTTGTTTATATTACTTCAGTATATACTAAAAATGATCCGTGGTATTATGCTTTAGTTCCAAGTGGTCGCGATCATATGTTTTTCATGGGCATTTCTAGAGAGGCGCAGATCAGAAATTATATTGAGAGAGTTGTGCCTAATGTTAAAAAGGTAAGGCTTACTGAGGGAGGATGTGGATGGTTAGTTTGTGTTGCGTCTATAACTAAAGTTCGCGAAGGTGATGGGAAAAATGTTTTAATGGCATGTTTTGCAGCACATCCATCGTTAAAGATAGCTATAGTTGTTGATGAGGATATTGATCCTGATGATCCAAAACAAGTTGAGTGGGCATTAGCTACTCGTTTACAACCATCAACAGGTACTATTATAATCCAATCAGCCACAGTTTCTTCACTAGATCCTTCAAGTAATCAAGAACAATCATTAGGTAGTAAACTAGGTCTTGATGCTACAAGAACATTATCAAAACCTAAAGAAAAATTCATGAGGTCAACAATACCTATAAATGATGAATACATTAATAAATTAATAGGTGATGCTATTGCAACTTACAAAAGACGAAGAAAGAATACTTGATGGTGAAAAGGGTGAAGGATTACGTAAAATGATGAAACTTATTGTAGGTTTAGCAACAATTTCAGGAGCTGAAAAATTAATTGAAATAGAAAGTGCGCATATTTCGGGTATTTCATATCAAAATATAGGTGATGAAGGGCTCTCATTTCTAGAGTGGCTTGTAGAGGAGGGTGTTCATGTATCGGTTCCCACCACGATAAATCCAGCTGCTATTGATTTGTATCAACAAGGCTATACACATGATGAATTCTATAAAAAGCAGGAGAGAATAGTTAATGCATACATAAAATTAGGGGCAAAACCCACATTAAGTTGTACACCATATTTTTTAGATAATATTCCTTCTCCAGGTTCTCATTTAGCTTGGGCTGAATCATCAGCTGTAATATATGCTAACACATTTCTTAATGCTTATACTAATAAAGAAAGTGGCCTTTCAGCTCTTGCGGCTGCTGTAATAGGTAAAACTGGTTATTATGGTCTTCATGTTGATGAAAATAGAAAACCTCAAATAGCAATTAAGGTTGTTGCAGACATCTCTTCATCATTAGATTTTGGCATTTTAGGTTATAGAATAGGAGAATTGGTCGGTGATAAGATTCCAGTAATAGTAGGTAAATCTCCTAAAACTATTCCTGAAAGGAAACAGTTTGTTGCTGGTCTTTCTGCATCAGGGACAATAGGTATGGTTAGTTTTTCAAATAATTTAATATCAAATGAGAACAGGATTGATGTTATCGAGATAGATAATAAAGAAATGTTAAATGTAAAATCACGTTTTTCATCGTTAGATGTTGATATAGTATATCTAGGTTGTCCTCACTTATCTCTTTCAGAGATAAAAGAGTTGGCTATATTATTGCAAAAAAGAAGGGTTAAAAATGGTAAATCATTATTATTATATACTTCAATATCAGCTTATAAGATTGCTAATGAAGAAGGGTTAGTAAGGATAATAGAAAACAGTGGTGCAAGAATTTTTGCAGGAGCATGTCCAGTTTTTAATCCAAGCATGTATAAAGGTGTGATAGGTACTGATGCGATTAAAACAGCACATTATCTTAAGGCAACTAAATCATCACAGATTGCTATTTCAAACACTATACTACTTATTGAATCAGTGACTGAAATAAGATAATGAAAGAGGTAAAATCATATGCGTGTTTGTATAAAAGTTCTTTAGGTGAATAAAATGATTATAAGAGGTAGAGTTATTAATGCAGGTAAGGCTGAAGGTGTAGCATTAGTTTCACAGAAACCCATTTCTTTTTTAGGGGATGTGAATAAAGATAATGGAATAATAATTAATCAGGATAGTGATATTTATGGTGAAAGTTTGAAAGATAAAATATTGGTGGTTCCATTGGGTCGTGGTTCTACTGTTGGAGCTTGGATTATTTATTCATTAAAAAAGAAAAATGTTGCTCCAGCAGCAATATTAATGGAAAAATCAGACCTAATAATTGCCTCTGGATGCATAATATCAGATATTCCTTTAATCGATAACTTTGAAGCGCCTCCTCATAAAGTTATTAAGACTGGTGATAAAGTTCAAGTATTTAATGATGGGAGTGTCGTAATATTAGACCGAAATTCTACCTGAGACTGTCGGTGAACCAAACAATTTTGAACATGCCTTGTTTACTGCTTCTCTATTTTCTTTATCTGTGTATACTCTTAAAATATTTAAGTATCCTTTTAAAACATCTATTACTCGTGATACTTCAGAAACATGATAAATTTGACGTTCTGTGTCAGTTTTTACAATAGGAATTTCTGTTGGATCTGATTCAAAGCTTCCATGATAAGGTACAGATGGTAGTGATGGGGCATCTATATAAATGGTTTCAGGGCTTACGTTTGCCATGCTAGCTATCTCTTCTATAGTTTTACGCATAATATTCTCATTTGATAAAACTTTTACAATAAATTCATCACCAATTATGTATTTTCTTTCGTATGCCATTTTTATTAGATCTCTTGATTCAATTCTTTTTAACATCTGATATCCTCTATTACTTCTTGAAATTATTGACCACAATGAATAATCATCTAATTGAAGATAATCTTCTGGTGAGTCAAATTTTAAAATACCATTTTCTTCAATTGCCATTTCTAATGCGCGTATAAACATTAATTGTGCACCTCTAATTGTTTTATGATAATAAATTGATTCAAACGATTTTACTCTTGAAATGATAACCATTTCAAGAACGGAAAGAGCCGTCATATTCACGGCTAGTTTATCATCAACAATTTCCATTGTATAAATAAGACGTTCAACATCAATATTTCCATAACCTGCACCTGTGTGGTAATTATCTCTTCTTATAAAATCAAGTTTATCTGCGTCTACAGCACTCCTTATGATTTGCTTCATGTATGCAGGTTTGCTGGTTTTGCCTCGTAATGCTAATCCTACTATTTCGTTTGGATCATATCCTAATTTAGAAATAATATCAGACAGTTGAGATTTTAATATTATCCATTCGCCAATGTCTTCGTGATCTTTCTTTAAATATTTTTCTAAATAATGTTCAAAAAGATGAGAAAATGGCCCATGACCAATATCATGAAGTAATGCAGCATACCTTATTAATGATATATCCTCTTTAGACATTTCTATGGGTAAATTCTTAGCAATTTCAGTTGCTACATACATAACTCCTAGGGAATGCTCGAACCTTGTGTGTACTGCACCAGGATAAACTATATCAGCCAATGATAATTGCTTTAATCTTCTTAATCGTTGTACTGGGAAACTGTCAATAATAAGCCTATCATCATTGGTAATTTTAATATAACCCCATATCGGATCCTTTATATAACTCCAATAATCTCTTACCAATGTTTATCACTAAACTTATAATAATTCGTAAATAAATATTTATGCTAATCTAAAACCTCTCTGTTCTAAAAGAAGCTTAACCAAGTTTACTATCCTATTATGTGAATCTTCTATACTATTACCAGTATATATTACTGGATAACCCTTCTCTATAGCCCTCTCTAATAATTTTTTACGAACCCTCTCAAGAAAATCTTTCTTTTCATAACGATCAGTCAAAATAGGTTTACGAGAAAGCGATATCTCTGGTTCTACATCAAGAATAATAGTTAAATCTGGTTCTATAGCATACTTGTTTAAAATATTTATCCATTTTTGACTCAACCCTTGAGCCGATTGATAAGCCATACTAGATTCTTTATATCTATCTGATATAACAATCAGCCCGTTATTGAGCGCTGGTATAATTGTACCATAAACATGCTCTACACGATCAGCCGCAAAGAGTAATGCGTCAATCGCAGGATGCGAAACTGTTGGTAATTTAAGTTTTTTTCTTATAAGAGAGCCTATTTCATTTACTGTCGGTTCCTTTGTTAATAAAACTTTGAAACCATTTTTTTCAAACCAATTTGCCAACAAAGAAGATTGTGTAGTATTACCTGCACCATCAATACCTTCAAACGTGATAAATATGCCCTTACGAACCATCGCAGCTCACTATAACGTATTTAACCACTTTTAAATTCTTTCCTTTAATAGTTGACGCTCTCCACTACTAAAGTCGGGAGATTCTCGCTTCCAAAATGAGATGAACCACTTCATTCCATCTTAGAAGCAAACACTCGCTCGACGTACCACTTTCATCCTAAAGTAGTTAAATAAATTATCATCAGTAACAGACTACTTCAGAAAATTCTCAGCATCCAAAGAAATTATTCAATTTATTAGTTTAAGATATTCAATGTTATATAGGGTTTTAGATATTATTATTGTGGTGTGGATACGGAAAAACATAGCATCTACAATTCCAAGCTCTTAAGATCAGAATTTATTGAACGTAGATCATATCAAGAGAATATAGCTAGAACATGCCTTAATCATGATACGCTTGTTATTTTACCTACTGGATTAGGAAAGACTTTAATAGCTGTGTTGGTAGCTGCTAAAATATTGGAACAGAATCCTGATTCACAAATATTAGTGATGGCTCCTACAAAACCGTTAGTAGATCAACATGCGAGAATTTTTAATGATTTGCTAAGAATTGACTGGAAGAAAATCGCAGTTATGACTGGTGAAGTGCCGCCTCTTAAACGTTCTAAGATTTGGCAAAATGCTACTGTGATCTTGGCAACACCCCAAGTTGTACAAAATGATATAATAGCTAAGAGATGTGACATAAGTCGTTGGTCACTCATAGTGTTTGATGAGGCTCATAGGGCATTAGGAGATTATCCTTATGTTTTTATAGCAAAATTTATTCGCTCAAAAAATCTCAATGCTCGTCTTATTGGCCTTACTGCATCGCCAGGCTCTACGAAAGAGCAGATACTAGAAGTAATGAATAATTTAACAATAACTAATATTGAAGCACGAAGCGAGCGTGATCCTGATGTTGCACCATATGTTAAACCAGTAAATATTGAGTGGAGGACATGCGAATTAACGCCGACAATGCAGAAGGCTCGATCATTAATCATAAATATGATGGATGCATGGAGAAATCAGCTTTCATCTTTAGGCATTACAATCTCGCCAATATCTGAATTAACAAAACGTGAATTATTAGAATTAAAAACAAAGGTTACACAGAATGAGTATGAACTGGGTGATAACATAAGATTGGTTTATGCTTCTGTTAATAATTTAATTAGACTTGCCCATATGTTAGAGTTGTTAGAGATACAAGGTTTAAAACCTCTTGAGGAATTTGTAAAAAGTATGGAATCACTTGCTTCTAGGAGTGGTGCTACTGGAGCTATAAAAATGTTAGTAAAAGATTCAAATTGGCTTGAACTTTCCAAATTAATCAAATCTTCCTCAATAGAAGAACATCCTAAAGTGAATTTATTAAAAGAACTGCTTAAAGAGATCTATTCAATGAATTCATCAGTAAAAGGTATAATTTTTACTACGATTAGAAGTGCTGTTACTATGCTTTTAAATTCTGTTTCTAATATTAATGGTATTAGGGCTGAACGATTTGTTGGACAGGCTAATAAACTAGATAGGGGTATGAGTCAAAAAGAACAATTAAAGGTATTAGAACAGTTTAAAGAGGGTAAAATTAATTTGCTTATCGCTACTAATGTGGGTGAAGAGGGATTAGATATTTCAGAATGTAATTTTGTTATATTTTATGATAATCCACCAAGTGCTATAAGAATTGTTCAACGTATGGGTCGTACTGGAAGGAAGTTACCTGGTAAAGTTTATGTTCTCTTAACTAAGGGAACTCGAGATGAACGTTATTATTGGGCAGGACTACAAAGAAAACGAGTCATGAGAAACCTTATAAGAGAGCTTAGTAATAATAAAAATATAAATATGCTTTCAGAAATATCCAATAATGAAAGTCTAAAATCTAATACTCAGAATCTACTCTCATTTATACAAGAATCTAAATCATCTAAAATTACACAATCTCAGGAAGAGCAACTCATTATATATGTTGATAATAGAGAACTACAATCAGATATAGCTAAAGAATTGATATTACGTGGTGTTGATGTGAGACCTATAAATCTTGAGATTGGGGATTATGTATTATCTGATGAGGTTGTTGTTGAACGTAAAACGGTTGAAGATTTTGCTAAATCAATAATTGATAAAAGAATTTTTAATCAAATAATTAACATGCGAGACTTATACTCAAAACCCATATTACTAATAGAAGGTTCATCATTATATACATCAGTAATAAATCCTGAAGCAGTAAGAGGTGCATTAGCAAGCATAATTGTTGATTTCAGTGTTCCAGTTATAAATGTAAAAGATGCAATAGAAGCTGCATCCTTATTGATTTCTATTGCTAAACGTGAACAAATAGAGAGACGGAAGCAGCCTACAATTAAAAGCGGAAAGAGACCAATTACTTTGAAAGAGCAACAAGAGACTATAGTTGCAAGTTTACCTAATATAGATCTTACATTGGCTAAGAGGCTTTTAAAGCGGTTTAAATCTGTAATTAATGTTTTTAATGCTTCAAAGGATGAGCTTATGAAAGTTGAAGGAATTGGTGAAAAAATTTCTAGCAAGATTAGGGAAGTTCTTGATTCAGAATATAAAGATGAGGATTAACTTGTTTTAGGTGATAATTTTTCTAATTTTTCTAAAGCTTCTAACAATGCTATGAGAAGTTTTGTTTGCTCATATAACTGATCAATATTTTGTTCTACAGACATCGCAACATTTAACTGTGACAATTTAGAAGTTATTGTTTTTTTAAGATTTTCTAGCGTTATCATAGTTTCAGCAACATATTCCTCGCCCTCTTTGACATAGAAGACGCGCCTATTACACGAAGGGCATATTATTTGTCCATCCCTGAGTTTAAACAGAGGGACGTGGCAATCTGGACAGTAGTCGTTAAGCATAATTGCGCCAGCTTTTAAGAGCTCAGCCATCCGTTTGCTTAACGCATCCGAATTTCTTTTCACTCCCATCATTTTCACCCTAGATACTTCTATATAGAAGATATTAGATGTATCAAAAATAGTTAGCGGGGTGTTAGATGTGGCTGCCACAACAAATGAAGAACGAATAAAACTTGCAATAACATATTTAACACAGGTTGCAAATGATACTGGTGTTCCAAGAAATATTAGAGAGGCATGCAAACGAGCTATTAGTTTACTGAATGATAAAAAATTACCATCGTTAGCGGCGAGAGCTGCCAATGCAATTAATACTTTAGATGAATTAATGCAAGAACCCACAATGCCAATATTTGCCCGTACAACTATATGGAAGGCAATATCATTACTAGAGCAGATCAGAGATTAAGGGGAATAGTAGTGTACGATATCTGCAAGATGATGATAAGGTATGAATCACCTAGACTAAAATAGGTGAGAAACATGACTAAAGTTCTTATAAGAGGCATTTATTCAACTGCGCTTTCTAAATTTTTACTTGATAATGGATTCATATTAACACAACCCTCAAAAAGGATTGTTGAACGTCTTAATGTAGAAATGTTACGAGATCAGTGGGATGTTGCGATTGAAGCTCGTCCATGGATTTATGGTATCACAATATACGGTACTAAAGAAGGTGTTGAAAAAGTTATAGAAGCGTTTCATAAGTTAGGTAAAATAACCATAAATCCCTCAATAATTTCTGTAGGTTCAATATATTCTGGAGAAGTGATAGGAACTAATGATAATACTTCATTAGTAGATATTGGATCTCACAAAGTTTTCTTAAAAAGTAAGAAAAATGTTGGTGAGCGTGTAATAGTCTCAATATTAAAACCAGTGTATAGTGGTATACCTGAGGCAGTAGAAGGTATTGCTATAGCAGGGAAAACTATGGTGATTTCAAAGAATCTAAATATAGAAATATGGGGTTACATGGAACCTCATATTAAAGAGAATTTACTAAACTTCGCAAAGAGCATTTCCAAAGGCGGATGGGGAATGCTTTTATTAGGCTTGACACAGTATATAGAGCCTGTGTCATTACTTGAAGAATATAATGCACTTGTAAGAGAGGGTACGTTATTGCTTGAAAAAGGTATTTCAACTTCTCAAAAAATCGGATTAATACGAGATGGTATACATATTGTGAGAGTTAATTTTTCTTATGATGCTAAACAAACGCTAGATAAAATACGAAGTCAAGTTGTTCCAACTGTAAGCGGGCATCATTATATGAGGTCATTAGGTAAAGATACTCAATTGCTTGTAGATTTTGCAGAGAATCTAGTTAGTAGTGGATATAATTCAGAAGAAATTGGTAATTACATGATAAAAACGTTCATAACAAGTAGATTCTCAGTTGGTAGTTTAATAAAAATTAGACATTATAAGCCTAATGGTGAAAGAATTGAGTTAACTCCTGGGAAGGTCATAAGTGTAGATGTGAATAATTTTGAAGTAACGATTAGACGTCAATTCTCTGGTGAAGAAGGAATTTATGATGGAATAGGTGCTCCAAAAGAAAAAGGTGATTATGCAATCGCAACATACAAGATGGGTAGTATGGTCTCTAAGAATACTTATTATAGTTATAATGGTATCATTAAAGGTGTTTATATTAATATTTCAACACCAATAGAATTTACATGGGATGGTATTCAATATATAGATTTATCTGTAGATGTTGTAAGAGATTATGCTGATCAAGTACGAATTATAGATCTAGATGAACTTGAAAGATATGTAAAGACTGGTTATATAAGTAGATCATTAGCCGATGAGGTAATTAAAATTGCTAAAGAACAAGCAGAATTATTAAAAACAAAATCTTAACTTTCTTCTGTATATAAGAATTTTTACCTGTGTATATCTATTAATTGTATACAATTTGTATTTACATAAATAGCATATTTGCATATATGAAAAAGTATATATATTTGTGTAAGTAATTTATATTGAGGCAAAATGACTGGAAAACTTTCAATAATTGTCTTTTCTGGAACTGTAGATAAATTACTACCAGTAGGAGTTCTTACAACTGCAGCTGCTGCATCAGGATATGAGGTGAATTTATTCTTTACTTTCTGGGGTTTAAATGCTATAAGGAAAGATATGATTAAAGCTCAACCAAGAATAAGTAAAGATTTTGAAGATATGGGTCCAATGATGATGAAAATGATGGCTGAGAAAAAAGTACCTTCATGGTATGAAATGATATTACAAGCTCGAGAAATAGGTAATGTGAAAATTTACGCTTGCTCTCAAACAATGGATATAATGAATTTAAAGAAAACTGACTTAATAGATGAAGTAGATGATGTAGTTGGGGCAGTATCATTCTTAGAAATGGCACAAGGTGGTATAACACTCTTTATTTAAGGAGGGATATAGCGTGAGTCAAATTAAAGCTGATAGAGTTGTTGACGCAAGAGGTTCTGCATGTCCTGGTCCATTAATGGAAGCAATTAGGGTAATGAAAAAAATGAACGTAGGAGAAATTGTTGAAATACTTTCAACAGATCCTGGTTCAAAAAATGATATACCTGCGTGGGCTAAGAAAGCAGGACAAGAAGTACTTTATGTCATAGAAGAGCAAGGTTACTGGAGAATTTTTCTTAAGAAAGTTAAATAATTTAAATTATTTTTTTCCATAATATAACTGCTGTAGGATCAATTTCTTTAATTTTCTCAACGATATTTGGACCACTAATTTCAACTATATCAGTTGGTATATTTTCAATTTGTTCAGGTATGATTTCAATTGGATAAAGTTTCTCTTTAGGAACTTTCTTCCAGACATATATTCTAATACATTTGATCTCCGGATACTCCTTACCACCTTTGATTTTGGGACGTAGTGTACGGCTCCATCCTATTACATAAGGTTGTCTATCTACAGCTGCTTTAAGAGCAAGCCAAGTAGGATCCACATCATTATCGCTCATATTGATCCCATATTTATATTAAGTTAAGAAAAATAAAGTTATTGTTTAAAAAATATAGATCAAAATGAAACATTTATTCATTACTTTCAATTTTTATTTTAGATTGTGAATCTGTGCGTTCTATAGTTATTACAGTATCAAAAATTGGTGAATCAGCCAATTCTCCTATATGTGATATAACTATTATTGTACTGAAATTAGCTTTAAGTTTTGCTAAGATATCTAAAAATGCATTGCGCCTCTCTTCATCTAATGAGCTTAACCCTTCATCAATTATTAAGAAATCTGGTCTTCTTAACCCGTGCTGCTCTGCTACAGCGCTCATAATACCTAATCGTAATGCAAAACCTATAGCTGTTCGTTCACCCATTGACAATGCTTCTAGTTTTCTTTGAATTATTCCTTCTTGAACTATAGCGCTTATTCCTCCATCATCTACATTTAGTCTTAATATGAAACGATTATTTAAAAATAAGTTAATATATTCTTGTGCATAATATTCTACTCTTTTAACATAGTATGATATTATCTTTGCGGGTAAATTACGCTCCATAAATATTTTGTCTAATTCTTCGTATATTCTTAATTCGCGTTTCCATTCATTCATTTTTTTCTCTAATTCTTGAAATTCTTCACGTTTTTGAGTTAATTCTTTAAGCTTGATATCAATCTCATTTATGCTTCCATTTATTTCGTTTATTCTACCGTAAATTTGATCACGCATTTTTTTCATGTCTTCTAGCTCCTTCTTTAATGCATTAAGCTCCTCTTTCATTTTTTCTAAATCTTTTATTTTTTCTTCAAGGTCTTTGAGATCTTTATGTAAAGTATCAAATTCTTTTCTTTTTTCATCATTCTTTTCTAGCAAATTTTTAAGTTCTACTTCTAACTTAGTACGCTCAATTGATTCATTCTCTAATACATCTAATTCTTTTTTCTTTTCTTCTATCTGTTTCTCAATTATTTGTGTGTTAGTCGTATGTAATGTTTCAGGCATTTCTTTTCTTATAAGCTCAATCTCATTTTCAATTTGTTTAAGAGATTCCTGTTTTTGAGATATTTCATATTCTAATCCCTCTAAATATTCCTTTTCTTCAATGAGTTCATTTAACCTTTTTTCTAATTGTTCTTTGGAACCAATATTACTTCTAAGCATTTTTATCTTATTATTTAAATCTTTTAGTTCCTGAGCTTTTTTATTCTGCTCTTCTTCTAGATATTCTACATAATATTTGTATTCATCAATTTCTTCATCATACTTTCTAATTAATTCATCTCGTTTTTGGATGCTTAACTCAGTACCGCATACTGGACAGTAAACTATTTTACCAGTATCTTTAGTCTTTGCCAGAATTTCTTTATGTTTTTCAGCTTCATTTAATTTTGTTTTATTTTCACCAAGTTCTCTAATTATTATCTCATTTTCATTCTTAAGCTCCTCATACCTTTTTTCTATTTCATATAAATCTTTTTCGATTTTCATTATATTTTCTAATTGTTTTTTAATTTCATCAATTTCTTTTATGCTTTTTCTTATTTTATCCCGTTCCCTTATGCTTTGGTTTAATAATTTCTCTATATTCTGTTTTTCTTTTATGAGATCTTTAAATTTCTCTAAATATTCTAGTTCTCTACGTATAATCTTAATTTTTTCATCAGCATTCATAAATTTATTTAATCTTTCTTTAACATCCTTAATATGTTTCTCTATTTCATTTAATTCTTTTTCTAAGTTTTTAATTTTTTGACTTTTTTCGTTAATTTGTCTCATGAATTCTTCAAATGTTCCGAGTTCTGATAATAATGCTTTTTCTTTTTGAACTGATTGTTCATAATGAGTTTCTAACTCTTTTAGTTCTTTTTCTTTTAGTTCTTTTTCAACATTTAACCGCGCTAGTTTCGTTTTTAAATCAATCTCAGTCTCTAATTCTTTTTTAATCTCATTTAGTTTAATTTCGAATTTATCGTAATCTGATTTTAATTTTTGTTTTTCCTCTCCAATTTTTTTACGTAATGGTTCAAAATTTATATTAAAAATTTTAAGGAAAAGATCACGCCGTTCACTTGGAGATGCTTCGCTTAATGTTTCAACTTCACCCTGTCTAATTACCACAGTAGAATAAAACGTTTTTTGATCAATACCGAGAAGTTCTATTACTTTAGCATTAACATCATTAACTTTATCTGCTTTACGGATCTCCTTATTATTAATGGTCTCTGTTAATTCAGCGAATGATCCACCATCCTTATTTATTGAGCGTCTTACAGTATAAACTGAGGATTGACCTTGAGGTGATTTATAAGTAAAAACTAATTCAACATAAGCTTCTCTCATGCCTTGAGAAATTAGGTCAGTCTTCTTTCCTCGATGACTAATTGCATCCGGTCCATATAATGCAAAAGCAGGAATATCAACAAAGAGTGTAGTTTTACCAGCACCATTAACACCTCTACAGAATATCATTCTATTACCTAAGATGACTTGATGATCACCTTTAAATACTGTAAAATTTTTAACCCTTATACGTTCAATGCCCATTCAATCACCTCATGATTCAAGATTTTCTTTTAATAATTTAAGTCCTCTCTCAATTACTGCATCCCTAATTTCAGGATCAACAGTATTCTTTACATACTCCTTAAATAATGTTTCTAAATCACTTTTTGATGTTTCATCAGCCATGGTTATCTCCCCGCTCATTAATTCATAATCTAATCGGACATCATAAGCGCCCAATTTATTTAAGTAATCTATAATATTTTCAGGTTTCATTAATTCTCTCTCTTTATTTCCAACCTTTAATGTTAATTTTACAAGCGCATTAATTATCTTTCTCTTTTTTAACTCATCATACACATAATTTAAAGAACGTCCTCTTGTATCAAGAGAAATAATCTCCATAGGACGCACGTCTAATTCTACTGCGTTCCATATTAAATTACCATGTTCTTCTTTAATATCAATAAAATATTTCTTTTCACTTGCTTCACTAAAGTCAACGCGCTCTATTGAACCAGAATATACAATATTCATATCTCCGAATTTAATACTTTGATGTTTGTGTATATGCCCCATTGCTACGTATGATACCAGTTTATTTTTAGCAAACATATTCGGAGAGAACTTTATCTCATTTTCGAGAAATGCTAATTTTCTTTCAGATCCATAGTTAAACCCTTCTAAAGATAAATGAGCAGCTATGATAGTATAATCAGTATTTGATGGAGCATCCAATTCGCTTTTTAAGCGCTCTTCTACAATACCTCTTAACTTTTCACTATCAATATGCCAATTTGATATAATTCTTGGCCTTGTGTACGGAATACCAATAATTTTCACGCTTTTTCCACTTTTTCCTTTAATTATTACTGACGAAATTTTAGGAATGTAATGAAATAAACCTTCAACTGAAATTGACTCACTACCTAAAAGCGTATTTAAAGCATCTAAAAATGTTCTTTGCTCAGGTAATTGTGATGCATCATGATTTCCTCTCACTATTACAACATGTATACCATTTGAAATCAAATCTTTTATGAATACAGAAAATTCATACATAACCCTATTTACTGGTCGTGGATGATGAAATACATCACCAGCTATAATAAGAATATCAGCATTATTTTTAATCGTATATTCTTTTATAATATTCAGATTTTTAACAAAATCTGCTAATCTATCAGATTTAAAATCACTTGGCTGTACACCTAAATGTAAATCTGCAGTATGAATAATTCTTAAGCTCACCATGTTCACCTATATAGTATACAATCAAGTAATCTATAAAATCACTGCTTCTTATTTTTATAAACGTAGTAAGTTTTCTTTACTATTGTTACACAAGTTTTGTTTTTATAAATACTCTTTTTATTAAAATTGCAGAAAAACATTGCTAATTAATGTTACAAGAATTTTCTTATTAATTAATCACAAAGTGCATTTTACATGGGTATCATAAATATTAGCATAAGTTTTTAATATGGTTGTTTAAATTTTTCATGTTTAAATTAATTATAAAATCTTTATTAGAAAAAATAATCAAGCTCATGTGTTCTATTTTATAAATTTTTTAGTTAACCTTATTTTTAAGAAGTATTTTCTTTGATTGTGGATAAAATATATTTAAAATTTGATGGTGATCTTAATGGTTGAGTGGGCTCAGACTGCAATGAAAGAAATTATTGAATTTGTTGAAAAAGCTCAGGGTGTAATTGATTGGTCTCAGGTTGATGAAATGATCGAACTTTTATTAAGAACAAAAATAAAAGATCATGCAGTTCTTGTAATAGGCATGGGGCGATCAGGTTTTGTAGGTAAAGCATTTGCCTTACGTCTTATGCACTTAGGATTTAGAGTTTATGTTTTTGGTGAGACTATAACACCTGCAATTGGGAAAGATGATGTAGTTGTGGCTATTTCAGGATCAGGCGAAACAAACGTAGTTGTAAGAGCAGCAGAAGTTGCAAAAAATATTGGAGCTATCGTAGTAGCTATTACGTCAAGGCCCGATTCACCATTAGCTAAAATATCCAATAAATTAGTTATTGTTCCAGGGAGGACTAGATTAGCAAGTGAACAAGATTATTATGTCAGGCAACTTATAGGAGAGCATGAACCATTAGCTCCTTTAGGAACACTTTTCGAAATTACTGCTATGATACTATTAGATAGTCTTATTGCTGAGTTAATGAAAAGAATGGGATTAACTGAGGAGGAATTAAAAGCTCGTCATGCGACTATAGAGTAATTATTGATGTTGTGAAGCACTGATTGGGTATGAACCGAGTATCTTTATAATGCTTGTAACTTGTTGTAGTTCTTGGAGTGCTGAAGCTACTTTTTCATCAAGTCTATGTCCTTCAAAATCAACATAAAACAAATATTCCCATGGTTTTCTTTTTGAAGGTCTTGATTCTATTCGTGTTAAGTTTATACCTCTTTTCGCAAATGGTTCTAATGCTTTATATAATGCACCTGGTACATGACGTACTCCAAATATTATAGATGTTTTATCGGAACCTGTAGGTTTTTTAATATCTTCCATTCCTATTATTAAAAAGCGCGTATAATTATTTGTATTATTCTCTATTCCTTCTACTAGAATATTAAGACCATATATGTCTGCAGCCCTTTTAGATGCTATAGCTGCTGAATATTTATCATTCTTCTCTTTTAATAATTTTGCCGCTCCAGCAGTATCATAAACAGCAATAGGATTAAGTTTATAACGATTTATAAATACGCTACATTGCGCTAAAGCCTGAGGATGAGAATAAACATTTTTAATCATATTAATAGTAACTCCGTGTAATGCTAATAAATTATGCTTTACACGTAATATGATTTCCCCCCTAACCATAAGTGGATATTCAAAAAGCAAATCATGAACTTCTCCTACCGCACCTTCTAAAGAATTCTCAATAGGAATCACAGCATATTCACATTCATTCCGCTCAATAGCATCAAAAACTTCTCTAAAACTTCTATAACCAATAGGATCTGCATTAGGAAAAGCACTGAGTATAGCTTCTTCACTATACGCACCTGGCTCTCCTTGAAATCCTACTCTAATTTTTTCTCTGTGCATTGTTTTTAAAAGTTTAATGTTCAATAAAAAGTTTTGCATATTGATAAAGTGTACTTAAGGTTGATATTCAGAATTTTATGTTGATACTTTATAATAATACATTAGAGAATACTTCGAATATTTATTTGAATTTATTTAAAAATACATATATACATTTTATCTATTTTGATTAAGATTAATTATCATTTAAGATAAACATATATTTTTGTGATCATTTTTTATATGCGGTGTTGCTATGGGCTCAGATGTCGCAATAATAGGTTACGGTGCTTATATACCTATGTATCGAATACCTCATAAAGAAATTGCTGAGATTTGGGGTCGTGGTGGCAGAGGTATACCACCGAATGAAAAAGCTGTTGCAGGTCCCGATGAGGATACAGTAACCATATCAGTTGAGGCAGCAATAAATGCTTTGAACAGAGCTAAAATTAACCCACAAGATTTAGGGGCTATTTATGTTGGTACTGAATCAAAACCTTATGCTGTTAAACCAACATCAACAATTGTTGCTGAAGCTATAGGTGCGACACCGAATCCATTAGCTGCTGACTTTGAATTCGCATGCAAAGCTGGAACTGAAGCATTTATTGCAGTTTTAGGCCTTGTTGCTTCTGGGAATATCAAGGCTGGGATGGCGATAGGAGCTGACATTGCTAGGGGTAGACCTTCTGATGAATTAGAGTATACTACAGGATCAGGTGCTGCAGCTTATATTTTAGCACCTAATAATCATGATGCTATAGCTAAAATTGAGGATAGATATACGTATGTGACTGATACTCCGGATTTCTGGAGAAGAGAGGGACAATACTTCCCAATGCATACATATAGATTTACTGGTGATCCTGCGTATTTTACTCATGTGGAAAATGCCGCTAAAGGTCTTATGCAAAAACTTGGTCTTAGACCATCGGACTTCAGGTTTGTTTCATTCCATCAACCCAATGTTAAGTTTCCATTACAAGCCGCAGAAGATCTTGGATTTACATTGGATCAAATAAAACCTACACTTCTTAATCCTGTAATAGGCAATGCTTATGCTGGATCATCACTTTTAGGATTAGCCGCCGCACTAGATATTTCTAAACCTGGAGATCGATTACTTATAGTCTCGTTTGGTTCTGGTGCTGGATCAGATGCGATTAGTATAATAGTTGAAGATGGTATAGAATCAAAAAGAGATTTGGCCCCAAAGGTTATAGATTATATATCAAGGCGCGTTCAAATTAGTTACGGACTTTATGTTAGATTTAGAGAAAAATTAAGAGAGTGAGTATTATGAATCAAGTAGCAATCACAGGTGTAGGATATGTCCCTATAAGTGAACATTGGTCTAAATCGCTTAGGATGTTAATGGCGGAGGCTGGTTTTTTAGCTTTAGATGAGGCTGAGATTGATAAACCTGATTTAATAATAGTAAGTAGTGCATTTGCCAGTAGGTTACAAGAACAATATCAACTTGGAGCATTAATAGCTAATTACATGGGATTAGGTGGAGTACCTGCAATGAGTGTTGAAGCTGGTGATGCATCTGGTGGTGTTGCAATCCATTTAGGGTATACTGCAATATTGTCAGGTATTTACAAAAATGTTCTAATTATAGGTGGTGATAAATTGAGTGACGAATTACCAGCAAGAGTAGAGAGTGTTATGGCTTCAATGGAAGATAGGGAATACATAACATATCATGGGGCAACTTATGCAGGATTAGCTGCTCTTGTTTACAAGGAGTATCTTACTAAATATGGAGTAAAAAATGATGATATTGCACTCTTAGCAGTTCATGATCATTCTATGGCAGTAGGTATTGCACACGCACAATATCCATTTCCAATAAAACTTGATAAAGTGCTTTCATCACCTATAATAGCTGATCCAATAAGATTGTTCGAAAGTTTTGGGTTTGGTGATGGTGCAGCCGCTATAGTGCTCTCAGCACTAGAAGACATAAAAAGTGATACAATTATAACAATAGAAAGTTCAGTTATGGCTACTGCTGAACAATTTAATATTGCACAACGTGATAATATTGTCTCATTTTCTTCTACAAATAAAGCAGCAAAACAAGCTTATGCTAAAGCTAAAATAACACCTAATGAGATTAATGTGGCTGAAATTCATGATTCATATACAATATTAGGAATCATTGCTCTTGAAGATTTGGGCTTTGCAAAATATGGTGAAGGAACTAAATTACTTAAAGAGGGTCAATTAACGCCTGGAGGAAAAATACCAGTAAATACGTTTGGTGGGCTTAAAGCTAGAGGGCATCCTTTTGGTGCTACTGCATTATATCAAACCATGGAGATTGTAAAACAACTTAGAGGTGAGGCACCCCATCAAGTACCAAAAGCTGAATATGGTCTTGTTCATAGTATGGCTGGTATAGGAGGTACTGCAGTCGTGAACATTTTAAGGAGGATGAAGTAAATGAGTGTCCCTAGATATTGGGCAGAAAGAATTACGCGTTACAGAATGATTGGTAATAAATGCAAAAAATGTGGCACAGTATATTATCCGCCTAAATTTTCTTGTAATTGCGGTTCAAAGGACATGGAACAGTATCAATTACCAAGAAAGGGAATATTAATTAATTATTCATGGATTTACACGGCCCCTCAGGAACATAAAAAGAATGAACCTTATCCTATTGGTATCATTCAATTGACTGACGGAACAAAAATATTAGCACAAATTACTGATGTAGAGCCAGAAAAACTTAAAATAGGAATAGAGATGGAAGCAGTATTTAGAAAAATAACTGAAGACGGTGATAAAGGTCTCATACAATATGGCATAAAATTCAGGCCCGTAATAAAACAAACAAAGAATACTTAATACTTATTCATTCTACATTCCAAATACTAAGCTTATCGTTGTATTACTAGGAAATTTTCTTTTTTATGATTGGTTAATAAAAATATTCTTAGTGACACGAAAATAGAGCTTAAATATATCTCCGTATCAAAATAATATAGAATCAGTTAATTTGAAGGTGTGTATATGCGAAAGATATTCTTTAAACAAATGTTAGCGGGGGTGGCCGAGCCAGGTCAAAGGCGCAGGGCTCAGAACCCTGTGCGTTAGCGCTGCGTGGGTTCAAATCCCACCCCCCGCACTTAATATTTAACATAATAACTAAGCCTTCTCGGATTTTTATTATGTAATCTTTGATATAAAGTGACGATTTATCAGTTTAGGATTTCTTACAGTTCATCAAAACTTCTCATCAGTTTTTGTCTAGGAGAATTACTCAAACACATTTCAATATTTCTCATCACTTTATAGATGGATTCTATAGTCAATACTTAGAAATGAACTTCAATAAAATAGTTTAAGTGTTAATGAGTATTATGTACTAAAAATTATAATAAAAGTTTTATGTGCTAAGTGCAATATTATTTATCTCTGTCATATTTGTTAAATTGTTTATCAGTACTATTCTATTAGAGATTGTATATATTGCATCATTTATATAAATTATTCTTTTTATAAAATAATCCTCGTTGTATACGAAATACTGACGTAAATCAAGATTTTCTGCAATATTACCTGTTTTATTTAAATGAGAGATTCTCCCAATTAGGATTAATCCTTGATTAAGCGATACATTGAATATGTATGCTCCTTGCCAAACAGGTTTTCCATATTCATAGGGAGGCGCATTTGGATTATCCTTTTGTGTAATTAAAACTGGTAGTGCTAAAATTTTTCTTACTGGATCAAATAATAAGGCTTTATGATCATGAAGAACTGGAGAATCTGAGCCTCTGTCACCTATAATGTATTTAGTAACTTCCTTTGGATTTTGCGGGTCAGATACATCAAATAATGATATTTTTATTCCTTGATACCATGCAAAATCACCTTCCTTAGCTTCTATGGTATCTTTACCTATACCTATTAAATGCGTTTCGTCATAAGGATGTAAGTAGTTTGAAAAACCTGGTATTTTTAACCAACCTAATACTTTTGGAGCTGATGGATTTTTTATATCTATTACAAATAATGGATCTGTTTTCTTGAATGTTACTAAATAGCATCTATTGCCAATAAATCTAGCTGAATATATCCATTCACCTGGCGCTAAGCCTGTTATATTTCCCACAATTCTCATGTTTTTTACGTCAAGAATGTAAAGATTATTCTCAGGTTTTTCTTTCCATATAGTAGTAACTATCCTGAAATAACTATTAAATTCATCCATTGAAAATTGATTTAGAATTGTGCCGGGAACTTCACTATTAGTTTCATATTTAATATCATTATTGTTTACACTAAATCTGTAAATTATGGATTTTTCATAATTTAATCTTGTAATTAAAGTAAACTTATTAGAAGTTTTAATGATTGTCTCCCATTTAGGAGATGTTATATAAAGATTGTTTAATGACATGTAAAGATTATTGGTATCACCTAATAAGAATGTTCCAATAGTTGGCATTTCATTATCTACTACATTAAATGCAATAATCGTAGTATATTCGTAGTAGGTTTCATTGGCTGATGGAAAGTAATATATTTGATTAACTGGCAGATCAAAAATCAGTCCATTAAACTTAATTTCTGGAATGTTGATAAACTGATCTAAATCAAAATTTTCTACATATTGCTTCCAATATTGTATAGTAGGTTTTATTATAGGAATTTTAACTATAAGATATATATAATTACTGATTGATCTTGATGTAAAATAATATCCATTAATTGTGAAATCCTTTATTAGGATTGGAGTATTCTTATTTGTGATATCATATACTTTTATACTAGTTTCATAACTTTTCTCATTGTTGTTCCAATCGCTTAATATTGCTGCGAGTTTGTTGTTGAACAAAAATATGCCCATTATATTTTTATTAAGTATAATCTTTGAGGAGATTGTTGCATTATGAGGAGGATATGCCATAATTATATATATAATATTCTTTAAAGCTATGTAAAGATATTTACCATCTGTTTTTACGATGTCTAACTCATCAACTCCCTCAACTTGTATATTAGTTTTAGAATAACTGTATTGCTCTGCAGTAAGTGCAGGAGGTACTACAGTACTCATTGGAAATGTTGATAAACTAAATGAAGCGCTTTCAAGCGTTGATACAACAGGATATTTATAAGAATATCGTGATGTAATGAATGAGCTCAATTCGTTATATGATGAAAAACTTTTAATGTCGTCAGTATTAGTAATTTTAATAGGTTTAATGTGATCATTAATTTCGTTAGTATTATGGTAGAATAATGGTGTAGTGGATAATATTATTAATGTAATAATCACAATGATTAAGTTTATCTTTTTTCTCATGTGGGCATCAATATTTAATATATGTCCTAAATAATAATGCTAAATTTATGAACATTTGTTTCAAAAAATAGAACACCATGAATTTCATTCTTAAATTAAATATGTATTAATTATATGGAAGAAATGAAGTACAATTGTCTAATGATAATACTTCTGATTATTGCAGATGCAAAGTTTCTTGAGATGCATCCCCTAATTAACTTTTAAAAAGAGGAATGCTGATAACTCATTCTTGCAAACCAGAATTCACTAGTTGAACTAAAAAACATAAAAACAAACACAGTAAACTATCAAATGCAACAGAAAAATACTCATTAGCAAACATGGTATCAAAAACACTCTTTCATGCTAGGTCTTAATTCTTTAAAATGACTTAGCAAAATTAAGTATTTATTAGGTATGGTGTAGTATTTAATAGTATGAGAGATAAGCATGATTTATATGAGATTCTTGGTAGTGAAATTAGGAGAAAAATTTTAATTTATATAGGTGAGAGAGGTTCTGTTAGATTTACAGATTTAAAAAATTATATTGGAATTAGTGTAGGTTCGCTTTATTACCACTTAGATATACTTGAGGGGTTAGTCATTCAGACATCTGATAAACGATACACGTTATCTGAAGAAGGACGTGAAGCATATAAATTGTTAACAGAAAAAAATGTTGAGATTCCAAAGAAGAGCATAGTTACAGAGATTCTTTATTATGTTATGCTTTCTCGTCTTATTGTAAAATTAAGTGAGAAGCGTTCGTTAAGATATCCACTTATAGTTTTGCTGTTCATTTCATATCTATATCTTACTTATACTGCGCATATTGTTCCAGGAGGCTTTTTTTCTCTTTCATTGGATAAGTATTATATTTTTTATTCATTATTGACGTGGGTTTTTGTATATTTATTTAGTGATGTTTTTTCGTCGCTATTGTTTAAAAGGTGGGGGGTTGGTCATTTATTATTGTTAGAATTGTCTTTATTACCAGTGTCATTATTATATGTTATTGTTAGTATTTTAACATTATTTAGTATAACTGTTAATGAGTATATTTTTTTAATATTTCAATCATGGTCTCTGATTGTGCTTGGTTTTATAATAGCGTATACAAAGGGTTTAAAAACTGAAAGGGGATTATTAATAGCACTTGTGCTACTTTATGTAAATCTTATATTAATATATAAGTATGTAATCTTTAGATGAAATAAAATATTAAGAAGTTAATTATTTTAATCAGCGCCACCAAGTAATACTCTTCTAATTATACGTTGAAATGTCTTTTTTAATCCATGTTGTTCTTTTCTTGTAATGGCCTGAAGATCTTCAGGATATTCACCAATTTTTCTTACTACTGGATTGTTATAATAAAATCTAGCTTTAATTACTAACAGTTTTAATTCATCTATTGTGGCATAATCTAAAGGTTCATTCTTATTGTTATTGTTTTCCCATCTTTGATATAAGTTGTTCAGTATTTCAGAAACATCTGGATCACTATAAAAAGCTGCTTTTACGTTTACATCTATATTATCATCAATTAGGCTTATTATTTCTCTTTTTAATTCATCAGTTTGTGTCACAATTTTTATTTAAAAAGTGGCACTTATAAACTTATAGAAATCAAATTTTATTTTCAATTATTTACTAAACATTTTTTGAATTAATCTGATTCCTATTATGAATTCACTAATTATGATAATTCCCCCAATTATTATTATGAGTACTGTAATAACTGGATCTTCTCTATATAATTCTACATTAATCTGTTGGTCAGAATTTATAGTCGCATTTTCTGACCAGCTTAGAATATTATTAGCAAATATTTTCATACTATAAATGCCGGGAGGTAATTTTAAAATGATTGGTGATGCTTCTACTTGGAATGTTCCTCCACTATCATTAAGCTTATTAATTTGAAATATTATATTTGATGGATTGTTTAAGAGTTTTCCCCATGCATATAAGTTTATTGTTATAGTATGAAGAGTGATGTTTAAAATGATTGTACTACCAGGAATTAGCGTCATCTTTTTAAAACTCTCATAGTTAATGCTGATTTTATAATTTTGTATTGTGATATTATAGTAAACGTTAATGGTTGATGAATTAGATGTTGGAATAATGTATGTTGCTCCATCATAAAAAATTATGTTAATTGATGAATTAAATGTGAGTTGATAATTTGAAATGGGGTTCATTGATTGGTCTACAACGTTGATTTTTATGAATGGGGGAGATACTAATTTTTGATTCATGTATAATAATCCAAATGTTCTGCTTAATATTACTAATATATATTTTGTATGAATATAATTTCTATAGTTAGTTTGAAAAGTAACATTATAGACAGTTCTAGAATAAATGTTCCATGCGATGTCATATGAGTATATTCCGATTAAGGGTAAATATAATAAATTTAGGGAGTGCGTGTCATATTCTTGTTGTGATTTTGGATCTAGCAGACTAATTGTTAGTATTAATGGTTCTTTATTAAATTGATTTAATGGAATTATTATTTTATGATGTGTTGATGGTGTAGTATTGCGTATTGTGTATAATAAAGGATACCAATATACTATATAAGATACCTGATAATTTTCGGGGAATTTTATGTTTGCAATGCTTATTGGGCGTTGAATTTTTAAACTTGCCTGTATGCCAAATTGTAATAATGATTCAGCTTCTATAAGAATTTCACTACTATTTGTTAATCCTATTATTTTTATTTTTTCACCATGAATGCTGGTAATAATAGTGTTGATTGATTGGTTTATGGGAAAAAGTAGAGCTTGATATTCAGTTATAGGATGCAGAAAAATTAATGTTCCATTGACAGTATATACTAAGTCTCCTTGTTTAATTATTAAAGCTTGGTTCATAATATTGAATGTTACATTTTGTTTGATATTAATAAGGAGAATTCTTATAGATTCGCTGATAGTAACAGTTAATATTTTATAAAAAATTTTCAGCGTCCAATAACCCGTAGGATCATTATCAGAAAAATTATATATATTAATAGGAGTGTTTGTTAATATTATAGTGTTTATAATGATATTATTAAATGGATTAATGAACTCTATAGAGACAGTCGTATGGGAAGTTGATGTATCTTTTAAATAGATCCAAAGCATATCTCCCTCACGATATATCATGGTCTCATTTGGAGCGTAGTAATGAAATGAATAGGAGGAATATCCGATAAATGGCATTATTATTGAATTGCTCATCTGAGTTGAAGCAATTGCAGGATTTAGAACAGAAATTGTATTAGGTTTTTGGTTAGCAATATTTAATGAATAAATTTGTTGTGAGGTAGCATTAATAATATTTGAGAGTATTAGGAAGATTAAGATAAAGCGTATCATTTTAACACACCTAATATTAATAATATTATTGTTGTTAGAAAAAGAAGTAGCCATGGTGAAATTGATTGAAATATGAACAATGAGGGATTGTTGAATAGAAATAGATATGCTAAAAGTCCTAAAGAACTGTATAAAAGTATGTTAATAATGTTTGAAATCATAAATTTTCGTTCAGGTTTAAATAATATAATGAGCATAGAACTTATGAAGAGAAGACCTATAATTGGGGGGATTTCATAAGCAGAAATAGCTATTTTCAAATATGCTATTGACTGTTCTAATGAGACAGGAAGTGTTATCCATGGTAATACATATTTAAACATATATAATGTTAACATTGAGAATCTGAAACCAAGGTCTTGTAAATAGTTACCTGTTAATGTTACATTAATTTTCTGACTTGTAAACATTATTATCATGAGGATATAGAAATTTATAGTTAATAATCCAACTTTTAATGGATTATCATCTATAGTTAATAATTTAACGTGCTCCAACATTAAACGTAGTGGTGTAAATATTAAAAGAATAGAAATTATGTACAAAGGTTCAGTAATTAATTTAACAATTGATGTTTGATAAAAAATAAATATGAAAAATAATATAAGTATAAGTATTAAACCAAGTATTTCATCGCAATATGTGACTAAATGCTCAACTCTTTTATACTTGAGCGAAATTATTGATAAGATGGGTGCCATTATTAGTAGCGCTATTATTATGAAGTATAAAGGTTGTGATTTTAATAATACTATTGTGCTTTCACTTATTATGGACCAATATCCTACATAGTTTGCAGTGTTTAATAATAATATGAAGAATCCAATATATGAGAGGATAAGATGTTTTTTCATAATGCAACACCTTTAAGTGTTCTAAATTTAATATATTGTAAAAGTAACCATGGAGCGCAATTATTTGTATCGCATAAATTATATATAATATTATTAGACTTTAACGATTTTATAAGTGATAGTAATGATGCGTTATAATTCATAGTAAGTATATTATAAGCAATTATCTTTGTAGTGTCAATATTTGATGGGTATAAAAATTTAGATGTATCCAGAAGAGCAATTATAGGTATGCCTCTCAATATACGTATGTTATTTACAAGCTCAATAAGATTAGTGATAGTAACATCACTATCAGTAATCAAAAAAATTAATTCGCCTCGTTGTACAATATTTTTTAAATAGTTATTGAGTTTTATCAAATCACGTGAACCTTCAGGTGAAATTGTACTTAAAAAGTTTATTACATTCTGGAATTGATTTTTATCTCTATGGGAGAAAGTTCTTCTGATTAATTGTGGATATATTAGTAAATCTATATCATCCTTCAGTTTTGAAGCCATATAACATAAACTGATGACTGAATATATCGCTGTATCAATTTTTCTCTTCCCTTCATAACCTTTTGACATATGCTCGCTGGCATCTAATACTATTTTGATATTTATGTGTTCTTCACGCATATATTCTTTAACTACAAGAGAATCTGGATGTTTAGAAATTATCTTCCATGCTAAAGATTTATAATCATCTCCAGGAAGATATTGTCTTATTTCAGCAAATTCTTTACTTGAACCACTAATTGATTTACTAAAACCCTCATAAAAATATTTATCGATATAAGGCTCTACGGAAAGCATTATTAATGATAATTGAGGTCTGGCTGTTATGTATGATTCATTACTTATTATTATACTGCTTATAAAAAGATTCAGGGCATCAAAGTAGGTAATTTTTGTTCCATATATTTTGTGTTTTCCTATACCTAAAACCTTTATCTTGTATTCTAACTGAATACTATCTTTAGGTTGTATAACTACTACATTATTAGTATTCCATTTAATTATTTTGAGCGTATCAGATATTACTTCATCAATTGTAAGTGGTCCTATAAAACTATTAAGAGTGTTAGTTATTTTTAGACGTATAAGGATTTCATTTCCAGCTTCAATATAATCCTGATTTATAATCCTTTCAACGTTAATCCATGCGAGTTTTTCCATGTTCAGTTTAAAGATGATTGCATCAACAATTATAATAAACATTATTAACATTCCAGCCACTATAAAAGTTGGTTGGTTTGAGATCCAAGATGCAAAAATATATGAAGGAAGAGTTGACAAAATTGCAAAACCTCGTTTTGTAAGCATAAATTTCACCTTGGGGGTTCAATACTTTTTATTATTTCATCTATAATTTGGGATATAACATTATAAGTTCCAAGAGAACTGTATTGAGAATCTTGAATTAATATTTCAGGTCTTACGAGTATTCTATGATTAAAAACATAAAAAATAAGGGATTTCACATCGTCAGGTATGACATAGTCCCTTCCTTCTATTGCAGCATTTACTTTACTTGCCTTTAAAAGCACAACAGCTGCTCTTGGGCTGCATCCAAGTAAAATTTTATCAGTTTTCATACGGGTTAATGTAACTAATTTTTGAATGTATGTGATTATATCATCGGATACGTAAACATTATGTTCAATATAATTAATAAAGTCTATTATATTAACTTGAATTGGATTAATTAGAGATTCGTCAATACCGATATTGGCTCTTTTTAAAATCTCTATCTCTTCGTTTGGTGATGGATAATTCATAACTATTCTAAACATAAACCTATCAAGTTGAGCTTCTGGAAGAGGATAAGTACCCTCATGCTCAATAGGATTCTGAGTGGCAATAACCATGAAAGGTTCAGGCAATTTCATAGTTCTTCCATCAGTAGTGACTTGACGTTCTTGCATTGCTTCAAGTAGTGCTGATTGAGTTTTAGGAGGTGCTCGATTAATTTCATCAGCAAGTATTATATTTGAAAATATAGGACCTGGCTTAAACTCAAAATCTAACGTTTTCTGGTTAAAAATATATGTTCCTAACAAATCAGCTGGTAACATGTCAGGTGTGAATTGGATTCTTCTGAATTCTAGATTTAATGCTCGCGAGAAACTCTTTGCAATAAGTGTTTTTGCTATTCCTGGAATACCCTCTAAAAGTACATGTCCGCGAGAGAGTAAAGCAATAGTTAATAATTTTATGTAAGTATCTCCACCAACTATAACTTTTGATATCTCAAATCTTACTTTATTATAAAAATCTATAACATCATTGATATTCATTAATCTCACCAAGCATACTTTTAAAATTAATTAACTGAAAATAGGATCTCAAGAAAAATTCGGAATTAATAAATTTTTTCTTGACATAAGCTTTTTCTAAATCATTTACAAATTTTAGTATCTTATTGTATAATTTTATATCTTTTTTCTCTGATAAGGATAATAATTCTCTCGCATCAGATAGTATAAGACCGATCATAGGTCTATAATTTGGTTTACCAGATGATAAGGCTTCAATGGCTTCTTCAAACCACGTCAATGATCTAGGGAGTACTTGCTCATAATTGGGATTATGTTTTTGAATAATTATGTTATGAAATAATACAATTATTATAATTACAATTAATGGTGTATAAAAGCTCAACAAAATAATTATATCACTCATATTAATGATTAACTCACCTGCCTCGTGAATAACCTTTTTAACAATTCAATATTTTCTATAAACATATTGTAGTCATCAACAGTAATTGTATTATTGCTGAAACGAGCTTTCTCATACAACTTATAGATTTTCAATAAAACATTTCTAATTTCATTAATATTTAAGTAAGATGTTTGACTTTTCTCTAAAATACTTTTAATAATCTCATACTCTGTCATATACATTAGAGGACTAATCATAAAAACTATAGAAAGATCTTTTCTTAATGCAATATATCCATCTGTTATTGCTTTACGATACTCCCCTTTAGATGCTAAAAACTTTGCATTAGCTAATGATGATATAAAAAGTTGTCTTTCCTCACTAATTTTGACTTCTTGAGAAGTATTATTAACCTCATTATTACTTATATTTTGAGGCTTATTCTTTCTACGCAAAAGAACAATAACAGAAATTAATCCTAATGATAATATTATGATAAAGTACATTATAATATTAATTAGCTCTAATTGTCTTGGTGATAATACAATAAAAAACATATTACATGACATTAACTACTCACCTCTGCTACATACCATGCAATTCTAATAACACCATGAACAAAGAATAATGGTATAATACTCGTTTCTAAATCTACCACAAAATTATCAAAATAAGCTTTCTTATCTTCTGTAATTTTTTCATCTGCATTTGATAATATTACTACACGTAATAATCTAACAGTCTCTGATAAGTTACTATTAGTTACATTTAATTGAACAGGTGATGAACCTATTAAGAATAATATATTCTTATAGAGTTCACCATAAGAATTATAATTATATGTTAATCGAATGACATATTTTTTGTCTACATTACCATTAGTATAATAATCAAAAATTTCAGTACGAAATATAGAGGTCTCTGCAATATTGATTGTCATATGCACTACAACTGATGAACTTGAATTCATTACGACAGTTATATCTTTAATTATACTGAATGTATCATTTGAAACAATTACTAACATAAAGTTATTATTATTAATAATACTTCTTATATTATATAAGCTCAAAATAGCTGTCGGTGTAAATCGTAAAACAACTCTAATTGTGTATCTATCAGGTTGTAAGCTAAATGCCGACCTAAGTTTATCTTTATACTGTTGTAATGCCACCCTTTTGACTTCTGATCCCATTGATGAAAATATTATTACATATCCATTAAAAAAACTACTATTAACTTTTATAGTGTGCCCGTTTGATGCAAAAAATTGAGAATCAACTATTATTTCTAAATTGTTCATGACTACTAAGGGACCTGGCTTCTCAGGGTTACTAGTTATTATTCCAAGATTTGCTACTGGATGGTAAAGTGATAAAGCACTGAACATAATTATTAATGATAATCCTATAGTTATTATATCTTTTTTTGAGAAACTTTCTCCATACACAAATATTTATAGTTAAAAATAACTATTAAACCTAACTGAATTGATCTAAATATTCAATTGTTTTAGTGAGATTCTCTAGCTTGCAATGATGTTGATAAAGCTGAAGTTGTTTTAAATCTAACAGAATAACGCTCATCATAGTATTTCTTATCTAAATTCACACGCTCAGTAAGTCCCATTAACATTTCATGTATGCGTTGTGCAGCCTTTCTACCTTCTGCCATAGCTTTTACTACTAACGTTTCACCGGTTACAACATCACCGGCAGCATAGACTCTTGGAATTGATGTTTCGTATGTTTCAGGATTTATTGCGATTCCTCCATGCTCATTAAGTTTTAATCCCTCAACTTCTGCAAGATATTTATTTGGTCTTCTACCTATTGCTATAAGTACAACATCAACATCTACTATGAAGTTTGAACCTGGTATTGGAATGGGCCTAGGTCTTCCAGACGCATCAGGTTCTCCAAGTTTCATTTTTATACATTCAGCTTGTTTAACCCAACCATTCTCATTACCAATGAATTTTATAGGAACAGTCAAGGGCATTATCTTTACACCCTCTTTTTTAACTTCCTCTCTACTCAGCCAATATCCAGGCATTTCTTTTTCAGTTCTTCTATACATTATTATTACTTCTGATGCTCCTAATCGTATAGCCATTTTAGCTGCATCATAAGCAGTATCTCCACCACCTACAATTATATATCTTCCGCCATCTAATTTGTAAGGTAATGATGAAAGTGAACGATTCTCCAATAATGCTTTATTAATATCAATTAGGAATGAGTATGCTGAATAAACACCTTTTAGATCTTCACCAGGAACGTTTAATCTAATTACTTCAGAAGGACCAGTAGTTATTAATACTGCCTCAAATCCCATGTTAAATAAATCTTTAATCCTCAAATCTCTTCCAACCATTGTATTAGTCTTTATTTTAACTCCCATTTCTTTAAGATAATTAACTTCATGTTTAATAAGCCTCTTATCCAAATGAAAACTAGGTATACCGTAAAGTGCTGTTCCTCCAGCTTCTGGCATTGCTTCAAATATTGTAACATCATGTCCATAACGTAGTAATAGATCGGCTGCCGCCAAACCAGCTGGACCAGCACCTATAATTGCAATAGAATGACCAGTAGGTTTTACATTTAATCTCTCAGGTTTCACATTGTTTTGGATCTCCCAATAAATCAAAAATTTCTGAATCATACCAATTGCTACAGGTTCGCCTGTCTTATTTAAAACACACGAAGCTTCACATAATCCTCCCAGTTGTGGGCAAACAGATCCTGTTGTTCCTCCAAGACAATTTGTTTCTCTAAGTACTTTAGCTCCTTCCGCAAAATTTCCACTGGCAACCGCTCTCATCATGCCTGGCACGTCAACTTTTACTGGACATGCTTTTACACATGCAGGTAATGGACATAATATACATCTTTTTGCCTCTTCAATTGCTTGTTCTGGAGTATAATTTAAAGTAATGGGATCAAAATCTTTAATTCTAATTTCAGGTGGACGTTCAGGATAAGGCCATCCCCCTACACGCTTAGGTATAAGTTTTGGCATAGTCTTCATACTTTCTATGTATTAGGTATATATAAATCTTAACATTTTACGATAGTAATATTTACTAATAAATTAATGTATCACATTTTAGTTTAAATATTTATAAATTACATCATTAAGTATCATTGAACAAAAAAGTATGATAAATATTTCATGTCATATATATTATGCAATAAAGTAATCGAATATGTTATTTTGCATGATTTAAACTGTCATGTAATGTTTTAGTCTTTCTTATATTTATGTGTTGAGACATAATATACTATTAAAGATTGGTAGAACTCGCAATATCCTTACCATTGATCTAAACCAGTGTTAGAAAACTTACCAGAAAAAGAATGCTCAGAATCATGTAATACGACAATCAAATAGAAAAATTTTTAACCTTATGTTTAAGAATAATACTTATATGAAGATTAAATTCATCAGTTTTGATTCAATGGGTACGAGAAGTATGGCCACTTTTGTAGAGACGAATGATGTGAATATTTTTATTGATCCTGGTGCGGCATTAGGCCCATTTAGATATGGTTTACCTCCTCATCCATTAGAAATAGAGAAATTAAAGCAAGATTGGGAAAATATAGTACATTATGCGAATAATTCTGATGTTATGATAATCACTCATTATCATTATGATCATCATAACCCTAAAATTTATCTTGATATTTACAATGGTAAGGATCTTCTTATTAAGCATCCATCTCAAAAAATAAATAGGAGCCAATTTATAAGAGCATCATTTTTTATAAAGCAATTAGGAACACGACCTAAATCCATTAATTATGCTGATGGTAAAGAATTTGTTTATGGCAAAACATTAATAAGATTTTCGCAACCTGTAGCACATGGTGTTAATGATAAACTAGGATACGTTATTGAAGTGCTGGTAGATGATGGTGATTATAAATTCCTGTTCACAAGTGATATTGAGGGCGCACCGCTCTTATCACATATAACGTTTATAATTGAAACACGACCTAATATCATAGTTATGGATGGGCCAATGACATATATGCTCGGAAATAAGTTTGCCGAACATGATCTCATTTCATCGATTAATAATATTATTCAAATACTGGATAAAGTGAAACCTGAAGCTCTTATAATTGATCATCATCTTCTAAGGGATTTGCAATGGAATAACAGAATTCAGAAAGTGATTGATAAAGGTAATAATGTGGGAACACGAGTATTATCAGCTGCTGAGTATTCTGGACAAAAAATAAATCTTTTAGAAGCGCAAAGAAAAGAACTTTATAAACTGAAACCAGTAGCTACTGAATCACTAAAAAGATTTACGGTATTTTCAGAAAACTTTGTTGAAGAATAAAGTATAGATATTCAATTGTTAATAAGAATCTTTATTAATTTGTATTTAGTGTGCTATATTATGAGCATTGTGGCTATAGGAGATCGTTATACAATAACAGCATTAAGACTTGCCGGTATTGAAGGCAAAGAGGTTAATAATGTTCATGAAGCAGAAGAAATCATTGATCAGTTAGTAAAAGATGGTAAATGTAAAATTTTGTTGGTTCCTGAGGATTTAGCCCTAAAACTTAAACATAAGCGTAATGAACTTCTTAAAGAACGACGATACTATCCAGTTTTTGCTATAATACCTGGATTTAGTGGGGCTGTTGGTGAAAGAACTAATGAAATTTATCAGCTTATAAGTCAAGCTATTGGTGTAAAACTTAAGTTAGGTGAGTAAAAAATGTCTGCAATAAAAGAATTAATAGAAGAAGAGAAAAATGCTGAAAAAATAATAAAGGATGCAGAGGAAAAAGCTAATCAGCTATTACTCAACACTAAGAAAAAAGCTGATGAAATAATTAAAAATGCGGAAAATGATGATAGTGTTATTAAAGAACTTATACTTCGTAAAGAACAAGAAATTATAGAAAAACGAAACAACATACTAAAAAATTATGATAATGAGGCAGAAGAAATAGAAAATATTTGCAAAAAGAATTTTGAATATGCTGTAAAATTCGTTATAGATAGTGTGTTGGGTGTGAGCACATGAGCATAGAAGCCCTCAGATTAGAAATTAGAAAAGCTGCTGAAGAAGAAGCCAAACGTATTTTAGAAGATGCAGAACAAAAAGCAAAAAACATGCTTAATGAGGCAGAACAAAAAGCAAAAAACATTATCGAAAAAAAGATACAAGAAACCATGAGGAAACTTGAGGAAAAAGAGAAAGTAGAACTTGCAATAGCAAGAATTGATGGCAAGAAAAAGGTTTTAGATATTAAATCAAAATATCTTGAAAACGTTCTAAAAGAAGCCGAAAATCGATTAAATAAACTGCCACTTGAAAATCCAGAACTTTATAAGAATGTTTTATCTGACTTTATAATAGAAGGTATTAAAAATTTAGAAGGCACAAAGTTTGTAATCAAAATAACTCCAAGAGATCAATCAATAATAAATGAGGTAATTAACATTGTAAAATCAAAACTTAAGAAAAATATTGAAATTACTGTTTCTTCAGAGTTTCTTAATGCTTCAGGTGGTGTTATTGTTTATACTGAAGATATGAGATTATATTATATAAATACCTTTGAATCTCGCCTTATGAAATTTAAATCTGAAAATAGAGGTAAAATACTTGATATATTATTAAAGTCTAGCTAGGAGGGGAGATTACATGAGAATTGGAGAACTTAGAAGAATCGCAGGTTCAATAGTAGTAGGAACTGGAATTCCAGATATCCAAATTGGTGAAGTAGTATTAGTTGGTTCAGAAGAATTAATAGGTGAAGTTATTAGAATTACAGAGAACACATTTACAGCACAAGTCTATGAATCAACAAGCGGAATAAAGCCAGGAGAAAAAGTCGTAGCTACGGGTAAAAGATTAGTAGCTGAACTAGGACCTGGAATGTTAAATCGAATCTATGACGGTGTTGGAAGAGATCTTGAACTACTTTTTAAAGAAAGAGGACCATTTATAAGCCGAGGAGCTAAAATAAGCACACTTCCCAGAAACATAAAATGGCACTTTAAACCTATTATTACTAAAGGTACTGAAGTTGAGGAAGGTGATATTATAGGTGAAGTCCAAGAGACTCCAATGATATTACATAGAATTCTCATACCTCCAGGACTTAAAGGCACATTGGTATCAATAGAGGAAGGAGATTTTACTATAGATGAACCAGTAGCCAAAATCATGACAAAAAATGGTGAAATAGAAATAAAAATGATGCAAGAATGGCCCGTTAGAATTCCAAGACCATTCAGAGAAAATGGAAGATTACCATTAGATAAACCTCTAATTACTGGACAAAGAGTTATAGATACGTTCTTCCCCATAGCGAAAGGTGGTGCAGCATCAATACCTGGTGGCTTTGGAACAGGTAAAACTGTAACACTTCATCAATTAGCAAAGTGGAGTGACGCAAATGTGGTAGTGTATATAGGTTGTGGTGAGAGAGGTAACGAAATGAGTGAAGTTCTTACAGAATTTCCAGAGCTTAAAGATCCAAGAACAGGAAGGCCATTAATGGAAAGAACCATATTGATTGCTAATACGAGTAATATGCCTGTTGCTGCAAGAGAAGCAAGTATTTACATAGGGGTTACAATGGCTGAATATTATAGAGATCAAGGATATGATGTAGCATTAATGGCTGACTCTACATCAAGATGGGCTGAAGCTCTTAGAGAGATTTCAGGTAGACTTGAAGAGATGCCTGTAGAACGAGGATATCCTGCATATTTACCAGATAGGATAGCTGAATTCTATGAACGAGCTGGACGTGTAAAAGTTTTAGGTAAGCCAGAACGAGAGGGATCAGTAACAATAATTGGAGCTGTTTCACCTCCTGGCGGAGATTTCAATGAGCCTGTCACAATACACACTTTAAGGTTCACAGGTGTATTCTGGGCGCTTGATACAGAGTTAGCTTACAGTAGACATTTTCCAGCGATCAATTGGCTTAAGAGTTATAGTCTTTATTCAGGTCCATTGTTAAGTTCATTTACACAGAGTTTCCAATCATTTTCTAGCTACAAAGAGGCTATTGATTGGTGGAGTAAAGTGTTTAAAGAATTTCCAGAGTATAGAGCACGAGCTCTAGAATTACTAAGCATAGCAGCTGAAATAGAATCCATAGCTAGGGTTATAGGTGAAAGTGCTTTACCAGATGATCAAAGATTAATATTACTTACAGCTGAAATAATAAAAGAAGGATTTTTAAGACAATCAGCCTTTGATGAAGTTGATGCTTATTGTGAACCGCAAAAACAAGCGCTTCTTCTTAAAATGATTATAGATTTTCATGAAAGAGCTATTAAGTTAGTAAAGAATCGGATTCCTATTGATGTAATAAGAGAAATACCCCAGATATCATTAATGATGAGAGCTAAAGAGGATCGTGGCGGAGTAAAAAGTATTTTAAAGATAATGCAGGATACTGAGGAAGCTCTTGAAAAAATTGCTAATAATTATGGTTTTTCAATTAAGGAGGGATCATAAAATGTCAACGATACTAAGGTTTGAGGATATTCAGGGAGTCATCTACAGAGGAGTTAAAGAAATTAAAGGTTCATTGGTATTCATTGAGAATGTTAAGAATGTTAGTTATGATGAGGTGGTCATTTTAAGGGGTTCTGATGGGATAGATAGGTTAGGGAGGGTGCTTGATGTTGGACATGGTTATGCTGTAGTGCAAGTTCTAGGTTCTACGGCAGGCTTACAAACCGACGTTGTGGTGAAGTTTACAGGAACTACATTTAAAATTCCTGTTTCAGATGAAGTATTAGGACGCATGTTTAATGGTATCTTTCAACCAATTGATGGCATGCCTCCTATATCATCAAGTGATTTAAGGGATGTTAATGGTTCACCTATAAATCCGGTAGCTAGAATATATCCAAATAACTTTATTCAGACTGGTATTTCTGCAATAGATGGCATGTTATCTCTTGTAAGAGGGCAAAAGTTACCAATATTCTCTGAAAGCGGATTACCTCATAATAGAGTAATAGCACAAATTGCGAGACAAGCTACAGTAAGAGGCGAAAAAGAAGAGTTTGCACTTGTATTTGCGGCTATGGGTCTAAAGAGTGATGAAGCTAGATTCTTCATAGATCAATTTAGAAGTTCTGGAGCAATAGAAAGATCAGTAGTAATACTTAATCTTGCTGAAGATCCAGCAATAGAAAGATTATTAACACCACGAATTGCTTTAACAGTAGCTGAATACTTAGCCTTTGAACTTGACCTACATGTGCTAGCAATCTTAAGCGATATGACAAATTATTGTGAAGCACTAAGAGAAATGAGTGCAGCAAGAGAAGAGGTCCCTGGACGAGCAGGATATCCAGGTTACTTGTATAGTGATTTAGCGACTATATATGAACGCGCTGGCATAGTTGCTGGACGTAAGGGGTCATTAACTCAAATGCCTGTACTTACCATGCCAGGTGGTGATTTAAGACACCCAATACCTGATTTAACTGGTTATATTACTGAAGGACAAATATTTCTAGATAAGGATCTTTATGCTAGGGGAATATATCCACCGATTAATGTTTTACCATCATTAAGCAGGCTTATGAGAAGCGGAATAGGTAAAGGAAAAACAAGAGACGATCATAAAGATGTTGCTGATCAGCTTTATGATGCATATTCAAAGGGTGTGCGTGCAAGAGACCTTGCAAGAATAGTAGGTGAGATGGGACTTAGTGAAAGGGAAAGGAGATATTTAAGATTTGCAGATGCTTTTGAAAAACGATTTGTTAATCAAGGTGAATATGAGAATAGAACAATAGAGGAAACTTTAGATATTGCATGGGAACTTCTTGCAATGTTACCAGAGAGTGAGTTAGTCAGAATTCATGAAGAGTATATTAAAAAGTACCATCCAAATTATAGATCTAATAAGTGATAAAAATGTCAGTAGGCAGAGTAGCTGCCACCAAGGGTGTATTACAGAGATTAAGAGAGCAACTAAAATTCATAGAAAAAGGTAAGAATGTTCTCAAAATGAAAAGAGATCAATTGGCAGGAGAGATAAATAAATTGCTTGTAGATATTAAACGTAGGAAGGAAGTCGAGCAGTTGTTTAGCGATGCGTATGAGTCATTAAAATACGCATATACTACTCTTGGTTATGATACAGTAGTTTCAGCTGCAAGTGCAGTAGAATTAATGGAAGTAAGAGCATTACCAACAAGCGTTATGGGTGTAATAATGCCTGATGTTGAAATAGTTAAGAGGTCTGATCCTAAACAAGTTCCGTTGATAACACTATATTCTATAGCAGAGAGATTACATAGGGCGGTTGAAGAGGCTATAAAATTAGCGGTTTTAGAGGCTAAAATAGAGCAACTTTCAAGAGAGTTAATGGATACTAATAGAAAAGTGAATGCATTAGAAAAGGTTGTTATACCTGCATATCAATCCTTAATAAGATATATCGAAGATCGTTTAAATGAGGAAGCTTTAGAGGAGTTCTTCATAACTAAACATGTGCGTGATATAATAAGGGTGCGTCGAGAATGAAATCGCCGGCTTTAATATATTTAATAACACGTGCTCATGGACTTTCAACACATCTATTAATTCAGGATGACTATAAAACACTCATTAAGTCGAAAGACTTAATTTCATTAGTTGAATATTTACTTAAAAGTGATTACGGGTCAGAAATAAGTAAAATACCCGGCGAGAGACTTAATGTTAGCTCATTAAGTCAGGTAATATATTCTGTTCTAATTTCACGATTTTATCATTTAATAAATATTGCTCCTAGTGATGTGAAAAAATTTCTTGAACTTTATGCTGAAAGGTTTATTATAGAAAATATAAAGAGAATATTAAGAGCTAAACATTCATCAACAAAAATATCAAGTGAAGCATTAATACCGATTCCTAGAGAATATGCACTCATCAATTTTCCAGCGATGATTGAATCAATAACACTACAAGATTCATTAGAATTATTAAAAGCCACGAAATATTATCAAATTTTGGATTGGTTATCATTATATAGAAAGTATGAAATTATAACAATCTTAGAAAGTGCACTTGATAAAATATATTTTGAAAAAATATGGAAGGAAACTGATAAATTACCTGATAAACGTGAGACCAAAATGATAATTGGTTCTGAAATAGATTTACGAAATATAAACATGATACTTGATTTACGAGCTCGTGATATAAGTCCGGAAACAATTTTATCAGTTAGTTTTAAACCTGTTAGGCTAAGAGATGAAGACATTAATCAAATGTCAAGGGCTCGTTTTGATACGATACCTGATATATTAGCAAGAACACCTTATCAAAGCCTTGCACAGCGTCTAAAAGAAGCAATTGAATCTAAAAAATTAGAGAAAATAGATTATATAATAGCTGATGAAATATATAATCAAATAAAAACTATAATGGTTAGATATCCAAATAGTTTCTCTTTCGTAATAGGATATTTAATTATGACTGAAATTGAAGCACATAATCTTATTGCGTTAATAACTGCAAAAGAACTGGGATTAAAAGAAGATGAAATCAAAGAAATATTGCACACATAATATATCTATTCTTTGAAAAATAAAATATCAAAATCTTATTTATTTTATGAATTACGGGATTTTTCCTAATATTTGAAAAGCCACTAAGAGTCCATAGATTGCTATTCCTTCACCCAATCCTGCAAATATTAGGATTGTACCAAATGTACCAGGTCTTTCTACTATTGCAGCTGCTCCGGCACTTGTTGCTCCGCTTACTGCTATTCCTGCACCTATACATGATCCTGCTATAGCTAATCCTGCACCTAGCATTCCTAATCCATATTGTAATCCAGTTTGATCAGTAGTAGTTGGCGCCTGTTGTGCTTGTGGTGGGGAGATAGCATATGAAATTACTGCGATTAATGGAAGCATTATTAAAAGGTTAAATGCTGTAACTATTAATAGTGTTTTCTTAAAACTATTCATGTTTTTTACCATCTTTATTGTAAATTTCATGAGCATATTTCTAATTGTATTTTTAATATTCATTATATGATCACCAAGTATATCCATTAGTAAGTGCTTTAAATATTTTTCTAAAAAACATTTGAAGATCCTATTTATTCTGTTATAATTAATTTAATTGGCTTAAATCTAGTACCATTGCCTTTAAAGAACTTAGTTGAGAATTCATAGTATATTAATCTTATTGACTGAATACCTGCAGCAAAGCCTTCAATTAATATAACAATGATATTAACTAGTAAGAGACTAGGAAGTAATCCTATTGATTCACCTAAAATGTGTGCAAAACTTGCGAGCACTCCATGCGCAATTGCAAAGGCGGCAAGTCTTACGTAAGATATTGAATTTGTTATATAAGAAAGGAATACTTCTATAAACTCTCCAAATCCTTCTATCATATTTTCACCTAATGAATGATGAGAGCCTATGTGCTTTATAGTTGGGGATAAAAATATTATTGCTAATAATGCGAGAGCTGAGAATGTTAATGGTTGATTATCAGGAGTTAAAAATAGTGAAAGTTGAAGACCACCCTTAATTAATTTAATAGCAAGTATTATGCCAACAATATAGTATGCTAATCCTATTACACCTTTACCACTAAACACAGCTTCTTTAATTTCTCCCCTTGAAATATTGTTAATTATATTCAGTATTAGTGCAATTATAAGTTGTGCAACACCAAATTCCAATGCTATTGCCATGATACCATTGATATTCTCTGTTGGTCTAAGCCATAATGGATGAAGTAATGTTTCATCAAGAAAAACTGAACCATATAGTATACCGAATATCATAGCTGATAATCCACCTATCATCATTATAATCCCTAATCGATTTAAAGCTCTTCTAGGAATTCCTAAAAATGGTTTACTTCGTTTATAAAAGAGGAATCCCCAAATTAATATTATTAATCCATTACCTACATCACCAAACATCATTCCATACATTATTGGAAATAGTATTGAGTAAATTAATGTTGGATCAATTTCTTTATAACTAGGAATCCCCTGCACTACTGTAAGTAATTCAAAGTGCTTTAATAATCCTTTATTAGCTAATTCTACTGGTACTTCCTCATCTTCTCTAGGATCCTCAACTTTTAGATAAAATATTTTACTTGTAAGTTGTGATACTTTGTTCTCTAAATTTTTTATTAAACGTTCAGGAATCCATCCTTGTACAATACTTAAATTTTTTGTTCTGAGTAATGAAGCTTTAGCTTCTCTTAGAAAGCCTACATAATCTCTACGAGACCTAAGATCTTTTCTTACTTCTTGAACAGTTTTTGTAAGGTCCTCAAGCTCATTAATTTTTAATGAAATTCTTTTATCCAAATCCTCTAATGCCTCTTTTGGATTTGATGGTAAATTCTCTGGAAACTTAAATTCGTTAAAGTTAAGTAGAGTTAAGGCTTTTTCAACATTTGTCTTATATTCATTTAAAGCTACAATAACTACTAACGATTCTCTAGGTTTAACCTGTTTAACATCATAAACAACTTTAAAATCTCTTAAATACTCATCTAATTTGGGAATAAGTGCATTATTTAGAAGTCCTACTTTTACAAAAATAAATTTATGATCACCTACACTATTAATATCAATATCACTAGCTTGTATGAGTGATAATCTTTCCTTTATTATGCTCAGTTCTTCAAGTTCTTTTTGAAGCATGTCAACTCTTCGGGTTAGTTCATCAACTTTCTTCTCATAATCGTTTACATACATTTTGATCTCATTAAGAGTTGTTTTTAATGTTTTTATCTCCTCATATTGAGGGGTAGGTTTAGATTGTTGTTTTTGCGATGACGAAGAGAATTTTTCTCTGATATTATATAATGTGTTTGTAAGAGTATTTATGCGCTCATCTATTCTCAAAAATCTGTCATAAAGATCAAGATTCTCAGGTTCTTCACCTATTGTTGCACGCTCACTAATAAGTTGTATAGCACCAAGTTTTCCTATCTCTTCTAAGACCTCTGTTTCATATCTTCTTGGAATTGCAAGATAAATTTTTTTCATTTTAACAGGTTTGATCACACTGTTGCCCCCTTTATTCTCTTGAATTTCAAAATATTTTTGATATTTAAGTCTAACTCATAAATTTGCAATAAATTGATTTTTGCTCCTAAAGCAAAAATATACAATTTTTATGATTGTCCTACGACTATTAGGATTCTTCAGTTTCTTTTTGTTATTAAAATTTTTATGATAAAACTTTTAAATGTAGTATGCTTATTGGAGATCTCATAAATAATCATTTGGAGAGAAAATAAATAGTTTCATAATAAGTCCTCAGTCAAAGATTTCTCTAATCTTAACAGATTATTCATCACATTTTGATTAACATTATTTGATTTAGAGTGTTTTTCATGAATTACTTATGCAGTAAAGCATTTAAGATGTTTTAGGATCTTATAAAGTATTTTTAATATTAATTGATAGTATGAGATGCAAGAATATATGTTATAATAAATTTGCTGTTAGTGAAATTATTACAGCACTATTACTGATTAGCATTGTTTTAGCAGCTTCGATAATTTTTATACCAAATGCATTACGATCAGAACGTAATTTACTCTCACTTATGAGTGCTTCTGAAGAAAAACAATCACAACGTTTCATGGAAGCTTTAAGTATTATAAAGAGTGATAGGTATACTACAGATTTGATAATTTGGATTTATAATTATGGAATTCTCACTAATATGACACAATTAATGGTTGATGGTTTATCATCATCAGCGATAATATTAAATAATTTTACTACTTCATGGCAACCAATTTATGTAATGAATTTTACTCCGCAGTGGATTAATGAATGGATGCCAATTAACATGAATTTACTTAGCAAAAACAATGCAAGTTTAACATGGAATATAAATTTAAACAGTCTAAAAATAAATTCATCAATAAGTAATATTTTTAGCGAATTTGGTTATGTAAATAAAATTCTTTATGGATATATGTTTACAGTTAATTCAAGTATTCAAATTATCTCTGGAGTATTTTTACTTTCCCTTATATCAAAAGATAAAACGTCTTCATTTAGTATTATTTTTAATTCTACAGGGAGAAGCATTAGTATAGTAATAAATAACAATAGCATAATAAACAAAATTCAATACTCTATGGATACCTCATCATATAATGTTTCCATTAATGTTAACAAGGATTATATTCAATTTCAAATATTTAATGGATTGAGCATTAAAAAATATAATGCTACTATACCCTATTATGAACGTGATACAGGCTATTATATTTATTTCGCATTATTATCAAGTTCATCAATAGTCATACATAGTTTTACTATTAGTGGAGTTAGTGTTAATCCCTTGATGAAGGATTCTATGTTAAGACAAGGAATTAATGTGATCCTAGTTAAAAATTATGGTTGGGCGTCCAGATCAGTAACATTACTTACTTCAACAGGAAATATATGGAGGTGGAATATTTAATGAGAGAAAATTATTCTAATATGAAAAATAAAAGTGTAAGTAATATTATTGCAGTAGTTATCATGATTGTTATTATAACATCTCTTACTGCAATGTACTTTACATATCGTAATACAACATTATTTACAGATATTAATGTTAAGAATTCAATACAATTAGAAAATTTAAGATCTAAAGAGAATCTTAAAATTTATGCTAATGGATCTGATATTATTATAGAAAACATTGGTAGTAATCCAAGTTATATAGATAAGATCATGCTAATAGATAATAATGATCACGTGCTACAAATAATTCCAATAGGAAGATTATTAATAGAAGGTTCCTCCTATACATTCCAATTAAAGAATAATTCTGTAGCATACTTAAAAGTCATCACAAATTTAGGTAATATATTTACTTATTTTATAACAAAATTCGCAACAGTAACAATCTCAGTAACACCAATAAACAGTGGTACTACTAATCCGAATCCTGGCGTGTATTTATATCCAATAGGCAAAAATCTCACACTTTCCGCTGTACCTTCACCAGGATACCGCTTTAATTTTTGGATACTTAATGGACAGGTGATAAAGATAAATCAACTCACAATACAGGTTATAAACAATGCGTCAGTAATTGCAGTCTTTAGCAATACAACAGATTCATCATTTTATTCTAGTTTACAAGATACTATAAAATCAGCTCCACCAGCATGGCTCCTTTCTACAAGTGGAACTATGACAGCTGTCATGTATATGACTACTGATAAAATCTTAACACCTCAGAATGTAACCCCAGCAGCAACAGTTTTATTAGTAAAGGCATCCTCAAGTGGATACATAAATGTTTGGATACCTCCCTTAAGTTTACCCAATAACGTTTTAGTCTCTATTACGACAAGGGTATTACCTTTCTATACATCATTAATCAATGCAACATTTTATCCAGCACCTATATTATATCCTATTGGCGGTGGATATTTATCAAATACATATTGGTCACAATATGGATGGCTTTACATGGGTAGTAACGCAGCAACTGTAATTATGAACAAACCAGGGTATGCAAACTTTACTATTGTTTTTTATTATAATAAAAGTGCCATAATAAATGGTACTGTTACAGGTTTACAAACAGGAGATTTCTGGATTCCAATATACTATTCATTTCAAAATAGCACAGGCATATACACAGGCACTTATTATTACTTTTTACATATTGATTGGGGATCAAGTAATTACCCTAACGGTGCGCCACTACCTATTGCAATGATAATTCTTAGACCAGGTCAAATAATTGATATGCCTATTTTTAGCGCATTCCAAAGCAAATATAAGGGTTCTTATATCATTCATCCGTATGCTTCATGGGGAAATAGAAGCTTTACCGACAATATATGGGATTATGTTGGATCATCTTTAGCAACAGTAAGTTATTTTTCACCAATAGATCCTAGGGTTAACTTATTTACACTAAAACTGTATTATGTAATTAATAACAATCAAAAAAGTAATCCAGTGCCTCAAATAATACACCTACAACTTCAAGCTCCAACTAAAGCAGGCATATATTACTATACGATAGGTTATCCGGTTGAAGTTTTTTATTCCGGTCCAAATACTTATCCACGTTGGACTTCATCATTATTATTCATCCAGTTCATGATTATAGTATTAAACAATAATGTACCAATGCCTAATACCGCTGCGGACGCCATAGAATTTCTTATTTCTTCAGGAGCATCAGGTATTGCAGTTATCATAACACCACAGTTATCTGGATTTCCGTTTGGATATTCTCGTAATGCTTTTCAAACTCCATATGCAACTACTATAATATTAACAATACTACAATACGGTAATGTGTATCTGTCAAATCTTGAATATAATGCATACTACACTTTAGGTCCAATATATTATTGGGATGCGGGATACTGGATTGCTGGTATAGGACAAGAATACCAAATATTCGGTTATACGAATGTTCTCATAGCGAACATTACAGGTTCAAGTAATGAATTTCAATTCATGTATAAAATTGGCCCATCATTAATTCCTAACAGACAAAGTGGAGGCGTAATAGTATTTGAGTGGAAGTTAATAGATAATAATGGAAATATAATATATTCAAAAAATGTTATGGGCTAATAATCATATTATAAAATGATCTAGGAGTATTTACTGCATAGAATGAAAAACTAATATAGTTGATTATATAACTAATAGTTGGAGCGGCCGTCGTCTAGCATGGACTAGGACATCGGCCTTCCACGCCGGCAACCCGGGTTCAAATCCCGGCGGCCGCACCATTTTATCCTTGTTGTACGTTTAATCCTCCAAGTGCTTCTTTTACTTTAGATTTAACTAAAGCGGCTAATTTTTGTTGATCAACTAAATGAACCCCATCATTTAATATGACATAAGGTATCCATATAGGATTTGTGGGAGCACCTCTAAGTTTTTTAATCATCATTTGTTTTATAGGTATACCAAGTTCTTGCAGATTAGGGTCTATTCGTGTATCTATAATACCATCAACTAAGTACTCTAAATTATTTTTTAATTCGACTAACGCGTCAGTTGTTACATGTAGTGTAGCAAGTGTTACAATGTTTTTACTCTTTGCGATTATGGCTCTAAGTGTTCTTACAAAGTCTAAAATGCCTCTTAAATCAAATGAGAACATTAATTCATTTAATGAATCTATTATTACGAGACCTTTACTATCAATATCATTAATTAGATCCACAATAGAATTAATTAAACTCGTCATATCATCTGGTCTTATTTCCTTAATGACGAGCGGATTTTGTTGTTTTAAGGTTCCTAGTCTAAAGGAAAAACCGTCAACTAGTTTAAATAATCCTCTAGATGCATATTCTGATAAATTCCATTCAAACGATTCAAAAATCTTTATTAACGATAATGGATCATCATCAAATGTCACATAAATTACCGGTTCATTATTGCGCATGAAATTTATCGCAAATTGACATACAAGAGCTGATTTACCAGTACCAGCACTACCACTTAAAAGAATAAAAGAATTTCTAGGAATCCCCTCAGGGGCACCAAAATCTATAGGAGCTATATTACTTTTAATTTTTTCCAACAAATTTTAACACCACAAATTTAAAATATATCAAAGATATAAGTTTTTATAAGTTTTACAAAAGTGCTGTATTCTTGACGTGCGCTTCTTATAACTAGGTATTTTTCTGACACTATAGATTGCCACTATGAAATTACACTTACCCAACTATTATAGAAGTCATACCTTTGAAAAAGAAAACTTAAGCTTAAAAACTTTAATATGCTCAAACTATACAACATAATATATAAACCGATTAAGCAAGATCACATTCTATTATTAAAGATTATTCATGATTATTAAATTATTCTTTTTTATTTAATTAAGCTTTCACTATTAATTCTTCTTTAGCTTCTGCAATATGCATGCGTTCAAATAAATTATATCGTGATGCAGTTTTTCTTATTAGTGAAATAAGTATCTTTAACATTACTTTAGTAATTATATTGGTATCCTTCATGTACCATTTAGCTAGATCATCTATCCATCTTAAATCATGTCTTAAGCATGCTTTCATTAATTCAAGTTGTTCTTCTGTGGGTCTTGCCTTATACCATTCATTATTTTTTAAAACTCCCATTGGTACAAAGTACATTGGAACTATAAAGCTTCTATAATCTTTTAGATCATCCACAAGTTCTATAGTTTTCATTATGTCATCAGGAGTTTCACCAGGCATACCAATAATTAATGTCCCAGCTGGTACGATTCTAGCATCATGAAGTATTCCAAAGGCATCCTTAACTATATTAGGCCATTCATCAGTTTTATAAGGTGCTGCTTTCGCAGGCATGATTTTTCTTGCTAAAACTGGTGAACCAGTCTCAATACCAACTTCTACACCACCGTAATTGTTTTCATTTAGCGCAATTTCAGCAATTTTAGTAATGAGTTTATAATTATCCTCAGCATACTTTACAGCAGAAAGGCTGAAATGGCTCCATCCGAGACTATTACAATATTTTTTAGCCAATTCATGAAGTTTTATTAGTGGTTCAGGTTTTGGTTTTATACCATCAGCACCATAAAGTAGTACATCATCAGAATGAAGTATGCATCCCTTAACACCCTCTCTGACATTAACTTGAAGTTCTCTCTCTATCATATCTAAAGTATAAAATCTTAATGGTTTCAGGGTAACTGAACAGAATTTACATCCTCTTGGACATCCTCGCATTATTTCAATTAAACCATTAATAGAAGCATGTTTTATTAATGGTATTTCTTCCAGAGATGGCACTTCATCAACACCGACGTGAATATATTTAGGTAATTTCTCTCCATTTAATGCTTTCTCAACCAATTTTACAATTATTTTTTCTGATTCTCCTTCAACTATTGTATCAATTCCCCAGTTTTTAACTAATTCAGGTTTCCATAACCATTGCCATGCAGCTGGACCACCCACAATTATTTTTAAACCGTGTTCTTTGGCTTTTCTTATTTCAGGTTTTTCCATGAACTTTCTGAAGCTTCTTGCATTGATTGGTTCTTTTCCAGTTAAAACCCACCACTCACTACTAGGTGGACCAAGTGCAAAATAGTCATGATGTCCTATAGCTAAAACTTTAGCATCATTAAGATATTTTTTAATGTGATCTGGGTCTATTATAGCCGCATTAATACCATTATCTTGCAATGCTGCCTCAATTTTCCTTAATCCATACGGTGCTTGCCATGGTCTTCCTAATTTATCAACCTTCATTTTTGGTGCTGCTAACCACATCCAAAACCATTCTGGCATGAAAATAGGTGGGCCAGTAGCTACAAATCCTAGAAATTCTTTCCCGTGATGATTACTCATCATAGTTCTATCTGATGTTATAATTACATCAAAAGAGGTCAAAGCATTCACCTCTCTATTATTAATGTTATTGATTTAGATGGGTATAATTCAGTTAAAAATCGAAGCAACTCTAATGCTTTACTTTCATCACCTTTCATAATAATTTGTATATGTTTATGATCTTTAATTAGCTCAGATACATAATTAAATGATATATTCTCATCTGCTCTTATAATAAATACATTACTCATGGACAATCACTCCAACCTTTCAATAATACTAGAGAATGTATTCTTCAGCCTATATTTAGCATAACTCATTAAGAACTCATCACGAATATTTTTCTTTAATTCAGAATATTTGTTAATAAGATCTTCAATAAGATAGATTGCATCACTTTTACTCAAATTATTATAAGAGACTTTTAATTTATTTGCAATATTTATAACATCTTCTCTTACAGTAAAAATTTTCTTTTGCTTATGCGAAACAGTACCTTTAATAGTAATAATGCCCATTTCTGATAACCGTTTAATCTCTCTCAATAATGTTATTCGTGATACTCTCCCCTTAAGTTCCCTTGAAAGAACATTAAAAGATACACCATTTGGGTATAATAATAGTGTATCTAAAATATATCCATGAAATATTCTGAACATAACTAATATAATACTATACTAGTATATAAATTTACTGGTTGCTCTATTTTGTTGCACACTAATCTTTATTAAATAATCAGCAAAATCTACTTAAAGAAATTTAAGCAAGAATATCTTATTTATATATGGGGCCGTAGTCTAGTTTGGTCTAGGAAGTTAAAAACCTAGAGTACCAGGCTCGGGCCCTGGGGATCGCCGGTTCAAATCCGGCCGGCCCCACCAAACATATTATCATAAAAATAAACAACCTCTCCAGTTCTAATACGCATTGAATAGTTCATGATTTTTATAAGATTCAAAGATTTCTATCCTTAGAAATGTGAGATAAAATATTGTTCGATTGTTAGTTTCAAAAAGAATTAGTGGGGCCGCGGGGATTTTCACCCTTTTCAGGGTTTTGAACCCCGGATCACCAGCGTTCCGGGAACCCGGTTGGGGTATTCACCCCAGGCTGGCATCCTAATCCAGGCTGAACGACGGCCCCACCAACTTTACATTCTGTATGTACTATATTAAGTTTATTGGATAACACAGGAATAATTTTCTTAGAAAAGTAGATTTAATTTTCAAGAATATAAAAAATGTATAAAGTTTGTTATTATTTACCTTTGAATTTAGGTTTTCTTTTTTCAAGAAAAGCACTTACACCTTCTACTACATCATCAGTGCTAAAGAGTAATCCAAATAGGCTTGATTCATACGCTAAGCCAGTCCATATGTTTGATTCAAGACCAAAGTTTACTGCATATTTAGCAGCCATAAGTGCTAATGGTGGTTTTTCAGCAATTTTTAAAGCTAATCTGCGGGCTTCATCTTCAAGTTTTTCTGGTGGTACAACAGCATCAACTAGTCCTATTTTTAATGCTTCGCTTGCTGGTATCATATCACCTGTGAAAATTATTTCCTTGGCTTTACTTTTTCCTACTATTCTTGGTAATCGTTGTGTACCACCAGCGCCTGGTATAAATCCTAAGTTAATTTCTGGTTGTCCTAATTGTGCAGTTTCAGATGCAATTCTTATATCACCACTCATTGACATCTCTAGACCACCACCTAATGCATAACCATTAATTGCAATAATGATTGGCTTTGTATAGTATTCAATCTTATTTAGAACTTCTTGAAATTTTCTTGAAAATATTGCAGCTTTAACTGGAGTTACCCCCATAAAACCTGTCACATCTGCTCCTGCACTAAACGCTCTCCCTGAACCCGTTAGTATGATAACTCTTATTCTTTCGTCTTCTTCAAGTGTATCCAAAAGCATGTTTAATTCTTTTAGCATGTCAATATTTATAGCATTTAAACGTTCAGGCCTATTAAGTACTATCCAAGCTAATGGTGGTTCGAGTCTTAATAAGATAGTAGTAAGCTTCTTTTCTTCAACAACACCGTATTCATAGAAACCTCTTCCTACCTTTCTTCCTACTTTACCCTCATTAACCATTTGTTTAAGAAGTGGATTAGGTGTATATTCCTCCCATCCGGTCATATTTTTAAGTGTTTCTAGTGTTTTAACAATATTGTCAATGCCATATTCATCAGCATATTCCAGTATTCCTTTTGGATAACCTAATCCTAACTTGCACGCTTTATCTATATCATCTCTACTGGCAATATCTTCTTTTAATAACCAAGCTGCTTCATTAACTGCAGGAGAAATGATTAATAATGGATCTACTTTTTCAGCTTTCTCTTTAGGTATCTCTGGACGTGTATATTTACCAGGTGTAGGATATGTATAGAATCCCTTTCCTGTCTTCATTCCTATTTCGTTAGCTTTAAATTTTTCTTCAAATAAAGGGCAAGGATGTGCTACATATCCTCGTTCGCTCATAGCTTTAAAAACAAAGTAGAAAACATCTATGCCACTATAATCTGCTAATTCAAATGCGCCCATTGGAAAACCTAATTTATAACGTAATGTTGCATCAACTTCAACAATATCAGCTTGTTTATTAGCAACTATCCAACATGCGGCGTTAAGTAATCTTCCTAGAATCCTATTTACTATGAAACCAGGCACATCTTTTTTCACAATAACCGGTTGTTTACCAAACTTTTTACTTAGTTCAAATGTTAATTTTACAGTTTCATCACTAGTCATTTTGCCCTTAACAATTTCAACTAATGGCATTAATGGCGGTGGATTAAAGAAATGCATACCCACAACCTTATCAGGTCTTTTAGTAGCTTCAGCAATTTCAGTTATAGGCAAACTACTTGTATTTGTGGCAAGTATAGCATGAGAAGGTGATAGTCTATCAGCCCTAGAAAATACATCCTTCTTGAGATCAAGTTTTTCAGGTACAGCCTCTATAATAAAATCTGCATTCTTAACAGCCTCTTCAAAAGATAACGTTGTATGAATTCTTGAAAGTATGATATCAGTACTTTCTTTAATTTGCCCTTTTTCATAGAGTTTCCCTACACTCCAACGAATCTTTTCTATAGCATTCTTTAAAAATTCTTCCGCAATATCATATACCCAAACTTCATAACCTGCTAATGCCGCAACCTCTGCAATACCATGACCCATTGTTCCAGCTCCTATAACGGCAATCCTCTTAATTTGTTCTACACTCATATTTTACACCTCACATCATATCAATACTAGTTCCAAACACTTGCCTCAATAGACTCCGTATTATTGTAATTCTTTGTATATCATTTGCACCCTCGTATATTGTTGTTATTAAAGCATCACGTAAATACCTCTCCACACCCGCCTCATGATCAACACCAACACCACCATGGATCTTTATTGCTAATGCTGAAGCTTTTTCAGCAACCTCGGTCGCATAAGTTTTAGCCAATGATGCAGCCATTATAGCTTCAGGTCTTTGAGCATCAGTTAATGTAGCAGCCCAATATGTAAGCATGCGTGCAGCCTCAAGTTCAATTAACATGTCAGCAAGTTTAAATGCAATACCTTCAAATGAAATTAATGGTCTTTCAAAAGCATACCTTTGTAAGGCATAATTCAACGATTTTTCAAACACAGCCTGAGCAATCCCAATGCCCTGCGCTGCAATACCGATCCTTCCATGATCATATGTTGTTACTGCGACTTTAAATCCTTCGCCTTCCTTACCTAAGATATTCTCTTCGGGCACTTTCACATCATCAAGTATTACTTCATTTGGTTGTTCACCTCTTAGTCCTATTACATTAAACTTTGAACCTATTTTTACACCGGGCCAATCAGATTCAATAATGAAAAATGTTAATCCCTTCCAACGCTCCTTTCTACTAGGTGGTGGACTTGTTCTTGCTGATACTACCAAATATTTAGCTCTATCAGCGCCTGTTATGAAGATCTTTCTACCATTAATTATCCAATAGTTTCCCTCTTTTCTGGCAGTAGCTTGTATACCAGCAACATCACTACCAGCAGCCGGCTCAGTATTTGCATGAGCAGCAAATACTTCACCTCTTGCGATTGGTGGTATATATTTTCTCTTTTGTTCCTCAGTACCAAAGATGAGAACCGGAGTAGTAAATAAGTGATTTACTGCGATTTTGGTTGCAAATGCGGGGGATACTCTAGAAAGTTCTTCTGTGAGGATGACGAGCATCATTGCGCCTCCGCCTTGTCCGTCGTATTCTGGTGGTATTCCAACGCCCATTAATCCGAGTTCTTTTGCTCTATTGATTAGTTCTTCGGGAATAGTGTTAGTTTTTTCGATTTCCATAACTTTTGGAGCGATTTCATTCTCAGCAAATTGTCTTATCATTTTTCTGAACATTTCGTGTTCATTTGTTAATTCTACTTTAAAGTCTAATATGGAATTAAAGGGAAACAAATATTCTCTCCTCCATATAAATACTAACATATACTCTATAAAAACTATTCGGTTATTGGTTCTAGTTCATAAGTTAGATATCCCTCAGGTTCTCTTTTGGTTATAATAACTCTTACTTTCATTCCAACATGTAATTTTTTAGGATCAGTTTCTCGTACCCATGCAGTAATATTTATTCCTTCTTTCAATCTTGCAATTCCAACAGTATAGTCATCATAGTGAGAAAAGCTATTTGGTTTTACATTTATTATCGTGTATGTGAGTAATTCTCCTTCATTACTTAGTTCTATCCATTTCATGTCTGATTTTCTACATTTAGGACAGTCAGCTTGTGGTGGGAAATAGAGTGTTCCACAAATGTTGCATTTAGTTGCATAAAGCTTGCCATCCATTAATCCATCAAAGAATTTTCTGATTTTATCAACACTAATTACATATTTTAATGTTAGTTCTCTTTGATCTATCCATTGCGCAGCTCCACTTTTCATATCAGGAACCACAGGAAGTCCTGTAGATTTTTTTATGCTCTCTACAAATTCATTGAATTGTTTTGTTGCTTCTTCAGTCTGTTCTTTTTGTGTCTTCTTTTTCTCAACTTTTTGTTGAGCACTCATTTTATTCACCCCCAAGGTTTATCAAGTGATAAAATGGTAACATATGCATAATGCCCAGTACCACCAACATTATGTGCAATAGCCATTCCTTTTTTAATAGGCGCTTGTCTTTCTTTTTCTACTTCTTGTCTTAATTGTTTTGTAAGTTCAACAGCCATGCTAATTCCTGTAGCTGCGATCGGATGACCTTTTGCTTTTAAGCCACCACTAAGATTAACAGGGATAAGACCACCAATGTAAGTTTGTTTTTCTCTTACTATTTTCACGGCTTCGCCTTTCTTTACAAAACCTAAATCTTCATATGCTAATAATTCTGCAATTGTAAAACAGTCATGAACTTCTGCCACGTCAAAATTCTTAACAGGATTAGTTTCATCTATACCAGCTTTCTTATAAGCCATTTTGGCAGCTTCAACAGCAGCTCTTAAACTAAGGAAGTTATCGCGTCTGCTTAGATTGGCAGTATCATTTGCGTAACCGATAGACTTAATCCAAACAGGAGTATCTGTAAACTTTTTAGCCACATCTTCGCTTGCCAACACTACAGCAGCTGATCCATCAGTTATGGGCGAACAATCAAGAAGTTTTAAAGGCCATGCAATATATCTAGAACGCATACATTCTTCAACACTAATTTCTTTTTGGAATTGAGCTTTTGGATTTCGCGCGCCATAATAATGATTTTTCACAGCCACTTGGCACAAATCTTCTTCTTTAGCATTATATTTAGCCATATATGCTGTAGCATAAAGTGCATAATATCCTGGAAATGTAAGACCAAAATTTTCAAATTCCCAAAAATAATTACCAGCTCTACCGATGAACTCTACTACAGTAGGTGTTGGGGATTCATTCATTTTTTCCACACCTACAACTAAGGCAATATTTGCTTCTCCACTAGCAATCATATCATGAGCAAGTTTAAGTGCCGCACTACCTGAAGCGCATGCTGCTTCAACTCTTACAGTGCCTTTTGGTACAAGATCACTATATTCGCCAACAATTACGGCTGGTAAAGGTTCACTACTCCATGCACCAACATTCGATGTTACATAATAATCTATATCTTTTTGTTCTACGCCAGAATCATCAAGAGCTTGTTTTATACTTTCCCATGCAAGTTCAGCTATATTTACATCACTTCTTACTCCAAATTTAGAATGTCCAACTCCTATTATTGCTACTTTTTTGCCCAAAATAAACACCATATTTAATTATGCGTTCTAAGTTATAAAGTTTATATTAAAATTTATGCTTAATAAGAGAAAGAATTTCATTATAGGAAATTTCTATGTCTGTTCATAAGGTTCATAGATAAATATATAATATGGTTAAAAAATATTTATTATGATGCATATGTCAGAGGATATAAAAGCTTTAATACAAGCTGTTTATGAAAAAGCAAAACTAAAAATGGGAAATGAAATGTCAAGTTGGAATAAAGTATTTCAATTTAACATAGAGGGTGGTGAACCGTTTTATATTGAATTTAAACAGGGTAGTGCTAACGTGGTTCAAGGTTCTCATCCAGCACCTACAGCCACTCTTATGATGAATAAAGATGTGCTTGTAAAAATACTAAAGGGAGAATTAGATGCTATGGCAGCTTTTATTAGGGGACAGATGAAAATTACTGGCAATGTAATAGAAACAACTTCATTAAGGCGAATGATTGAAGCTGCTAAATCATAATTCTTAATCTTTTTTATTTTTTAATTTTAATATATTAAAGTTAATACTTATTAATATTTAAAGAACACTTCATCATCTTTTTTAGATCTCGTAAATATTTGGTAAAAAACTTTATAATCTTAGCAATATGTATGTTCTTGAGGCAATATGGTTGATACAGCTGTAATGGTTAAAGCTTCTTTAGATGCTAATATGATTCGAGTTGATAGTTCAGGTAGACTTCTTATAGAAGAAATGCCTTTAGCAATCAGTGAATATGATAGAAATGCTGTTGAGGAAGCTATTAGAATAAAAGAGAAGTTTGGTGGAAAAGTAGCAGTTTTTTCAGTTGTTACATGGGGACCTTTGACAAAACGTGTTAATGATACTGAGTCAGTATTAAGAGAAGCCTTAGCTATGGGTGCTGATGAAGCTTATATGGTTGTTGATGAGAAACTAATTAATGCTAATCCACTTCAAACAGCAATAGCGCTCGCGGCTGCAATTAAAAAAACAGGTAATTATGATCTTTACCTTGCTGGAGAAGCTTCGATGGATGTTATTTCGGCTCAGATTGCAGCTAGAGTAGGTGTTCTTTTGGATCTTCCTACCATAACTTTTGCACGAACAATTGAACTTGATATGGCTAATAAAAAAGCTAAAGTTTTACGCGATTTAGAGGATTCATTGCAATGGATAGAAACATCATTACCAGCAGTAATTAGTGTTACTGGTGAAATTAATAAGGCTAGATTACCAATGCTTTTACAAATACGAAGAGCTTTTTCTAAACCTCTTAAAAAATTCACACTTAATGAATTAGGCATACAATTGCCTGATGTAGGTCATTTTCGTGAGTCTATAAGGTTACTTACAATTTCTAGAAAAAACATTATAATTGAAGCAGGAACTCTTGATGAAGCTGCAGAGAAGCTGATTTCAAAATTAGTCGAGGATGGTGTTATAAAACCAAAGATGTAGGTGAGAAGTATGGTTGAGAATGTTATAGTTTTTGGAGAAAAACCTTCTTTGCTTATTGATGCATCGGGATTAGCCGCTGAATTATTAAGAAATGGTATGCAAATTAACATGATTGGTGTTACGCTACAAAGTGAAGAAATAAATGAAGCTGCACGCTATAGTTTTAATAAAATATACGTAATTAAGGATTCTATATTACCAGATCAAGTGGCTGATATACTTTCTAAACTTTTCAATGAAAATAATCCACGATTATTGATAGGCCCCGCAACAAAAACTAGTAATGATATACTTTCGCGTGTGGCAGCGAAGCACAATCTTCCAATGTTGACTGAAGTTATTTCTGTTCTTATTAATGGAAATAATATAATTTTTGAACGTAATATATTAGGTGGACGAGCCATAAGCAGGGAAGTAACTTCAAAAAGTATAGCTGTTACTGTTCCAATTAAAAAGTTTAAACCTTTTGAAGTAACCCAACATGCTCAAATAGAATACGTAGCACCACAAGCATCACGTGTAAAATTATTAAGTGTTGAAGAAAAGAAAAAAGGTGGAGCAAATATTGAGGCTGCAGAAATAGTTGTTGGTGTTGGACGCGGATTTAGAGTTAAAGAGGATTTGAAGCTTGCTTTTGAGTTAGCCAATGTTATAGGAGCACAAGTTGGGTGTAGCAGACCTATTGCGGCTGATCTTAAATGGTTACCTGAAGATGCGTGGATAGGAATTTCTAGTAAAAAGATACGCCCTAAACTTTACATCGCAATAGGAATATCAGGTGCGCCTCAACATATTTCAGCAGTTGATGCAAAAGTAATAGTTTCAATAAATAAAGATAAGAATGCACCAATATTTAAATATTCAGATTATGGAATTGTTGCCGATTTATATCAGTTTCTCCCAATACTAACTAAGAAGCTTAAAGAGAAAATTGGTTAAGGAGGAGAAAACGTGAACAATATTTTGCTTATTCAAAAACTAATTGATACTATAGAAGAAATAAGACATTTTAACTTTGTTGAAGATTTAGAACCTCTTGTATATATATACACTATTATTGTCGCGATAATTTTACTTTATGGTGTGTATAGGAGTTATAAATTATGGACATACAATAATCAAAAAATAGTATTCAATAATATATCAAAACGTCTTTTAAGACTCATTAAATATGGCATTTTGCAAGGGAAAGTTATAAAACAGAGGCAAGGAGGCACTATTCATATTCTCATTTACATAGGTATGATAGGTTTATTCATAGGCACCATATTACGTGCAATAGAATATGATATTTATTTAAGATTCTTGGGCTCAAGATTTTTAGTTGATGGTCTATATCTTGCATTTAAACTTATGGTTAATGTCTCTGGTATTTTGGCTACTATAGGCATTATTCTAGCATTAATAAGACGTGGATTTAAAACTTATAGGGATTTACCAACATCTAAAGAAGACTACTTAATTCTGCTTGATTTGTTAATAATAATCATAACAGGTTTCATGCTTGATGCATTAAACACATTGGACTATAGATTATCATGGATAGATAATTGGGATCCTGTTGGATTTCATTTAGCAGTATTCCTAAAAAATCTACTTAATAATAATTACATAACATTTTATAGAGCACTCTGGTTATTTCATTTAACATTAGCGCTTGCAAGCATTGCTCTCATACCATTTACTAAATTGTATCATATGTTTGTTAGTGGAATATTAAACACATTTTTCTCAAGATTAGAAGAACCAGTTATAGCGGCTAACAAACCAATCTATAACATGGATAAGTTAGTAGAGGAAGGTAAATTAATAGGAGCGTCAACTCTTTTGGATTTATCATGGAAACAAAGAATGGATTTTGATGCTTGCACTCAATGTGCACGATGCCATAATGCATGTCCCGCAAACCTCACCGAAAAACCATTGAGTCCTATGAGATTAATGCTTGATATTAGAAAAGAAATGCATATGAAAAATTTTGATAAAAAATTAGTACCAAATTCAATTAATTCAGATACCATATGGTCATGTGTTACATGTGGTGCATGCGTTGAAGTTTGTCCTGTTTTAATAAATCAAGTTGAAACAATAATGGACCTTAGACGTGGCATATACTCTTCTGGAGAAAACACTCCAACAGAATTACAGCAAGTTTCATATAATATAATGAGAACAGGAAATCCATATGGTTATAATCCAGCTGATAGAGAGATGTGGCTACAATCTGTAGCATCAGAACTCGGTGTTGAAATAGCACGTGAAGAGGTAGAGTATGATTATATATATTGGTTAGGCTGTAATGCAAGTTATGATCCAAATATCAGAAATGTAGCTTATAATTTAATGAAAATCCTCAAGAAAGCCAATATAAATTTTGCAGTTTTATTAGAAGAAATGTGCTGTGGTGAGCCAGCAAGAAGAATAGGAGATGAATACTTATTTAGGGATATAGTACAAAAGAACTCAGACATACTTAAGAAATACAAGTTTAAAAAATTATTAGTTAATTGTCCACATGGTTATAATAACTTTAAGCATGAGTACGCTCAATATGGATTTAAAATAGAGGTTGAACATCATACTATGTTATTACAAAGACTCATAAAAGAGAATAAGCTTGATATTAATAAAACACATGATGTCGTTACCTATCATGATCCATGTTATTTAGCAAGATGGAATGATGTTTATGATGAACCAAGGTATATTATAAAAAATGTTGCAGAAATTAAGGAGATGGGCAGAATCAAGCGAAACACATTTTGTTGCGGTGGTGGAGGAGGTCACGCCTTTTTTGATATAAAGAAAGGTGAACGAATAAGCAAAGCTAGAATGAAAGAAGCTGTATCAACAGGAACAAATAAAGTAGTAGTTGCATGTCCTTTTTGCAATATAATGTTACGTAGTGAAGCATCAGAGTTTAACATGGAGGTAATGGATATAGCAGAACTTTTAGGTAATTCAATACAAGAGACAAAAAAGGAAGAAAAATAATTTTTACATTAAATATTTTATTGAACTTATTGCAATCATAACTTCTAATAATTTGTTAAATAATCCTGTTTGTGTTACCCTACCTATAATTTTACCCTTTTCAACAACATATAAACGTCTAATGTTCTTTTCTGTCATGAGTTTCCAAGCTTCAGCGAACGTTGCATCAGGACTAATTGTTATTAAAGGAGAAGTCATTATTTCTTTTAATGGTACCTTATTAATATCAAAACCTTTAGCAACAACTCTTCTTAATAGATCACGATCAGTCACTACACCAGATGGTATATCATTAATAGAAATGACAACAGACCATACTTGATTTTCAAGCATAGCCTTTAAAGCCTCAATAGCAGGTAGATTACCATCAAGAACTACAACTCCTCCCTCCATAACGTCACGAACTTTCAAAGTGACTGGCATAACATCACCAATATATCATATTTTTATAAAAATATAAAGATATTTACTATCTTTTGGCTATATAGTGTATGCCATATTGACGAATGTTCCATTAATTTATGCTATAAGTAATGCGCATTTTATACGAAGAGAAAACTCATGCATTGATATCAATAAAAATATAACTCAATGGAATTCATATTGCCATAAAAAATTACTCTTCTTCTGGTTAGACTAACACCATAAATGTTACTCTAATTTCTAATTTAAAAACACATGAAAAGAAGCTTGAATTAACCTTAACAACAGCTCAAATCATGTAACACAGCAAAATTTATAAAAAGATTAAATACCTAAATAACTTTCTTTTACTTTTGGATTAGTTAAAAGTTCTTTACCATTTCCGCTTAAAGTAATTCGTCCATTCTCTATTATATAAGCTAAATCAGCTATCTTTAAAGCATTTTCAACATGTTGCTCAACAAGCATTATAGTAATATCATATTCCTTGTTTAATTTTTGAATTAAATCCATGATCTGGAGTACAATCTTTGGTGCTAATCCAGCTGATGGTTCATCTAACATAAGAAGTTTGGGTCGGGACATTAATCCTCTAGCAATCGCTAACATTTGCTGTTCACCTCCACTTAAAGTACCAGCCAATTGATTCTTTCGTTCTCTTAATATTGGGAACAAACTATAAGCAATTTCAAGCGATTCAGAAACATGTTTGCGTGCTTCCTTAGTATATGCGCCCATGAGTAAGTTTTCGTATACACTCATTTCAGGGAAAATTCTACGACCCTCAGGAACTAGGGATAATCCAAGTTCAACTCTTTTGTATGATGGTACATGTGTAATATTTTTTCCATCAAGAATTATATCACCAGAAATTATTTTTTGAAGTCCAGTAATGCACTTGAGCAGAGTTGTTTTCCCCATTCCATTAGAACCAAGAACTGCAGTTATAGTGCCTTTATCAACTTTTAAATTAATATCCCATAATATTATAATCTCTCCATATCCTGCTTTTAAATTCTTTACTTCCAGCATTAGCCCTCACCTTGGATGGGTTTTCCAAGATATGCTTCAATAACTTTAATATCACTTGCTACTTGAGATGGTGTTCCTTCAGCTATCTTTATACCATTACTGAACACTATAATACGATCTGAAATTTTCATTATTGCGCGCATTATATGCTCAACAATAATTATTGTTAATCCCATTTCGCTCTTAGCCTTTTTAATCATTTCTAAAGCATGATCAATTTCAGCTGGAGTAAGCCCAGCTAATGTTTCATCAAGGAGAAGAAGTTTTGGTTCCAGTGCTAAAGCTCTTGCAATTTCTAAACGTCTTTTTTCAGGTAAATTTAAAGCTTTCGCAGGTAAATCAGCTTTGGATGATAACTCAGTTAATTTTAATATTTTATCCACTAATATATCAATATATGATGAACTTTTATGCTTTCCACTAAAATAGGCTCCAATTAATATATTTTCACGAACCGTCATTGATGGAAATGGTCTAACTACTTGAAACGTTCTAGCTATTCCCATCTTAGCAATTATGTGTGGAGGTCTTCCAGTAATATTTTTACCCATGAAAATGACACTCCCCTCATCAGGTTTATAAACCCCACTAATTACATTAAAAAATGTAGTTTTACCTGAACCATTAGGACCTATAATTCCTAGTATTTCATCCTCTGCAACACTTACATCAACTTTATTGAGCGCCACAATACCACCAAACCTTTTTATAATACCCTTTGCTTCAAGTATCACTGTCTTCACCTCAATTTTAATTGTTTAAACCTTCTTTTAATAATACCAACTAATCCCTCAGGTATAAAGAGTACTATGATAATTAATATTGTACCAAATATTAATAAATGCAAAAATGGATAACTAGTCACCAATGTATATTGAATAACATAATATAATATAGCTCCGATCAAAGGACCTAAAATAGTACCTTGTCCTCCTAACATCATAGAAACAAGCATCTTTACAGAGATATCAACCTTGAAATATTCAGTGCTCACATAGACGTAAAGTATTCCAGAAATTCCACCAACTACACCTGCTACCAAGGCACTTAATACATATGCCATTAACTTATAGAGACTCGTATTAATACCCATTACATTAGCAGCAATCTCATCTTCTTTTATAGCTCTTAAACCATATCCAAACTTTGAGTTTGAAATCCATATAGCAAGAACTATAGTAAATAATAGAGTTAGCCACATAGCTAAATAAGCAGAAACTACATCATATGAAACATATCGTGCGAGTGGTATTCCATATGATCCTCCTAAAGCACTAATATTACTTACAATAACTTTAACAGCTTCACTTACACTCAAAGTTGCGATTGCAAAATAGGCACCTTTTAACCTGAGAACTGGAGCACCAATAAGCAAAGCAAAAAATGCAGCCACTAAACCACCTATTAAAGAGAACAAGTATGGTGTAACACTCGTAGTATTAATGTTTACTATTAAAAAAGCAGTAGTATATGCGCCTATACCATAAAATACTGCATGACCAAAATCAACATAGCCAGTTAACCCAGTTATTATATTAATGCTATAAGCAAGAATAAGGAGTTCAAGCAAAGTTAAGAAAAATGCAATTAAACTTTGTGATCCTATAAAAAGTATTAACAGTGAAATAACCAGAAATCCTATAATTGATAAAGTGGTTAAATCCTTTAGATTAATCACAATATTTTTTCTGAACGTTTTTATCTCCTCCTTGAGAAAATTCCTTCAGGTTTTATTATTAGAACTAAAAGTAAGAGTAAAAAGGCAACCGCTGGGCTTATACCTGAAGACCAGTATGTTGCAGTATAACTCTCTATAATACCTATTAATAAACCACCAAATAAAGAACCTAATGGATTTCCCAAACCTCCAAGTACAACAATCAGGAAAGAGTAAAGTGTGTAAATGCCACCTTGATAAGGTGTGAATGGTGTAGTTAATGCTATAAGAATGCCACCTAAAAATGTGAGTATGATACCAATACTCATACTCATTGCATAAATATAGTTTACATTAACACCCATTAGCATGGCAGCATCGGTATCCTGAACTACTGCTCTTATAGAACGTCCAAAGTATGTATATTTAAGTAGTATTAATAAAAAAGTTGATAAAATAATTGCTATAACTGATGCCATTAACCTATCCCCAACTATTGTTATTGATCCAATATTTATTGAAGCATAAAGAATTGGTAATCCTCTCACATCAGCAGTCCAATATGTAAGCATGAGATTTTGAAGTATCATCGAAAGCCCAAAAAACACTAACAATGATGAAAGCTCAGGACCATTAACAACTCTTTTGACCAAACCTACATAAATGACTATCCCAATTAAAAAACCTAATGGTATGCCTATTAATAATGAGATTAATGGTTGTAAACTATAAAGCGTAAACATCCAGAAAGCTGTATATGCACCTAGGATTATGAACTCCCCATGCGCTAAATTTATTACACGCATGACTCCCCAAATTAAAGTTAAACCTAAAGCAACTAATCCATATATGGATCCTTGCAACAAACCATTAACTAAAGTCTGAAGAAAAACAATATCAATAACCATTATCCATCACCAAAAAATAAGAATATTAAATTTATTTACCATGATGGTTTAGGATATATCGGTTCTCTTGAAGCAGCTTCAGGAGGCCATACAGTATATTTCTTTCCATCCTGCCATTGAATAAGAATCATCTGATGAGCTATTTGGAGTCCTGTTGTAGGATCTATTTTGAATGCTCCAAAGAAAGTCTTTAAATCTAATGAATTGAATGCTTCACGTACTTTATCACTATCAAGACTTTGTGCCTTTTCAATAGCAGCTTGTAACACTAAGGCAGCTGCAAATCCTCCTGCAGAATGATATGTAGGAGTTTCATTAAATCTCTTTACATACATATTTATAAATTCACTAACAGAAGGACCATAATTCACAGTATATTTAACATCAGGCTCCCATTGGGATGGCCCCATAATATAGTTTGCATCAGCACCAAGCGCATCTCTAAATTTATCCTCAGGTGCAGCTACGACTATTGAGAAGAGTTTTGCATTAACATTTAATTGTTTAGCTTGTTTTATTAAAAGAACACCATCAGCAAAATGTCCTCCTCCTATTATAGCATCAGGATTTTTACTCTTTATAACGGTTAATAATGAAGATAAGTCTGTTGGATTTGATGGGTATTTATCATAATATACAACATTAAGTCCCTTACTCTCAGCATACTTTTTAGCACCATCAGCCACTGAAGCTGCAAAGATTTCATTCTCATAAATTATTGCAATATTTTTAGCATTAGGATCTTTTGTTAACAATAAATCTATTGTAGATTTTAAATACAATGAACCTGGTGTATAAAGTTGAACAGTATACTTATAACCTTGCTGGAAAATGCTATCGCTAGCTGCACCAGTAGCAACCATAACTTTGTGATACTTCTCAGCTACGGCTGCCGCAGTAAAAGCTAATCCACTCGAATATGGAGAAATTAGAAAATCAACTTTATCAGTGGTTATTAATCTTTCATAAAATGCAACCACATTATCTTTTGAGCTTTGATCATCATAATACACTAATGACACATTATAAATCTTATTTCCTATTTTTATTCCTCCGTGAGTATTTACCCATTCTTGCCATAATTGTATACCATGTAATTGACGTGTCCCCTCTACAGAAAGCGAACCTGTTACTGATGTAGTAAATCCGACCTTAATTGTTCCTGCATATACAATAGATGTTGTAGTTAGTGTTGTAACTGTAGTCGTTGTAGGTACAGCAGATGTTGTAGTTAGTGTTGTGACTGTGGTGGTTGTAGGAGCACCACCATAAAAAGCAAAATATGCAGCTATTATTGCAAGTATTACGATAATAATAACAGAGATTGCTGTTAAACGAGAAATCGCCTTATTCATAAATTCACCTCAGAATTTTATGAAATTCACAGCTTATAAATTTTTCTATAATTTCTATATAAAAATAATAATGTATAAAAATTTTATGTATTAATATAGTCTTTTTGCTTCATCAATAATTAAGTGCACTCTATTCTAAACAATATTCCAAATTGTTAAACCCATTTATAGAACAAAGCAAAATTGCATTATAACGATGTGGTTTTTCGTTTATAAATTAAATAATTCTTTAAAAATGAGCAAATAAGTGATTTATCTATCTCATGAATATCTGACTAATATTCACAATTTTATTAATATAATTTATATAGCATGATTAATTACTCTAATTTCTCTCGGATTCTTCTTATCAGCTAATTGAGGAATGAGAGCTAGAAACTAAATGACTTTATTTATTAACAGTTGATCCTAGGTTGTTTAGAGTGATTGGGGATTAGTTTTTATGTTAATGTTAACTAAATAATTTGTAGGTATTTTTATCTTTTTGATATTAATTACTCTTGGTGGTGATTAGTGTGCGTACATCAATGATTGTTTATTCAGCGATTTTTGGTAGTTTAGCAGCTATGATTACTTTTCTTAAGTTAGAGGTTTCTTTTCCAATACTTCCATATTTAAAGTTTGATTTTGCTGAGATTGTTGATGTTTTAGCGTTTTTAGTTTTTGGACCTGTTGTAGGACTTTTTGCAACCACGATACATTGGTTGATACTTAATTTTCATACAGATTGGCCAATAATTGGTCCTTTAATGAAATATATTGCGGTCCTTTCTATGGTATCAGGATTTTGGATTGGTTCAGAAATATATAAAAGGTTAAACGGTTCTTCCATGCGCAGTCTTATGATAGCAATGATTATTTTTGGTTCATTGCTTCGAGTTATTCTCATGACATTAGCTAATGTAGTTGTTATATATTTCATTTATGGGTCCAGCTTCTTTAGTTATGCTAATTATTTGTTAAGTAAGTTAGGATTACCATTACAAGGTAGTTTTACAGTGCTTTTTTGGATTCTAATATTTACAGGTATTTATAATGTAATTCATATTTTTATTTCAACTATACCTGCATATAGTGCAATAAAATATATAACGCCAGTATTTACACCTCAAACATCTAACATATGGATTTATAATTTTGTTAGATATCAAGGTTCTGAGCATACTTAATATAGGCTTGTTTTAATAAGAAGTTAAAAGGGTGGATGAAAATTTTATAACCCGGATTTATTTTAATGATCTTATTGCAATAAACAATAATATTATATCTGCCAATATCATTAATGATAATCCTAATATCTCCATAAGTGAAATACTCTCATAATATAATGATCTCATGATATTTATACAATATGTCAATGGATTAGCATATGAAATTATCATAAAAATATAAGATAGTCGTTCAGGGATATAATATGCTGAAGAGAAAAATATTAAAAACAATTGGGATAAAGTGTTTATTAAATCTCTCGTCCCTTCACCTCTTATTTTATTACCTACAATGATCCCTGTGGTTAACCATAGTACATCAGTGCTAATTAACGCAATAAGCATTAAAAATAAAGCATTTATACTTGGAATATATCCAATTATAAACAATCCTGTTATTATAGCAATAACATATCTTATTATTGAAATAATACTGTATGTAAATATTTTAGACAGTACATAAAGTTTCTCTGTAACACCGTGAAGCAAGATTACGTAAAGCATTCTTGACGCTTTTTCTAAACGTATCAATGACATTGATAATTGAAAATACATAATAGATGTGATACCTAATAAACCAGGTATAAAAAACTTTAGAAAAGAACTTTGTGGAAACATAGTATTAAGTCCATAACCTAATAAAACATAAACAAAAGGATAAATTATAATAAGTACTCCAATTGTTGGAAAATCATAAAGATATTTTAACTCACGCCAACTCAATGCAATTAAAGTCTTCATAACCATTTGTTACACCTTTATGAGCGCTTCAAAAACGTCACTTAGTAATGCTCGTCTTATTTTAAGTGATGTAGGATTGTGGGCACAAGATTTTACATATTCAAGCGCATCATTAATACTAATGTTCTCTCTTACTCCAATTATAACATAAGATTTTTCTCTAACTTTAATAAATCCTAATTTTTTACCTAACAATGATTCTAAGCATGTTTCAAAACTATCATTTACAGGCTCATTGTACATCACTTCAATAACTGTTAAACCACAATATTTGTTAATAAGCTCTTTTGCTGATCCAATCTCTATGATTTGTCCCTTATAAAGAAAAACAATTTTTTCTAAAAGAAATTCAGCTTCCTCCATATCATTAGTAGCTATAAATACTCTAGCTCCTGCTTCTAAAACTTTCTTCTTTAATCGTATCCAAATGTCTCTTTTACCAATGGGATCAATACCTAAAGTAGGCTCATCAAGTATAATTATCTCTGGATTACCTATAAAAGCTCTAGCAAGCTGCAATCTTCTCATCATACCTCCAGATAAGCTCATAACAGGTTTTCTTCTGAAATCCCATAGATCAAAAAACTCTAAAATCTCTTTGGCAATTTGTCTTGATTCATTCAAGTTATATCCTCGAAGTCTAGCTATAAAAATTATGTTCTCTTCAACATTAAGAAGACTATCTATTGCATGTTCCTGAAATACCATAGAAAGTCTTTTACGTATCTTATGTTTTTCAGTCTTTACATCATAACCAAGAACTCGAACATCTCCACTATCAAAATCTAAAAGTGTATTAACTATATTGAGTAATGTTGTTTTACCAGCGCCATTAGGACCAGCAACACCACTAAACATAATATTTTCACTTATACTAAATGATATATTATCGAGAGCTTTAACATTATAAGGTTTATATATTTTTGTTAACCCATTAACAAAAATAGACATATTTCTCATCAAAAATTATCTCTAAACAAATATTTTAATTTTTTTATTTATAGCTAAGTACTTTGATTTAAAGGTTAAATAATTTCAGAATTTTCTTATGCAAATTTAAGAACTAGACAATATTTCATCTTTTTGGTACTCTTTAAATGAATAGTTTACTAAGATCTTTGTGGATTCAATCTTTTTAGTGTTTTATTCTTTGATTTTTCCAGTATTTTCTGTTGGATATATTCCTGTTAATGATTTTATTAGGTTATGTTTAAATGTTTGTGAGGAGATTGTTTTGATAAATTTTTTTACTGCTGGATGTTTAATTGATTGATTATTAATTGCGAGGTCATATTCTTCTAGGGTTAATGGTATAAAGTCTAAGCCGTATTGATCTGCTATAGTTCTTATTCCTAATCCTACATCTGCATATCCTTTAAGTATTATTTGGGCTATTTCTGCATGTGAATTGGCTTCACGAGGATAGTATCGTATGGAATTTATTGCATCGTTGAGTTTAATTTGAAGTTGTTTTGCAGTTTTGTGAAGTAATGTTTCGAATAATATTCTTGTACCAGAACCAGCATTTCTATTTACAAATACTCCTTTTCCATTAATGATATCAATGATATTTTTTATTCCTTTAGGGTTACCCTTTCTTACTATTAATCCTTGTTCTCTTTTGTATCCTTTTACGAGTATTATATTTTTAAGGTTAAGTTTCTTTATGTATGGTTCGTTATATGTTCCGCTTTCTGGATCTAATAAATGTATTCCTGCAATGTCGGCATTTCCAGACTCTACTGACCTTAGACCATTTAAAGATCCTACATTTTCTATGTGAAATCTTAATTCTGGATCTCTGGAAGCCATCATTTTTAATGCTAGTTCAATTCCAGGACAGTGACTACCAATAATTTTTATATCACTCTCGATAACATATTTTTTAAAAATGTTTTGTAATTCTATTACTGCGTGTTTTGTAAATAATTCATGTCTTCTTAGTATCTCTTCACCTGCTATAGTTAATTCTGTTCGTCCGCCGGTTTTTCCTCCTCTAGCAGTGATTGCTAATGGTGTGCCTAAGGCTCTGCTAGTTTCATTAAGTTTATTCCACGCATATTTATATGATACATTTATTTTTTTAGCTGCAAAGACTAAGGAATTATTTTCTTTTATCGCTTTAAGTAATTTAATAAATTCCTCATCAATTGCTATTCCGTTAAAGATAAATTCAAATTTAGTTCGAAGTTCAGATTGCACTATCATAAATTTCCCACACTTTAGTAATCTTAATAAAATCTAATAACTTTAATGTTAGATATACAAATTAAGTTCATCTTTTATATGAATAATCTTAAGCTCAAAATTAGTTAGGTTTATATTCGATATGAATTAATATACATATCGGTGATATGAGTGTCTTTATGGGATAAATATGGAAAATTAATTGCAACAATCATCGCAATCGTAACTTTTACAATCGGTTTTTATGGAGGTTATGAGTACGGATATAGTGAAGGTTATAATACTGGTTTTTATGGTGTATCATCATATACTTTAAGAATAGTTCATGCTGGGAGTCTTACTGTTCCTTTTCAACAAATTGAAGGTATTCTTAAGAGTAAATATCCCAATTTAGTTATAGATGATGAGAGCTTTGGAAGTGTTGATGCTGTGCGTCAAGTGACGGATTTGGGTCGCGAATTTGATATTGTTGGTGTCGCAGATTATGATGTTATACCAGCAATAATGATGCCGAAGTTTGCAAATTGGTATATTGCATTTGCTGGTAATGAGATGGTCATACTTTATACTAATAAAAGCAAGTATGCATCACTCATTAATGAAAAAAATTGGTATACGATAATTACAAGACCGGGAGTAATTGTTGGAGTTTCTGATAAGGATAGGGATCCTAGTGGTTATAGAGCAGTGCTTGTGACAATACTTGCTAGCATGCATTACTATCATAATAATTACACACTATATGATTTACTTTATAAGAGCAAGTATTCTAATAATGAACTTGTGATAAAGCCGAAAGAAGTGGATTTGTTAGCGCCTTTAGAAGCTGGACAGATTGATTATGTAATATCTTATTATTCATTAGCTATTCAGCATAAATTAAATTATGTAAAACTTCCTCCAGAAGTTAATTTAGGTGATCCCAAGTATGCTGAGACTTATGCTAAAGCATCTGTTGTTGTGAATGGTAAAATCATGATTGGCAAACCAATAATGTATGCTATAACAATACCTAATAATGCTCTTAATAAAGCATTAGCGATAGAATTTATTAAAATCTTATTGTCAAGTGATGGTAGAAAAATTGTGGAATTAAGTGGGCAGAAAAGCTTTTATCCAGCATATGTTTATGGTGAACTTCCTAATGAGTTAAAAAGTCTTATAGGTTCAGAATTAACACCATTCTACCCTTTAGGTGAGTAATGTAATGTATCGTATGTCACTTTTATTGGTGTTTTTCTCATTGATTTCTTTTATTAGTATTCTCTTTATTTTATTACCGATTTTTTCTCTTTTATTTAGCAATCCACTTGAAAAATTAATGAGTATTATTACTGACCCTCAAGTAATATCTGCTATTTTAGTTACCCTTTTATCAGCTGCAAGTGCTGCAATTATTTCATTTTTATTTGGTACGCCATTAGCTTATATTTTAGTGAGATACGAATTTCCAGGTAAATATATTGTAGATTCAATTGTAGAACTTCCAATAATGGTTCCCCATATAGTTGCTGGAATAGCTTTATTAACTGTATGGGGACCTAGGGGATTACTTGGTGCAGTTTTTTCATCTCAAGGGTTTAAAGTTACAGATACATTTATTGGAATTGTAATTGCAGAATTATTTGTTAGTTTTCCGCTTTATGTAAAAGCGGTGGAGGATGCACTTAAACTGGTTGATCCTACATTAGAGAAGGTGTCGAGAACTTTAGGAGCTTCCTATGGTTTTACTTTCTATAAAATCACATTACCATTAATAAAAAACGCTATATTTACTGGTCTTATTTTATCATGGGCTCGTGGTATAAGTGAATTTGGTGCAGTAATAATATTGACATATGTTATCCTTTATGGACCGTTTTCTGGAGCTATGCCTGCTTCTACGCTCATTTATAATGAATTTACTAGCAAAGGATTAAGCGAAGCATTACCAATAGCATCATTACTAGTATTAGTAAGTCTAGTTTTATTTATAATTTTTAAAATTCTTCAAACACGAGGAGAAGTTTATGGTTCTTAAAGTTAAAGATTTAATGACTAGAAAAGGTTCTTTTATATTGCAAAATATTACTTTTGAAGTCCCAGATAATTCGTATATGGTTATATTAGGTCCAACAGGATCAGGAAAAACAACATTGTTAGAAACCATAGCTGGATTAAATCAGATTATTAAAGGTAAAATATTCATTAATAACAATGATATAACTGATCTACCTCCTGAAAAAAGAAATATTTCAGTAGTTTTTCAAAATCTTGCATTATTTCCTCATATGACTGTTTATGAAAATATTGAATATGGGTTACTAGCTAGAGGATTACCCAAACAGGTTCGTGCGGTGAAAGTTAATGAAATAATGAAAATTTTTGAATTAGAGTCTTTGAGGAATCGCCGTGTGATAAATCTTAGTGGTGGTGAGAAACAGCGTGTAGCATTGGCTAGAGCATTGATTATAAAGCCTCATGTTATCTTATTAGACGAACCATTCTCATCTCTGGATGTAGGTACTCGAAAACAATTTTGGAAAGAGGTGAAAAAGATATTAAAGGAGTATAAAGTTCCGGTTTTACATGTTACGCATGATCAGGAAGAAGCGATGTATTTAGGAGAAATTATTGCAATAATGAAGGATGGTAAAATTATTGAACAAGGTTCTGTAGAGCAAATTTTTTCGAGACCAAAAAATGCGTTTGTTGCTGATTTTCTACAATACCAAAATATATTTACAGGCGTAGCAGAAAGTAATCCAGATGGGACAAGTAAAGTTTCTGTTAATGGTACTAAGTTTATAGTTAATGGAAAACATGAAGGGCGTATTATAATAGGTATTAGACCGGAGAATATATTAATAAGTAAAACACCGCCAGAGTTTTCAACTGCGCGTAACATATTAAGAGGATCAATAGTATCAATTGAACCTGCAGGACCTGCTATATTATTAACTGTTAATGTAAATAGTTTATTGATTAAAGTTATGATTACAAGAGGTTCGTTAGAAGAACTTGAATTAAAACATAATGATATTGTATATCTAATAATAAAGGCCTCATCAATAACAATATTAAGCGAGTGAAGATTGAACGTTATGCTAATAAAAATATATCTATTTAATTATATAAAAATATGTTAAGCAATGTAATATAACTTTAATAGTATGTCGAGTATTTTTGATATGATACAAATGGTGGCTTTGTTCGATTGGGAAGAGCAAAAAGCTGAAATAAATTTATCAGGAAGTAGTGTAGAAAGTTTTGAAGATCTTGAACATTTACCTAAAGATAATTCAGAACCTGAAAAAATTCTTGCAGAATGGTATGGAGTTACTCCTGAAAACGTTGTGATTGTGCATGGTGCACAAGAAGGTATGTTTTTGACTTATCTTGCTTTAAAACCTAAAAAAGTTATTATACCATTACCGAGTTATCCACCATTTTTTGAACAAGCGCAGGAGTTAGGAATTGAGATTGAATATACTGATATAAAACCTAGAGTAAATAAGTCTGTTATTGTTCTTGCTAATCCAAATAATCCTACTGGCTTATACTTGAATCTTGATGAAATAGTTCATGATAACCTAGTTATAGTTGATGAGATTTTTAAATTTTTTATTGATGATAAACCATATTTTCACGAAAACACAATTATTATTTCAGGCACTAGCAAATTTTTTGCAATAAAGGGAAGAAAAGTTGGATGGATAATAGCTAAAAGAGAAATAGCTGAAAAAATAAAGAAGATAAAAGACCTAGTTACACCAGAACCTCTGTATGATAAAGAATTAATAAAATATATTTTCAGAAACTTTGATTTCTTTAAAGAAAGGAGCATAAATATTGTAAAAGAAAATATGAAAATTTTATCCCAATTTAATAATATTGAGTTTGAGATTGTTCATAATCCATACATGCCTGTAGCACTTTTTAAAAAGCAAGGATTAAATTCAATAGATTTTTGCAGTAAATTACTTAACGAAACTGGGGTTTTATTTACTCCATTAATATTTTTTGGCATTGAAGGAGGTTTTAGAATTTCATTAGGATCAAAAGATACAAGATTGTTAAAGGAAAGTTTAATTAGATTAAGAAACTTCACTAGCAAATACTTGAAGTCAGCTACTCTCGACTAAAGTCAGGAGTTTCCTTGGGTGATTTTGATGAAATTTCTCAAATAACCGTTTCAATAATTTTAGTTGATCTATTTCTTTCCTGCTGAATAGTAGATCAAAATCAAAAATGAAGAGAAATAGAAATAAAATATTTTTGATCAATTATTCATGTTAGAAAGGATCGCTATTTATTATTAACTAAATTCATTAAAATTCTCTAGAAAGATCAACTGTTACTTATTTTCTGGTAAAATTAGCTGCGTTCAGCTCTTACTGTTGCTATACTATTATCTGCAATACCGTTAGCTTTTGCATCATCACTATTAATCCAAACTTCATTCGGTGGAACTGTAGCATCTTCTACAGAATCAAAAGTGAAGCGTCTTTTACCAACCAAAACAATCTCAACTCTGCTTGTTATCTTTAAATCTCTCATAGTTACAGGATTTATATGCGCCTTACCAGTTTTTACTATATCTTTTCTTCTCACACGAAGTCTTCTTTCAAGCGTCTTTTGAACTGACATACCACATATTTTTGATGGATAACAAAAATAAAAAGCTTTTGGTTTAGATTTTGTTATGTATTTTTTGCATAATCGAGATATAGGGAGAATGTTATCTAAGATAGAAAATGAATAATATTGGGACAAAATCCTCATCAGGACGAGAGGAATATCATTATATAAACTAATTGAGATTATGCAATAAAGTATTTAACATTATTCTTTAAGTTTATTAATTAAATCAAAATAATATTATATAGATTTAAGGAATACATGCTATCATTAAGAAGTTGGAGGAAAGAAAAAATATGTAATATTTGTGGTGCTAGGTCAATAACTATAAGTGAAGCGTTAGGTGCTTGTGGAAATTGTTATAAGAATAATCCACATGAAGCTCTTCATTTAGCTATAAAATCTCATTTTTTAAGCAGAGCTAGATTTGGTCTTCCTGGAGAACCACCCAAGGATCCTAAAGGAGTGAAATGCAAAATTTGTGCTAATGAGTGTTCTATTCCTAATGGGGATATTGGTTTTTGTGGTTTAGTTAAAAATGTTAATGGACTACTTAGGTATAGAATTCAAATTCCGAAGGAAGGAATTCTTGAATGGTATTATGAAATGCATCCTACTAACTGTGTAGCATGGTGGTTTTGTCCGGGAGGAACAGGACGCGGATATCCAAAATATGCAGTTAAGAATGATGTTGAAAGAGGGTATGCAAATCTTGCTATTTTTTATGGTGCGTGTAATTTAGACTGTTTATTTTGTCAGAATTGGTTTTATCGAGAAAACGTTCAAAAACTTTGGCCGAGAGTTTCTGTCTCAGAATTGATTAGTAAAATAAACTCTTTTGTAACTTGTATTTGTTTTTTCGGTGGTGATCCATCACCTCAGATATTACATGCGTTGGAAGTTTGCAAAGCTGTTAAAAATAGGATTGTGAATGGGAAATATATTATACGGATATGTTGGGAGACTAATGGTCTTATGAATTTAACATTTTTAGATCGTGTTATAAGGTTTTCATTGGAAAGTGGCGGTATAATAAAATTTGACCTTAAAGCTTGGAACCCTGTTCTTTATAAAGGCTTATGTGGTGTAGATGGTTCTATAGTTTATCGTAATTTCATGTATGCTTCTAAATTTATAAAAGAAAGATCGGAGGTTCCATTATTGACTGCAAGTACGTTGCTAATCCCTGGATATATTGATGAAGAGGAGATTAGAAATATTGCTAGATTTATTGCAAGTATTGATCCAGAAATACCTTATTCATTATTAGCATTCTATCCAAATTATATGCTAACGGATCTTCCACCGACAAGTAGGAGTCATGCAAATAGATGTATAAAAGTAGCTAAGGAAGAAGGTCTTAGAAATGTTCATTTAGGAAATTCGTGGTTATTAGGTGATTATTATTAAAAATGTAAGGATAGCAGAAATGTAACTAAAATGGTTGTTATTAGGTTAATCAATAAGTTCTATTGTTATAGAATTTTCTGGGAATGCTTTAAGGATCTCTCTTATTATTTTATAAATGTCCATTTTTCTTAATGGTACTTGTTGTGGGATCATTTTTATTATAAATGTTATTGAATCTTTGTTGAAAGTTTTTAATGTAAAAGATTGTTCATCTATTCTAAAATATGAGCGTGATAATGCATCTTTAATTATCTTGAAGAATTCATCAATGTTTGGATTTTCTTTGTATGTAATGGTTATTTTTAATTGAACGTTTGGTGTGTATTCTCGTATTAGCGAATGTAATAAGATTGAATTGGCTATATGCATTTTGTTTCCATAAATATCTTCTATTGTTGATGAGAATGGTTGTATTTCGATAATTCTACCTTTTATTGAATTGCTTAGATTTGGTGGGTAAATTTCAACCCACGTTTTTAATGCTCGTCTTTCTAATTGTATTGCAACGAATGCTGTGAATTCTCTGATCTCATAGTAAAATAATATAAACATAAAAATACCTACAGCCAAAACTATAATATATTGTGTAAGCTCAGCCGTTATTATTTGGACGGTTACAATCACCGTAAATATTAGTATAATAATATCCAGGATTCTTGTAATTAAAGCTCTAGTGCCAATAGTTATTATATTACGGCCTTCGAGTGTTCGTAAAAATTTAATCAAAAGATATCTAATTATAATGGCTATCAATATTACTATGATGACTAAGATTATTGTCTCAAATTTTATGTTAGGTGGAATAATTATTTGATATGGTATGTTACTCATAAAAACCACCCGAGGTACTTCTGATTTAGTTGTGAAGTGATTGACATTTTCTTAACCTTTTAATAATCTTATTATTTCTTCAATATCAGTATGTTCAGACATAAGTAATAATTGGTATCCATTATTTAAGATTTCTTCTGAGGACAGTGTTCTTATACTATTTCCATCAAACACAAGTAAAATTTTTACATCATCAGGTAGCCCAAGTTCGTCGAGACGTCTGCCTATAGCCTTATCAGCGCTTGTAAGTGTCATCCAATATAGTTTCATATTACCTAGTTCAGTTATGAATTTAGCTTCCTTTAATGAGTCTAAAAAGTTTTTTATCATGTTACTAACTATAGAAGGAATTGTTATTGGAACCCCAAGATCAAGTTTCATTATTAATTCAGCTATATTATTACTCTTAACTCTAGCTAATCTAAAAGGTACATTATATAATTTTGCTATGGTTAGAACAAAAACATTTACTTCATCCTTATCTGTTAATGCTAAGATAGCATCTAATGCTGTCATATCTATATCTTTTGTATAAATAGATACATCTGTAGCATCTTTATTTATAACTAGAACATCATATTTTTCACCTATTTCAGCACATTTGTTTTGATCTTTTTCTACTATTATTATTTCATGCTGTTTAAGATTGACACTATTTAACAACTCTTTAGTAACATCACCGCCACCAATCATTAAAATTCTCAAAACAATCACCACTCTTTCTAAGATTATTCTATCACTATGAATTTTCAAAAAGTTTTGGTTCTAATTCAGAAAACAAATACATTATTATAGAGAAATTTAAACTATTGTTTGATATCCTTAGTATATTATATCTGATGTTAGGGTGAAGTTTATTTAGAGATCTCATTTGACTCCCAATAATATATAGTTAAAACAGTATTTAACTGTTATTCTCATCTTATCTATGTGCATATAAATATTATCCTAATTATATTTACAAAAACCTTGATTTTGAAAATCATCAGATTAATTCTATGCTTTAATTATCCTTTTTCTAATTATAAAAGATAAACCTAAGAATAATGGGAGGTATTCTAATCTTCCTAATATCATTAATACTATTAAAGTAATCTTTACTCCAAGTGGTGCAAACATGGAAACAATCCCGGTACTAAGTCCTACACAGCTTGCTGCTGATGTAGCTTCAAAAAGAGCGTCTGTAAAACTATAACCATAAGCTGATATTATTATCGCGCCGACTGTTATCATAAATGCGTGTATAATAATTATTAAGAAAGCTTGTGAAAAATCTGCTTCGCTTACTGGTCTCTCATCAAATTTTACAGGTTTGATTACTGATTGAGGCAAAACTAATGATTGAACATAATGCTTAATTTTTTTCATAAGTAAAACCAAACGAAAGATTTTAATGCCACCTGCCGTGGAGAAGGACATGCCACCTATGAACATGGATATTATTAAAAGTATTTTAGTTGTATCCCTTAATTTAGAAATTATGCCCAGGTTAAAGCCAGTAGTAGTATATCCTGAAATTGTATTAAATAAGGCAAAAGTTAACGTATTATTCTCTATTTTATCTATTAATAAGTATGAAATATAAACTAAGAATGACATTATTAACATTATTACTAAATAATATATTAGTTCTTCAGATTTCATTAATTCTCTAAATTTTCCTGTTAATAAATTGTTAAGATCTTGAAAATTCATTCCACCAAGAATCATAAATATGATAACAGGAATATATGTGAGTGGTGCGCGTAAAAATATAATTTGATATCCCATATCATAAGTAGACATGCCTCCAGTAGCTATTGTTGTCATTATATGATTTACAGCCTCAAAAGGAGTCATTCCTATCATCATAAAAGAAATACCACCTATTAACGTTAAACTACCATAAATTATTAATAAACGAATAGCAGTTTTATAAAATGTACTTTCGATTTTTAATGGTCTCTCTATCCAGTATGAAGTCCTAGCAATATAATAAAAATATGGAATTATGAGTATTGCGAAAACAGTAAAACCAAGTTCTCCAGTCCACTGCATGATTGATCGCCATAAAAGTATAGATGGTTTCATATTCTTTAATTCAAAGACGGTAAATCCAGTTCCAGTAAATCCACTAACAGATTCAAAAAATGAATTGATAAATGAGAAATGCGTTTCAATAGTTAAATTTAATGCACTAATCAAGGATACTACTATCCATGAGGCAATAGCAACTATAGCAGCTTCAAAAGAAGTGAGCGATTCTGTTTCAATTTTTGAGGTAATATATCCTGCTGATATCAAAAATACGCCTGAGATAATAAACGATATGCTTATTTTATCATTATATAATAAATCAACCAATGGAATTATCAACATAATAAATCCAATAACAGCACAAACACCAAAAATTGCTTTTATAATGCCATATAAATTTAGAGGCATATGCTCATTAAATCTTAAACAAATTTATACTTTATCTAAAATTATTCTAAGACAAGTTAAACATTGACAAAATTTATAACATCTGAGAGGTCTTGCATATCTTGTTTAGCAAAAGAATTTGATAAGGTAAATGTTAGATTCCATTTTTACGTAATAAGGAATTATCTAAGTAGACTTCCGACTTTGGTCAAGAGTAGCTGACTTATGTTCTTCTTTGAATATAGGACCTAATTCTAGGAATTGTTTTTGGTTATTAATGTATTCGTTAATCAATTTTATTAAATCTGATATTTGTACTCTAACTTGAGCCCATGTATCTCTGTCACGTAAAGTTACTGTATTGTCTTGTAGTGTTTGGTAATCGATGGTTATAGCTATTGGTATTCCAATTTCATCTGCTCTTGCATAAAGTCGTCCTATAAATTCGCTATCATCATAAAGAGCATCAATATTATTCGTTCTCAGTAAGTTGTAAATTTCTTTAGCTTTTACATCTAAATTATCTCTTGTGACTAAAGGAAATACTGCTACTTTATAAGGTGCTATATGTTTTGGAATCTTTAAGATAATTCGTCCTTCAGTTTCTGTGTAGGCATTTTCGAGTGTAACATAAACTAGACGTTCGGCACCAAAGGAGGGCTCTGCGACATGCGGTATGAATTCTTCAATATTAATAGTCTCTTCTTCTATCAATATTCGTAGCATATTTTTATCAAGTTTTATATTGTCAATCTCTATGAAGCCATTTTTTTCAAGCATCTCAATTACTTCTTCTGCGTTCATAGATTGAAGTTTATTGTTAATCGTTGATACTTTATCTTTTAATATTTTTCCCGCAACATCCATTCTTAAAGTTATTTTGTGATGCTTAATAATTTTTGGTTCTTTAAGTCTTCTATATGCTTTTAAATTTTTGCCACTAAGTTCCATATGTGATTTAAGATCATAATCCGTTCTATATGCATGCCCAGATACTTCTATCCATCCAAAATCTTCTAAATGAACCATTTGATCAAATGTTTGTGATGAATAATGTGCACGCTCACTTGGAGATTTTTCTAAGAAAAGTTGTTTTTCTCTAGGAACGCCAAGGCCTTCAACAAAATCTTGACTTATTGCCATGAAGTATGCATTCCATTCATTAAGTATGAGTTTTTCTTTGAGCGCGTCTTCTATAGTTATTTTTATTGGTTCTTTATGGTTGATTAATAAGAGATTAACTACTTTATTCTTTACATTATCGAGCAAGTGACATTTCGGATTATTTGGATCAAAGAAAAGTTCTAGTTCCATTATAGTGAATTCACGCATACGTAATAATCCTTGTCGTGGAGATATTTCATTTCTCATTACTTTACCTATTTGTGCAATACCGATTGGTAATTTTTGACCCATTAAATCATATATACGCTTAAAATTTATGAACATTCCTTGAGCAGCCTCAGGTCTACCGTATGCAATATTACCTGAATATGGTCCTACAGTGGTTTTCATAAGAAGATTAAATACTTGTACTGGGCCAAGAGTACCGCCACATTCTGGACATTTTATGTTTTTTTCTTTTATTATTTGATTAAGTGTTTCTGCTGGTAATCCTTCTGCAGATGTGTTAATTATTTCTTCGATTAAATGATCTGCTCTGAAGATTCTATTACAAGATGTACATGTAACCATAAAGTCTGTGAAGTGATCTAAGTGTCCTGATGCTTTAAAAACTGCAGCAGGCATTATTACTGGTGTTTCTATTTCTGTTATAAAATCCTGATGTTGCTCTACGAAGATTTTTCTCCAATAATTCTCAATATTTCTTTTCAATTTTATTCCTAATGGTCCAAAATCTATATAGCCTGCTAGTCCTCCATATATCTCAAATGATTGCCAAAATAGTCCTCTGCGCTTTGCTAATTCTATTATTTTATCATACACTTTGCCCACCATTTATCTGGAATAAGCGTAATGTATATTCCAATTTATAGTTAACTTCGTACGTATCACAAACTGATCAAAAATATTTTGTCTCATTCTTATTTTTCTCTTCTAGATTTTATCTACTATTTAGGACTGGATGAGAATCACAGCTTATTTACAGGTCTAGTAGTTAAAATGGTAAAGTTTATAAAAATACAGGTATGATTAGCTTGATACAGTATGAGGCTGGGAAAAGCTATAATACCGATTATTTTAATAATTATAGCAGCAATATTAATAATTTATGGATTAACCCCTCAACAGCAACAACACCCTGCAAAAGCTATTAACGTATCATACCTTGTTAGATTTTATGATAAAGCGGATCATATAATAACAACGCCTCTAAACGTCACTTTATATAAAGATTCTAAAATAGTTTCTCAACTTAATGGTAATAGTACAGGATGGTATACTACGGAGAAAGTGCTTCCAGATAATTATACGTTAGTAGTTAGATTAGGTAATTTGACATTATATCAAAAAAATATTAATTTGAATAACAATATTACTGAAAGTAAAGTTACAATTAATGTTTATCCCTTATATGTTAATCTGCATCCTTTTATAGATAATAAAACCAATTATAATATTACTGATGTTGATGCGGTCATATATGCATTAAATGGTACACCAGTACTTAAGCAATCAATTAGTGAATCAAAACAAACTAATGTTATATATTTTCCAGTAGTACCTGAGGGAAGTTATATTCTTAAGGTAAATTGGTTGGGAATTAACATATATTCAAGAAATATAATAGTAAACGGTTCGCTCAGTAACATTGATGTAAATGTGACTGGACGTATAATTACTTTTAAAATATATGATCAGGATAAAATGCCAATAAATAATGCAACGTTAGAACTTTATTACAATGGTTTAAGAGTTTTAATGGGACAAACGTTATCTACTAATAATTATGCGGTAAGTGCGGTTCTTCCGAGATTAACATATGATGTTCGTGTTTCACTTTATGGGCTTAATGCTATAATAAAGAATGGTTCTACCTTAGATTTAGAAAACTTAAAAGGTAATATCTATAATGTAACAGTTCTTTTAACAAAAAATATAAATATAAGAATACTTAATCCTGATAATACTCCTGCTAATGGATTATCTTTAACTTTAAAAAATAACAATGGTATGATCGCTTCAGCACTTTTAACTAACAATGCAACTTTTCATTTGCCACCGTTACCAAGTAATTCAAACTTAATTTTATCAGTTTATAGAGAAGGAGCATTAGCACTTAATACTACGCTTTCAATACCACCACCTACTAATAATACTGTCACATTGATGTATAAAATTAATGAAATCACACCTATAATCCATTTATATGATGCTAATAATAATGCGCTTTCAGATTTTTCAGGCAATGTTTATTTAATTGATAAATTTAATAATAATAAGATAATTTATAATAAATCAATACAAATAATACCAAGTAATTATTTGATAATTGTGCTTAATAGAATGCCCGATGAAAGTTTAGTTCCTATCTATATGACTAATGAGACAATAGATATAATCCATAAAGAATTATCATTAATTTTACCTATTAATATAAAACTTGAAGTACAACTTAACGGATTTAATGGTGATATTGTGCTAAAATATGTTGGAATTAATGGAAATAGCGTTTATCTCAAGATGGTGAATAATACAAATAATGCTTTGTTCGAATTACCAAGGGGTACTTATATTTTAGAAGTATATTCTAATGGAAAACTTGTATATTCTAAATTTGTCATATTAAATAATAATGCATACATAACAGTACAGTTAAAATCACCTGGCATCATATCATCTATAGATGTGGAAGTGCTTAGAAGCATATTCTTATTTGTTATACTTGCGCTAGTTGGTTTTGCTTCCCTGAGATTTTATAAACAATACAAAGAAAGAATGCATAGTAAAGAGATAAAATAAGGGTGTATTAGTATGGGTTACGAATTTCTTGATTTATATGTTTTTCCAGTAAAACCTGGTTTTTCGGGTTTTGATGTGGGGCGTGATAAGGCTAAATTTATAATTATTGGAGTACCATTTGATAGCACTACATCACAACGACCAGGAACACGTTTTGGTCCTAAATTTTTGAGAGAAGCTTCTATAGGTTTAGAAGGATATAGTCTAAGGACGAATAAATTTCCTGAAGATTTAATGGTACATGACGCTGGAGATCTTTCAGTACTACATGGTGATTTACGAGAGACTCAAAAGCGGTTAGAAAATGTGATTAATGATATAAGATCTGAAAGAAAAATACCAATATTAATTGGTGGAGAGCATAGTATTACTTTGGCACCGATAAAAAGCCTTAAACCTGATTTATTAATAGTGTTCGATGCTCACCTGGACTTGCGTAATGAGTGGCCTCCGGGTGTTAAAAATAGTCATGCAACTGTCATGAGACGCATTGCTGAATATATTGGATTAGATAATATAATCTTTATTGGGTCTAGAGCATATAGCAGAGAAGAATATGAATTGATAAAAAATAGAAAGACATTAATATTTAATCCAAATTATCTAGAAAAGAATATAACTGAAAGTCTTTATAAAATTAAAGAATTAATACATCGTGCAAATAATATTTATCTGAGCATTGATCTAGATGTCTTAGATCCTAGTCAAGCTCCAGGAGTTGGTGATCCAGAACCTGAAGGTATTTCACTCACTCTTCTTCTTGATGTACTAGATAATATTACAAAATACACAAAAAATATCATTGGAGCTGATTTAGTTGAATTATCACCCCCATATGACCCAGGTTTTACTGCGCATGTAGCAGCAAAAATATTGTTTGAACTTATCTCTATGATTCAATAATTTTTTATCAATATTAAATCAGAAATATTTTTATAATTATTGATGAAGTTAAATATTATTTTATTTAATAACTAAGGGTGACAGTTAATGCGAAATTACATGATACTTATACTATTTTTGATTGTAGTTAATAATATCACTAACAATACTAATGGTACAATTAACTTAAACAATAATACAATTAATCCATATAAATGGTTAGAAGATAAGGTTAACTCAATTTTTTCTGAGGCTGAGAGATTAACACAACTTATCCTTATTAAGGTGTTTGATTTTCTTCTCTTAATTGCTCGCTTAATTTACATGAGTCTAGCATTAGTAGGTGCGTTAGAATGGTTTACTGGACTTTCACCTTATAAGGGTCGTAGAATGATAATAGGCGCCGCAATAATAGCATTAATAGTCGAATTCATTAATACATTCGTGAGTTTTTGATGAGAAATTAACCTTAATTTTATGATTTAGAACTATTATCATAATTTTTAATAAAAAATCTTATTACATATTTCTCTTCGAGAGATTAGTTAAGTATAAAAACATTTATAAATATTTGTTAAACAGACTAGAGATAGGTGTCCTACATGGTTGAAGCAGTAACAGTCCGAAAAATGGATGATCCAATATACACTAATAGTACAGTTAGAATTGGAAAGCGGGTAATACCAATAGGCGGACCAAGACCTGAGTTACGCCCGGGTGAAAAGCTCATCAAAACAACTCAGAGTGTTTGTCCAGTATGTTATAGGTTAATGCCAGCTGTAGTTTTTGAGAAAGATAATAAAGTTTGGATAAGAAAAGTATGCCCAGAACATGGTGAAATAGAGGATGTGTATTGGGGCGATGTAGAACTTTATAAAAAAGCTATGAAATGGGATATACTTGGACGTGGGACTTATCAGTATGTTGATGCTAAAGCTCCATGTCCATTTACTTGTGGACTTTGTCCAATACATAGAAGTCATACAGCTTTAGCAAACTTAGTTATCACAAACAGATGCAATATTTCATGTTGGTATTGTTTCTATTATGCTGAAAAGGCTGGATATGTTTATGAACCTTCATTGGATCAGATAAGATTTATGGTTAGACAATTAGCTAAACAAGGTAAAGCAATGGTTATTCAAATTACTGGCGGTGAACCAACAATAAGGGATGATTTAATTGATATAATAAAAATATTAAAAGAAGAGGGTGTAAAACATATACAACTTAACACTAATGGATTACGTTTTGCACAACCAGATGGAGCAGATTTTGCAAGAAAAGTTAGAGAGGCTGGAGTGAATACAGTTTACATGAGTTTTGATGGTGTAACCCCTGCGACTAACCCGAAGAATCATTGGGAAATACCATACATATTAGATGCTTTTAGAAAAGGTGGATTAACAAGCGTTGTTTTAGTACCAACAATGATAAGAACTATAAATGATCATGAAGCAGGATTAATAGTTAAGTTTGCTGCTCTAAACATGGATGTGGTAAGAGGAGTAAACTTCCAGCCGGTTAGTCTTACTGGCATGATGAGAAAGCAAGAGAGAGAACGTTATAGAATAACAATACCTGATGTAATAATTAGAATTGAGGAGCAAACTGATGGGCAAATTCACAGAAATTCATGGTATCCTGTCCCATGTACATTGACTTTATCAAGATTTATTGAGGCATTAACAAGTAAACCACAATTTGAAATGTCCAATCATCCAGCATGTGGTATGGGTACGTATGTTTATGTCGAGAGAAAGAATGGGCAGATAGTAAGATATCTACCAATTACAGAATTTATTGATGTGGAAGGATTTTTCGAATACTTACAAGAAAAAACAGATGAATTAATGAAGGGCAAGAATAAGTATATTACACTTACAAAAATACTTTTCAATTTAAAGAAGTTTGTAAATGAAGAGAAGCAACCTAAGGAATTCAATATTTGGAAGATATTATATGGTATCTTTGTAAGGCATAATTATGAAGCATTAGGTGAATTTAATTACAAAATGCTTTACTTAGGTATGATGCATTTCATGGATACATATAATTATGATGTAGCACGAATAATGAGATGTGATATACATTATCTAGCACCAGATGGTAGAGTAATACCATTCTGCACATTCAATGTACTTCCAGATATTTACAGAGATTATATACAGGAACAATACAAGATATCCTTTGAAGAATGGGCTGCAGAAAAAGGTTCTCTAGATAGTATGAAATATAAACGTAATATAAAAGCACTTCAGAATTCCGAGTTATATAGAAAGACATATGAACCATTCTTACAACAAGTCAAAGCTTAATAATATTATAAAGATTTTTTTATTTCATTATTGTTAATAAATGTAGCTAAATAATCTTTTTAGTTAATAATTAATACTAGTAGTGTTTTATCTTATTAATTAGGAGTGAATACTATGAATAGAACAGGCGAAGTTCTAGTAATTCAGCCTATATCACCATATAGTAAAATGTGTGTTCCGCTTTCTAGAGTCATTATTGATAAATATACAAAATATCAGCACGTTATAATAGCCGAGACTCATGATTTTGGTAAAGTACTAGTATTAGATGGTTATATACAGTCAAGTATCAATGATGAGTTTTATTATCATGAATCATTGGTGCATCCAGTACTTTTTACTCATCCAAATCCTCAAAATATTCTCATAATAGGTGGAGGAGAAGGAGCAACGTTAAGAGAAGTTCTTAAGCATAATACGGTAAGGAGAGCTATAATGGTTGATATAGATGGAGAGTTACTAAACATAGCTAAAGAACATTTAAGCGAGATGCATCAAGGTTCTTTTTATGATCCTAGAGCTGTAATTCTTGTTGAGGATGGATTAAAGTATGTCATGAGTGTGAATGATAAATTTGATGCTATAATAATAGATCTTATAGACCCATATTTAGTTGAGAGTATTGCTTCACCTCTTTATGAGAAAGAATTTTATGAGCGTATAAAATCAATATTAAGTACAGATGGAATAATGGTTACGCAAGCTGGTAATGCGTTCTTTTATAGAAATACATACTTAAAGGTATTAAATAACATACGTTCGGTCTTTCCAATAGTAAAAGAGTATAATGTTTGGATACCATGTTTTGGTTATTCTGTGAATTATATATTAGGATCATTAAAATATGATCCAGGACAATTGAATGCTAATATGATAAAATCGCTTATGTTACAACGAAACGTAAAAACACGTTATTATTCATCTAAAGTACATATAAATTGGTTTAGGGATGAGGATTCATGAGCGTGCCATTAATAATTATTGAGACGGCTCAAAAAATAAAAAATAAGGAAATAAAAGGATCAACTCAAGCCGCTATTGAAGCTATGAATGCATTAGTATCAGCACTTCGTAATGTAAAAGCTAATTCTGTTGAAGAGATTGAAAGTGATGTCAAAGAGTGGGGTAAAATACTCTTAAATGCACGGCCATCAAATATAATGCTTGCTAACAGTATACGATATGTGTTAAATAAACTTAAAGATATGAAAACATACGATTTTAATGAAGCAGTAGACTATATCACTAAAGATGTCGCAAAACTTTCAGAAAAAATTAATGAAGCCGTGAATACGATAACATTGATAGCCTCTCGACGTATCGAGGATGGTGATGTTATACTTACTCACAGTCTAAGCACCACAGTCTTAAAAACATTATTTAATGCTTATGATTCTGGAAAAAAGATCTCAGTAATAGTTACAGAGTCTCGTCCAGATTTCGAAGGGCGTTTAACAGCAAGTCAACTTGCCTCACGAGGAATACCAGTAACATTAATTGTTGATTCTGCGGTAAGATATGTTATGAAAGATGTTGATAAAGTGATAATTGGTGCTGAAGCTGTAGCTGCAAATGGTGCAGTAGTAAATAAAATAGGGACTTCTGTAGTAGCTATGGTAGCATATGAGGCAAGAGTAAGAGTACATGTATTAGCTGGAACTTATAAATTTAGTCCAGAAACTATGATAGGATTACCAATAAAAATAGAAGAAAGAGATCCATCAGTAATATTACCAGACGATATACGAGCTTCACAAGGCTTATTTAACGTAAAAGTAAAAGCTCCCATATACGATTTAACTCCACCAGAGTATATAGATATGATAATTACTGAACGAGGAGTATTTCCTCCTCAAGCTGCAATACTAATACTTAAAGAGAATTATGGATGGCCATCATTAAATCTTAACTTAACGTTATGACCATGAAATACATACTCAGGGATAAACAATATATTAAATGGAAAGGAATATTCTATCATGTAGTAGGTTATGAACATCCAGCAGAATATGCTCTAGCATTTCCTAAATATGCGCCTACTAACAAGATAACACCATGGTATGATGGCACAACTTATTACGAACGCCTCATACCCCATTATGGTTCTGAAGGTATAGATGAATCAATAAATAAAATAAAAATGATCATGAAAAATCTCACTAAATGGGATAACATATTTGGTGCTGAAGTCCCCTTAATACCACTAAACCAGGTTAACGCCATTTATAAGCCTGAAGAAGCACTATCTAATATGAGAGGTAAGGATGCATTAGAAACGCTTACGTTAGAATTAGTTGACGAATTAAGTTCTCAAAGTAATGTACCAAAAAGATTTTTTGGTGTTACTGGATCATTATTAATAGGTATTCATAATGAAAAGATATCCGATATAGATTTAACAATTGCAGGGATGGATTCGATAGTAAAGGTTAAAGAAACTTTAACAGCACTTCTTTCTAATAATCAAAAAATTTCCGCACAACCATTTTCTCAATATTCAATATCAAATCTTATCCAAGATGCTCCATATCATGGATTACACGAGACGAATATTAATGAATTATTTAATAGAATTTGGTATAAAGGGGTTTATAAATCAAGATATTTTTCTCTTTCACCAATTAGAACTGAGAGGGAGACTATAAATACTTATGGACAATATATTTATAGATCTTTAGGAGCTGTCGAGCTCAAGGCTACAATTATAAAACCTATAAATCCCTTCTATTTGCCATTACGCTATGAGATTAGCAATATATTACCACGATCATTAACAATTAATGAGTTAGTAAGCTATGATGGTTTTTATCTTGATTTGCTAAAGCCTAATGATGAAATTTTTGTAAAAGGATTGCTACAAGAGGTAGTTAATACGGTTGATGGGACAAGAACATTTAGAATAGCTATTGGTGTAAGAGAAATAAAAACGTTAATAAAAATAAAGCAAAAATAAGTCTAATAAATTAGAGGAAGTTGCTTTAATGGTTCTTTTAGATCTAAATCAAATGTATAATGTATCTTAGTAAAGTGAGATCTAAATTCTATAACTTCCTTTCTAATAATCTCCGGATTATGTTTATCAATAAGAACTTTTTTCATTAACTCTGCTACATATTTCATGTCACTCTCTTTAAATCCTAATCTTGTAAGTTCTTGAACACCTAATCTTAAACCTGATGGATCTTTTACTTTTTCAGGCGTGTCACCTGGTATCATGTTTTTATTCACTATTATATTAGCCTGTTCAAGTGTAGTAGCAGCATAGGTACCACCACCTAATTCACGCACGTTTAATACTACCTGATGTGATTTCGTAAAACCATTTTTCTCACCGAGAACATTAAATCCATTTTCATGTAAAGCTTGAGCTAGTGTTTTTGCATTTCTTATTATTTGTTCTGCGTATGCTTCACCAAAATATTTCATTTCAATACCAGTAATCGCTGTTGCTGCAAGCCTATGTAAATGATGATTTGACACAAATACTGGAAAAACTGTTTTACGATATGATTTATAAATTTCTTCAATATTAGTCATTGCAACTCCACCTTGAGGCCCAGGAAATGTTTTATGAGTAGAACTCGTGACTAAATGAGCACCATCATTTAATGGATTCGGAAAACGTTTACCTGCAATTAATCCTAAAACATGCGCAGCATCATATATAAGATATCCTCCAATATCTTCAACAACGGGAGCCAATTCTTTTGTTGGATGAGGGAATAAATAGAGTGAACCACCTAAAATAACAAGTCTTGGTTTAATTTCTTTAATTAATTTAATGGCATTATCTATATCAATATTCATTTCATCAGCATTAAAAGGTAATGGTATTTCTTCAAGACCTAAGGCTCCAAGAGCACCAAACTTAGTATGACTTACATGTGATCCTGCATACACAGGTGTTACTAATGCTTTTCCACCACGCGTTCCTAGGACATAAAATGCTGTCGCGTTAGCAATAGTCCCTGAAATTGGTCTTAAATCAACGTATTTTGCATTAAATAATTCACTCATTATTTGATTGGCATATACTTCAATTTCATCAATATAAATTAAACCTTGATAAAATCTTTTATATGGTAATCCTTCAGCATATCTATGCATCGCATCACTCATATAAACCATATCAACTAGAGGAGAAGTTACATTCTCAGATGCTATCATATTAATAGTTTCATGACCACGCCATCTATTATGCTTCTGTACTAAGTCAACAACCTTCTTTACCTCATCAGGCATACTCCTTAAAAAGTCTACTTCCATTATTTTTCACCACTACAATAATATTAAAGAATAACTTAATAAATCTTATGAACTCAATTATGAAACTTGATCATGAAGTTTTGCTAATAATATCGTGATCTTTAAGAGAGCGCGATGCAATCTTAAAAGAGGATCCATTAAATTTATTTTGTATATTGGTAATAAAATACAAAGCTATTTTTTTCTTTATTCCTGCAGCAGTAAGAATGTCGATCATTTCTTTAATTGATAAACCATCATTATACCATTTTGTATATAATGCTTTTATAGTTTCCTTTATTTCATGTGGAAATATTATCCATGAGTCAGTTGTTTTCACATAAAAATCAGGCTTTATCTTAGACCAAGGTTTATAATAGATTGTTGCGGTTTTTACTTCTTTAGCGCCTAGATCAATTGCATGCTGTACAGCTACTAATAATGTATTACCAGTATCCACTATATCATCAACTATTAACACACGCAATCCTTTAATATCATACTCAATTGGTTGTAATATTTTAGGATAGCTTTTAGTTTTACCTATATCATCATAGAATTCTATTCTTACACTAACTAGATTTGATTGTTCGAGTAGATCTGATAATAACCTACCTATTATCCATCCTCCACGAGCAATGGCAACTATTATATCGGGTTTATAAGCTTGAGACAAAATTTTTTCTGATAATTTCACCGTATCCCAATATAATGTGTCCCATTTAAGAGCAATGATTTTTATCTCTTTTTTATTCGACATATTAATCAGCATGAATAGCATTATGTTCAATATTAATGTTACATACCATGATTGATTAAAATTAGCACTAATGATTAAAAATATTATAAGGGTGATCATGTACATATTGTGAGAGCGATTGATACGATATATGCAAGAGGGCATCCAAATATTTTAGCTACTCATAAGTCTACGCTTGAAATTACTAAAGAAAATTATTTAACAAAAAGAGGTGATTGTGTTATAGGTATTAGTGCTAATAAATCAGTCGCAGATTTAAATCCAGTAGTAAAGGAAATTATTAAAACTCCTCGGTCAAAAATTACTCTTATATTAGAATCTGAAGGAATAAGAGATGAAGTACATGGTAGTGGTGATCCAAGGCTTATCTTAAGCAATCCAATAAGCATGGTTGTTAGAAAGAGTAGTTATATTTCTGATAGAACTCTGATGATATATTCAGATAAAGCAGCAATAGATATTAGGCGTGATCTCATTAATGTCCTACGTGATATAAGATCATTATTAAAGGTTACAATAATTGCTGAAGTTTAATTATGTTTTATTTAAAGATTTATTAGTAATAAAATCTTAATAATATGTGCCGGGGTGACCGAGTGGTAAAGGTGGCGGCCTCGAGATCTATTTTAATGGGGGCATGAAAGCCGTTGCCCTTTGGGCGCGTGGGTTCGAATCCCACCCCCGGCGCTTAATTTATTAAACATATTCAGGTATTTTTTGTGCATGTTTTTGACTACTAATACCTATTGCAACCTTTATTAATTGTTTAAGGTTAATTTTATGTTGTGCTGAAATAGGTATTATCGGGGATGATGTGAAAATTTGTTTAAGTTGATCTATTTTATCATTAATAATTTGCTGATCCATTAGATCTATTTTATTTGCGGCTATTACAATCCTATCCATGTTTATTGAAAGTTCATTTAATATTGACATTACAGTTTGAGCTCTATATCTTAAAGTTATAGGATTATCAGATATGTCTATGACAACTATAATTGCATCCGCTGATCTTATATCATCAAGTGTTATTCTAAATGAGTGTATAACTCTTGGATCTAATCCTGCGGCAAACCCTATAGTATCTATTAATAGATAACGTTCATTTTCTATCCTGCATTGATAATATTTGCTTGAAAGTGTTGTAAAAGGTTTGCCTAATACAGGTTTTCTTAAATTGGTTAACGCATTGAAGAGTGTTGTTTTACCAGCTCCATAATATCCTGAAAGAGCTATTATGGGTAAGCCTAATGATTGCCGTCTTTCTAATTGCATACTACGTTTTATCCGTTCACTTTCAATCTTAGCTTCTAACTGATTTATGCGTCTCTTTAATTGACCTAATGTTTTATGATATGCATATTCACCTGAACTTTTAGGTCCTGGTTTATCTCTAAAATAACGTATTGATGCTTTTAGTTTCTCATATGGCATTACCTTCAGTAATCGTGCTAATTCAATTTGAAGTTTAGAAATTTTATCTGATGCATTCTGTTCAAATATTTCTAATGTGAGATCATAACGATCTAATACTTTTACGTTGAGCATCTTTTCGAGGTTTAATTTTTGAATGCTACTTGTTATATTATAAAGTATTAGCGCTTCAATATTATCATTTTTTATTTTATATTTAAGTTCTTGAAGTTTTCCTGAACCAAAGACAAAACTAACATTTTCTTTGGGCATAGTTTGTATAACAGTCTCAACAGGTTCATAACCTATAGAACGAGCCATATTACTTAAATCATCAATATGCAACTTATAAAATACATGATCATGAACATCAGTTTTTACATAACCAATTATGCATTTCACTCTGATACCTCACCACTCATGAATGGTATTCTAAAGCCAACTCCATGTGCTCTAGAACTTACTTGAATTAACATGGGGCCTCGTCTTTTATGCTCATTTAATAAGACCCTTTTGTATATCGATCTAACGATCTCTTCATTAACACCAACCTTTTCAGCAACCGCTTTAACATTAAGCCTAAGATCAATTAAATAATAAAGTATAGGATCAATTATATCGTAACTTAATCCCAATTCAGTTTCAGCCATCTGTCCAGCCCAAAGTCTTGGGCTGCTCTTTTTAGCAGTAATTTTTTCAGGTACACCTAAGTATTTTCCTAAGGCTCTTACTTGAGTTTTATAGAGATCCGCAATGGGCATAAAATCAGAAGCCCCATCACCATATTTTGTAAAGTACCCAAGAAGCACTTCACTTTTATCACCCGTACCTACTACTAAGTAATCTTTCACATTTGCGTAATAATACAGAATCACCATTCTTATACGTGCTCTAATATTACCTCTAGAAACAACATCGCTATTGGGTATTAAAGCCTCTATACTTTTTACAAAATCTGTTATATTTATAATATGATGTTCGATATTAAGCCTTTTTGCAACATCTAATGCATCTTTTATATCTTCATCAGGTGTAACATTAATCTCAGGCATAATTAATCCAATCATATTCTGATTACCTAATGCTTTAACACATAAATAAGCAGTAACTGTTGAATCTATACCTCCACTTAAACCTATAACTACACCTTTTTTACCAGATTTATCTACAAAATCTTTTATAAAATTGATAATCCTAGAAACTACTTTCTCGTAGTCAATATTTAACTGGGATAGCACGCTGGGAATGCTCATAACTAGTAGATATTTCAAAGAAACTTATTAAATTAACTCAATTACAATTCATTACTCATGCATAAATATTTACATCTTTATTTTGCAAGCCAAGTATTCTTATGAAATGATTAATTTAAATAAGTAAATTAATAAAGAGCGTTTTCTTTATTAATGTGTTAGTAAAATGAATATCTGATGCTAAATGAGGACTATCACAATTGCATTAGCTCAGATTGAATCTAAACCTGCTTCAAAAGAGGATAATTTAAAGAAAATGTATGATTACATTGATAGAGCAGCAAACATGAACGCTCATTTTGTATTATTTCCTGAACTTGCATTGACTGGTTATGCATTACGAGATCTGTTTTATAAAGTTGCGGAAACAATTCCAGGACCATCAACTGAAAAAATTATTGCGAAAGCGAGGGAAAAAAATATTCATATAGGTTTTGGAATGCCTGAAAGGAGTGCTAATGATCCAGGTGTTCTTTATAATACAATGGTTTTAGTGGGTCCTCAAGGATTAATAGGAAAATATAGGAAAATATACTTACCTACTTATGGAGTGTTTGAAGAAGGGCGTTATTTTAGGAATGGGAATACTCCAGTAGTTGTTGATACGTCCTTTGGGCGTATAGGTCTTGAGATTTGTTTTGATTTATTCTTTCCAGAACTTTCAAGATTGCTAGCATTACGTGGTGCACATACTATTTTTGTAATATCTGTTTCACCTGATATAAGCAGAAATTTCTTTGAACTCTTCACTCAGGCACGAGCACTTGAGAATACTATCAACGTAGTATATGTTAACGCAGTTGGTAATGAAGAAGGATTAGGTTATTGGGGTGGAAGCCATGCAGTTGATGCTCGTGGAAAAATTTTAGCAAAAGCAAAGTATTTTGAAGAGGATCTAGTGATTATAACGATAAACTTAGATGATTATTATGCTGCTAAAGAAAGTAGACCGCTTCTTAAACATTATAATCCGGAAATCTGCAGATTATGCTCTGAAGAAAAAGAAATATAATTCTTAAGGTGTCATATAGTGGGCAAAATAATATTAGCGGAAAAGCCTGATGTTGCAAGGCGCATTGTTAAAGCCTTATTCGGCTCTAGGTTTAAAGAAATTGAGTTTAAAAAAGGTATAAAGATTTATGTAGCTAATGATAGTAACGATGTTGTTTATGTAGTTTCTGCATCCGGACATTTATATAATTTAGATTTCTTAGAAGAATACAACAAAGGGTGGAGGTATCCTGTTCTACCACCTATTAATCACTATAGGTATGTACCTATCAATGATAAACAACCATTTTTAGATGCTATTAAATATGTTTTAAATCAAATAAATGATCCAGAAATTATTGTAGCTACTGATCTTGATAGAAGAGGTAGTTACATAGCAATGCAGATACTTGAATCATTAGCAAAAATTACATTAAATTCACCTAAAATAAAAAGGATGGAATTTAACTCACTTACTGAGGATGAGTTACGTTTTGCTTATAGAAATTTAAAACCAATGGATTTAAGTAGAGCATATGCTGGTTGGTCACAAGATCGTCTTGATTTACTTTGGGGTGCAAACTTAACAAGAGCATTAACGTGGGCATATAGAAGAGCCGGAGGCAAAGATAAAAAGATTATGAGTGCTGGGCGTGTTCAAACACCTACATTAAAATTAGTGTATGATAGAATTAAAGAAATTGAAAACTTCAAGCCCCAAAAATTTTATACTGTGAAAGCAATTTTTCAAACATCTAAGGGTGAACAGTTTGAAGCAACATTGACATTAAACAATGAAACAAGAATTTTTGAAAAAGATAAGGCTGAAAAATATGCTAAAATTGCGCGCGAAATTGGATTAGGCATAGCAGATGTAAAAACTCGATTAGAATATGTTAAACCTCCAACTCCATTCTCTATATCAGACCTTCAAAGTGAAGCACAACGTCTTTATGGTTTTGAACCAACGAAAACAAAAGCTTTAGCACAATCTCTTTATGAGAAAGCATTAATCTCATATCCAAGATCCGGATCAACCATGTTTGATACGAGTATTGGAAAGCATGACAAAGAGTATTTCAAGAAAATATTATATTCATTAGCATCATATAAACCAGAATTAGTAAAATTTGTCCAACAGACTACAACATTTATACCTAGACAAGGAGATAAATTTGATGGCGCGCATCCACCCATACATGCAGTAAGAGCTATAGGTGATATGCGTTTAAGTCAAGATGAAATAAAAATATATGAGCTGGTATTTAGAAGAACGTTAGCTATTCTTTCTCCTGATGCTCATGTAAAACGTATTTTAATAACTATTAACGTTAATAATCTTCAATTTAAGGCTGATGGTAATGTTATTTTAGAACCTGGATGGTTAAAAGTTTATCCATATTCAAAGATACGTGAAGAATTATTACCTGACATAACATCTAATGAAAAATTACGTATAGTTGACGTTAAAATAAAGGAGGATGAAACAAAACCTCCACCACATTATACTCAATCATCGCTCATAAAAATGATGGAGAAACTTGGTTTAGGAACACCAGCAACTCGTGATGAGGAAGTGCGAATATTACTACAACGTGGATACATAACTGGTAAATCAAAATTAGTAATAACCCCTTTAGGTAGAGCAGTAGTTGAGGCTTTAATAAATAAAGTACCTGAAATAACTACACCAGATATGACAGCTAATATGGAAAAATTGTTAGATCTAATAGAGAATGGAAAATTGGATCCCAAAACTTTTTACTTAATGACAATCAAAGAAGTAAGTAGAGCATTAGAAAAGTTTAAAGGTTATGAAAGACAAATAGGTGATACATTGGTCAAATCTTCATTAATAAAACCCGTTTCAAAAAATATTAGTAGGAGTAGAAATGTTAAAAAGAAATACTATAAAGGACCCAGTTTTAATGATTACTTGATTGACTAACACTCTCAATGGTTAAAGCTGAGATATTCTAGTTCCTAAGATAAGATGGAACATCATATTAAGTTTATTCTGTATTTAATTTTTATTGGTAATTCATCATGACAAATTGTGGGCTTTCTTGCGAGTTATTTGTAAAATTCAAAAAAATGTTTAGATATGACAAGATTCTGTTTGGTTATAAAAAAAGCTAAATATAAAGTTTGAATAATTATATTGGTGTTTGGGATAGCATTGAAGAAGTATGAATATCAAATGATAAATGAAATATACGAGAGTCCTGAGGCATTCTCTAGAACACTTAATATGAATTATGATCTGATTAGACAGATTGCTTTTCAACTTAATGAAAATATGAGAGGTCCTTTATATATAATCGGGAGTGGTACAAGTTATCATGCGTCTCTTTCATTTCAGTATGCTTTACTTAAAATAAGCGATGTAAATGTATCTGCAATTCCTGCATCGGAGTTTTCAAAATGGTTGCCTCTTAATGTAAAAAAGTCTATTGTAATTGCTGTTAGTCAATCAGGTGAAAGTGTGGATGTGATAAATTCTGTTAAAGATGCTAAAGAAAGAGGTATGATCACAGTTGGTATTACTAATAATTTTACTAGTACGTTATCAAAATTATCAGATATAGTTATACCCTTATATGCAGGTGAGGAGAAAGCTATTGCTGCTACAAAAAGTTATATTTCTCAATTAGGAGCGTTGTTTTTCCTTGCATTAGAATTAGCTAATTTAAGAGGATTTTTAAAGTATTATAAAGAATTAAAAGAAGAATTATTTAAGATGCCTCATCTTATGAAAGAGGTATTAGACAGTAATGAAAATATTATGTATGAACTAGCATCTCAACTTAAGGAATCTAAGGGTTTTTTTATATTAGGTAGTGGCGCTTTGTATCCTTCAGCGCTTGAGGCATCTTTAAAGCTTAAGGAGACTTGTAATATAATAGCAGAGGGTTACGCTATGAGAGAATTCCTTCATGGACCAATGCAACTAATAGGCTCTGACACACCTGTTTTTATGTTAATAGGTACTCCTGATGATGCTATTCAAGGAGATCAGATGGCCGCTAAATTTAAGAGCTTCAATGCATTTATAACATCGATAGGTGTAAATAAATTGAATAATTCAAATGTTCATGTTCAAATACCTAAAATTACGGAAATATTTATGCCAGCGTTAATAATACTCCCTATGCAATTATTTGCATTCTATTTATCTGTAGCAAAAGGGTTAAATCCTGATAAACCTGAAAAACTTAGAAAGGTGGTTAAGCTATGAGTATAGTCTCAGTGTTTTTTGGATTGGATGATACACTTTATGATACTACATTACAAATGAGCATGGCAAGAATGAGTGCAATAAAAGCTATGATAACTGCTGGATTACCTGTTGAAGTAGAATTTGCATATAATATGCTTAATGAAATAGTGAAAAAATACGGGAATCACCATCCTAAACACTTTGATTTACTTCTTGAATCCCTAGGTTTAAGGCATGATCCGAAAATTATTGCAGCGGGTGTGTTAGCTTATCGTGAAGTTAGCTCTGCATATTTAAAACCTTATCCTGATATAGTACAAACAATTTTGAAATTAAGGGATAACAAAATTCAAGTCTATGTTGTCACATCAGGGCCTCCTGTTAAACAGTGGCAAAAACTTATAGCATTAGGATTAGATCAATTATTTCACGGCGTTTTCATAGAAGAGAATCCTAACACAATGCAAGGTTTTACATCAGAGTTTCTAAATAATGTGATTCAAAGTTTAAAATTAAAAGAATCTAACGTATTATTTGTTTCAGGAGTTCCAGAAGAAGTTACGGTTGCATCAAAAATTGGACTCCGCGCGGTTTATATTTCGAGAAGTTTAATTGGATACAAAAATAAACAATTACCGCAATCTGTAATTGTCATTAGTTCAATGCGCGAACTATTAAATATGATCGAAATTTAAGAATTATAAAAACTTTGATGATATTTTAATGAGAAAGATGAAAATATCATGGTAAATTTTAATGTATCAGATTTCGATAAAAGTTTAGGTTTAGGATTTTATGTTTCATCTGTACCAGGAATAGGTGGTGTTATTAAATACAAGTTGGAAGATTTCATAGTTGAAGAGATAAATGAACATGGGTTTATTTATAAATCAAGTATATCTGGAAATTTTGTTCCTCCTCCCTCACCTAATTCAGGATTATACACATTAGCTATCATTGAAAAATGGGGGTTAGATCATCATGAAATGATAAGAATACTTTGTAAGAAACTTAATGTAAAACCTTCTCAAATAGGTGTGGCAGGAATTAAAGATAGACGAGCTGTCACAACTCAAGGAGTAACTATTAAAGGCATTTTACCTGATGATTTATATAAAATAAGTCTCAATAAAATTAAAATTTTATGGAGCGGATATAATCTTGGACCCTTAAGACCTGGAATGTTATATGGAAATAATTTTATTGTCACAATAAGAAATATTAATTATAAATCAAATGAAATGCTGGCCACACATATTTCACAGATTATTAATGAGATAAAAGAATTTGGAGGTCTTGTAAATTTTTACGGGTATCAACGTTTTGGTATACCTAGAGCATCAAGCCATTTAGTTGGAGAACGTATAGTTAAGAATGATTTCGAAGGAGCAGTAATAAAATTCATCGGCTCGCCATCTATAGGTGAACCTGAAAAACATATAGAAGCGCGTAGAGTATTTGATGAGACTATAGATCCATTAAAAACTCTTAAACTAATGCCAAGAGAACTTCATCACGAACGTATAGTTCTTAAACATTTAATAAAACATCCTGATGATTACATAGGAGCGCTTGAACGATTACCTAGAAATTTACTTAGGCTCTTTGTTGAATCCTATGGGTCTTATCTCTTTAACAAATTTATTACTGAACGTGTACGCAATAATATACCTTTAACTGAAGCTATAGATGGTGATTTAGTAGCGTTGACAGATTCTCGTGGATATCAATCAACAAAAATTTTAATAGTTAATAAGACCATTAGTATTTCAGATGCTAACAATTTAATTAAAATGAAGAAAGCTGTTCTTGTAATAACAGTCCCTGGTTATATGGTTAGACTTGCAGATGGCATACAGGGTGAATTACAACGCAGAATTTTAGCTGAAGAGCATGTAAGATTAAGAGATTTTAAGGTACCAGCTTTCAGGAAAAAGTTATACGTAACTGGTGGATATAGGCAGCCCCTCGTTGACATTGAAGATCTTTCAATAATTAAAATTATTGATGATGAAATTTTTAAAGATAAAAAATCAGTAACAATCAATTTTAAATTAAAAAGAGGAAGTTATGCAACGAATTTTCTCAGAGAAATTATGAAATCTGAAAATCCTCTTAATTACGTAGGAATTTGTAACACCAATAATTAGATTTATCATAAAATTTATCACTATTAAGAAAAATATTTATTGTTTTATTTATTATAATGAATGGTGAGAGATCAAATGGTTACAGCAGTGCTTGTTTCGTTTGAAGATGATGGTGTTCTAGCCATGCCTTCAGAACCTATTGATCTTAATAAGTTAATTGGCAAAAAAGTCATTTATAAAGATTACAAGGATAAAGAATGGTTAGGATATGTGGTAGAGATTGTTGGAACATTTGTCAAAATAAAATTTAATGGTAATCCAGATGGTTTAGGACAAGGAGTAATAATGGATATCTTAGATTAGTCCCTAATTTTAGCTGAGCATACTCTAATTGACCTTCTAAATGTTCTCCATCCGCCAAGCTTTGTAAAATTTGTGAATAGTTGCGAATACTTGACATGCGGAAATAGGTCATTAATATATTGATTCTTTTATATCATATCTTGCTATTACTGATGCTAATGTTTTGTTGGACCTTAAAATTGCTTCTCTAATCTTTTGTTTTAGTTCATCAGTCTGAATTAAAATTTCATCATCATTTAAAGGTTCTAAGTTTAATTCTTTTTCTATACGAGCGTATGGTAAGTCATGATATCTCACTAAAGGTGATATATAGATGATATCATCCTTTTCTAATGGTAATTTAGATATAGTATTGACAGTAGCGTCAACATGTTCTTTCCAAAGTATTCGTCCGCCAACACCAGCAATCACTATAATAGAAACTGAAACTCCTGCATTTTTTAAATTTTTAACAAATTCTATAAATTCATTAATTTTCATAGGCTTATTCAATATGGATAACACTTTTTGACTTCCACTTTCTAATCCTATATATACACGTTTTAAACCCATCATTTTAGCTTCTCTCAAATCATCCTCGGTTTTTCTTTTAGGCGTTGTGAATGCATCAACAAATGAATATACAGGTCTTTCTAGTTCTTTTTTGATTTCTTTCAGCGCATCTATTAGTACTTCTTGATCAACGTTTATCGCATTCGCATCTCCAAGAAATACTGTTTTTCTTGATTCTATTCCCTTTCCAAAAAATGTTTTTACATCTATTATATGTCTCCTAAATTCATTAATATCCTTTACGTGATATGGCCTATTTTTGTAAAGGTTACAAAACGTGCACTTATTCCAAGCACATCCTTCAGTTAGAACTAAATATATGGAAAAGTATTGATCAGGTGGTACTATTGAAATAGGCCACTTATATATTTTTTTGAACTTCTTAGCATCATCTTCTAACCACTTCCAATCTCTAGAAGCAATAATTTTTAAATTATTTAGAAGGTTAGTATTTCTATTGCCTAACTTTATAATAGCTTCGCGTGCTATGTTATAAGCGTTTTCAACAATGATTTTTCCTAGGTTTTCTGGGACTTCTTCTACGTATCTTCTTTTGTTTATCCATTTTACTTTATAAAATTTATTTTCTAAGGATCGTTTATAAGTCTCATTTTTGTTCACATATAAAATTAATCTTCCTTCAAAATCAAATGATGCTATTTCATTAATATTTCGATCTACTGATATAAATCCTCGTTCAGATTTAACTATAAATTCTGAATCACTAATTATTTCAATATTTGTTTCTTGCTTATTTATTAGATTACTCATTTCTATATTAAAGAATTAAATCTAAAAATTAACTTTAACTGATTGTATGCTATGTTGCATAAACTCTTTGGTACTGTTGACAGCAGTTTCAAAATAGATAGGTTTAAGTAGACATTAGTGGAGTCCATACTCCCTAACCTAGGCGTAGAGAACCGGAAAGGAGAAGGAGGACGAGAGTTGATACCAAATAATATGAAACTCTATGAAAGTCCAACCCCTTCCTTATGCTCATATGTTAAAGCATGATAATGACTTCTAATAATAGAAATAGAGAAACACATAGTATTAATCTAAGCTAATATTAGAAAAACACTTGCTAGAAGAGTAGGCTTGAGTTAAAAAATCTTATATCACGTACAAACTATGCAACATAACATGATTGCATGTTTAATATATATATGTTACGAAAATGTGAATATTTATGATTGTTCAATGAATGTAAATCAACCAACAAAACTATATATTCTAATCATGAGCCATCATAATTGATGAACCATGTCTCATAATACTGGCAGAATCGAATTTAATGCTAATGTTACTGTCTGTAAAACTAATGGGGAGGAAATAACATTACCTACAACACTCTATGTTCATTTAAAAGGTTTTCAAGGCGCGCGTTCTACACATTTAGATTTAGCAAATTCAACCATAATTAATATGCTAAAGCTTCGTCGTGGTGGAATATATGCGCTAATGAATAATAATGGTGATGTTATAGAGATATACGTGTCAAAACAAGATTCAAATTTGATAGGTATTACAAAACTTAAAATTAAATCAACCCTATTTAGTAATTTAAGAACCACAGAAATTGGAGAATGGATATGGATTGGTGTTAAAGGAGGAAACTTAATAATAAATCTTAAAAAAGAGCATACAAGAGCAATAGAAAACATTATAAAAGAAAAATACCCTTTAGCAATAGATGAATTAATAAAATAGTTAAAATGTTTTTATTTTATCTTTTATAAAAATATCTACAACTACTCTATACCTATGAGGTGCAATACTACCTACTACGTGTCCATCCAAATAATAATATGATACATTTAACTTTCTCATGAGATACGTATAATCGTGTACTGCCGATCTTATAGCATCTCGCCTACTTTTTCCATAATAAGCATCATAAGCATGGATCCATCCTTCTCTTTTTAATGCTTTTATAGCTTGTGGCATGTAGGTTTTTGCTAACAGAGGAAGTGGCATTAAAATTCTATCAAATATATTACTGAAACCCTCGCTTAAAAAACCAGAATCAGATCTTATAACTTCTATTAAAGATGAGACTTTGTTAATATGAGCATTTTCTAAAGTGAGTTTTGTTGCATATTCATTTATATCAGATGAGATTATAAGCTCTGGCATTGCATAGACGGCTATAGCAATAGAAAAGGCTCCAACGCCTGAAAACATGTTGAATACGTATTCGTTTGGTTTAACAAGTTTTCCAATTCTTAAATGTTCAGCATGTAATCGTGGAGTAAAAAAGACCTTCTCTATATCAACCTTAAGTAAATAATTATTCTCTTTATGTAATGTGATCGTACGCTGCTCACCAGCAAGCCATTTAAGGGAACGTGTTCTTTCTAATCCAGAATGGGGACTAGTTTGTAAATAAACGGATTTAGCATAACCTAGATTAATAATTGTATTACTTATTGTGTAATAATCTTCCTCATTTAAGTTATTGTCTTTCTTAATTATTGCTAAATCACCTATTATATCAAATTTTATTTTTGAGTTTCCAAATGAAAAACTGGGCATTTTACATATTTTCAAAGTTTAGAGAACATATAAATGTTAAAATTAATAAATCATATAAAAACAATTAGTATTGCTAATAATGATATGATGAAGAGTAAAAGGGAAATTATTATGGAATATTCAATATTAACCTTCCCTATAGAATAAAGATAGGATGATAAAGCAAAAACAGTGAGTATTGAGAGGCCAGCTCCTGCTAAATAAGAAAATCTTGGATAATATCCTTGTGTAATACGAATTAACCACACCATTAACATATAAACAGCTTGAGGCCAGAGCGTTATTGGTATCATTGTAAAAGAATTAAGAATTGATGCTTTTCTATTGAATAATTTTATTATTGAAAATGTTATAAAAAATAAAATTAATACATTTATTACATACCATGTAACTATTTCGCTAAAAGAGGCATAAGGTGCTGGCCATCCATATATTAAAATAGCTCTAACATTAGTTATTCCTGAGATTAATGAGAAAGAGAGAATTATCACTACTGACATGAGAATTTTATAATAATATGATATCTTATCAAGCCGTCTAAATAATTCTAAAGGAAATAATGGTTTAAGTTTGTATATGAATCTAATAGTAGTTATACTGTATGCTCCTCTTAAACGCGCATCGTCTTGTTTTATAAGTTCATAGATTATACGTCCGCGCTCATTCAAAGTATATGTTCCATCTTCCTGTTTTTGTATAATGTTGTCAAAACGTTTTAGTGTGTCATAAAATAAACCCGCAGATATGTTAAGATCCTTAATTGCTTTTGTAGCTCTCACCGAGCCATTCTCACCTATGTAGTTTATTATTTTCCAAGCATTTTTATTACTAATCACTTTATAATAATCGTCTAATGGTTCGCTGGCATCTGCGCTCATTTTAGTTATCAATTTAATTTTAGCATACACTTAAATAAAGCTTACACTACATCTTCTCTGGCAAGATCTTGTAAATTATGAGAAGCGCATTTGATTAAATTATGCTCAAATAAGAATTAAATTAATAAGTATTTTTTTAGTTTTGCATAGGGTGAGAAAGTGCATGGAGACTAGATATAATTTCAGAGCTATAGAAGATCGATTAATTGAACTTTGGAAAGATATTTATAAGTTTGATTATTCTGATAGAACAAAACCTACATATGCTATTGATACTCCTCCCCCATATCCTAGCGGAGAATTTCATGTTGGAAATGCACTAAATTGGAGTTATTTTGATTTTGTTGCTCGTTATAAAAGAATGCGTGGTTTTAATGTACATTTCCCACAAGGATGGGATTGTCATGGATTACCTACTGAAGTTAGAGTAGAGAATATTTTAGGAAAGCGTAAAAGTGAGATACCACCACAAACTTTCATCAAACTTTGTAGAGAGTATACAGAAAAATGGATAGAAGATATGAAAAAAGATGTAATAAGACTTGGAATTTCTATAGATTGGAGTTTAGAATATAAAACTATGGATCCAAGTTATTGGAGAAAGACACAACTATCTTTCATTCTTATGTATAAAAAGGGTTTGATTTACAGAAGTTCTCATCCAATATATTGGTGTCCACGATGTGAAACTGCGATAGCTGAGGCTGAAGTTGAATATGTAAATAGAACTAGTAAATTGTATTATGTGAATTTTCTAAGAGCTGATAATAATTTACCAATAACTATAGCAACAACACGACCTGAACTTATATCAGCATGTGTAGCAGTTGCAATAAATCCAAATGATAGTAGATATCAGGATCTTATTGGTAAAAAAGTGCGTATTCCAATCTATAACTACGAGGTACCAGTCATTACAGACAATGAAGTTGATCCCAACTTTGGAACTGGTATAGTGATGATATCAACTTACGGTGATAAAACTGATGTAAAATGGCAGAAACGTTATGAATTACCTGTAAGAGAAATGATTGATGAGCATGGAATTATGAAAGAAGATGCAGGACCTTTAAAAGGTTTAAGTGTAAGCGAAGCTCGTAAGAAAATGGTTGAAATACTTAAAGAGAATGGATTGTTGGTTAAATCCATTGATATAGAGAATACTGTTGGGACATGCTGGAGATGTCATACTCCTATTGAGATTTTATCTCGTCCTCAATGGTTTGTTCGTACAATGGATCTTAAAGATCAAATTTTAAGCTGGTCAGAAAAAGTTGAATGGGTACCAGATTATGGTAAAAAAAGATTAAGAGATTGGGTTAATTCATTAGATTGGGACTGGGTTATATCTAGACAACGTCTTTTCGCGACACCAATACCTGTATGGTATTGTAAAAAATGCGGTGCTACTATTATTGCAGAGGAAGATTGGTTGCCGATAGATCCTCGAGCAGAACCACCAAAAATTGATAAATGCCCATATTGTGGTTTTAATGAATTTATAGGTGAAAGTGATGTAATGGATACATGGATGGATTCAAGTATAACTTGCGCTGTACATGCAGGTTGGCCTGATAATTTTGATCAACGTTTATTTCCAGCTGATTTACAACCTAATGGATATGATATAATACGGACATGGGATTATTATTTAATGGTAAGACATTTAGCGCTTTTTGGTTATGCACCATATAAAACTGTCTTAATAAATGGAATGGTTAGGGGTACTGATGGAAGAATGATGCATAAAAGTTATGGTAATTATGTCCCACTGAGGGAGGTATTAGATAAGTATGGTGCTGATGCGTTTAGACTTTGGGCTGCTACTGGTGCAACTACAGGATCTGATATAAGATTTCGTTGGGAAGATGTTGATTTTAATTGGAGATTCCTCACAAAATTATGGAATGCGGCAAGGTTTATAATGTTAGAAGCTGGTACTAATGTTAATTTTGATAATGAGCCAAACTTAAGCTTACTTGATAGATGGATACTATCTTTAACAGAAGAGTTAACATTAAAAGTGACAGAAATGATGGAGCGTTATGATTTTATGGGTGCAGCTACATCTGTGAGAGATTTTACATGGCATGTTTTCTGTGACGATTATCTAGAAGCTGTTAAATATAGATTAAAGTCAAATAATGGTGATAAGGATGCAGCAACATATGCTTTACATAACGTTCTTTATAGAATACTATTACTGTTAGCACCTTTTGCCCCCTACATCACTGATGAAATATACAATAAACTTTATGCTCCAATAATTGGTCTAAAAAGTATACATTTAGTTTCATGGCCTACTGCTAAAGTGGAGAAAATAGATAAGAGTGCTATTATTAATGGGGACATTATAATTAAAACAATTAAATCCATGAGACGTTCAAAGGCTAAAGCCCGAATACCATTAAATGTGCCAATACGCAAGGTTATAGTTTATGGAGGTAGATATAAAGAATTATTAAAAAGTTCTATGAAGGATATTATGGGAACTTTAAAGATACAAGAATTAATAATAGCTGATGAGGGTAGTGGTAAAGAAAAAGTTGATGATTATCCAGAGATAGAGTTTACATTAGAAGTATAGATGAAAAGATGGAAATTTATAATTCTATTTCCTTTTGCATTCATTTTAGAAATATGAAGTCATGTTAAGTTGTTATAAAGCGTATTCTGAGATTAATAGAATGTGGCCTTCCCTTTAATTACTCCAAATTTTTCCCTCTCATTCCTTGTTTTTTCAAAAGCACTATACATTAATTTCTCATATTCAGGACTCATAATTCTTCTCTTACTTTTCATGAAACGTTTTGCACTTTCTATGGCTGAATTTATCTCAAGTTCATATGCTGTATTTTTATCACCAATCCATATGACAAATGAGGGGAGACTTTTACTTACTTTAGTATAAATGTGTGTTGATGCGCCGATAATTTTTCCTCCGTAAATTGTAGTTCCAACTGAAATTTTCACATGATCTCCTATGAAAGAACCTAATTTCATCAATCCGGTATTTATTTTTTGTTCGTAAAGGTCAATATTTATATTACCCATCGTATTTTTCACATTAGAGAAAACCGTTAGCGCTCCAACATTGACATACTCTCCTATATAAGAATCTCCAATATAACTTTGATGACGAGAGTTAGTATTCATAGCTATGATACTATTGGTTATTTCTCCACCTACAATAGAATTTGAGTTTATTGATGCTCTCCGTATATTTGCATGAGCAGTTACCAGAACATTATCAGAAATGAAAGTAGGACCTTCTATACGACTAGGCCCTTGAATATAAGATTTCTCACCTATTATAATTGGTCCGTTTTTTGTATTAAAAATAACTGAAGGCTCAATTTCTATTGAACCCGTTGTATAGACATTTTTGTATTCTGTTTCATGTAATTTACTTTTCAAAAAAATAAAGTGCTGTTTCAGTAAGTCTTCATTTAGGATTATGTAATCCCATATGTTCTCAAAAACTTTTAGACCATGTACTTTTATATAATCTTTAACATTGTAAAGGCCATTCATTATGTTAAATAAAATGGTTGCCACATCATTAGTTATATATCCAGCAACTAAAGAATCATTTTCTCCAAGAAAGAATTTACTTGTTGAAGGTGGATTATTGATTATTTCATTTAGAAGTTTTATTAATGTATCATTAATAACAGCGCGTCCATTAATTATTAATGCATCATTATTTATTGAACTATCCCATATCCTATGAGATCCAATTCTAGAACGCACCTCATTTAAGATTTCTTCACGTGATGATATTACAAAGACCTTAAGTTTTTCACCATCTATTAGAGAAGAAAATTGATCGAAAAATGATAACATGTTGTATGCACCATGAAATACTTCAAACACTGGTTTTAGTAGTGTGAGAGGATAAAGAGATTTATAATCTTCGAATATTATTATATTCATTTAAGAATATTAGCAAGAAAGAAATATATAAACTTTGATTACATAATGCATGTGATTAGCTATATCCTTCCCGCCCTGAAGGGCAAGGCTCGACACAATTGTTATGCCCATTCTCATGCTATTGTTGAGGATGTTAGTGCTGAGAATAAGAAGTTTAGAGATGGTTTAGACTTGAGA